>Ga0210050_1000112_pt1 | contig 105768 bp, 100 predicted proteins | sample CryGey132114_all_FD_185463 | JGI IMG/M metagenome (GOLD analysis project Ga0210050, IMG submission 185463) | Groundwater microbial communities from aquifer - Crystal Geyser CG22_combo_CG10-13_8/21/14_all (SPAdes) (version 2) | ecosystem: Environmental > Aquatic > Deep subsurface > Groundwater ... | reverse complement strand
TTCCCGGGAAGTCCCAGGAGACTGAAGATGAAAAGCAGGAATGGAGTCATTGCCGTGATCGCGTCGCTGGCGTTGTCGGTCGGCGTTCGCGCGGAAGTGCCGTCGTTGGTCGGGCCGGTCTTGAAGTGGGAGCGGCCGGTGTTGGGCGCCCAGCGTTTGCCCGATGCGCGGCTTGATGAATCGCGCGTACCGGGTCAAGTCCGCATCTTCACTCGCGAGGAGATCGAAGCGTCGGGAGTGCGAACCATCCAGGAGCTATTAAGGAACGAGGCCGGCGTGAATGTCTTTGATACGATCGGAAACAGTTTCCAGCAGACGGTCGATGTCCGGGGCTTCAATGCGACCCCCGTGCCGCTCACGCAGGTGATCGTCGACGGCGTGCGGGTCAACGAAAACAGCTTCGGCCAGGTCAACTTCCATCTGATCCCGCTCGAGGACATCGAACAGTTGGAGGTGCATTACGGCCCGAACACGAAGTTCGGGCGCGGTGCGCTCGCGGGCGTGATCCATGTGACGACGCGGCGCGGGACGGCCGAGCGGGTCTCGGCCGACGCCGGCCTCTCCTACGGTTCCTACAACCGCAAGAAAGGGGATATCGCCGTGCGCGGTGTTCTTTCCGGCTTCGACTATTCGATCATCGGGGTTAAGGAGTTGGACGACGGCTACCGCGACAACGCTCGCGTCCAGGTCTCGAACCTCAAGGCGAAGCTAGGGTACAAGGCCGGCGAGTCGCAGGACGCATGGCTCAGCTACCAGCGCACCGACGACCGGATTCAGCAGCCCGGATCGATCACGGAAGCCGAGTTCAACGGCGACCCGCAGCAGTTCGTCTCCAATGTAAACAACATCTCCCACATGGATTTTGTCGGTGTGGGACACAGGATCGCGCTTCCCTACGATTTGAGTGCGTCTTGGAACGGCTTCATGCGCGAGCGCAAAGAGGTGACTCCGCTGAACCGGGGGCGCACCTCCGTGTCTCAGTCTCAAGCGGAGATGAAATCGCGAGGCTTGGTCGGACAGGTGACGCATGACGCGCTGTGGGGCGCGCGCCGCGTTGTGACTTCGGTGGGCGTTGAAACGCGCTTCGACGAGTCGGACGCGGCTGCCAAGGGCGCGTTCGGGGCGTCTCCGTTTCACAACAGCAACGTTTCCCGGGATCGCTCCTTCGCGCTGTACGGCGAGACGGTGTTCGACTTGTTGCCGGAGAAGTTGGTTCTTACGACGGGTCTTCGCTACGATGAGGCGCGCATCGATTATGAGGAAAGCTCGAACTCAAACTGGGCCTTCGGAACCAAGAACGCCAGCGGAGAGCAGGCCTTTCACCGAACGAACCCGCGCGTCGGCCTGAACTTCACGCCGTCGGACCGTTTCCGTTCGTGGATTTCCTATGGGGAGGCGTTCCGCATTCCGACCTTTTCGGAGATCACGGGACTCGGACCGGTCGCGCAGAATCCGCTGCTGCCGGTGCGCTCCAAAAGCGTTGAGATCGGGGCCAAGGCGAATCTCACCGACGCGATCTCTATCGGTGCGGCGGGTTTTCGCACCGAGGTGCGTGACGAGATCTACTTCGATCCGACCCAAGGCGCATTCGGAGAAAACCGGAACATCGATCGTACGCGCCGGATCGGCGTCGATTGGACTCTTGAGGCCAAGAAGGGCCGCTGGGAAGGACGCTTCAACCACGCATGGACGCAGGCGACCTTCGAGTCTGCCTTCTCGCTCTCCCGGTCGGGCGGCGGCAACCAGTCCGTTCAGGACGGAGATCGCATGCCGATGGTTCCCGAGCACAAGGCCGTGCTCGGGGCCGTCTATAAACCGGGGAAGGGACTTCGCTTGTCCGCCGACGAGGTCTGCGTCGGGGATCAGTTCTCGGTCGGCGATGAGGCGAATGTGGATACGCCGCAGCGCGCGTACTGCGAGACGAATCTCGGCGTGCGCTACGCGAAAGGATCGTGGAGCGCGTTCGCCAACGGATTCAATGTGCTCGATCACAGGCACGGGGTACGGAGCATCTACTCGACCGTCGGCGGCGCGCGGACGCGATTTCTCACGCCGGCCTCCGGCGCCAATGTCCAGGTCGGCGTTTCGTATCGGTTCACCAGCGGTCCTGAGGCCGTAGCCCGGAAGCTGAGTTCGATCGTCGAGGTCGCGCGTGCCGCGCTGCGCTAGAGGATTCCAGCCGCCCTCCGAGGACCTCCCGGGGGGCGGCTGTTTCCCATGACAACGGTTTTCTGCTGGAGCGGCGGCAAGGACAGCGCGTTCGCGCTTTCAAAAATGCGCGGCGAGGTCGACGCCCTGGTCACGACAGTGACCGAAGGCTACGAACGGATCTCGATGCACGGGGTTCGCGTCGAGTTGTTGCAGGCGCAGGCGGCGGCCCTTGAGCTGCCGCTCACGCTCGCGCGAATTCCGCAAAAGGCGAGCAACTCGATTTACGAACAGGCGATGGCCGAGGCGCTGAGGGCCCTTGGCGCCAAGACGGTCGCTTTTGGGGACATCTTCCTCGAGGACTTGCGGCGCTACCGCGAAGAGCGCATGGCGGCTCTCGGCATCGAGTGCCGGTTTCCGTTGTGGAGGCGGCCGACGGCCGAACTCTCGCGGGCGTTCATCGATTCCGGGTTTCGGGCGCGTTTGGTCTGCGTTGATACGACGGTGCTTGAAGCCGCGTTCGCCGGGAGGCTTTACGACCGAGCCTTGCTTGACGCGCTTCCCGCATCGGTCGATCCTTGCGGGGAAAACGGAGAGTTTCATTCCTTCGTTTTTGACGGCCCGGGATTCGCGTCTCCGGTAGCCATCGACACCGGTGAGCACGTGCTCCGGGAGGGGCGTTGGCAGTACTGCGATCTCGTCGCCGCCTGAAGGCGGCGGTGCTGTTCACGACGCGCGAATTCGGCTTCCTACGGCTTTCCCCGGCGTTCTCGACCGGCAGCAGCCTGACGCCGCAGAAGCGCAATCCCGATCCGGCCGAGCTTTCGGTCGATAAGCAAGCGTGCCGGGCCGCGGTGACCCGTGAACTGGGGGCGACCGGCCGGGCGCTCGAGAAGGTGAAGGCCGGGATGGCGTTTCGCGACGCGTACCGCGCCGTCGCCGAGGAAGAGCGCGCCGGCGCCGCGACCGCCGCCGCGGAACTCTCTCGCTACGAAGAGGCTCTCGGTGATCCGGGCTTCGACGCGATCGCCGTTGACCTGAAGATCCGCGCCGCCTGGTCCGACGCGAAGCGCGCGCACCTGCACGGTTGTTGGCGGCCGACGAGGCGCCTCGATAGGCCGCCGGCGATGTACGAATTTTCCCCAAGGATTTGTACGCCTCGATTGACGTCCTAGTCACTTTACAAGCTATTGCTTGTAAAGCGACTACATGCCGGAATCCTTCCTCATTCCGCCCGGTGCGGGGAACTTTCTTATCACCTCGCACGTAGAACCTAAAAGCGACGATCGCGCATGAGGGATAGCCCATGGGAAACCAGCATCGGATGCCGTTTCGGCTCCGGCGTATGTTCAACCGCCTTAGCGTCGTAGTGCGCTCGATTCCGGACGAAGTTCTCGCTGCCTTCCCGCATGAGATACTGTTCGCGGCCCGCGTGAAGGCCGGATTGAGTCAAGCGGAAGCGGCGGTGCGAGCGGGTTTCTCGCAGCAGTACTGGCAGCAATTGGAGTCGGGAAAAAGGGACGCGTCGGTTGAAATCTGGCGCCGTGCGTTTGACGGCATCGAGTGCGACATCCTGCTTTTAGCGCGTCCCCGGCGTCACCTCGGGGAATGGCGCGCGCGGCGCGCGTTGGAAGGGCGCTGGTGCGCCCGAAGCGTGACGAGGGCCCGGCGCGACGAGGATTTCTGATCGCGGGACCCTTGCGCGTTTATGGACGGGGGCGCACGCTGGGGAGGTAGGGGGTGGACCCGTGATGGTCGCGGCGACAGCGGTTTCTCTCGAAATTTCAAGGATTTTAAGAAATGCGGTCCGGCAGGAGGCCTCCGCTCGGATCCATCGGCGCGCGTGCGGAAAGACGGAAGTGGTGTTTGAGCGCGCCGGCGCCGCGATCGAAACCTGGCAGCTGCACGACCGGGCGGTGATGGTGGAACTTATCGACGCGGTCGAGTTGATGGCCCAGGTCGGCGACCGCAAGGGCGAGATCGAGATCTCGATCGGCGACAGCCTGCGCTTCTTTTCCGCGACGGTCTTGAAGGTCGAAGACGGGCGCGAGGCCTCTCTGACGCTGAAGGCTTAATGCGCGCCGATGGCGCGCAGCCACTGGGGAGTCGGGTCCACGAGATGCCGGTTCTTTAGGTCGAAAAGTCCGAAGGTGAATTTCCCGGTACAAGCCTCTTCGCCGGCCTGATTGAACATCAACTGCTCGAGTTTTGAAATCTTTCCGAGATAAGAGAGGCAGCGCGTTTCAATCCGGATTTTTTCGCGGTTTCTCACCTCGCGGCGAAAGCGCAGGTTCATCTCGAGGATGATCGGAGCGAGGCCGGTTTCGGCGACATTGTCGAGACCGAACCCTCCGTCGGTAATCAGTTCCCAGCGGGCTTCTTCAAACAGCGACGCGTAGGCCGCGTTGTTGACGTGGCCGAGCGTGTCTAAATGCTGCTCGCGGATCATCGTCTCGTAGACGATCGTCTTCATCGGGCTCATCAGTGTCGGAAATGCCGCATGCCCGTGAGGACCATCGCGAGATCGTATTCGTCCGCCGCGGCGATGACTTCCTCGTCGCGGATCGAACCGCCGGGCTGAATCACGGCCGTCGCGCCGAGCTTCGCCGCCAGGTCCATTCCGTCGCGGAACGGGAAAAACGCGTCGGAGGCGAGCGCGAGCGCGGAGGGTTTCGGGTTGTCTTTCAGGAACTGAGCAAACTTTTCCCCCGCCATGTGCACCGAATCGACGCGCGACATTTGTCCCGCGCCGATGCCCACGGTTTGGGTCGGTCCCGCCAGGACGATCGCGTTGGATTTCACATGCTTCGCCGCGCGCCACGCGAAACGCATCGCGGCCTCTTCCTCTGCGGTCGGTTGACGCTTCGTCACGCATTTGAGTCCGTCGCCGAATACGAGACGGTCGGGTTGGGTGACGAGGACTTCATCGCCGAGCGAGCGCAGCAGGTGAGACGGGGGCGGGGGGGTTTTCATCGCGATCAATCGTAAGTTCTTGCGCTTGCGCAATTTTTCCAGCGCTTCGGGTTCATAGGACGGCGCCACGATCACTTCGAGAAAACGCTTGCCGAGCTTTTCGGCGATTGACGCGGGGAATGGGCGGTTCAGCGCGAGAATCCCGCCGAAGGCGCTCAGCGGATCAGAAGCCCAGGCCTTTTCGAACGCGGCCGACAGCTCGTCGTCGGTTCCGATTCCGGAAGGGGTCACGTGCTTGAACACGACCGCGGCGGGGTCGGCGAACTCGTTGACGGCGTCCCAGGTTCCGAACGCGTCAAGAAGGTTGTTGTAGGAGAGCTCCTTGCCGTGCAGCTGTTCGAAGCTCGCGCCGCCGCGCTCGGCGCGGACGTACAACGCGGCCTTCTGATGCGGGTTTTCCCCATAGCGCAGGGTCTGAACGCGGGAGAGCTTGACCGTCAGCGAGGGGGGGAAGCGTTCTTCCTCGGCCTTCGCGTCAACCTCGGCCGCGTCGGAGGCTTCGCGCCATGCCTGGGAGATCATGGCGTCGTAGTGCGCGGTGTGCTCGATCGCCGAAAGCGCGAGCTTGCGGCGCGTCTCGAGATTCAGCCGTCCTGCGCCTTTTTCGAGTTCGAGGAGCACGGCCGCGTAGTTCGACGGATTGACGACGATCGCGACGTCTTCGAAGTTCTTCGCCGCGGCCCGGATCAAGGTGACCCCGCCGATGTCGATGTTCTCGATGACTTCGCGGTTGTACGGGGAACTCGACCCGGCGGCGACCCGCTCGAACGGGTAGAGGTTCACCACAACCAGGTCGATCGGTTCGATTCCGAAAGTGCGCGCCTCCTCGGCTTGGCGCGGGTCGCTGCGGCGAAGGAGAATTCCGCCGTGAACCTTCGGGTGCAGCGTTTTCACGCGCCCATTGAGGATTTCCGGAAAACCGGTCAGCGAGTCCAAAGAACGCACGCTGACGCCGGCTTCCTCAAGTTTGCGCGCGGTGCCCGAAGTCGAAACGATTTCGACGCCGAGTTCCTCGAGCCCTTTTGCGAATTCAACGAGTCCCTCCTTATCGGAGAGGGAAACCAGCGCGCGTCGGATGCGCGGCGAGCCTTCGTGCGGGGACGCGAGGATGTGAACCTTGCGTCCCTCGATGCTCACGCGCCCTTCCGCGACGAGTTTGACCGCCTCGGGGTACAGCCACTGCTCCTGCTGGCGCACCCGCGCCGACAGGGTCTCCGGGGAATCGTCCGCCAGGACCTGAACGGCGGCCTGAAGGAGAATCGGACCGTGGTCGTAGGCGTCGTCGGCGAAATGGACCGTGCATCCGGAAATTTTCGCGCCCGCTTCGAGCACGGCCTCGTGCACCTTCATCCCGTACATGCCTTTGCCCCCGAAGGCGGGCAGCAGCGCCGGATGAATGTTGAGCACGCGGTTGGGAAACGCTTTGAGAAGGGGGCGGCTGACTTTGCGCAGATAGCCCGCCAGGCAGATGAGTTCCGCTCCGGCTTTGTGGCATTCCTCCGCGAGGAAGGCGTCGTAGGCGTCGGGGCTCGAGAAATCCTCGGGACGGACCGCTTGATGCGCGATGTCCGCGCGTCCCGCACGGGCGATGGCCCCCGCGTCTTCTTTGTTCGAGAGAACGAGAACGATTCGCCCGGGAACGCGCCGGTTCGCGCAGGCGTCGATGAGCGATTGGAGGGTGGTTCCTTCTCCGGAGGCGAGAACCGCGATTTTGAGCATAAGACCTCTTATTTGAAGACGACGCCGGGTCGACCGGCGACGATCTTTCCGATTAAGCGCGCCTTGGGCAGCATTTCCTGCACCGCCGCGAGCGCCTGGGGCCGGACGACGAGCGCCAGACCCACGCCCATATTGAAGGTGCGCCACATTTCGCCTTCGGGAACGTTTCCTCGACCGCGGATTTCTTCAAATATCGGCGGGATTTCCCAGGAGCCCTTTTCGATTACCGCTTTGACGCCTTTAGGGAGTACGCGCGGCAGATTTTCCGGAAGCCCCCCTCCCGTGATATGCGCCATCGCGAGAATGATTTGATCCCGTTTTCTAAGGCCCTCGATCAAATCGCGGATCTCGGAGACATAGATGCGCGTCGGGATCAGAAGTTCGTCGGCGAACTTCCGGATCGATTTCTTTAAAACCTTGCGGGCGAGGGAATAGCCGTTCGAGTGCAGGCCGCTGGAGGGGACTCCCACGATCAAATCTCCTGGAAACACCTTGGAGCCGTCGATCACCGCCCTCTTTTCCACGAGGCCGACGGCAAACCCGGCCAGATCGTATTCGCCCGCCGGGTAGGAGCCCGGCATTTCCGCGGTCTCCCCTCCGAGCAGGGGGACCCCGGCGATTCGGCAGCCCTCGAGAATGCCGTCGAGAATGCGCTTGGAGCGGGCGACGTCGAGTTTTCCCGTCGCGAAGTAGTCGAGGAAGAACAGCGGTTTCGCTCCGCAGCAGATCAGGTCGTTGACCGACATGGCGACGAGGTCTATGCCGATGGTGTCGTGCCGATCCAATTGGAACGCCACACGCAGTTTGGTTCCGACGCCGTCGGTCGAGGCGACGAGACATTGACCGTGGCGGCCGCCTTCGAGGGGGAAGAGTCCGGCGAAGCCGCCGATGGCGGGAGCCTTTTTCTTAAGGTGTTTGACGAGACTGTTTGCGGCGTCGATGTCGACGCCCGCCTTCTTATAGGTAAGCTGGGCCATGGGGTTTCTCTTTCTCATGAGGTTCCGGCGGGACGGCTTCCGGGTTTGACGACGGGTATTCCTTCGGCGCAAAGGGGGCAGGCGGCGGGCTCGAATCCGGTCGCGGGCAGACGGGCCAGACTCTTGATCGGGATGCCTAGATCCGGGTCGGTCTCGGCGCGCAGGACGATCGACATCAGGCCGATGATTTCGGCGCCGCGGTCGCGCAGGAGACGGATCACCTCTCCGGAGGATTTTCCGGTTGTGATCACGTCTTCTACGACGATAATTTTTTCTTTTGGGCGCACGGAAAAACCGCGGCGAAGTTCCATTCTCCCGTCCTTGCGTTCGGTGAAAAAAGAGCGCACCCGGAGCGCGCGTGCGACTTCGTGCCCGATGACGACGCCGCCGAGCGCAGGCCCCACCACCGCGTCCGGCACGGGCCAATCCGCGGGGACGGACTCCGCCAGAGAGAGGCCGAGCCGCTCGGCGAGCGCGGGTTCCGAGAGCAGAAGCGCGCATTGAAAGTATTGGCCGCTGTGCAGGCCCGAGGAAAGGGCGAAATGGCCATTCAGCAGCGCGCCGGAATCGACGAAAATCCGTTCGAGTTCGGCCGGGGCGATCACGGCGGCGTTCACGCGGCGTTCCTCAGGTCCGCGAGAATCGACTGAGCGGCGGCGAGCGGATCGGCGGCACGGGTGATCGGTCGCCCGACGACTGCGTAGTGTATCCCAAATTGGGCCGCCTTCGTCGGCGTAATCAGCCGCTTTTGATCGTGCACCGAATGGCCCGCCGGTCGTATTCCAGGCGTGATGAAGGGGAAATCCGGGCCGAGTGTTTTCATGAGCATCGAAACCTCCTTGCCGGAACAGACGACGCCGTCGATGCCGTTTCGCGCGCCTACTCGGGCGAGGCGGCGGACCATCGGTTCCACCGACGCTTTTGGATGGATTGCGTGCAGGTCGCCGGAGGAGAGGCTCGTCAGTACCGAGACACCCCACAGTTTGGGGCGAGGATGAACGGCCACGGCCGCCTTAATCATGTCCGCGCCGCCGGAGAGATGAAGGCTGACCGAGTGCACCCTCATCTTCTGAACCTCGCGGACCGCATTGGCCACCGTCTGCGGGATGTCGTGCAGCTTGAGATCCAGAAAAACCTTTCCCCCGCGGCGGTGAACGAGATCGACCGCCCGCTTCCCGTGTCCTGTGAAGAGTTGGAGGCCCACCTTGAATATGCGGACGGTGCCGCCGAGTCGTTTGAGAAGCTCTTCCTCCTCTTGAATCGTTTCAACATCCAAAGCGACGATGAGTTCGGTCTGTTTTGTTTTCACGGCGGTCGTCATGGGATCCTCGCGGCGTCGGCGCGCGGGCCCCGGTGGGAGAGCCCGACGGCGTCGGAAATCGATGCAAGTTCGTGTTTTTCCAGCAAAGTGTTCAATCCCCGGGTGATCGCCGAAGGAAGGCCCGGTCCGCGGTAGACGAATCCTGTGTAGAGCTGAACCAGGCTCGCCCCGGCTCGAATTTTCCGGTAGGCGCCCTCCGCGTCGAACACTCCCCCGACTCCGATAATTGGGAGGCGGCCTTCCGTCAGCCGGTATGCCGCGCGGATCATTTCGGTCGAACGTTCTTCGACCGGGCGTCCGCTAAGTCCTCCTCCTTCAAACGGGGGAAGAACCGGGCGTCCGCGCCGCTGCGACGCGTCCTCGAGCGCGTCGGATTTCCGCTCAGGGGAGCTCGTCGTGTTCGCGCAAATGACCCCCGAGGCGTTCTTCTCAAGCATAGGAAGCAATTCTTCCAGCTCGGAGTTCGAGAGGTCCGGGGCAAGTTTTACGAAAATCGGTTTTCGATCGCCGTTGCGTTCCTGCAGCGCGAGCAGAATTCGTTCGAGGCGGAGTTTGTCCTGCAGCCGGCGCAGACCCTCGGTGTTCGGAGAACTGACGTTGACGACGAAGTAGTCTCCGTGCAGATAGAGGGCCGAAAAGGCTTTCGCGTAGCGTTCGGCGGCTTCGCGTTCCGGCGCGTTCTTGTTAAGTCCGAGATTGACCCCGATCGGAACCGGCCGCCGGCGAAGCCCGGCGAGGCGTTCCCGCGCCGCCTCGACGCCTTCGTTGTTGAAGCCCATACGATTCAGCAGCGCTTCCGCTTCCGGAATTCGGAAGATGCGCGGAGCCGGGTTTCCGGGTTGGGCTTCGAGCGTCAGCGTTCCGACTTCGACGAATCCGAAACCCAAAGCCGGCAAAGCGTGGACCAAGCGGCAGTCCTTGTCGAAGCCGGCCGCGAGTCCGATGGGGTTGGGAAACTTGAGCCCTGCGACCTCGATTTCAAGTTTCGGACGGCGCCGGGCGTAGGCGAGTTCGAGCAGCGCGAGAGCCGGAGGAAATTTCCCGGCCAGCGCCAGCGCGCCGGTCGCCCAGTTGTGGGCGGTTTCGGCGTCGAGCGAAAACAGCAGCGGTTTCAGCGTCCGTTCGTAGAGCGTCACGGCGAAATCAGTGCGTCAGGGCGCCGGAACCGACGATCGTGCGGGCGCGCTTTTTTCTTCACTCGGCTCGGCCTGTTTGGGGGCGAGCTTCTCCAAGCGGAAATAATTGAGTTCCAAATAGGGGTTGGGGTTCGAACCCCAGGGGGATTTGAGGGTGCCGCGAACCAGCACCTCGGCACCGTCTTTGAGAAGGAGAATTTTCTGTTTGCTGTCGAGGGGGAGGTCCTCGTATCGGCATTGGATCTTCCCGCCCGCGTCGAGCCAGAAGTAGTAGCTGACCTTTCCAACGGGGCCGCCTGAGATGAAGCGTCCTCTCGCGGAAACCCTCTTGCCCATCATCTTTTCCTGCATTCCGAAAATTTCGGGCGTGTAGTACGTGGGCTGCGCCAAGATGCCGCGTTCGACCAACTTCAGATGGCCTCGGATCTCCTTCTGAATGTCCTTGCCTTCGCTGCGCTTCATGGCCTCCAAAAGCTGCTCGCGGGCGCCGTCCCAATCGCGGTCTCGGATCATTTTCAGCGCGGTTTCGTAGCGGTCCGCGATGGTCCCCTCCTGCCGGTCGCCTCCGAGCGCGACCTCTCCGCTTCCGCCGCCTCCGGAATCGCTGGAGCCGGTCATCGCGGGTTCTTCCTCCTCTTTCGGGGCGCCCCCGCCCCCGGCGCCGTCGTCGCAGGAGGAAAAAATCAGAAGAAAAGGCAGCAGGATCAAGAAGCGCTTCATTTTCCGCTCTCCCGTAAATAGACGACCTTTCCGCCGACGATCGTCGCCCGGGCGAGGCCGCGCAGGCGCCGTCCCCAAAACGGAGTATTGCGGCTGCGCGACACGGTCGACGTGTAGGTTTCTTCCGCCTTGGGGTCGATGATCGTGATGTCCGCGTCCGCGCCTCGCCGCAGGTGGCCCTTGGACTTCAAGCCGAGAAGCCGGGCGGGCGCCGTGCTCATGCGTTCGACCAAGCGGCGCGGATCCAAGGCTCGCCGATCCAGGAGAGCCAGCGAAAGAGGCAGCGCGGTTTCCAGCCCCGTCATCCCGAACGGCGCCTTGAGGATTCCGAGTTTCTTGCGTGAGGCGCGGTGGGGCGCATGGTCGGTCGCGATCGCGTCGATCGTCCCGTCAGAGAGACCCCGGATGATCGCCTCGCGGTCGCGCCCTTCCCGCAGGGGGGGCTTCATCTTGTAGGAGGCGTTTTTGGGATCGATATCCGAGTCGGTCAACGTAAAATGGTGCGGGGCGGCCTCCGCGGAGACGCGCACGCCGGCGCGCTTCGCACGGCGAATCATGTCCACCGTGCCCGCGCAACTCGCGTGGCAGATGTGCAGATGTCCGCCCGTTTGATGCGCCAAAGCGATATCGCGCATCGCCATCAGAGTCTCGGACCGGGAGGGGATTCCGGGCAGCTTCCGCCGTTTCGCGAAGGGCCCGTCGTGGACGACTCCGCAGCCCGTGAGATGCGGAGTTTCGGCGTGATCAAGTACGGGAAGACCGAGGCGCTTCGACGCGTTAAGGGCCGCGCGCATCAGATTCGGGTCTACGACGGGCAGCCCGTCGTCGGAAAACGCGCAGGCGCCGGATTTCGCGAGCGCGTCGAAATCGGTCGTTCGCCTTCCCTTCTGGCTCACGGTAACCGCCGCCGCGACGAGAACGTTTACGACGGCTTCTTTCTTAATTCTAGCGAGGAGGGATTTCAGCCGCGCGGGCGTGTCCACGACCGGGCGCGTGTTGGGCATCGTCACCAAAGAGGTAATCCCGCCGCGGGCGGCCGCGCGCGTGCCGGTGGCGATGGTCTCATCCGGGCTTTGCCCGGGTTGGCGCAGGTGGACGTGCAGATCAATGAGTCCGGGGACGACCCAGCAGCCGCGGGCGTCAACGGCCTCGAAATCGGGTTTCCGTCCTTTTTTCGCCCGGCGAACGAGAATCCTCCGTTCCACGGCGGCGATCCGACCGTCGCGTACCAGGACGTCCCGCATCCCCTCGATCCCGCCTGCGGGGTCGACGACGATGCCTCCGGCGATAATGAGATCCTTTCGCATCATGCGCCGGCGAGCTGCGCTTCCAGGTCCCGGGCTTTTTTCATCACTGAATCGGCCATGCACTTTTTGTGCTGCGTCATCTTATCGGCGAGTAAGGCGTCGGCGATCGCGAGCATCTGCACGGCGAGGATCGCGGCGTTTTTCGCTCCGTCTACGGCGACCGTCGCGACGGGAACGCCCGGAGGCATTTGCACCGTAGAGAGAAGGGAGTCGAGTCCTCCGGAAAGATTGCCCGAGAGAGGGACGCCGATGACGGGCTTCGCGGTCATCCCCGCCACCGCGCCGGCCAGATGCGCCGCCATTCCCGCGGCCGCGATGAACACGCCGACCCCGTCTCTTTCCGTCTTCGCGACGAAATCCTTCACGTACTCGGGTGCGCGGTGGGCCGAACCGATCGTCATTCGGTAGGGAACGCCGAAGCCGTCCAGGGTCTCGGCCGCCTTGCGCATGACCGGGAGATCGGAATCGCTGCCCATTAAGATCGCGACACGGGGGGTGTTCATCGGGTTTGCTCCTGGCGGGGCGGCAGCCCCGCCGTGCCGGCGTTCTTAGGGCTATCAGCATCGCCGACCTGGCGGGGCGGCAGCCCCGCCGTGCCGGCGTTCTTAGGGCTATCAGCATCGCCGGCCAGTTCAGGTCGTGAGACGTTCGCGCCGATATCCCGGCGGTATTGGCGCCCTTCGAAATCGATTTTCTCGACGGCGGCATAGGCTCGGGTCCGCGCCTCGGCGTGAGTGTCCCCGAGTCCGGTTACTCCGAGAACGCGTCCTCCCGTGGTGATCCACGCGTCGCCGTCGCGGCGAGTCCCGGCGTGAAAGACGAGGGCGTCCACGTCGAGTCCGGTGATCTGTTTTCCGATGAGGGGTTTCACCGGATAACCCTGGGACGCCATGACGACGGTGATGGCCGCGCCGCTCCACGGCAAGGTTCGTCCGGAAAGATCCCCGTGAGCGGCGGCGTTGAGGAGTTCGAGCAAGTCGCCGTCGAGCAGCGGCAGCACCGCCTGCGTCTCGGGATCCCCGAACCTGCAGTTGTACTCTAGAACCTTCGGCCCCTCGGCGGTCATCATCAATCCGATGTAGAGGAGTCCGCGGAAATCCAGACCGTCTGCGGCCAGGCCGAGAAGGGTCGGCTCGATGATCGTGCGGGTCGCGCGCTCGAACTCCTCGGGAGGCATCGCGGGGGCGGGGGCGATCACCCCCATGCCGCCCGTGTTCGGACCGACGTCCCCGTTGAGCAGGCGTTTGTGATCGGAACTCGGAGGGAGTGCGAGAAAGCGTTTTCCGTCGCAGAGTCCGAGTAAAGATACTTCGGGGCCGCTGAGACGTTCTTCGATGAGAACCGTCGCTTTGCGATCCTCCGTGAAGAAGCGCTCCAGCGTTCTCTCCCCCTCGGCGGGAGTTTCGCAGACGACGACCCCCTTTCCGCCGGCGAGACCGTCGAGTTTGATCGCCGCCCCGTCTGCAAAATCCGCGAGCGCCGTGATGCCCTCTTGGAATGACGCGACGGTACGGGAGCGGGCGGTGGGGATCGCGTGCCGCTCCATGAAGGACTTCGCGAAGGATTTGGATGCCTCCAGCCGCGCGGCCTCTTTCCCCGGTCCGAATGTCGGGAATCCGTGCTTGCGGAGCTCGTCGGCGAGCCCGCGAGCGAGAGGCGCTTCGGGTCCGATGACGACCAGATCGATTCCAAACGCACGCGCGGCGGCCAGCACATCGAGTTCGGATGTTTCCGCGAAATCCGAGATGGAATCCGATCCGGGGACGGCATAAAGCTTTTCAAGCAACGGGCTCTTGGCGATCGCCCAGGCTAAAGCGTGTTCGCGTCCTCCCGAGCCGACCAAAAGCACCTTCATTGTTTTCCTTCCTTAACGGGTTCGGAGGCAGGCTCTTCGATTCCGTTGAGGGCCGGTCGGAAATCCCCTTTGCGCGAGGATTGGCCGATGGTGAAGTCGACGATGGGCGTCGGGTATTTTCCCGTGAAGCAAGCCGTGCAGAAGGAGGTATTCTCCGGAGTTTCGCCGCCGACGGCGCGCAGCAGTCCTTCCACGCTGAGGTAATGCAGGGAGTCGACTCCAAGAAAACGCCGGATGCCGTCCGTGGATTTCGTCGCGGCGATCAGTTCGGACTTGCTCGGCGTGTCGATCCCGTAGTAGCAGGGGGAAACGATGGCCGGTGAGGAGACGGCCATGTGGATCTCTTTGACTCCGACCGCGCGAAGCATCGAACAGATGCGGCGAGAGGTCGTTCCGCGGACGATCGAATCGTCGATGAGCACGATGCGCTTGCCCTTCAAGAGTTCCCGCACCGGCGAGAGTTTCAGGGCGACGGCGTTGTCGCGCAGAACCTGGGCCGGCTGGATGAAGGTTCTTCCGATATAGTGGCTTCGGACGAATCCCAATTCGAGATGGAGGCCGGATTCCTGGGCATAGCCGAGCGCGGCGGGGACTCCGGAGTCGGGGACCGGAACGACGATGTCGGCGGCCACGGTTCCGGACATCTCCTTGGCGAGTTCGCGGCCGAGCGCGCGTCGCGTTTCTTGGATCCCTTTCCCGAATTGAACGGAATCGGGACGGGCGAAATAGACCTGCTCGAAGACGCAGTGCGCCTTTTTTTCCTGTTTAAAGGGCTTGAGCGTTTTTAGGTGTCCGTCTTCTACGATCGCGATTTCCCCCTCTTCGATCTCGCGCACGCAGCGGGCGCCGAGTTGATGGAGGGCCGTCGTTTCCGAAGCGAAAACATAGGAGCGGTTGAGCCGACCGAGCACCAAGGGGCGAAATCCTCGAGGGTCGCGGGCGGCGATGAGTTTGGTGGGCGTGACAAAGAGAATCGAATAGGCTCCTTCGACCTGGCGAAGCGCCTCGATCACGGCGTCCTCGACAGGTCCCGGATGGCGGGCGATCAGGTGGACGATGACCTCGCTGTCCGTCGAAGTGCGGAAGATGGCTCCTCGCTTTTCAAGCTTCCGGCGAAGGGAAAACGCGTTGGTCAGAGTTCCGTTATGGGCGATCGCGATGGGCCCGTGAACGTTGTCGAAGATGAGCGGTTGGGCGTTCTTCAGATCCCCGTCTCCGGACGTGGCGTAGCGCACATGGCCGACGGCGGTGCGTCCCTTTAGCGTCTTCAGCGTCAATTCGGGAAAGGCTTCCGCCACCAGTCCGAGGGCCGTGCGGCCCGTGACGCGCTTGCCGTCCGCGGTGACGATGCCCGCCGCTTCTTGGCCGCGATGCTGGAGCGCGAACAGGCCGAGGTAGGCGAGCTGCGCCGCGTTGCGATTGTCCGACACTCCCACGATCCCGCACATAGGCGGTTACCCCCCCGGCCGCGATCAGTTTAATACGTACTTTACGGCGTTGCGGAAAATCTCGAGCCCGACTCCCTCTTTGCAGAACGTTTGACGCGTCCAATTCGGATGGTGGTAGCGCGTGACGTAGCGTTCCGGATGGGGCATCATGCCGAGGCAGTTGCCGACGGGGTTCGTGATCGCCGCGATGTTGAAAAGCGACCCGTTCGGATTATACGGGTAACTCGAAAATTTTCCTTCCTCGTTCACGTACTGCATCAAAATTGAGCGTGATTTCTTAAGCGCTTCGAGGACTTTCGGCGATTTAACGACGAACTTCCCCTCGCCGTGGGCCACCGGGAGTTCGATCATTTCCGGGAGGTCCTTTGTGAAAAGCGATTGGCTCTGAAGATTGATGCGCAGGCGGACCCAGCGAGTTTCGAAGCGGTTGGAATCGTTGAACGTCAACGACGCCGTCTGTTCCCCCGAGGGCGTTTGGGGGAGGAGTCCCGCTTTCACCAGCACCTGAAAGCCGTTGCAGATGCCGATCACCGGGCGGCCGCTGCGCACGAAGCCGCGTAAATCCTTGACCCGGGATTTGATTTCGTTGGCCAGGATGCGGCCGGCCGCAACGTCGTCGCCGTAGGAAAACCCGCCGGGAATCGCGAGAATCGCGTAGTCGAAGACGCTCTTCTTTTTCCCCGCGAGTTCGCCGACGTGCACCAGTTCGGGAGCGGCGCCGGCCATTCGAAATGCGGTCGCCGTTTCGATGTCGCAGTTCGTTCCGGCGGTCCGAAGAATGAGAACCTTGGGTTTTTTCACGCGTTTCTCCCATCGGCGGCGGTATCGCCGTCGAGCATGCGCGGCAGAGGCGCCTGCCACGAGCGCTTCAGCGCGTGAAGGCTTTCCTCGATCAGGCGCCGCCCATCGAGGGCCGTGACGCGCAAGACGGGGTTGGCGATCGTCGATCCGATCCGGCAGTTGGAGACTCCCCGCATGGCTTTCACGAATGCTTTCTCGTTCTCCGCGGAGACTTCGACGAGGAATCGGCTGGGGCTCTCGCTGAAGAGGATCGAAACGTTATCGAGGACGTCGTTCGATCGTTGGACGCCGTCCAGGTCGAGATGCGCGCTGACCTCGCCGGCGAAGGACATTTCGGCCGCCGCGACGGCGAGTCCGCCTTCCGAGAGGTTGTGCGCGGAAAGCGCGAGCCCTTTTTGAATCGCGGCGCTCAGCGTCCAAAGCGTCTTCTTCGCTTTCTTGAGATCCGGAAGGGGGACCGAACCCTGCGGGGTCCGTTTCCACTGCTCGTAGAGGGACCCGCCGAAATCCTCCCCGGTGGCGCCGACGAGGAAGATCGGGTTGTTGGGGGCCTTAAAGTCCATTGTGACCGCCCTGCGGATGTCGTGCACCGGGGCGATCGCGGAAATGAGCAGCGTTCCGGGGATTGAATGCTTGCGGCCCTTCGCGTCCGTGAAGACGTTGTACAGGCTGTCCTTTCCGGAAATGAAGGGAGTCTGGAATCCCAGCGCCGCGTCCCGGCAGCCGAGCGCCGCGCGAACGAGACCCCCTAGTTGGGCGGGATCGTCGACGTCCCCCCAGCAGAAGTTGTCGAGCAGCGCCGCCTTGGTCGGATCCGCGCCCACACAGGCGAGGTTTCCAAGGGCTTCGTCCACCGCGCAGAGCGCCATCGCGTAAGGGTCGAGTTTCCCGTATTCGGGATTGAGTCCGTGTCCCACGCTGAATCCGCGGAAGTTGTCGACTTCCCCGGTCACCGCCCCGGGCCACCAGACGGGGGCGTCGCCGGGGGCATCGTGATGCAGTCCGTGAAGGGGCTTGATGACGGTTCCCCCGAGAACTTCGTGGTCGTATTGCCGGATGACCCATTCCCGGCTGCAGACATTCAGGTTTCCCAGGGACCAATGCAAAATTTCAGCGACCTTCATCCGGTCCGAGCTGCGTTTGACCCGTTTCGGGGAGGACTTGGACGGGAGGTCGAATCGGGCCGTCCGTTCCCGCGTAGGGAGACCGTCGTGAAGAAACTTCAGTTCGAGGTCGACGAGCGTCTCCTCCTCAAAGGAGACTTCGAGGCGGCCGGTGTTCGTGAATTCCCCGAGCACGCGCACGCCGGAGCCTTCAAGCTCAAACACGGCTTCGAGCGCTTTCAGATTCTTCGGTGGAACGGCGAGCACCATGCGTTCCTGCGATTCCGAAACCCAGATCTCCCAGGGGGAGAGGTCCGTCGTCTTGAGGCGCGCGGATTCCAGCCGGACGCGGGCGCCTCCGCTGCGCCCCGAGAGCGCCGCCATTTCTCCGATCGCCGAAGAAAATCCGCCCGCGCCGCAGTCGGTCAGGCCGCGGTAGAGTCCCTTGTCGCGGGCATTGAGAAGCGCATCGAGAAGCCGTTTTTCCACGATGGCGTGACCGACTTGGACGGCGCTCGTCGACGTGTTGTCGTCGATCGAAGCGGAGGAAAAGGTCGCGCCGTGCAGGCCGTCGCGGCCGGTGCGTCCTCCGACCGCGACGATTAGATCGCCGGGCTGGACGCTTTTCTTGACGGCCGATTTCGGCATCAGTCCGACCGTCCCGACGAAGACGAGCGGGTTGGTTTTATAGGCCTCGTCGAACCAAATCGCGCCCGCCGCGGTCGGGATGCCCATCCGGTTTCCGTAGTCGCGGACGCCGTCGACGACGCTCATCATGGTGCGCCGCGGATGCAGCGTCCCTTCCGGAAGCTCTCCCTCGTAGTCGGGGGGGCAGAAGCAGAATACGTCGGTGTTCATCACGGGCTTCGCGCCCAGACCGGCGCCGAGCACGTCCCGGATGACGCCGCCGACTCCGGTTTCTGCTCCGCCGTAGGGTTCCACCGCGCAAGGGTGATTATGCGTTTCGACTTTGAAGGCGAGGGCCCATTTCTTGTCCAGCGCGATGATCCCGGCGTTGTCCTCGAAAACGGAGAGGCACCAAGTCTTTTTCAGCTTCCGGGTCGGTTCCTTGATCGTCTCCTTCAACAGGTTCTTGAAGCGCTTCGTGACCCGGCCTTCTTTGTAGAGGATCGCGCTGGTGAAGGTCTTGTGCTTGCAGTGCTCGGACCAGGTTTGGGCCAAGGTTTCTATCTCGGCATGGGACGGTTCGCGCTTAAGTTTCTTGAAAAAGGCCTGGATCGCCGCGAGTTCTTCGGCGTTGAGGGACCAGCCGTGCGCGGCGTCGAGGTCCGCGAGCGCTTTCGCGCTCAGCGTCGACCAGGCCGCCCAAACCGGCTCAGCGGGATCGTGAGAGCCGTTGGCGGAGCCGTTGACGGCGGGACTGCTCTTGGTTGCGGTCGTCATGGTTCCCCTTCTAGCGCTGCGTCACCTTCGTCGTATGGATGACGGGATTGGATACGAGTTTGTTTAGAACGGTTTCGACCTGTCCTTTCGTGAGGCGGCCGATCAAGTGATAGGCGCGTCCCGTACGCACGCGTACGGGTTCGGAGAGCCCGAGCGCGGTGATCGCGTTCTGCGTGCTTTCCCCGACGGGATCGGAGACCGTCGATTTGAGCCAGACCTCGATGCGGTGATGCGGCCCGATCAAAAAGGCCGGAGAGGGGGTCGATTTCTCCACGCGATATTCCTGCGTGATCGGGTCCGCGAGCAGTTCCCGGGCGATTTGATTGATTTGGGAGGCGCCGTATTTGCCCGCGATTTCGTAGACGGCCGAGACTCGAACCTCGCGGACCCCGGTGATGCCCAGCATCGGGAGTTGGCGAAGCGTCGCCTCTCCGGCGGCGTCGGTCGATCCGTGCCGGGAAGCCACCTCGATGATCGTCGTCGGGACCGCCGCGGTGGAGCGTCCGGCCGCGGCGGCTTTCTGAGGACGGGCGGGCTTGGCGGCGGCGGTCATCGGGTCAGCCTCTCCAGCGCCTCGCGGTAGCGGGAGATCGTCCCCGCGATGACGTCTTCGGGGAGCGTCGGCGCGGGAGGCGTCTTGTCCCACGCGGTTTTTTCCAGGTAATCGCGGACGAACTGCTTGTCGAAGCTTTCGGGCGATTTCCCGATCTCGTACGCGGACGATTCCCAGAACCGGGAAGAATCCGGGGTGAGGGCCTCGTCGATCAAAGAGAGCTCCCCGTCGATCACTCCGAACTCGAACTTGGTGTCGGCGAGAATGAGCCCGCGCGGCTCCATCCATCTAGAGGCGAACGCGTAAAGTTCGAGGCTGAGGCGCTCCAGTTTCGCGGCGAGGTCCGCGCCGATCATCTTAGCGAGTGTTTCCCGGCTGATGTTCTCATCGTGACCCGCGTCGGCTTTCGTCGACGGCGTGAAGATCGGCTCCGGAAGTTTTTGGGCGAGCGCGAGCCCGGCCGGCAGCGCGTGTCCGCAGACCTTTCCGGTCTTCTGATATTCCTTCCAGCCGGAGCCGACGATGTAGCCGCGAACGACGCATTCCGCGTCGACGCGTTCGGCCCTGCGCACGAGCATCGTTCGCCCTTCGAAGGCCTCGTCGTCGAGCTTGGCCTCGGGGACGAGGGTCTTTATCTCGGCGAGATCGGCCGAGATCATGTGGTTGCAGACGATGTCCTTCGTCTTGTCGAACCAGAATCGGGAGATTTGAGTCAGGAGGGCTCCCTTGCCGCCTACCGCGGGAGAGAGCACCACATCGAACGCGGAAATGCGGTCGGTCGCGATCATGAGGAATCTATCGGTTCCGACCGCGTAGATATCGCGGACTTTCCCGCTATAGACGCGTTCGAGGCCGATGTCGCGTTGTTTTGATCGGGCGAGGGTTTTGGCCATAATCACTCCCATTCGATGGTCGCCGGGGGCTTGGAATTAACATCGTAAACGACGCGGTTGACGCCTCGGACTTCGTTGACGATCCGGCTGGAAATGCGTCCCAGCAGGTTGTAGGGCAGGTGGATCCAATGCGCGGTCATTCCGTCGCGGCTTCCGACCATGCGCAGCGCGATCGCGTTCTCGTAGGTTCGAGCGTCGCCCATCACTCCGACCGATTTGATCGGCAGCAGCACCGCGAACGCCTGCCAAATCTTGTCGTACCAGCCTGCGTTTCGCAGTTCTTCCTGCATGATCCAATCGGCCTGCTGCAGTGTTTTCACCGCTTCGGGCGTGACGGAGCCGAGGACGCGGATCGCCAAGCCGGGACCGGGAAAGGGGTGCTGGCCGATAACTTCCTCGGGGAGTCCGAGTTCGCGGCCGAGTTCGCGGACCTCGTCCTTAAACAGCATCCGCAGCGGCTCGACGAGCTTCATCCGCATCCGCTTCGGGAGTCCGCCGACGTTGTGGTGGCTCTTGATCACGACCGAAGGGCCATGGACCGAGACCGACTCGATGACATCGGGGTACAGAGTCCCCTGGGCGAGGAAGTCGATTTTGCCGAGACGCTTCGCGTCCTTTTCGAAAACCTCGATAAAGGTGCGGCCGATGATCTTGCGCTTGCGTTCAGGGTCGGCGACGCTCTTAAGGCGCGTTAGGAAAATCCTAGAGGCGTCATCGATCTTCAGGTTCAGGCCGAGGCCTTTCTTGAAGATCCGATTCATCCGCTCTTTGTCGCCGCGGCGAAGAAGACCGTGATCGACGAAGATGCAGTGAAGCTTCTTGCCGATGGCCTTGTGGATCAATGCCGCGGCGACCGAAGAGTCGACCCCGCCGGAGAGGGCGCAGAGAACCTTCTTGTCGCCGACTTGGCGGCGGATATCCCGGACGGCTTCATCGAGAAAGCCCTTCATGTTCCATCGGCGCTTGTCGCCGCAGATGCGCCGAGCGAAGTTCCGGAGGATCTTGTCTCCCTGCGGGGTGTGCGCGACTTCCGGGTGAAACTGGACGCCGTACCATTTGCGCTTCGAGTCGCCGATTGCAGCGTAGGGGGCCGAGGGGGTTTTCGCGAGCACCTTGAATCCGTTGCCGAGGCGAAGGGCCTTGTCGCCGTGGCTCATCCACACATCGAGAGTCCTGGAGAGGCCGGCGAACAAGGGGTCCTTGCCTTGGAGCCGCGCGCGGGCGTGGCCGAATTCCCGCTTCTTCGACGCGGCGACCTTCCCGCCGTGCATCTGCACGAGCAGCTGCATGCCGTAGCAGATGCCGAGGATCGGCAGTCCCGATTCCAGAATTTCCCCGTGCGGGCGCGGAGACTTGGCCGCGTGCACGCTCGACGGGCCGCCCGAGAGGATGAGCCCGGTCGGATTTCGCCGGCGGATCTCCGCGAGCGGGGTCGAGAAGGGAAGGATTTCGCAGAACACCTCGAGCTCGCGCAGGCGGCGTGCGATCAACTGCGTGTACTGCGATCCGAAGTCGAGAATGACGATCACTTAGAACTTTCCCATCCCGATCTGCTGCGCTCTTTGGAAGAGCTTCCCTTCGGTCTTGATCGACGGAGCGATGATGATCTCGGTGAGCTGCATCTCCTTGATGTTCATCGCGCCCACCGCGCCCATGCAGGTCTTCAGAGCGCCGACGAGGTTCTGACTGCCGTCGTCGAGGCGCGAGGGGCCGAACAGGATTTCATCCAGCGTGCCGGTCACTCCGACGCGGACGCGGGTGCCGCGGGGAAGGTTGGAGTGCGGCGTCGCCATGCCCCAATGGTAGCCCTGCCCGGGAGCTTCCTTCGTCCGGGCGAACGCGGAGCCGACCATGACCGCGTCGGCCCCGCAGGCGAACGCCTTGCAGATGTCGCCGCCGGTGGACATGCCGCCGTCGGTGATGATCGGAACGTAGCGGCCGATCTTCTTGAAGTAGAAATCGCGGGCCGCCGCGCAGTCGATGGTCGCGGTGACCTGCGGAACGCCGAGTCCGAGGACGCCGCGGGTGGTGCAGGCCGCGCCGGGTCCGACCCCGACGAGCAGGCCGGCGATGCCGGCTTCCATTAGTTCGACCGAGACGTCGTAGCCGACGGTGTTGCCGACCACGATGGGGATCTTCATTTCCTTGCAGAACTTCACGATGTCGAACGCCTCGTAGCGCGTCGTCTTGTGGCGGACCGTCGTCACCGTGGACTGGACGAAGAACAGGTCGGCCCCGGCCGCGGCGGCGAGCGGTCCGTATTTCGCGGCGTTTTGGGGGATCGTCGAAACCGCGCAGGGCACGCCGCTTTCCTTGATCTCGGCGACGCGCTTTCCGATCAACTCTTCTTTGGGTTCTACCTTGTAGAGTTCCTGAACGAGTTGGGTGGCCTCGTCGGGCGTGGCCGACGCGATGCGGCTGACGATTTCGCGGGGTTTTTCGTAGCGGGTGTTGATGCCGTCTAGGTTGAGAACGCCCAGACCCCCGGCCTTGCCCATCGCGGTCGCGAAACGGGTGTCGACCACTCCGTCCATCGCCGAAGCGAGGAATGGGATTTTGAGTTCGACGTTCCCGATTTTCACGGTGGTGTCGACCTCTTCCGGATTGACGGTGACGTTGCCGGGAACGATGGCGATTTCGTCGAATCCGTAGCAGCGGCGAACTTCGCGGTCACGACCGATGTACGTAGGCATTATCCATCCCCCAATAAAAAAGCCGCAAGGTGTCCTCTATCGGATGGGACGCCTTGGCGGTATTTGTATTCCAAATCGGCATTAGCGACATAAATAGGATAGCAAAAGGGAAAGAAGGGGAACAACTTTACCGTTTCTTTACCTTCCTGTAACGGAAGGGATACGCCGGAGGTCTAATATGAAAGGAAAGAGCGGGCTGGAACCCGCTCTTTAAAAGGGAGGTGCGGATGGGATTCGAACCCATGAATACGAGTTTTGCAGACTCGCCCCTTAAACCACTTGGGTACCGCACCGTCGATTTTGATAATACCATATTTGGCCGAAATGAGGGTGGGGTGTGTTTGAAATGTGATTTAAATAAAAGCGTATTTTCTCATTGACGCGCCGGAGTGCCGCTGTTACACTCGAAAGGACGGGGTTTTTTTGATGAAGGACGAACGAGGATACACTCTCGTTGAAACGATGATCGCGATGCTGTTGGTCGCGATGATCGTCACGTCCATTTTTGGGATGGTCCTGACCGCGAAGACGGGGGCGAAGAAGTCCGAATCGCAGGCGAAAGCCCATTTCTACGCTCGCCAGCAGATGGAAAAATTGAAATCCTATGTCAGCGCCGATTTGACGGCGCCGGGCCCGCGGGGCGCGATCGTCACGACCGCCCCCAATAATTGGCTCTACCCCGGGGACAGCTCCGGCAACTACGCGTTGGCCGCGGGAAATCACGACGTGACGAGCAATCTGCCGGCGTCGCTGCGCTCGTTGGGCTGGACGATGAGTTATACGGTGACCGATACCGTCTGCGGGACGAAGGTGTGCAAGGAGACGAAAATCGACGTCGCATGGCCGGGTCCGTGATGAAGAAGAGCGACGGTTTTACCATCGTTGAGTTGATCATCGCCTCGCTTCTTTTCAGCATGGTCATCGCCGCGTTGTCGGCGATCTACGCGACCGCGTTCGGCCAAAGCGGGCGGACCTTTCGGGAGAGCCGTACGAAATTGATGGCGACGATGTCGATGCGCGCGCTCATGCGCGAGACCGCCCAGGCGACCCGCATCGATCTTCCGGCGCAAGATTCCTACGGCCGGGAGTTGAGCGGGTGCAGCAACGCGAAGTCCGACTCAACCCGCATCACCACAGCCCAGCAGTCGACGCGCTTTCATTTTTGCGTGCGCAACTCGAATTTGGGATCAGGGTTGTGCGACGGGGACCCGGACGCGGCGCCATGTTTGTTTTATTACACGCGAAGCGTGTCCGGAAACTGCCCGGCTTCCGATGTTACCGTGAGCAATTGCGGAAACACAACGGGGACCATGGGGACGCCGCAACTGCTGGCCTCGGGGCTTGAGGAGCTCTCGACGATGCCCTCCGACGGCTATTTTTCTCGACGCGACGGGGACTTCGCGCAAGAGGACAACGCGGTTCGCATTGCCTATAACGTGACTCGTCCGCCGGGTCCCAACTCGCCGAAGCTCTATTTTCAGGTCGACACGAGCGCGAGTTCCCAATTCGGGGTGCGGCCATGAGGGCGCGAGCGGGCGATCAGCGAGGGGTCGCCTTGGTGCAGGTGCTGATCATGTCCGTGCTGTTGACGATTTTAGCGACGGGGCTTCTGAAGATGACGTTCGGAACGCATGTGATGGTGTCGAAGGTCCGGCACACGGACATCCGCAAGCAGTGGGTCGAGGCCTGCATGGCGCGCAAGATCGCGGAGTGGGCTCAGACGGGCGGGGCCTGCGTGTCGGGGAGTTGTTCGTTCGGGGCGGGCAATCCGACGGTGACGGTATCCTGTCCTTCGGGGCGGGCCGATTTCACGGTCGATAATTGACGGGACGCGGGGGGAGGCGTTTATGAGCGTAGACGAGAAAAACGGAGGCAGAACGGTGACGATCCGTTTGGAGTTCGGGCGGCGGCAGTTCGTCGCGCTTCTGACGCTCGGCTTGATCTGCTTCACGCCCGGCGACCTGGTTACCGAGCAGTTGACGCTGACGACCTACTACCCTTCCCCCTACGGCGTCTACGAGGAACTCCGATCGACGCAGAACACCTACCTCTCCTACACGGGGGGCAACACCTGCATCGGTTCAACGAGCTGCAGTAATAAACTCCAGGTAAACGGAAACGCCTACGCGACCAATCTCACCGCAGCTCAAGCCGTCGCCGCCGGGACGAACGTATCGGCCGCCCAAGCGGTCTCCGCGGGAACGAATGTAACGGCCGGGCAGGCGGTCACCGCCGGAACCTACGTGCAGTCCGGTTCCTATGTTCGGGCGATCGGGAATATCTACACGACCGGCGGCGCTCTGGGGATCGGCATGACGAACCCCTCGCACGACATCCATGTGAATAAGGGAGGCGCGAACTGGGCGATGCGGATTCAGAAGGGAAGCGCCAATGTGTATTTCGCTCACGGTGGTGGATACGGCGCCTACATCCACACCGGGGGTGGGGACAGCGCCGGCCGCTACGCGATGATCGTGCGCAACAACGCCCGGGAGCATATCCGCATTCAGGACGACAGCTATATCCTCTTGGGGCGGACGATCTCCAACGCCTGCCGCTGGTATCCGTACTCGGTGGGAACTCAGCGCTTCTGCCCTGTGAAATGGGGGGTATTCGCCGCGTCGACTTACGCCGGGAACATTCAGAATAATGTCAAAGTGGTTAATAGCGCAGGGATTAACTGTTATCTTCCCGGCCAGGCTAACCCATCATGCGAGGTGCAAGTTCTTCCGACGTCCGGACGTATCTTGTGTTGCCGGCTTAGCGAGTACTAGGCCGGCCGGGGCCGCCGCCCCGTCAGAGGGGCCGGTCGAGCAGCGGTTCCGGGTCGACGGCCGCGCCGTGCACGTAGACGCCCCAATGCAAATGGGACCCGGTGGAGAATCCGCCGCCTCCGACGGCGGCGATGCGTTGGCCTTTGGAGACTTCGTCTCCGATTTTCACCTCGAACGACTGCAGGTGTAAAAACGCGCTCATCAGTCCCTGTCCGTGGTCGACGATGACGGTCCCGCCCTGCACGGGAAAGCGGCCCGTCAGGACGACGCGTCCGCTGTTGGGAGAAAGGACAGGCTGCCCGTCCCCGGCGGCGATGTCGATGCCCTTGTGCCAATCCCAGGCCATCGCCCCGTTGATGGTGCGAGTGTGGCCGTACTTGGAACTGCGCCGCCCTTTTGCCGGACGCAGGAAGGCCCCTTCCCAGCGCTGGCGGGGGGAGTCCTTGCTGAGGGCTTCGCGGATGTGGTTGATGGCCGTGCGGGCTTCGGGTTTCTGGGGCAACGCGGCCTTCGACGCCGGCATGCGAAGGCTTTGGTGGGAAAAGGTCCGTTTTTGCAGCTCGATTCCGACCGTTTTGACCTCGTCGGGGAGCAGGAATCGTTTCCGGACGACGCGCAGGCCCTCCCAGCGGATCTTGTCCCGCGCCGTGAGACCGATCAGGGCGCGCATGCGGCCCGGCGCGATCGCGTAGAAAGGGTAGGTTTCATTGCGGAATACGAGCTCCGCGCGGCGGGGATTGTCGATCCCCACCACTTCCACCGCCAAAACGTCTCCAGGGAGCGGCTGTGGAGGCGTCAGCGTGATTTCGAACGCTCCGGCATTCACGGCGAGCAGGAGAGCGGTGAAAACGGGAGTCGAGCGGCGCATGCGCTGGCAGGATATCATAGCCCACGAGGGGGGTGCTAGCGGCGCGGAAGCGCCGCTGTGCTGGGCGCTCGGTCAGCGCGCAGTGCTATAATCGGAGCCTATGCTTCCTAATATCGGAACCGGCGAACTGCTGATAATTTTGGCGCTCGGACTGCTTATTTTCGGCGCCAAACAGGTCCCTGAAATTGCGCGCGCGTTCGGAAAGGCCATTAACTCCTTCAAGGCGGGGATGAAAGAACCGATTGAAGAGTCCAAGAAGCCCGAGTCGGGCAAGAAAGACGATTCGGACTCTTAAGACTGATGGCCGTTCACGTTAACCGCCGCGGCGAGGCTTGGATGGTCGACGTCGGAGGAAAGTCCGCGACCCGACGCGAGGCCGTCGCCTCCGGACGCGTCTTGATGTCGCGCGCCGCGGTTCGGGCGCTGCGAAGCGGAAAACTGAAAAAGGGGGACGCCCTGGCTGCCGCCCGGATCGCCGGCATTCAGGCGGCGAAACGCACCGGGGAATGGATTCCGTTGTGCCACCCGCTGGCGCTTGAGTACGCGGAGTTGCGGCTCAAGATTCTGTCCGACGGGGTCGCGGTCGAGGCGACGGTGCGAACAACGGGCCGCACCGGAGTCGAGATGGAGGCGTTGACCGCCGTCTCGGCGGCGTGTCTCACGATTTACGACATGCTCAAATCCGAAGACCGCTCCATGACGATCGGCCCCGTCCGGCTCGAACGGAAAACCGGGGGCCGTTCCGGCGATTACCGGAGACGGAAGTGAGGGTCCGGATTTTGCTGTTCGCGAGCGCTCGGGTCGCGATCGGGCGTTCAGAATTTTCGGTCGAATTGGCGGAAGGCGCGGCGATCGAATCCCTTGCGGCGCTTCCCGAGTTCGCCCCGCTCAAGGAGCATCTTCCCTCGATCCGTTTCGCTCTTAACGAAGCCTTCGCGCCGGCCGACGCCGTTCTTTCCGACGGGGATACGGTTGCCGTGATTCCCCCGGTGAGCGGTGGATAGGATTCTTCTCACCCAGGCGCCGCTCGATCCCGCGGCGATCGAGCGCCTCGTCTCCTCCAAGGAGCGCGGCGCCGTCGTCACCTTTTCCGGGGTCGTGCGCGACCGTGAAAACGGATCGGCGATCTCCGCGATCGTCTACGAAGCCTACGACTCGATGGCGAAAAAAGAATTGGAGCGGATCGCGGCTTCGGTAGAGAAAGAGACGGGCGCGGTCGTCGCCGTCCATCACCGGGTCGGAGAGGTCCCCGTGGGAGAGGCGAGCGTCATCGTGTGCGCGGCTTCCGGACACCGGCCGGAGGCGTTCTCGGCCTGCCGCTTGGCCATCGACCGTCTGAAGGCCGATGTTCCCATTTGGAAAGCGTCGTTTACCGCGCCGGTGCGGTCGCCGCGATGAGGGTTTTCGTTCTCACCGTCAGCGACCGCTGTTCCCGCGGCGAAGCCGAAGACCGCGGGGGTCCCGCTGTCCGTGAGGCCGTCCAGCGGGCGGGGTGGACCGTTGCGGGTTTCGAGACGCTTCCCGACGACCGTTTTCCTCTCGCCGAGCGTCTTCGGGCTTTGTGTTCCTCGGCCCAAGCGCCGCAGCTCATTTTGACGACGGGCGGCACCGGTCTCGGTCCGCGCGACGTCACGCCCGAAGCGACGCGCGATGTTTTGGAAAAGGAGTTGCCGGGTTTCTCGGAGCGGATGAGACGCGAGGGAGAGGCGCACACGCCGTTGGCCGCGCTGTCGCGGGCCGTCAGCGGTTCGTCGGGAAAGACCTTGATCGTCAATCTCCCGGGAAGCCCAAAAGGGGCGGTCGAATCCTTCCAGGCCGTTCGCGCCTTGATCGAACACGCCTCGAGGATTCTCAACGGCGGAAATCATGGATAAGCCGCTGCTCGATCCGGATAAGGCGTTGCGCTTGGTGCTCGACGCCGTGCGCCCGCTTCCGGTCGAAGAGCGGCCCCTGGAAACCTGCGCGGGCTACGCTCTCGCAGAGGAGATCGCGGCGGCTTGCGATCTCCCGTCGTTCGACAATTCCGCGATGGACGGATACGCCGTTCGCGAAGAAGACGCCCGCGGCGCGACGAGTAAATCCCCGGTGCAATTGCCGATATCCCAGGTGATCGCCGCCGGAACGGTTCCCGGCGCGTTGGCGGCAGGCACGGCCGCGAAGATCATGACGGGCGCTCCGATGCCGGCGGGCGCGGACGCGGTGCTCCCTAAGGAATATACGCGAGAGGAGGAGGGCCGGGTTCTCCTTTTGGAAGCGCCCGACGTGGGAGATCATGTCCGGCGCCGGGGAGACGATATCCGAGCCGGAGCTCCTCTGATGGAAGGCGGACGGCGGCTGCGGGCGTATGAAATCGGTCTGTTGGCGGGGCAGGGGTTCGGAGAACTGCGCGTGCACCGAAAGCCGCGCGCGGCGATTTTAAGTTCTGGGGACGAACTCGTTCCCTTCCGGGAGCCGGTCGGGGCGGGACGCATCCGCAACTCCAGCGCTCCGGCCTTAAGCGCTATGGTCGCCTCGTGGGGGATGGAGCCCGTCGGGTGTCCGATCGCGCCGGATCGCGAAGAGGCGATTAAAACCGCGATCGACCGGGCCCTCGAGGGGGCGGATGCGCTGCTTCTGTGCGGCGGGGTGTCCGTAGGAGATTTTGATCACACCCGGGCGGCGTTGATCTCGCTTGGGTTTGAAGAATCATTTTGGCGCGTGGCGATTCGTCCCGGAAAACCGTTGCTTTTTGGGACGCTGGGCGGCAAGCCGGTGTTCGGCCTTCCGGGAAATCCCATTTCCACGTTGGTGACCGCGGAGGTCTTCGTTCGCCCCGCGCTTGAGAAAATGGCGGGCTTGCGCGGCGGAGTGGACGCGTTCGACCGCGTCGGAGTGATCGAAGAGGCGTTTGACAAGCCCCGGGCGCTGCGTCACTTCTTGTTTTGCTCGATGCGTTCCGATGAGGACGGGGTCGCGCGTCTGCGGGTTTTGCAGCCGCAGGGGTCCGCGATGCTGACGATGGGCGCGAAGGCCGACGCGCTCGCCGTCGGGCCGATCGGAGCGGCCCGGTTGGAACCGGGAATGGAGGTGCGGTTCAAACGTCTATGAGCGAGTCTCCTGTGGAAAAATTTTCCGACAAAGAAATGACCATTACCGAGCATCTCGAGGAGTTGCGGTGGCGGATGCTCAAAAGCATCGTCGCCGTTATGTTCGGGACGATCGCGGTTTGGGGATGGTCCGCCGAGATGCTCTCGTTCTTGGCCCGCCCGGTCGGCAATTTGGTGTTCGTCGCGCCGACGGAGGCGTTTTTCACTCGCGTGAAGGTCGCCGTCTTCGGCGGCGCGATGCTGGCGCTGCCGATCGTGCTCTACCAGGTCTGGGCGTTTACGGCCTGCGCGATGTCGGACTCCCTGCGCCGCGCCGCCGCTTTGATCGTTCCGTTTTCCTACGTGTTCTTCCTCGCGGGGGCGGCGCTTTCCATTTTCATGGTGACTCCTTCCGCGATTCACTTTCTGATCGCCTACGGTTCGAGCGAGGTCGCTCCGATGCTGACGGTCGGAAATTACGTGGAGTTCGTCACGAGTCTCGCTTTGGCCTTCGGAACCGTCTTCCAGCTGCCGATCCTGCTGATCTTCCTGCAGCGCGCGGGTCTGGTCAAGCGAACCGTGCTCGCCTCGAAGCGGCGCTACATCTACTTCGTTTCGTTCATCGCTGCGGCGCTGCTCACGCCGCCTGACGTGATCTCCCAGTTGGCTCTGGGCTTTCCGATCGTGCTTCTCTTTGAGGCGTCGCTGTTTGTGATGCGGTGGACTCCCGATGAGCCGCCGTCTTAATTTTTGGCTGCCTCCCGCGGCCGCGCTGGCGTTCTATCTTCTGTCGTCGAATATAGCGTTGGGATCCGACGGGCGCGCGACTTTGTCTGTCGCCCTGGTGATGGCTGGGTGGTGGCTCGGGGAAGCGCTGCCGCTGGCCGCGACGGCGTTGGTTCCGCTTGCCGCCTTTCCTTTATTTGGAATTCTTCCCGCGTCGAAGGCGGCCGCTCCGTACGCGCACAAGTTGATCTTTTTGTTCCTCGGCGGTTTTTTGATCGCCGCGGCGATGGAGCGCTGGAATCTGCACCGTCGGCTCGCGCTGGAGACGCTCGCGCGCGTCGGGGACCGCCCCGCGAGAATCGTCGCGGCGTTTATGGGGGTCACGGCTTTCTTGAGCCTGTGGGTTTCCAACACGGCGACGGCATTGATGATGCTGTCCATCGCGACGAGCGTCGTCGCGGTCGCCGGCGAGCGGGAGAATTTCGGCGTCTGCCTCGTTCTCGGCATCGCCTACGCGGCTTCTATCGGCGGGATGGGGTCCCTCGTGGGAACGCCGCCGAACGCCCTTCTGGCCGCGTTTGTCGAACAACGGGGCACAGACGCCGTTTCCTTCAGCGCGTGGCTGTCTTTTGGTCTTCCTGTCGCGGTCGTCCTGCTGCCGACCTGTTGGTGGCTGTTGACGCGCTGGGTCTTTCCGTTGGACGGCGCTCCTTTATCGGGAGGCCGGGAACTGTTCGAGAGCGAGCGACGGGCGCTGGGTCCCTTGGGGCCGGCCGAACGGCGCGTGCTCGCGGTTTTTTCAACCGTCGCCGCCGCGTGGTGTTTCCGGCCCTTGCTGCAGCGCGCGTGGCCCGCGGGGCTCGGCGGACTCGACGATTCGGTGATCGCGATCGCGGGGGCTCTTGCGTTGTTCGCCCTCCCCTCGGGGGAGAAGTCGGGAGGCGCCGTCCTCGATTGGAAAAGCGCCGAGAGCATCCCGTGGGGGGTGTTGATCCTTTTCGGCGGGGGATTGAGTTTGGCCGCCGCCGTCTCCCAGACCGGAGTCTCGGAATTCGTGGGAGCGCTGTTTTCGGGCCTTCGAGGGACGCACCCCGCGATCCTGGTCCTGCTCGTTACCTGGATGGTCGTATTTTTGACGGAGGTGACGAGCAACACTGCGGTGACGGCGGCGTTTCTCCCCGTGTTCGCGGCCGTCGCGGACGGCGCGGGGGTGGCGCCGATGTCGCTTCTGCTGCCGACCGCGCTCGGGGCGAGTTGCGCGTTCATGATGCCCGTCGCTACGCCTCCGAACGCGATCGTCTTCGCTTCGGGACTCGTGACGATGCGGCAGATGTTTCGCGCCGGCTTTTGGCTCAATTTGATTTCGATCGCGGTGATCGCGAGTTGGACGATGCTGCGGACCGGGTGAGCGGTTCGAGCCCTACGGGTTGAAGCGGCGGAATTCTTCGAGGAAGGATAAGGACTTTAAGTCCGTCATCCGGTCCAGGTAGACGAGGCCCTCGAGATGGTCGCATTCGTGCTGGATGATCCGTGCGTGAAAATCCGCGGCGGTGAACTCGAGTTCCCCCCCGTTCTCATCGAGGGCGCGGACTCGAATCTCCTTCGCGCGGGGAACGCGGCCGCGCAGCCCCGGAACGCTCAGGCATCCTTCCCAATCCTCTTCGATCGCGTTTGAACATTCGAGGATTTCCGGGTTGATGAGGATCTGAAGGGGAATGTTCGGCGCGTCAGGATAGCGTGGGTGCTCTCCGGACACCTCGAGTACGGCGGCGCGTTTGGCGACATGCACCTGGGTCGCGGCGATTCCCACCCCGTCGTATTCCCGCATGGTTTCGATCATGTCGTCGAGCAGGCGCCGGAACTCCGCCGTCTTGATTTCCGCCGGGTCTACCGGCGAAGCCTTCGTCCGGAGTATCGGGTGTCCGATGCGAGCCGCCTTGAGAATCATTTCCCGATGTCCTCGTTCCAGAGCGTCGGATGGTCCTCGATGAATCGGGTCATCAGCGCGACGCACTCCTCGTCGTCGGCGTCGACGAGCTCGACGCTGTGAGATTGAAGGAATTCAGGAGCTCCCGGAAAGGTTCTCGATTCGCCCAGAACGACCTTTTTGATTGCGAACTGCACTACGGCGCCGGAGCAGAGATAGCACGGGCTGAGCGTCGAGTAAAGGACGGTTCCCGCGTAGGTTCCCACCCGGCCGGCGTTTCGAAGACAGTCGATTTCCGCGTGCGTGATGGGGTCGTCGTCCTGGACGCGCCGGTTGTGCCCGCGCCCGAGGATTATCCCGTCCTTCACGAGCACCGATCCGATCGGAATGCCGCCCTCAGAGAGCCCCTTCCGCGCTTCTTCGATCGCGGCCGCAAGGAACGGATCCCGTTTCATAGCGTCCCCTCGGCTCGCATGCGCGCCATATAATCGTTGAGCATCGAGACCACCAGGGGAGAAAGAGCGATCAGCGCGATCAGGTTCGGAATCGCCATCAATCCGTTCATCGCGTCGCAGAAATCGATGACCCAGCCCAGCTTGATCACCGATCCGAGAAAGACGAACCCGACGTAGACCAGCCGATAGGGGACGACGGCTTTCTTGCCGAATAGGTAGTCGACGGCGCGGTCGCCGTAATAGGACCAGGAAACCAAGGTCGAGAACGCGAAGAAAATCGTCGCGACGGCGACCGCCCGGCCGGCGCCGGGAAACGCGAGATCGAACGCGGCGCTGGTCAACTTCCCTTTCTCGAAGCCCATTTCGTAAGCGCCCGTGCAGACGATGACCAAGGCCGTGATCGAGCAGATGACCAAGGTATCGATAAAGGGCTCGAGCAAAGCGACGAGACCCTCGCGGATCGGTTCGTCGGTTCGAGCCGCGGCATGCGCGATCGGCGCCGAGCCCAGACCCGCCTCGTTGGAGAACAGTCCCCGCGCCACTCCGGAGCGGATTACGCCGCCGAGCAGTCCTCCCGCGACCGATTCCGGGGCGTGGAAGGCGTGATAAAGGATGGTTCCGATGCCGGCGGGAATCCGGTCCGCGAATTTAACGAGGATCGCGACTCCGACGATCACGTAGAACGCGCACATGAACGGGACGACCGTCCCCGCGAATTTCGCGATGCGCTTGATGCCTCCGAGGATCACGGCCGCGACCAGCGCCGCGCAGACCGCTCCGACGACGGCGTTGACCGTCCCGGAGGAAGCGGCCTCCATGCCGTAGACCAGCGAGTTCGTCGCCGCGGCGACGTTGTTCGCCTGGAACATATTGCCGATGCCGAAGCTTGCGGTGACGGTAAAGAATGCGAACAGCCAGGCGAGCCACTTAAAGCGCGGCCCGAGTCCGAGTTCGATGAAGTGCATCGGTCCGCCGTGAATCTCCCCGTTTTCATCGACGCGGCGAAACCGTACCGCGAGCGTACAGGAGGCGAATTTCGTGGCCATGCCGACCGCCGCGGTCACCCACATCCAAAAAACCGCGCCCGGTCCGCCGGCGATGATCGCCGCGGCGACGCCGACGATGTTGCCCGTGCCGATCGTCGCGGACAAAGCCGTCGCGAGGGCGCCGAAGTGGGAGACCTCCCCGGGGTCCTCGTCGCTGTCGAAGCGCCCGCCGAGGGCTTTGAGGGCGTGAACGAATCCGCGGCCTTGAACGAACCCCGTCCGGACGGTCAGATAGAGGCCCGTACCGACCAAGAAAACCATCAACGGCCCGCCCCAGATGATGCCGTCGATTTTCGAGATGAGCTGCGGAATATTCATTCGACTACGGGTTCTCCCCGGCCGCGCGGGCTTTGCGTCGGCGCCAAATCATAAACAGGATCATGACCGCGAAGCCGAGCGCGCCGCCGATAGCCGCCGGCAAGAGCGCCGGGGTCTTTCGGCCCGAGGAGGAGGCGGGCATGGCCCTTCCTTGCCCGAGCCAGCGGTGAAAGGCCGCCAGGTGTTCCGGCCGGTCGTAGTCCCCGGTCCAACCGATCAGAGGCTCCCCGTGAGGGAGAAGCACGCCGACCAGTTGGCGGCGGGAGGCCCCCATCTCGGGGCAGGCGTATTTCTTGAAAAGGATTTTCCAGCCGTTTTCGAGCTCCGCGGCGTCGATGGGCGAGGTCGCGCAGCCGCGGCTTCCGACGAAGTCCAGCTCGAATCGGGCGAAATAGCCCGCGGCGACTTCTTGAACGGTGCCCTCGGCGCTGCCGGGGAGTTGTGCGATGACGCGTTGGCTTAGCGCGAAGCTCCAATCCGGGCCTTCGAGCAAGGACCAGCCGTCGTCTTGCTGAACGAAGCGCCATCCCTGCGTTTTGGGAAAGGAGTAGCGGCCTTCGACAAGCGCGATGTCTCCGTCGGCGGGCGGCAGTGATTCGGGAAGCACCGAGGCCGGAGGTTCCTGAATCTCCGCGGGGGCGGCGGCCGCGGGATCGGGCTTCGGGACTTCCTTCAGCGTCTTGAAAATTTCCGCCGCTTGCGATCGCTTGAGTCCTTTGACGAGGTAGGAGTAGCTGTTTCCGCCGGCGTTGAAATAGCCGAAACTCGTCATGCCGAATCCGCAGAGCGAGAAGGGAACCCCCGCCGACAGCAGGCGCGGCGGGTCGACCCGGCGGCCCTTGGCGGATAAAGTTTCGGAGTCCTTGCGCGCACGCGTGAGCAGGCCCGATGAAGGGATCGATTCGGGGAGGCGTTCGATCGAGACCCGAACTCCGCCCGCTTGAGTCCAGGCGAGCGTCGTCGGAGCGCGGGGGGTTTCGAGCCGCGCGCCCCGCGGTTGGAGCGTGAACGCCTCGTCCGCGGAGGGAAGGACCGCGGCGCGCGAGGCGCCTGCCAGAATCGAAAGAAAAAGGCAGAGCAGCTTCATCGGTTTCAAGTGTACACCATCTTTATTCGGGGGGGGAACCGTCGCGAGGCGGCGGCTTAAAGTTCCGGAAGCGTCCCGTCGGAGACGGAGCGCTGGAAAAATTCTCCGATCAGCAAATAGCGTTTGCCTTTATGGATGGGCAAGGCGCGGTGGTCGGTTCCATAAGTCAAGTGGTGCGCCCACCAGGAATCGAACTTGGATCTATAGCTCCGCAGGCTATCGCTCTATCCATTGAGCTATGGGCGCGAAATTCAACAACGGGACCGCCATTATAGCGGATTTACCTGGACCGGTAAAGCGAGATATAGTAGTCTTGCCGTACGACGAGGAGAGGTCCCGATGAGAAAAATTAGCTTTGTTTCACTGCTTTTTCCGTTGCTCATAGCCTGCGGCGCCGGGCGTTCGGCGGCCGACGGACCGGGCGTGAAGAATCTCGATATAGCGAAGCTCGCCGAACACATTCGCGAAAGCTACAGCATCCCTCCCTTCGTTAAAATCGACGTGACCGAGCCCCGAGATTCGGGAATCCCCGGCATGGTCGCCTACACGGTCGTCTTTCAGGCGGGGATGGGGACTCAAACGCAAACGCTTCAGGTTTCCGAAAACGGGCGCCATTACTTTCTCGGCGAGTTCAAGGATCTTCAGTTCGACGCGGTCGCGGACCGGCTTTCGAAGATGCAGCTGAAAGAGGCTCCGGTGCGGGGTCCGAAGTCCGCCTCGATCGACGTCGTGCAGTTCACCGATTTCCAGTGTCCTTTCTGTCAGCGCGGCTACAGCATCATGGCCCAGAGCATCATGAAGGAGTTCGACGGGAAGGTGCGCTGGTACTACAAATCGCTGCCGCTGGTCCGCATCCACCCGTGGGCGAAGCCCGCCGCGATCGCGGCGATGTGCGCCGGGAAGCAAGGTTCGGATCAGTTCTGGTCCCTGCACGACAAGATGTTTGAGGCGCAGCGTGAGATCAACGTCTCCAACTTCGAAGAGAAGCTCGATGGATTCGCCAAGGGCTCCTCTTTAAAGATGAAGGATTTCCAGGCCTGCGTCAACGGAAAGAAGACGGAAGCGACCGTGGATTCCGATATGGCTGAGGCCGATCTATTGAAGATCGAGTCCACGCCCGCCTTTCTTGTGAATGGGCGCTTGGTTTCCGGAGCCGATTTGGACGGCTTGAAGGCCGCGATCGAATCCGAGCTCAAGAAAACGGGCGGAGATATTCCGGAGAAGAAGTAGCCGTGCGGTCGGCCCGAATATCGCTGTCGGCGCTCGTACTGCTTGCGGCGGGCATCGGCGCCGCCGCGGCCGGACGCGATCCGATGAATCACCTTAAAGGCGAGAAGAGTCCGTATTTGCTTCAGCATGTCTCCAACCCCGTGGATTGGTATCCGTGGGGCGAGGAGGCGTTCGCGAAGGCGCGGCGCGAGAACAAGCCCATTTTCCTGTCGATCGGGTATTCGACCTGTCACTGGTGTCACGTGATGGAGCGGGAGTCCTTCACGAGTGAGGCCGTCGCCAAGGTTCTCAACGAACGCTTCGTCTCGATCAAGGTCGATCGTGAGGAGCGCCCGGATATCGACAAGGTCTATATGACGGCCGCCAACGCGGCCGGTTGGGGCGGAGGTTGGCCTCTGTCGATTTGGATGACGCCGGAGCGGCAGCCGTTTTACGGCGGGACTTATTTTCCGCCGGACTCCCGCTGGGGGCGCCCGGGCTTCATCGAAGTGCTCGAGCGAGTCGCCGGGCTCTGGGAAAAGGACGGAGACGCGCTTCGTAAAGACGCCTCCAGACTCGCCGACGCGCTGCGGCAGAATGCCGTGATCGAAGGGCGGGAGGCCGAGCCGAAACTGGAGTGGCTCGATGGGCTCTTTAAGGAATTTTCCGGCTCTTTTGATTCCGAGCGGGGAGGCTTCGGAGGCCGTCCTAAGTTTCCGATGCCGGTGAATCAGGATTTCCTGCTTCGCTATTACGCCCGCACCGGGGAGGCGAAGGCGCTCGCCATGGCCGTCACGACGCTTGAGCAAATGTCGAAGGGGGGCATTTACGATCATATCGGAGGAGGATTCGCGCGCTATTCCGTCGATGACGAGTGGCGAATCCCCCATTTCGAGAAAATGCTTTACGACAACGCTCAGCTGTCGGTCAATTATCTGGAGGCGTATCGGGCGACCGGCGCCCCGCGCTTCTCGCGGACGGCGAAGGAGACGTTGGAGTACGTGATGCGCGACATGACGCATCCGGAGGGCGGCTTCTATTCGGCCGAGGACGCCGACAGCCTTCCCCCGGACGCCGCCGCGGACGCCCATAAATCGGAAGGGGCGTTTTACCTGTGGACCGCCGACGAAATCGACGCGGTATTGGGAAGTACCGCCGGAGAGGTGTTCCGGTACCGCTACGGAGTCGAGGAGGGCGGCAACGCGCCCGAAGATCCGCACGGCGAATTCACGGAAAAAAACATTCTCTATGAGGCGTACAGTCTCCCCGAAACCGCGAAAAAATTCGGCCGCACCGAAGGGGAGATCAAGCGTCTGCTTCGCGTGTCCCGCGGGAAACTGCTCGAGGCCCGCGCGAAGCGTCCGCGGCCCTCTCTTGACGATAAGATTTTGGCGTCGTGGAACGGTCTGATGCTTTCGGGATTTGCGAAGGCCTATCAGATTCTAGAAGAGCCGCGCTATCTCGCCGTCGCGCAAAAGACGGCGCGCTTTCTCGAGTCCCGGCTATACGACGCGAAGAAGAATCTCCTTTATCACCGGTGGCGGGACGGAGAACGGAAGATCGCGGGGATGGCGGACGACTACGCCTTCGTTATCCAGGGGCTTCTCGATCTCTACGAGGCGGATTTCGATCCGCGCTGGCTGTTTTGGGCCGAATCCTTGGCGGATCGGCTTCAGAGTGATTTTTTCGACGAGGGCGGCGGCTACTACATGACCGCAGCGGGCGAGGGTGAACATCTTCTCGTTCGCGTGATGGAGGATTCCGACAACGTCGAGCCCGCGGCAAGTTCGGTCGCGGCGTCGGTCCTGCTCCGGCTCGCCCATATGGCGGGGCGGGATGATTTACGCAAGGCCGCGGAAAAGACGCTGACGCGTTTCGGGGGGCAGATGGAGCGCGCTCCCCGGTCTCTGCCGGGGATGCTCTCCGCGGTCGCGGATGCGGCGGGAAAGCCCCGACAGATCGTCATCGTCGGCGGGCTTGAGGAGCCGGAGACGATCGAGATGCTTCGTCTGGTCAACCGTCGGCCGATGCCGGCCCGCGCCTTGATGGTGCTTACTCCCAAGGGGCGCGGCGAGTTGGAAAAGCGGCTTCCGCAGCTTAAGGGGATGGGGCCTATCGGCGGCAAGCCCACGGCCTATCTGTGCGTCAATTTCGCCTGCGCGCTTCCCACGACGGACGTCGCGAAGGTCGCCGAGATGCTGGCGCAGGATTCAAAAGTACCGAACCGAGGAGAATAGGATGCCGTTCGTGAGATGCTCGACTGCGTTTATTTTACTGTCTCTGTTGCTCCCCGTCGGCGGCGCGCGGGCCGGCGACGCTTCCTTTATGTACGGCGTCGTCCCGGAAACCGATCAGCTCTTTACGCGCGTCCTCGCCGATCCGCGGCAGGCGCAGACGACCGCGCGCTACTACCGCAACGGCGGCCTGAATCTGAGCGACGCGGCGTTGGGCAGTACCTGGGGCTTGGCGCGCTGGAGCCGCGGGGATTGGGTGTGGCAGATCAACCTGGAAGGGATGGGGTACTCCCGGTTCAAGCTTTCCGGGAGCGTCAACGAATTTCAAACCATCGATTTTTTCATTAACGCGCCGTTGGTCGTCCGCAACGGGCGATTCTCCGGTCGCGTGATGATCTTTCACGAAAGCTCCCATCTCGGCGACGACTACATCCGCCGCACGGGAAGCACCGGCTTTCGCTTCTCGACCGAGGGCGTGCGGGTGATGGCCGCGTGGGACCTGCCGTTAAACGCGCGTGTTTACGGCGGCGGGATGCTGCTGATGCATTCGATTCCGAAGGCTCAGCAGGGGGACCTGCAGTGGGGGGCTGAGATCCGCTCGCAGGATCTGGGTTGGATTCCGGATCATCAATGCTGGGTTTACCTCGCGCAGGATTTCAAGTCGCGGGGCCGCAATCAGTGGAACATCAGTTCCAACAGCGAGATCGGCCTGCGGATCGGGGCCCCGAAGGTGATTCGCGCGTTCCGGGTTCACCTCGGACATTTCGACGGGTGGTCCGAGTTCGGCCAGTTCCACCTCGAACGCGAGGCCTACTGGAATTTGGGCGTCAGTTTCGATTTTGAGTGATTAGTCGCCCAGCCACCATTTAAACAACGATTTAACGAAGGGAGTCAGCTTCGTTCGCTTCCATTGCCCGGCGGCGCGCTTGATCGCCTCGGCCTGGGTGGGATAGGGGTGTATCGTATCGGCGAGCGTCCCCAGCCCGACTCCGGCGGTCATCGCCAGCGTGAGTTCCGAGATCATTTCCCCGGCGTGCTTGGCGACGAGGGTCGCGCCTAAAATGCGGTCGGTGCCGTCCTCGTAATGGATCTTTACGAAGCCGTCGTCTTCTCCGTCGAGGATCGCGCGGTCCACGTCTTTAAGAGGTTCGACGATCGTCTTGACCGCAATACCGCGATCCCGGGCGTCTTTCTCATACATCCCGACATGCGCGATTTCCGGGTCCGTGTAGGTCGTCCACGGGATCGTGAGAGCGCTCGTCTTCTTGCAAAGAAACGGGAGCGGGGCGAACAGTGCGTTCTGTATGACGATCTTCGCCAGCGCCTCGGCGGTGTGCGTGAACTTATAGGGGAAGCAAACATCGCCGGCGGCGAAGATCGCCGGATTGGCGGTGCGCAGCGTTTCGTCCACGGTGATGCCGACGCGGGGATCGAACGCGACTCCCGCCGCTTCCAAGCCGATGCTCTCCACGTTCGGCGCCCGGCCGACGCCGACGAGGATCTCGTCGACGACGAGTTCGCGCTTGTCCCCGTGGGCTTCCAGAGACAGGACCTTGTCCGCTCCCCGTTTGGAAACGGAACGAAGGGCGCCGCAGCAAACGAGGTCTACCCCGTCGCGGATGAGCGATTTCTCGACGACGGCCGCGGCGTCCGGATCCTCGCGAATCAGAATATGGTCGGCGGACTCGATCAGGTGCACCTGAGACCCGAAGCGCGCGAAGGCCTGTGCCAATTCGCAGCCGATCGGCCCGGCCCCGATGATCGCGAGCCGTTTCGGAAGTTCGGTGAGAGAGAAAACGGTCTCGTTGGTGAGGTAGCCGGCCTCCGCGAGTCCCGGAATCGGCGGCGCCGCGGCGCGCGCGCCGGTCGCGATCACGGCCTTTTTGAAGCGGAGCGTTTTTCCGTCCACCACAAGAGAATCCGGTCCGGTGAATTTTCCGTGCCCCAGGAATACATCGACGCCGGCGTCGCGGTAGCGTCTCGCGCCGTCATTGTCGGAGATGCGGGCGCGCAGGCGGCGCATGCGCTCCATGACGGCGGGAAAGTCGACGCGCGTCCCATCGGGGACGCGGACCCCGAACCCGTCGGCGTCGCGGACCTCGGCGTACGCCCGCGCGGCGCGGAGCAGACCCTTGGACGGCACGCAGCCGACATTGAGGCAGTCGCCGCCCATCAAGTGCTTCTCGACGAGGGCGACCTTCGCGCCCAACCCCGCCGAGCCGATCGCCGAAATGAGCCCGGCCGTGCCGGCGCCCAGCACGACCAGGTGATAGGTTCCGGAGGGCTCCGGATTCATCCAATCGCTCGGGTGGACATTCGAGACCGTCTTCCGGTTGTGCTTGTCGTCGGGCAAAAGCAGCGGCTCGCTTCCTTCGAGGGTTTCAGGACTCATCGATTTTCTCCTTAAGGGCCTTGCGGGCGAGCTTGGTCACGTAAACGGTGACCCCGACGGTGGCGAGAAGCCCCACCGCGTACAGCGCCCATTCGGCGGGCGTCTTCGCGCGTCCGCCCGCACCGAGCGTCGCCAAATCCCCGGCGAGCGAACCGAGATAGACGTAGAGCACCGTTCCGGGCAGCATGCCGGCCCAGGAGGGCAAGATGTAGTCTCGCAGTCGGACCTTCGTCAGGCCGAAGGCGTAGTTGAGCAGATTAAAGGGGAACGCCGGGGAGAGGCGCACTAGGAAGACGACTTTTCCGCCCCCTTCGGCGACCGCCTCGTCAACGGCCTTGAATTTCGGAAAGGCCTCCAATTTTTTCGCGACCCAGTCTCGGGCCAGATAGCGCCCTGCCAGAAACGCCGCGGTCGCCCCGGTCGTCGAGGCGACCGACACGAAGACCGTGCCCCATAATACCCCGAACACCGCGCCTGCGCCCAACGTGAGAATTGAACCCGGCAAAAATGCGACCGTCGCGGCGATGTAAAGGAGAATAAACAGGAGCGGTCCGAGCGGTCCGAGCCCGGCGATTGCGTCAAGCGCGCGCGTCAGAAGCGCGGGGGCGTTTGCCGCCCGCAGCGTGATGAACAGGACGACTACGCCGAAGATCGCGGCGGCGGGTTTCCAGAGGGCTGGGCGCATCGTCTGTGAGGATAGCATAGGGCCTCCATGAGTGTTCGCCCGGCCTCCGGCGTTACGGGGCGAAGTGCTAGAATCGGCTGTGACCCAGGAAACAACTCGCATCATCGAGGAGCACGCCGGATACTTGCTCCGGGCGGCGATCGGGTTCGGCCTTTCCGGGGGCGACGCGGAAGATCTGGTTCAGGAGACTTTTAAGACCTTCCTGGAAGTTCGCGGCCGCTTCGAGGGGCGTTCCTCCGTTCGCACTTTTCTATACGGCATCCTCTACAAAAAGAACCTGGAGCGTTCCCGGAAATCCGCTCGCGAAACGGCGGTCGATCCCATCGAAGGAGCGTTCGCCGAGCGGTTCTCGCGGCGGGGAATGTGGCAAAGTCCTCCGCGGGGCCCCGATGAAGAGGTTCTGTCCGTGGAAACGGAGTCGCTGATCGCCGGCTGTCTCGACGATCTCGTGCAGCAGCAAAAAGCGGCGTTTTTCCTCAAAGAGGTCGAGCGTATGTCCTCCGAGGAAATCTGTAACGCCTTGGAGATTAAACCCACTCACTTGCGAGTCTTGCTGTTTCGTGCCCGCGCCGGACTGCGCGACTGCCTGGAACGCAAGTGGGAGGACCGTCCGTCATGATCGTCCCCTGTCGGGACATCGTCCGCCGTTTGGCGGAAGGGGAGTACGACAACGCGCCCTTGTGGAAGCGCGTCGGTCTTCGCGTCCATTTCGCGATGTGCTGGCCTTGCGGCCTCTTCGCCCGTCAGATGGAGTTGTTGGGCAAGGCGGCCCGCAGGCGCTGGGGCATGGCGCCCGACCCGGCACGGGTTGAGGCGCTTCGGCGCAGAATCAGGGACTGATGCCGAACTACGGGCGAAGCAGCTTCCGGGTGGTCGGCTTTGCCATCGCTTGCGTCGCGGCGGCGGCGGCGTGGCGTTTTGCGCTATCTCCGAGTCCCCCGCCTGTGCGCGACATTGAGGTGACCGAAATTCTACGCGTCCCGGCCTCTCCCGAGGGGCGCTCGCTCCGTGTTTGGCTGCCGCAACCGCAGGCCGATGAATTCCAGCAAGTCTTGCTGCTTTCCGTCGATTCGGAGATCCGCGCGATCTCTCGGCGGGAGCCCGATTTCGGAAACCCGGTTTTGTATTTCGCGGCGCAGCCGGGGGGCGCCGGGCCTTTGGAAGTGACGCTGCGCTACCGCATCACGCGCCGCGAGCAGGACAGGGCGGCGCCTTTGCCTAAACCCGATGCGGCGCTTGACGCCTCGGCGCGCGGGCTCGTCGTGATCAACGACGAGGTGCGCGCGATCGCCCGGGAAGCCGTCGGGGAAGCGGGCGATCCCGTGGAGAAAGCGCGCCGCCTCTATCGCCGGGTACTCGCGCGCATGGAGTACGACAAGCGTGAAGCGGGTTGGGGGCGCGGGGACGTTCTCCGAGCGTGCCGGGTCGGCAAGGGAAATTGCACGGATTTTCATTCCCTGTTTATCGCGCTGGCGCGCGCGGAACGCATCCCCGCGCGCTTTAAAATGGGCTACTCCCTTCCCGCGGCGAGTTCGGGGGATATCAAGGGTTATCACTGTTGGGCCGAATTCTACGCCGAGGGGCGCGGCTGGATCCCGGTGGACATCTCGGAAGCCTGGAAGCACCCCGAACGGAGCGACTATTATTTCGGGCGTCTCGACGCGAACCGGGTTCTCGTCGCAACCGGGCGGGAGCTTCGCCTTCCCGGCATGACGGGCAAGCCCCTTAACTATTTCGACAGGCCCTATATCGAGGCGGACGGTCTTCCGCTGCGGCGTTTCGATTTTGTCCGTACATTCCGCGCTATTGATGATGGAGGACGCACATGAGCATGAAGATAGCGGCGCTTGCCGCAGCCTTGGCCTTGACGGGAACGGCGTGGGCGGGCGAGCATCCGAAGGAGCACCCGACGGGGAAGAAGGAGCATCCGAAGAAATCGAAGGCGTCGGCCAAGCAATGGGTGAAGGACAAGAAAACGATGGGGGCGTTCGTGACGGCGGTCGAGGACTATGTCGAGGCGAAGCGCAAGGAAGAGGGCGCCTTTCGAGTTCATGACGCGGAGCTCGACAAGACCTGGGATTTGAAGCTCGTCAAAATCCACAAGAAGCGCATCGCCCGGTTGGGCGAGAACGAGTTCTTCGCCTGCGCCGACTTCGAGACGGTCGGAAAGGGAAAGAAAAAGAGGCTCGATCTCGATTTCTTCGTGTCGCGAAACGCCGCGGGAGAATTCGTCGTCGATGAGATTCCCGTGCACAAGCTCGAGGGGAAGCCCCGCTACACCTACAACGCGGCGAATCAGCGCGTTCCGGTAGAATCTGAAAAGAAGAGCGCCGAGCACCCGAAAGCGGGCGGCAAAGAACACCCGGAACATCCTCACTAAAATTACGCGCGCTCAAAGAGACGGCAACGGGCTCTTGGGCCCGTCGCCGTCATCTCATGGGGGGAGTGGACATGTTTATAGTTATAGTTTATACTAAACTATAATCTATGAAGACTGCTACTCGCGCACGCATCATGGAGATCATAGAGAAGCAAAGTGGAACTCGTCCCTCTGATTTGATCCAGGCTTTAGCACTGACCCCTCAGGCGATTCATCGCCATCTAAAGAGCCTGTTGGGGAAAGGTCTGCTTGAGCGTCGAGGAGCGGGTCCCAGGGTCCGATATTTCATAGCCGGAAAACCGCAGTTGCAGCAAGTCGCGGGATGGTACGGCGCGCGCGCAGCTCCTTCGGAGAGCCCTCCCGATCTCATTTGCGAAACGCGCGACTCGTTCGCGGGCAGGCTGCCGCGGCTGACTAAGACCGGCTTGAGCGAGGATGACCAGTCGCTGGTGATCGCCGCGGTCGGTGAGATCGGAAACAACAGCTTTGACCATAATCTCGGCAGTTGGAAGGATGCCCCCGGGTGCTGGTATCAAATCCAGGTCACGGGCCGCCGCCTGTGGATTTGCATTGCCGATCGCGGCCAAGGCATCCTGAAGTCGCTGGCCCGAGTCGATCCGACGATTATAGAGGCTCAGTCGGCGCTGACCGTCGCCTTCGAGAAAATCTTGTCGGGTCGAGCTCCGGAAAGACGCGGCAACGGTCTAAAATACGTCAGGAACATTATAACGGGAAGCCATCATCGCGGACTGGCTTGTCGTTCCGGTTCCGGCCTGGTGGACTACGGGGAATTCGGCATGGAGTGCAGGTCGGAACTTGCGCGCTTTCCCGAGTCCGAGGGCACCGTCACCTTGATCGTATGGAGTTTGAAATGAGAGTTGAGTTGAAGAAATACGGTCAGATTCTGACCTCTCGGCCCGCCGGCCGCGAGGCTGCGTTGGCCATGAAAGCGACCGTCAAGCCTGCCGACGACGAAACGATAGAACTGGATTTCGACGGCGTGTTGTCGGTCGGTCCCTCTTGGCTCGATGAAGTCCTCGCCTCGCTTCGCGCCGAATACGGAACGGACCGGGTTGTCTGCCTTCCGACGAGAAATCCCTCCGTCATTGAATCGTTAAGGGTCGTCGACGCGCCTTGACGAAGCTTTATGCGACTTCGACGCCTTTCCAGAAGGCGACGCGGCCCTTGATCTGCTCGGCGGCCTCCTTGGGCTGCGCGTAGTACCACGCGGCGTCCGAATTCGTCTTCCCTGCGACGACGAGGGAATAGTAGCCGGCAGTTCCCTTCCAGCCGCAGACGGTGGTCGTGGGGCTGCTCACGAAATATTCCTTGCGCAACGCGCTTTCCGGGAAATAGTGATTACCTTCGACGACGACGGTGTCTTCGGACTGCGCGACGACGGCTCCGTTCCAAATCGCTTTAGGCATTTTATCACTCCCTGGGACGCGCCATTCTATATGTTTGTGCCGGACGGCGGCGATGCGTTACGCGGCCCGTCGCGCCAGCTTGCCCTTCTGCGCAGGATCCACGATCTCGTTGACGACGATTCCCAATTTCTTATCGCCACGCATTCCCCTATTCTTATGGCCTACCCCGCCGCCCGCATTCCTCCCGGTCCCCGAAGCCTATTAACCGGTTTTTTTACGCTTGCGCTGTTCCTTCATCCCGTTAAGCAGGAAGATTCCCAGCGCGCCCAGTAGAAAGGCGAGCGTCGCCTGAAAGACGAGGAAGGCCGCGACCTTTACGACCGCGAAGCCAGGATCGACGAAGCGCACCAGCCAGCCCCCGCCCTCGTTGAGCAAGGCCGCGAGGAAGGCCGTGCAGATAAACGAAAACTTGGTCTTGTCCTTAAACGGCGCGAAGATCAGCAGATGGGTCAGCATCAGCACGACTATGCCCATGATCGGCAAATGGACGTGGCTTACCTCCAGCATCGACGCCATGCTGCGCGGCGCGCGAAACTCCGCCTCCGAGCCGCAGTAATAGGAGACGACGCTCGCCGGGTCCAAGCCCATGCGCGAGAAGTACATCGCGAAATTCGTGATCCAGAGGCCGGTCAAGAAGACGAGCGTCCACAGCAGGGTTAAGCGCATGAACGGCTTGTGCTGGAAGCCGCCTTGTTCCATGTATTTCATCGTTCGTTGTCGCTGGTCGGGTGTAAAGTTCGGTGCAGCCCGAGCAAGCGCCGCGCGGCGTCGGTTAAGGCGTGGGAGGTCAGCGTGGCGCCCGTTACGTTTCGGATCGCGTCGCCCACTCGGACCCGCTGCGGATCCGCTTTCCCCTCGAACAGCTTCAACCAGCGCTTCAGCGGCAGATAATCCTCCGGCTCGTCGAAGGATAGCACTTCCAGAAAGCGAAGGGAGCCTTCCGGAGAAATCGCGGCCATGACCGTCGCGGGCATCGTGCGGATCACGACGCGGTCGAAATAGGCGTAGCCGACGACGCGGCCGCTGCTTTCGGCGACGAAGTAGGTCCACAGGCGGGAGTCGACGGGCGCGCGCGCCTCGCGTTGTACGGCCGTGAGATCCTCTTTGGAAAGAAACGCGTTTTTCTTCTCGACGACGGCGTCCGCCGGAAAGGCCAGGCCTAACGCCTCCTTCCGTGAAAGAAGGAGGCGGGCCTGGCCTTGTCCGGAGGTCGCCGACAAGACGAGAACCGACATCGCCAGGATTCGGCTGAAGCGGATCATCTAGAAGATGTATCCCACGCCGAGGTTCGTTTGTCCGACACCGGTATTCCCCTGATTGCGGTTGAACATGTGGTCGAATTTGACCGCCACCTGCGGGATTGGTTTGTAGGTCAGACCCACGGTGTACTCGAGGCGGCTCGTGGCGGCGCTGCCCGCGAAGCCCTTCGGGGTTTTCGCCTGGGTGTCGTAGCGCTCGTAGCGGATAAACGGCGCCAAATAGTGCTTCCGATCGGCCGGAATGAAGCGACCGACATCGTAGGCCGCTTCCAGGTAGCCGCCGAAGAGTTTGGAGCCGATGGTCGCGCCTTGCAGCGCGCTGAGCTCGTCGGCGTTTCCGATCCTGCCTTCGGTGTACAGCGCGCGCAGTTCGGCGCCCGCGTATTGCCCCTTGAAATGCAGGTCCCAGAGCGTCACGGGGATCGACGGGGCGGCCAATGCGCTCTGGTCCGCCTCGCCGATATAGAAAGACGCGCCGAAGACGGCGTCGTCGATCGGACTGACATCTACCCGGCTGACCCACGCAAAATCCTCGGCGTAGGCGTTCGAGCCTTTCTGGCGGCCGTTGCGCAGTCCGCCGGTCGCGCTGAAGCCCGTCACCGCGGGGCTCGCTCCGCCGTCCTTGACGGCCTGCAAGCCGTTCATCAGGTAGGAGCGGTACTCGAACCACTTGTAGCGGCCGAACAGCCCAACGCCGTTTTCGCGCCAGGTGGAGGGGATGATGTTCGACTCCGTGCCCGGTCGCTCGACGCCGTGGAAGGTCGTGGGTTCGTGCACCTCGTTGATTAAGCCCATCGGCGTGAGCATCAGACCGGCGCGCAATCCGAGCACCTCGCCCCAAGGGGTGAAGTCCAGTTGCGCCACCTCGACGCCGACCTCTCCGCGTTTGCCCTCGGTGGCGTGCTCGAATTCGATCTCCGAGTTGAAGGTGATCCAGTCGTTGAACTTGTAGCCGACGTAGAGCACCGCGCGGAGGAAGTCCAGCCGGTCGCGCGTTCCCGCGCCGGAGCCGTTTTGCTTCTTGGGCTCAAAGTTCTTATACACCATTTCCCCGTAACCTCCGACGGAGACCTTCTTCGCGCCTTTCTGATAAACCTTGGCAGCCGCGGGCGCAAACCCGAATTTCCCCTGCAGCGTTTCCGGTTCGGTGTCCGAGCCGAGCTTGAGGCGCTGGACTTCCTCGGTCAGAATTTCCACCTTCCGTTCCAGCGTTTCGATGTCCGCGGCGCTTGCCGTTGAGGCGAGGCCGGCGGCGAGCAGCGTCGCCAACAGCGTGATGTTGCGTGTCATAATTTTTTGGGTTCTCCTGGGTGTCGATATTCGTCGCAATCGCCGTGCCAGCGAACGACATCGCGCCCGGTTTCGAGCGCGCAAATTCCTCGGTGCGCGGGGAGTTTTTCGGGACCCGCGATGAAAAGGGCGGTGGACCACGCGTCGGCCTCGGTTGCGGTCGGCGCGGCGACGGTGAGGCTGCGGCGCGCGCCAGCCATGGAGTTCCCCGAGAGGGGGTCGACGATGTGGCCGGGCCGTTCGGCGTTGCTTGAAGTGGCGACCGACCCGCCCTGCAGCCGCAGCGAAGCGGCGCTCGCGCATTGAAAACTGCGGCCCGTGGAGACCGGCATCCGTCGGCACGCCGGATCGACGATCTCCACGAGCCTGATGATTCGCCCTGAGGGAGGCGAAAAAACGAGAATCTGTCCGCCGAAGTCGAGACGGGCGGCTTCGACGCCGTCGCGCCGAAGCCGCTCGGCGGCTCGGTCGAGCGCCCAGCCCTTTCCGATCCCGCCGAGATCCAGGCGCGCGCCTTCGGGCAGCGCAACGCTGCGTTTTCGGGGGAAAAACGCGACCTTTCCGAATCCGCGGGCCTCTCCGGGGGAAGAGAACGTGGGGTCGAACGCGCCGGCGGAATCCTTCCAAGCGCGTCGTGCGGCGATGAGGGCGTCCCAGAGCGCTTGGGAAACCGGAACCGGACCGAGGCCGGCACGGGCGTTCAAGAGCGACAACTCGCTCTCGGGTTTGTAGTTGCTCATCCAGGACTCGATCTCGGCGACCGTTTCAAACGCCCGGTCGACGGACGCCCGGTCAGCGCCCGGTGCTTCGATGATGAGCAAGGTTCCCATCAGGAGACGGGAGCGCTCCGCGTGGGGCGGCGCGGCGAGCAAAACGAGCGCGGCAAGCAGCGCGATTGGGATGTTAATGAAACCTAGTTTCAACACCCGGCCAAAAAAAATCATCGCGGCTTCCCTTCCTCGCACGCCGCGCAAAGTCCGAAAATCTCGTGCCGATGCCATTGCGGGGTAAACTCCATTTCCCGGCATACCGTCTGTTGGATCTTTTCGAGCTTGGGCCAATGCACCTCTTGGATGCGGCCGCATCGGACGCAGATTAAATGATCGTGGTGAGGCCGCTCGAGATCGAGTTCGAAGCGCTTCGTTCCTTTCGGGTCGGCGATCGCACTGACCAACGAGCACTCCTCGAGCATGCGAAGCGTCCGGAACACCGTCGCCCGGCCGATTCCGCTGCGTTTGACGGCCGCGTAGACTTCCTCAAGGCTTTCATGTCGGCCGCTGCGCAGCAGATGATCGACGATCGCGGTGCGTTGCGCGGTCAGGCGCAGTCCGTGAGAGGCCAGATGATCGGAGAAGACTCGGCGGACGCGATCGGCGTATCCGCCGGGATCGCCCGCGGGCTTCGCGTGTTGGGTTTGAGGGATCGGTCGAGGCATTTTTATTGAAACCGTGTTTCAATAGTAGCACCCCGACCGGGACTGTGTCAATCCTTTCTGTTTAGCGGAGCGACATCGCGTCAAGCACCGCCTTAACCTCGGGCCACTCGTAGCCCCGCGTTTTGCGGCCGTTGATGAAGATCGAGGGGGTTCCGCTGACGCCGACGCGGTCTCCCTCGGCGATATCGGCTTCAACGAGACTTTTCGCTTCGGGGCTCTCCAGGCAGCGGGCGAATTTCTCCGCGGCGAGGCCGGTCTTGGCGGCGATGGCCTTGAGGGCCTTGTCGGCTTCCGCGGCGACGATGGTGGGCGGCTTATTCGCGGTCGCGGCGCTGATGTCCTCTTGGCGGTCGAACACTCCGGATTCGAAGGCAGGGACCGAAGCGGGGGATAGCTTTCCGGCGCACGCAAGTCCAAGCGCCGCGCGGTAGGCCCAAGGATGGAGATTTGTGAGCGGATAGTTTTTGAAAATGCGCCGCACTTTCCCTTTGTAGGCGCCGAGATTCTCTTTAAGGATGTCGTGCGCGCGTTTGCAGTGCGGGCACTGCATGTCGGAGTATTCGACCAAGGTCAATGGGGCGTCGGCGGGGCCGGCGAAGGGAACGCCGGTGAGCTTCATTTTGGAGACCCGGTCGGCATCCGGGTCGATGTCGAGATTCTGCGGCGTGCCTAGGATCGCGAAGCGGCCGTCGCTGGAGACGCTTAAATCGGGCGGCGGCGGGGAATCGGTATTGGCTTTCAACGTCTTAAAACCGGAGATCGGAGAGGGTTCCAGCGCGTAGGCGGCCCCGACGAAGTACCACTTGCCGTCCGCGGAGGCGAGCAGGGGTTGGGCCTGGCTGCCCTGCGGGGCTTGGATCGTCAGCGTCCCCGCCAAAAAACCCGGCATGGCGGCCGGTTTGAGATTGGAGACCTTGACCTCCCATAGAGGGGAAAGACTGAACGCCTTGCGAACGTGCCGTACGATCGCGTCGGGGGTCGGGGAGGACGCCCGCGCGGGGGTCGCTTCCGTCGTGAGAAAAGCGGCGGCAAGCGAGACGAGCGCGACGGCGAGGCGGCGATTCATGAAGAGCTCCTTTCCAATAGGCTTCGAATGTCCGCGGCGATTTCCTCGCGCGTCGTATTCGCAAGATATTTTCTAAAAACAAGGCCCTGCGCGTCGATCAGGTATTTCGTGGGCAATCCGAAAATGCGGTAGCCCCGTTGGACGGCCTCGTCACCGAAGAGGACGGGGTAGGGCAACTGATATTTTGCCGCGAAATTGGCGACCAATTCGGGCCCGCCCTCGTCGCAAGCCACGGCCAGGAGTTCGAAGCGGTCGCGCGGAAATTCCTCGTAGAGCGATTTAAGCTCGGGGACTTCGCGTTCGCAGGAAGTGCACCAGGTCGCCCAAAAGTCGAGCAAAACGACTCGCCCTTTGTGCTGCGAAAGCGTGGTGGTGCGCCCGCCCAAATCAGTCAGCGTGAAGTCCGGGGCAAGGGCTCCGGTTTTAGGTCCGCTCGTCGCGGAAGGGGAGAAGAAAAAGAAAACGGCGGCGACTCCGACGACCCCGGCGAGCGGAGCGGCCAACGGGATTTGAGGGGATTTCATGGCAATGCGCGCAATGGGGATTGACCGGGGAGCCGTTCCGGAGAACGGCTCCCCGCGTCGGTCGGGCGGCTTAGCAGCCGCAAGGCGTCTTAGGACCCATTGTGCGATACCTCCTTAGTGCGGTGTGGAAAAAGTCGGCATTCAAGCAGGCGGACCGCTTCACGGCCGACCCGGGTGAAGACGGCCGGGTCGCGGCGGGTTCGCGCGAGCATCATCGCGCCTTCGTAAAGGGCCAGTACGGCCTCGGAGACCGATTTCGGCTTCAGCGCCGGGGTGAATCGTCCCGCTGCGCGCGCGCGTTTAAGAGCGGTTTCAAGCCCAAAGGCCCACTCTTCGAAAAAGGACTCGGCTTTCACGCGGAAGCGTTCGTTGCAGTCGCTCATTTCGAGAGCGATGTTGCCGACGAAGCACCCCGCTTTGCAGCCGTTTCCCCGAAAAAAACAGGCCGCGTCGGAAAAGAGTTTGCGAACGGCGCCGATCGGATCTTCGCAGCGGGAAAGAGGCGTGAGGCAGGCGCAGCGATAGGCTTCCATCTTGTAGTCGAGCACCGCCAGTCCGAGCTCCTCCTTGGAATTGAAATGGTGAAAGAGGTTCGCCTTGGTCATCGAACAGGCCCCGGCGATCTCGTCGAGCGTGGTATTGTTGAAGCCGCGCAGGTGCATCAAATGCTCGGCCTCTTCGAGGATGCGGCTGCGGATGCGGGGATCGGGGGGGCGTGCCATATTAACTTACCAGTAAGTTAATTATAGCACGCCCGGGTCCCCGTGTCAAGCGCTGCGGGGACGAACGCCGACGCCCCGGTCCTCGGAGGCGAACCGGTATTCCCCATCCGGGTTCAGCCGCCCTCCCGTCATCGGGTCGCGCGCGAGAAAGAACGGGGTGTCGAGATCGATGAAGCGAAACCCTCCCAGCCCGCGGGCCAAATGGGCGGCGGCGGTCATGGAGAGGCGGCTTTCCACGAGTCCGCCGATCATAAGGTCGAGGCCGCAGGCTTTCGCCGTCCGGGCCATGTGGAGGCTTTCGAGAATGCCCGATTTCATGAGTTTTATGTTGATGACGCGCGCGGCTCCCGCGCGCGCGACGCGAACGACGTCGCGGGCGGTCGTCGCCGATTCGTCGGCCGCGACCGGGACGCCTCCTTCGCTTTGCACGGCGCGCATGCCTTTGAGCGCTCGGGCGCCTAAGGGCTGCTCGAAAAGCGCCGGGGTCGCCCGGCGTTCCCGAAGCAGGCGGAGGAATCGAAGAGCCTGGACTTTATCGTAGGCCGCGTTGGCGTCGGCGATCAGCCTCGCTCGAGGGGCGGCGGCGGCGACGGCCGCCATGCGATCGGCGTCGGCATCCGGGTCGGTTCCCACTTTTACTTTTAGGGTTCGAATGCCGCGCTTCCAGAGGCGGGCGGCGGCCCGACCGGCGCTTTCGGGGGACTGGATCGGGATCGTGACGTCCGAGACGACGGGGCCCCTTCCCGGGCCGAATAAGCGAAACAACGGGATTTTCGCGGCGCGCGCCCAGGCGTCGAAGATGGCGATTTCAATCGCGGCCCTGGCGCTGGAGCCCCCGATGCCGCCTCGATCGAGTTTGCTCCCCCAGGCGCGAGGGCGATCCGCGCGCATACCCTCGAGCAGGGGTTGAGCAAGGCGGATCGCGCAAAGAGCATCCCCCTGCGTCTCGCCGTTAAACGCGGGCATCGGAGCGGCTTCTCCCCATCCGCGCGTGCCGTCGGAGAGCCGCGCTTCGACGAGAACGTTGCGAACGCGCGTATGCGCGCCGCCGGCGATCGTGAACGCTTCCCGCATCGGGACATCGAGACGGCGGGCGACGAGGCGGGAGAGGATCATTCAACGGGGGCGTCGAGCGGCTGGTCGAGCAGCGGATGGCGCGCCCAGTCGGGGGCGTCGAAATGCCACCATTCGGTGCGCAGACCGATAAAGCCCTGAGCGCTCATCGCTTTTTCGAGAGTCTCGCGGTTGCGTAGAGCGAGGGCGACGGCATCCGTCGCGTCCCGGTGGGCGCGGGGGGAAAAATCGTCGTATCCGGTGGGCATCTCGAGTTCCTGCCCTGAGGCGTCCACCAAGGTCGCGTCGACCGCGGCGCCCCGGTTGTGGCGGGATCCCTTTTCGGGGTCCGCGACATAACGCGGGTCGGGAACGATGGCCCACAGCTTGTGCTGAATGTGGAGAGGGCGGTAGCAGTCCCAAAGTTTCAGTCCGAGTCCGATCGCCGCGAGGTCCTGCTGGACCAGTTTCAGTCGACGGGCGGTCGAGCGCCTTAGCAGGCAGCGCGCAGCGGGATAGAGGACTTGTCCGGCGAAGTTGTCCTTCGTCGCGTAGCGGATATCCAAGACGGCGCCGGGAACCGTTTCGGAGACGTCGACCAGGGGATCCGCTTCTCGCGGGGCGGAGGAAGCGGACGCGCAGGAGAGCGCGCACGCGGCGGCGGCGATCAGCGGCAGCGCGCGCATCGCCTCAAAAGAATCCCTTCTTCCCGCGGCGGGAAGAACGACGGGGCAGGCGGAAGCGCGAAACGGCCGAAGATCGCTTGCTCGCGGTCAGTCGCGGAGGGACGTCGTAAGGAAATCCTTCGAGCGCGCATCGCTCGATGGTCATGTCCAGGTAGCGCTCGATCGATTCCATCGGGGCCCTCTCGTCTGACGCCATCAACGTGATCGCGTCTCCGACCGTGAAGGCGCGGGCGGTCCGTCCGATCCGGTGGAGATAGTCTTCGGCGTAGAGCGGGACGTCGAAGTTGAACACGTGGCTGACGTGGCGGATGTCGAGGCCGCGCGCGGCGATGTCGGTCGCGACGAGAATTTCGACTTTCTGATCCCGGAAGGAACCGAGCGAGGCTTTTCGCTTCGCTTGGGTCAAGTCGGAGTGAATGACGGCGACGGGGATCTCCTTCGTCCGCAGGGACCCGGCGACGATGTCCGCGCGTTTCTTGGTTCCGGTGAATACCAAAGAGGCGCGCACTTCCGCGCGGTCGAGCAGTGCCTGCAAAAGGGCGTATTTCTGCGATTGGCTCACCGGATAAATCTTCTGGATCACGCCCTCCGCGGGCTTTCGGGGAGGATCGATTTGAATCCGCTCGGGATTGCGCAGGAACTGCGAGACCAGATTCTCAATCTCAGGCTGCACGGTCGCGGAGAACATCAAGGTCTGACGTTCCTTCGGAATACGCTCGAGGATGCGGCTGACGTCGGGAAGAAATCCCATGTCGAGCATTCGGTCGGCTTCGTCGAGGACGACGGTTTCGACGCCGCGAAGATCGAATCCCTTCGTATTGCGCAGGTGGTCGAGCAGGCGGCCCGGGGTCGCGATGAGGACGTCGATGCCTTTTGCCGAGCGCATCGCCGAGATCTGGTTGCCCATCGATTCTCCGCCGATCACCAGTAAGCAGTTCAGTTTCGTGAAGCTCGCGCACATCTTGAAGGTGTCCTCGATTTGCGCGGCGAGTTCGCGCGTGGGCGTGAGAATCAGCGCGCGAACGCCGCGCTCCTTGCGTTCTCCGGAGAGAATGCGGTTCAGCGTCGGAAGCGCGAACGCGACGGTTTTCCCGCTTCCGGTTTGCGCGGATCCTAGGATGTCCCGTCCTTCGAGCGCCAGAGGGACGGCCTTGGCTTGGATCGGGGTCGGTTTTTCAAACCCCATTTCGGCGATTCCTTTGAGGAGGTCCGGATGCAGAGCGAATCCTGAAAACGGCATAAGGTTATTGTCCCTTGTGGGCCGGGTTCAGCAGCCAGTCGTATTCCCGGCGGTAGATGTTGATGAACGCGAGCAGCAGCGCGATCATCACGGGACCGATCAGCAGTCCCACGGCTCCGTATGCTTTAAGTCCCCCGAAGATTCCGAAGAACAGAAGAAGCACCGGAAGTTTCGCGTCCTTGCTGATCAGCAAGGGACGCAGGAAATTGTCGATTACGCTGATGACCAGGGCCCCCCAGGCCAGAACCAGAAGGGATTTGGTCATGTCGCCGTTGAGGGCGAGTCCGATCGAGACCGGTCCCCAGATGGTGGCCGGCCCAAAGAACGGGATCACCGCGAGAATCATGATCAGAAGACCCAGAAGCACCGGGAACGGGACGCCGATGAGCGCGAAGCCTCCCCCGGCCAGCACGCCTTGAAGCAAGGCAACGACGAGAACTCCGCGGATGACGGCGTAGAGGGTCGTCTGCAGGCTGTTGATCACGGCCTTCTTGTTCGCGGGCGCCATCGGGACGAGTTCGATTCCTCGCCGTATGAGAAACGCGCCGTCTCGCAGGAAGAAGAACAGCGTGAAGGTGAGAACCATCAGATTGAAGAACATAAACAGCGTATTCTTGATCGCCTCGGCCGCCAAGCCGGTCATTTCACCGGATAAATCGCTCAGGCTGCGCAGCAAGATGCCCTGGGGGTCGATGCGCCAATCGAGGATGAACTGCCTACCGCGTTCCCAGAGGGAGACGAAGGTCGTGGGAAGCAAGGAGAGATCGGGGCCCGCAGCGAGATACGGCGATTGCTGTAGCCAGCGCTGGACCACCGGGTAGACGCGCGCCGTTTCGCGAACCGCCATCCAGCCCAACAGCAAGGTCGGAAGAACGACGACAATGACGACCGCGGCGGTGCTGATTCCGGCCGCCGCGCTGGGGTAGCCCTTCATGCGCTTGGCCAGCCAGTCATGCGCGGGGTAGATCAAAAGCGCCAGGATCGCCGAACCCACCAAAGAGACGTAGAACGGGGAGAGAATCTTCAGTACCTGCCAGAGCAGCAGCAGGAAAACCGCGAAGAAAAAATACTGGACAAACCTTTGGCGGCTGAAGGCGTCGAGAAGGGCCGGGCGGGAGCGGTCGGTCACGGAGTCTTCTTCTCCTGTCCCGGCTTTTCGTAGTTGATTTCGCAGTGATCCGAGAATTCGAACGCGGAAACGGCCACGCCCTCGTCGCTCGGGTAGAGAAAGAGTTCGTGCATCCGGTCCTTCTGCTTGTTCTTCGTTAAAAAGAAGAGCTTGGGTCTGTCGATGAGAACAAAACTCCTGTCTTCTTCATCCCACTGAATGTCGACGTTCGCGTTGGCGCCGTGCAGCCACAGATTGTCTTGTTTCACGAATACGCGCGCCGGCTTATCCCCGAAGTGGGAGATCACGGCGGCTGATTCGGCTCCCTGGTAGATCAGGCGGATCATGTCGGTAAAGCCCTTTTGGGTTCCGGCGTAGCGCAGCGCGTCGGCGTCTTTGACCCACCGGCCCATGACGGCGAGTTCTCCGTCGCGGGTTTTTGTAATGGCCTGAAGCCTTCTCTTCTCGATTTTCATCACGTCCTTGCCGCGCCGTCCGCCGAGGAACAAGGACGGGGTCGCTTCGGCGCATTGATCGCGCGCGGCCTCGCGCGGTATCCGGTAGTTCTCCGGGGGCTTGTAGCCGTTGAACGCGTTCAGCGCGCGAAGGATTTCCTCTTCGAATTCGGCGAAGCGGCCCTCTCCCAGTTGGTCGTGAACGACTCGGCCCTCGTGGTCGACGAGGTAATACGCGGGCCACCCTTCGTTCCTGTAGGCATTCCACGCAAGCTTGCGGTTGTCGATGAGAACGGGGAACTTGATCCCGGCGCTTTGGATGGCCTTGGTCGCCTGGAGGGGATCGCGGTCGAAGTCGAAGTCCGGGCTGTGGATTCCGATCACCATCAGCCCTTCCATTCCGTAAAGATTCCACCAGCGGTTCAAGTGGGAGAGGGTCCTCACGGAGTTAAGCGAGTAGCTGTTGATGAACGCGATCAAAACGACGCGGCGATCGCGAAGTCGGCTCATCGTGAAGGCCGTGGAATTAATCCAGGCCGATCCGCGCGGGAATTCGGGCGCGGGCGGGCGAATCGGGCGGATGGCCCCGGCGGGAAAGGGGGACGCCGTGCAGATCGCGGCCGCGGCGCAAATCACGCGAGCCTTCACCCGGATGGAATTGTGTTGAATGGCGAACCTCATGGCGGAAATCCCGCTAAGTTGAAATCCCATTAGGGAAGACAATCGAGTATCCCAAATCCGGCGGGGGGGCGGCAAGAGAGAGAGGCAAAATCAAGCGGAGCGCGAAAGAATTTGATCCTCGAGACCGAAAACGGTCGCGATGAGGGCGGCGCGAATCCACATCCCGTTGCGTTCCTGGCGCCAGTAGACGGCGCGGGGATCCTCGTCGATTTCGGGAGCGATCTCCTCCCGGCGGGGGAGCGGGTGGAGGATGATTCCCTTTTTCGGAAGCTTTTCCAGGTGTTTTTCAGTGAAGTGGTAGGGGGAGTAGTCGATCCTTTTCGACTCGCCCGCAGTCTGATCGTATTCATCCTGAATTCGGGTCATGTAGACCGCGTCGGCCTTCTCCACCGCCGCGAGCAGGTCCTCGGTCTCGTCATGCGCGATTGCGTGCCGGTCCAGGAAATCGAGGATGTCGGGCTGCATCCGGAAGGCTTTCGGGGCGACGAAGCTCAGGTGAACTCCCGAGTAGTTCTTCATGAGGTACGAAAGCGAGCGGACCGTGCGTCCCCGCTTAAGGTCTCCGACCATGACCACGCGCTTTCCGTCGAGCCCTCCGGGGAGGTAGCGGTTGAGCGTGTAGATGTCGAGAAGGGCTTGCGTTGGGTGCTGGTCGGCGCCGGAGCCGGCGTTGATGACGGGAAGAGGCCGGGGAGTCCCGTTGAGACCCCAGGAGGCGCGTTCGACGACTCCCGCTTCATGGTGGCGCATAATCACCAGGTCGACATAGCTCGAAAAGGTTCGGATGGTGTCGTCGAGGGATTCCCCTTTTACGACCGAAGAGGTCTTTAGGTCCCGGATCTCAAGGACGCGGATGCCGAGGATGTGGCAGGCGCTCGCGAACGAGAGGAAGGTTCTCGTCGAGGGCTGCGAAAAATACAGCATCGCGCGCTTGTGGGAAAGCAAAGATTGAAGAAAATCGTCGCCGCCTTTCTCCTTCGTGATCGTCCGCATATGGTCGGCGAGCGCGCAGAGGCGGTCGAGGGTTTCGCGGTTGAATTGCTGCGCGTAGAGGCAGTCGTAAAGGCGGCCGTCGCGGAAAAAAATCGGAAGTTTTCCGTCGAGCGGGCGTTCGTAGAACTCCCGCCAGCGGCGTTCGCGGCGGGATTTGAGCGTGGGTTCAGACCCGGCCGTGGTCATCTTCGAGCCTCACGATATCGTCCTCGCCGAAATACGACCCGAGCTGCACCTCGACGAAGACTAGGTCCTCGCTCCCCGGGTTGGCGACGCGGTGAGCGGTTCCCGTCGGAATATCGACGATCTCGCCGGGAGAAAATTCGCGGTCGGCGCCGTCGAGGGTGACGAGCGCGCGGCCTTTTACGACGGTCCAATGCTCTTCGCGCTTGGCGTGCGTTTGATAGCTCAGGCGCTTGCCCGGCTTCACGACGATGCGCTTGACCTTGCAGTCGGCGTCCTCATGGAGGAGTTCCCAGCGTCCCCAGGGGCGGTCGTCGAATTCCATTTACTGCCCGAGCGCCGCCCCGTTGAATCTGGGGGCGGTGATGGTTCCCGAACCCGTCGTCTGGCTCGGCGCGGATCCTTGGCTGAAGCTGATGCTGACCCGCGCGGAGGTCGCGGGATTTCCGCCCGAGTTCTGCAGGGCGATTTGAGCGGTGGAGTTCGTTCCCGTCGCGGATATCGTCGCCGGTCCGCTTAAGGACGCGAAACTTCCTTGTGAGATCGTGAGCGTATCGCTGATCGAAGTCGAATTGATCGTGTCGTCGTCTGAAACCGAGAAAAACGAGTTTCCGCCTCCGAAGGTGTAGTTTTTGAAATCGATGTTCATCGTGAAGTTGGCGTTTCCGGCGCTTCCGTCCCCGGCGCACTGGGCACCGCCGCAGAGGGTCAGGTTGAAGCCCGGACCGTTGTAAAAGTAGTGGGCTTTTCCGTCGGGAATCGGAGTCAGGTCCACGGCCCGCGCGTTGCCCCAAGTGGCCTGGCCATCGACGATCCCGTCGAAGTCTTGAGCCGCCTGCGCGGCGTTCTCGGAGGTGTTGTTGCTTTCCTCGACGGTCGCGCCGACGGCGGCGGCGATCGTTTTCGCGTTGCCGAGATCTCCAGTCTGTTTGGCGTCTTGCTGCGCGCCCTTGGGCTCGCCGGCGCCGGCGCCGGCCTCGGCCTTCGGCTTCGTATCGAGCTGGGCGAGCTGTTCCGGCGTCATCTGAAACGGGGGGCTGGGCGGCTGCCCCGGCCGGACGATGACCGCGAAGCCGGGGCGGTTGACCGAGACGGTGACTCCGGCGTTGGTGACGTCGATGGCGCCGGGACGTTCGCCCGCGTTGTTGTCGGCGCCGGGGCCGAGCAGCGCCAAGAGCACGGAGCCGTCGGGAAGAATCGATCCTCCGGCGATGGTTCCGCGGATTCCCATGGTTCCCGATGGAAGTTTGACCTTCATCGCCGAGGGCTTCTTGCGCGCGATCTTCCCGGTCACGAAGCGGAAGACGCCCTTGGTGACCTGCGCGGCGACCTTGCCGGTATCGGTGAAGGGGTCGTAGACGAACTCGTCCAGGCTCATCTCGGAATCGGGACCGAGCGTGAACACCGTTTGGTCCAGCAGCATGATCTGCAGCTTCGCCCCCGGGCCCGTCGTGACCGAGTCCTTGAAGTAGACGGTCTTGCCGCTGAGCAGCGCGCGCTTCTTCTGCCCGGCTTCGGGCGCCAAGGCCGAGACGGTTCCATGGACGGCTGCGGCGGCTCCGATCTGAGTGAGAGCCGCCTCGGCGCGGGGGAAAACGCTGATGAGAAGAGAAAAAAGAATGGGACCCATATGGGTCCCATTCTATCATAGAGGCAGGGGACAGATTACGGACAGGTGCCGGAGCAGCTGCCGGTCAACGTCGAATCCGCGCTCGATCCTTGGCCGACGTATTTCAGAATTCCGGTGAAGGTATTCGGCTGGTTGTTGAACTGCAGCCCCGAGCCGTTGAATTCCGAGTTCGTCCCGGCGTAATGCTGGCCTTGGATCAGCTGGGCGTCCCCTCCCAACTGGGAGAAGTTGGTGAGGTCGATGTTGGAGCCGTATTCGGACGAACAGCCGCTCGGGCAGAGGGGGCCGCCCGTGCTGACCTGGAAGGCGACATGGGAATTCGTCCCGCCGCCGCCGACCGTCTTGTTGACCCAGTCGACTTCGAAGTGCGCGGTCCAGTCGCCGCTGCCGCTCGCCCCGCAGACGCCGCCGGTGCAGGTGTAGGTCCCGTTTCCGGAATAGGTCGCGTTGCTGGAGGTCGGCGCGGCCGCCCGGAAGGCGTCCCAGTTGATGATGTTGGGATCGTCGAAGTCGACCTCTTGGATGGCGAACCCGATAATATCGTTTTGTTTGCGGGTTTCCTCTCCTTCGCCGCCGACGATAGTCGAGACTTTCTTCGTCTCGCCGAGCTGACCGACGCGCTTCGCGTCGTCTTGGGATTTGTCCGGATCTCCGCCGCCGGCCTCCGCCGCCGGCTTAAGTTCCAGCTGCGCCATTTGATCGGGGGAGAGTTGAAACGGAGGCGTGGGAGGCGCCCCGGGCCGGATGATCGTGGCGAATCCCGGCCGCAGCAAGGTTACCGTTTCTCCGGCGTTGGTGATATCCACGGACCCCGGCCGCTCACCGGCGGTGTTGCCGGTTCCGGGCCCCAGCAGCGCGACGATGCTGGACCCGTCCGCGTTGATTTTCCCGGCGGCCAGCGTGCCGCGGATTCCGATCGTCCCGTTCGGGAGCTTGACGTTCATCGCCGAGGGCTTCTTGCGGGCGATCTTCCCGGTGACGAAGCGGAAGACGCCTTTGGTGACCTGCGCGGCGACCTTGCCGGTATCCGTGAAGGGGTCGTAGACGAACTCATCGATCAGCATTTCCGAATCCGGTCCGATGGTGAACACCGTCTGATCGGCGAGCATGATCTGAAGCCGTCCTCGAGCCCCGGTCGCGATCGTGTCCTTGAAGTAGACCTCCTTGCCCGAAGAGAGGACGCGGCCGATCGCTCCCTCGGTCGGCGCAAGCGCGGTGACGCGGCCGGCGACGGCGCCCGCCGCGCCGATCGAGGTCAACTGCTGAGCGGCGCCTTGGGCGAACGCGTTTTGGGTCGAGAAAAGAGCGATGGCTGCGGCGGTCGAGAAGATTTTTTTGATCATGGCGTATCCTCGTTAGCGATCCCAGCGATAGGTGAACATCGTCGCGACCTTGTTGTTCGTGTACGCGTAGTTCATGATGTTGGAATTGGCGTGGTAATATTCGTACGTGAAGGTCCACAAAACGTTCTTGAGCGGACTCCAGAGGTTCCCCATCGGGTAGCCGAAGGTGGAGGCGAGGCGGACGGTCTCGTCGTGGCGGACCTTGGCCGAGATCGCGGCTTCCTTTTCATCATAACCGTCCACCTGCACGGTCACGCCCGAGAGCAGGAAGCGGCCCTTGCCGAGCAGCCAGGCGTGCTTCCCTTCTATTTTCCAGCGGTCGTAGGCGAAGTAATCCCGGCTGGCCTGCTGGCGCGTGTAGCCGAGCCCCCCGGTCAGTTGATGCGCCGGCGCCGGCGCGTACTGCGCCCCCCAGTCGATGTGGAAGTGGTTGCCGGTGCGTTCGCGCGCGGTCGGCACATCCGCGGTTTTGACGTAGTCGTGCTTCGAGCCTTGGACTTGGGTGTAAAGGCCGAGTTTGTTGTTGAGCCTTTTGTTCCAGTCGACGCGCAGTCCGTAGGTGCGCAGATAGGTTTCCTCCGAGAGCCGCATGTGGTCGAAGGGGAGGGCGACCGACCATTCTCCCCAGCGCCCGCCGTTCAATTTCGTTCCGAAATCCCAGTTGTACACCTGAAGGTCGAGCGAGTCCACGAGCGTCTGCTCGGAGCGGTAGTAGGTCAGATTCGCGAAGAGTTTGTGTCCGCCTTGGAGGCCTAGGTCGTGTTCCATCCCGGCGCCCAAGAGAAAGAGGGCGCTGAAATCAGAGCGGCGCAGGCCGGTCGTCAGCGTCAGCGGAGTGTCGAGGAAAAGTTTCTTACCGGTCGAGGGGGAAGCGTTGCGGTTGTCGTCGAATTGGAAGCCGACGCCGGCCATGCCCCGCCAGTTCGTGCGGCGCATCTGCTTTTGAATCCGGGAGATGTAGGCCTCGATTTCGCCCTTGAGCCCGCCGTCCATCGGAAGCTTGCGGATCGACTCAAGCTCCCGCAGGGCTTCGTGGAGGTTTCCGAGCCGGTAAAGCACGATTCCGTAGAAAAGTCGAATCTTCGGGAGCGCCGGGTCGATCATCAAAATGCGCTCGAGCGTCGCGGCGGCGCCTTTCAAATCACCATCGGCGACCTGAGTCTTGGCGAACTTATAGTTGAGTCCGATGTTGTCGGGATCCTTGAGGACGTCCGCGTAGGTGACGCCGGTTTCTCCCTCGACGACCCGCTTGGCCTCCGCGCGATCCGCGGTTTCCAGGGCGCTTTGCTGACGGTCGGTCGCGGTGGCGGGGCGCTGAATCTCCTCATCGAGGTTTTGCGCGACCGCCGCCGTCGGGCCTGCGAGACAGAGAATCGCGCTTAAGGTAAATGCTGAAAACTGAGTGGAAATCGAGTTCACGCCGGTCTCCTGTTCGTTCTGGTTGTCGGAATTGATGGGATATTCGCACATCTAAGGTAAAAGGGTCAAGTCACATGCCGGTAGGCGGCAGATATGCTAATTTTGCAACGAGGACGAGATGCTCGATTTCTTGAAGAAGGACATGAGCGCCTATCTGGGGCGGCATGTGAAGCGCTTGCACGCGACCGCGCATGTCGCGATTCCGGCGCTGATGATCTTGGTCGCGGTTCTCATTCGCGCCGCCGATCTTAAAATCGTCAACGATTTTCAGTACAAGGTTTTCGATTCCTTTCAGCAGCGCTCCCCGCGCCCCTACGATCCTCAGATTCCGGTCCGCATCATCGACCTAGATGATGAATCGCTGAAGCGCCTGGGTCAATTCCCGTGGCCTCGGAACAAGGTCTCCGAATTGCTGCTGCGGCTGGCTCAGGGGGCTTCGGTCATCGCGTTCGACGTCGTCTTTGCCGAGCCGGACGGAAAATCCCCGTCGATACTCGCCGCGGATCTTCCCGTCGAGGGGCGGCTCGGCGTCGCGCGGGGCATCCTGGAAACGCTTCCCTCTTACGATTCCGTTTTCGCCGATACGATCCGCGCGGTGCAGTGCCTTAAAGGCGACGGCAGCCGCCGTGCGGCGGAGGATTGCGAGCCGGTTCATGTCGTTCTCGGATACTCGTTGAAGGGGGATAAGACCGGCAGCGTCCCGCCGATGAAGAAGCCGTTTCTGGTCAAGGGCGGTGACTCGGGGCTGCCCGATTTTAAGGGCGCGGTAGTCCCGCTCGATATTCTTTCCGCGGCGGCCGACGGGCTTGGGGCGATTACGCCGTTTCCCGATCATGACGGCGTGATTCGGCGGGTTCCGTTGGTGTATCGCCTCCAGGGAAGGCTTTATCCGTCTTTGGCGTTGGAGGCGCTTCGACTCGCGCAGGGTCCCGCCTCCGTGCTCGGGATCAAAGGGGTCACGGAAAAGGAGGGATACGGAGAGGGGACCGGAATTTCGGCGGTTCGGGTCGGCAGGATTACGGTTCCGACCGACTTTAAGGGACAGGTCCTGATTCATTTCACCGATGAGGCGCCCGGACGGACAATTCCCGCCTGGGAGGTGTTCTCGGAGGGGTTCGATCCGGCGCGTTTGGGCGGCGGCATCGTTTTTATCGGGACCAGCGCCGCCGGATTGAAGGATCAGCGCGCGACTCCTCTGAATCCCGGCACGCCCGGCGTGACGCTTCACGCTCAAGTCGCGGAGCAGATCCTGCTCGGACACTACCTCTATCGTCCCGATTGGGCCATTGGGGCCGAAATGGTCTTTTTCGTCGTTCTGGGGTTGCTCCTTATTTTCCTGATGCGAAGATTCGGAGCCATGTTCTGCGCTTTCCTTACGGCCGGAACCGTGGTGGGATTGTTCTACGCCTCGTGGAAGGCGTTCGGGGGCGCTTTTAACGGACAGAGGATGCTGATCGATCCGCTCTATCCGTCGATCGTCGTTGTCTTGGTGTATTTTTCCTCTTCTCTGCTGCGATTCTTGGTGTCGGAGGCGGAAAAGCGGCAGGTGCGCGGAGCGTTCGGACGCTACCTGTCCCCGGCGTTGGTCGAGCAATTGGCCGACGACCCCTCGAAGTTGACGCTCGGCGGTCAAATGCGTCCTTTGACGCTGATGTTCTCGGATATCCGCGGATTCACGACCATCTCCGAGCAGTTCGACGCGGCGGGTTTGACCGGCTTCATCAACGCCTATTTGACGCCGATGACGACCATCGTTCTGGAGAAGAAGGGTACGATCGATAAGTACATGGGCGACTGCATCATGGCCTTTTGGAACGCGCCGCTCGATGATCCCCAGCACGCGCGGCACGCCGCCGAGGCCGCCTTGGTGATGCGAACGCGCCTCAACGAACTCAACGTGCAGTGGGAGGCGGAGGCGAAGGCGGAGGGGAGAAAATACATCCCGATCCGCGCCGGTATCGGTCTCAATTCGGGGGATTGCTGCGTCGGCAACATGGGAGCGGATCAACGCTTCGACTACTCGGTTCTCGGCGACGAGGTCAACCTGGCCTCGCGTCTCGAGGGGCAGTCCAAAGGCTACGGCGTCGACATCGTGATCGGCCCGAACACGCGCGCGTTGATCCCTGATTTCGCCGCGATCGAGTTGGATCTGATTCAGGTGAAGGGAAAAACGGTTCCCGTCCGCATCTACTGCCTGTTGGGGGATCCCGATGTCGCCGCGTCGCCCGAGTTCAAAACGCTGGCCAAAAACAACGCAGCGATGATCGACGCATACCGCTCCGGGCGATTCGGCGAAGCCGAGGGGTTGATCGCCGAGTGCCGGAAGTCCGACTTCCCGCTCGGGAAGTTCTACGATTTGTATCAGTCCCGCATCGACGCGTTTCGCGTCGAGCCGCCGCCGGACGGCTGGAACGGCGTTTTCGTCGCGACGACGAAATAGGGACCAGGTCCCTATTTACTTATCGTCGGTGGTTTTTCCGCCGTCGCCGCGGAGTTCGAGTTCGCGCAGGCGGCGCTCGTAGTCCTTGTGCAGGCGGTCGCGTTCTTCGGCAAGCTTGCGGAGTTTGTCTTCGTACTGACGAGTCATCTCGAGTTGCTTAAGCTCCCACGCCTTTCGCGCTTCGCTTTCGCGGCGCTGGTGGTTTTCGAGCAGCTCTTCTTCCTTCTGCTGCATCCACTGCGCCGTGCGCCCCTTTTCCTTTTCCAGTTCCTGAAACTTCTCCCGGTACGCCTCTTCGAGTTCCTTTGAGCGCTTGTCCAAAAACGCGCGGATTTCGTCGCGTTCGCGCGCGAGCGATTCCTCGACTTCCTTGCGGCGGCGGTCGTGCGCCGCCTCCAGCTCCTTTTTGCGTTCGTCGATCGCGGCCTCCATTTCGGCCGCATGGATCTCGAAGCCCTTCTGCTTCTCTTCGAAATCCTTGCGCAGGGATCCGACCTCGCGTTCGATCATCTCGGCCTTGCGCATGTTCCAGGCGTTTTCCTTGGAGACGCGCTCGCCGGTCAGGCGCTTTTCCAGGTCGAGGTACTTCATCTCGAGAGCTTCTTCGCGGGCGCGGTACGCCGTGTCCATCTCGGTGCGGGCTTTGAAAAGCCGGTCTTCGTAGGCGAGGATCAGATCTTTTTCCTTTTGGGCCAGCGCGGTTTCAACGGCCTGCTGCCGCTTATGCAATCCCTCCTCGAGCATCTTGAGCTTTTGCTGGTAGGAAAGCTCGAGCTCCCGCCGCCGCTCTTCCCATTCGATTTCCTTCGCGGCGTCGCGTTCGGCGCGCTCCTTGTCGAGTTCCACCCGCTCTTTCTTGAGCCACGCGGTTTCGCGCCGCGACAGCTCTTCTTGAAGCTGCGCTTCGCGCTGCACCGCGCGCGTTTGATACTCCGCCTCAAGCCGCGAGAGTTCGCCTTTGCGCTCGTCGAGCACCCGCTTGAGCTGCTCTTCTTTCTGTCGGAATTGATCCTGGAGCGCGGATTCCCGGTTGCGCGCTTCAATGGTCATCTGGATGCGCGTCGCTTCGAGTTCTTCGTGCTGGCGCTGAACGGCCTCTTCCAGGCGCTGCGTCTTCGCCTGCATGGAGGCTTCCAGTTCCTTCGCCCGCGCGTGGTGGCGCTCTTCGAGGCTGCGGCGGAGATTGTCGAGCATCGCCTCTTTCTGGGTGTAGGCTTCTTCCATCTTCTCGCGCTCGGCGCGCAGTTGGGTCTCGCGCTGCTCGAGGAAATCCTTTTCCCGCCGGTTCCAGTTCTCCGCCGATTCGAGCTCCTTCGCGTCGAATTTTTCGCGGAGCTGCTTTTCAACCGCCTGCGTGCGCTCTTCGAGCGCCTTCCGCTCGCGGGCGAGCGCCGCTTCGTAGGTCTTGCGGTACTCCTCTTCTTTCCCAGCGATATCGATTTTGAGCGCGGATTCCCGGGAGAAGAACGCCTCCCTCATTTTGGTTTCCTTCGCGTCGAACGCCGCTTGGAGCCGTTCCTGAAGCGACTTGTAATGGGCTTCGTTCGCGGTGCGGTCCGCTTCGAGCTTGCGTTTTTCCGCATCGAGAGCCTTGAGGCGCTCCGCTTCGGCCGCTTTGACGCCGGCACGTTCCTCGTCGAACGCCCGGCGGGCTTCTTCGACCACTTGCGATTCCTTGGTGCGGACGGCTTCCTCAAGTTCGCCCTGCAGGCGTTTGAATTCCGCGTTGAGGGCCTTGCGCTCCTCGAGCAGGGCTTTCGCCTTCTGTGTTTCGAGCGCCTGTATCTTCGCCTCGTACTGAGAGCGGAGTTCCGCGGCTTCGGTCATCCCTTTTTGAATCAGTTCCTTTCGCAGTTGCTCGAAAGCCGTATCCTGTTTGCGCAACCAGTCCGTTTGTTCATTCTGAATTTCCCGGCGCAATTCGGTTTCTTTGGCCAAGAACTGGTGCGCAAGGTCTTCGGCCCGCTTCGCGGCGAGCGCATCGAGTTTCGCCCGTTCGTCGTTGAGTTGCGCGGAGAATTTTTCGCGAGCCTTTTCGAGAGCTTGTTGGTGGTCGCTTTGCAGTTCCCGCTCCCGTTGCGCCCAATGGGCGACCGAGGCCTGCTCCAGCTTGCGGTAGCGTTCCCGCCACTCCTCTTCGCTCGCGCGGGCTTTATCCTCGAAGGATTTCGCGATTTCCTCACCCCGCTTTTCAAATTGGGATTTGAGCGCCGCCCGCTCCGCTTCGAGCCCCCGGCGCTGACGGAACAGTTCTTCGGACTTTTCGCGATGTCGGTCCTCGAGAGCGCGGCGCTCGGCGTCGATCGCTTGCCGGGCCTCCGCCATCGTTTCTTCGAACTTGCGGGAGCGGTCCGCCCAATCCGCCTTCGCTTTCTCGCTGAGCTCGGTCTGAAGTTTGCGATGGCGTTCGGCGAGCGCTTCGTCCTTTTTTCGGTGTTCTTCGCTAAGCGATTGCTGTTTGAGGAAGAGCGCGCTTTCCTTCGCCTCGTGGGCGGTTTCGAGCTCGGTTTGCTTCTCGAACAGTTTCGCTTCCTTCTGTTCGAAGGCTTGCTCGAGTTCTGCGCGCTGGGCGTCGAGTTCGGCGCGATTTTTTGTGAGTGAATCGTCGAGCTGCTTCTGATGGGTGGCCCAAATCTTCTTTTCCTTCTCGATCAGCTGCTTTTGGATCGTTTGATACTTGGCGATCAGTTCCTCTTCGGTTCTCTGGTAATGGAGCTGAACCTCTTGGTTTCGGCGAAGAATGTCGTCATCGAGCTTGCTCTCTTTCTCGCGGTAGTGGTCCTCGAGGAGCCTCCGCTCCACTTCCAGGCGCTCCTGCAGGCGGCCCCACTCCTTTTCGTACTTGTGGTGGTAGGCGGCTTCGAGTTCTTCCATGCGCTTGGCATGCTGTTCGTCGAGTTGGCGCCGCCGCCCCTCGAACTGCCCTTCCTTCTGCCGGAGCATCGACTCGTGGTGAGAGAGTTTGCTCTCAAAGCGCTGCTGCAGTTCGATTTCCTCGCGCTCGAGAAGTTCGCGATTGTGCTTCAGAAGCTGCGCTTCGAAGCGTTCGTACTTTGCGCGGAACTCGATTTCCTTTGACTTGATTTTCTCGTCGATGAGGCGCTGCTGTTCTTCAAGGTCGCGTTCCTTGTTCCGGATCGTGTCCTGCTGGATTCGGAGGCGTTCTACTAGAGAAAGCTTCGTTTCCTCGAGCGCGCGTTCCTGGTGCGCGAGGATTTCCTCCATCTCCTTTTCCTTCTCGACGCGGGCGTTTTTAACGGCGTCGATCAGGTCGCGGCGCAGCTCTCCGGCGAGTGATTCTTTCTCGGTGATTTCCTTCTTCAGCGACTCGATGTGCAGTTCGAGCTGCCGGCGGGCTTCCTTATGCCGTTCGTCCTCTTCCTTTGAAAGCTCTCCGCGGACCCGGACGCGGATCTCCTCTTCAAGTTTGCGCTGGTCCTTCCAGTTCGCCTCCCAGGTTTTGATCGTGCTTTGCCAGCGGAGGATTGCGGCGTCCTTCTGAGTGATCTGCTCGGTCGTGCGCCGGAGCTTGTCGACGGCGTCCGCGGCGGTTTCTTTCGCCTTATTCAGTTGGTCTTGCAGGCCGTGGATTTTTTCCAGCGACCAGCGCAGCGCCAGCCGCGCGGTATCCACGTCGTTGACCTGATTGGGATCGAGGTTTTCCTGGTCCATGCGTTCGGTTGCTCAAACGCGGAGCCGTCCCGTTTCGCGGGGCGGCTCGGCGTCCTTCCCTTTTATATATACGGGAACGATGTTAAATTTTAAAGTCCGGGAGTTTCGGACGGAGCAGGAAGAGGGGTTGAAGAAAGCGGTGATAGACCCGGTCGCTGAGCGTGAAGATCGCGAAGCCCATGAAATACGCGCCCAGAACATCCACCGTGTAGTGGTTGTGGGTCAGCAGAACCGAGACGGCCATGACCAAGGACCCTGCCAGAAAAACGGCCTTTTGGAGGCGCGTTTTAAAAAAGAGCGCGAAAAGAAAGGGAATTCCCGTGTGCCCGGAAAAGACAAATTCGTTCGTGAAGGTATAGGTCCCCATGATGCGGGAAAAAAGATAGTCGAGGCGGCTCATATCGAGCATATTCGCGGGTGCGCCGATGGGAGAAAGGAAGACGAAGACGCTTCGGATGGCGATAAATGACCCGAGGACAAAGAGCAAGAAGGGCATTCTGCGGGGGTAGTAAAGGATGGCGAGCGCGCCGGCGTAGAGGTGCAGCCCGAGCCATCCCCAAGAGAGCACGGGGAGAAGGTTTACGATCGGAAGGCGCTCCAGGAGCCAGTCGGAGCCGGGGGGCAAAGAACGTTGATCGGCGTACCATCCCAGATTGGTGTAGAAAAAGTACGAGAACAGGAAAAAGGTCAGGAGGCCGAACAAGGTAAGCGCCCACCACTTGTAGTGAACGTTGTCCCAGCTTTCCTGGATCTCCGCGATCTCGGCTTTTACTTCCGCTTTGGCGCGTTCGGCGAGTCTCAGGTGCAGGCGGATTTTCTGAAGGTCCTGGGTCGTTTCACGGAATTTCGCCTCAAGCCGCGCGATTTCGCGGTCGAGAAAATCAAATTTCGGATCGGAAGGAGGAGGGCTTTGTACCGTCATAGCACTCCTAACAGGATACCTAAAAATCAGCGGTTTACCAGAAGGAACCACGCCAGGCGGGCGTGAGCGAGGAGTTCCCGTCCCCGTCGGAGCTTTGAGGAGCCTGTTTCCCGGACGCTTAAGGGGGTCGGAGCTTCCACGACGGCTTTTCCCGCGCGCAGGAGGCGAGCGAGAATCTCGACCGAGACTTCGAAGCCGTCGCTGCGAATGCGCAGGTCGCGCAGGTCCGAGACCCGGTAGAGCCGGAACATCGGCGTGAACGCGGTAAAGCGGCGGTCCAGCAGGCCGCGGTAGAGGGTGTTGAGCAGCAGGCTCGGCAGGCGGCGGGCGAAAGGGACTCCCGGCATCCCGCCGAGCATCGGAGACCCCGAAACACAGTCGGCGCCGGTCTCCAATTGCCGGAGCAGCAGGGTTTTGATGTCGCGGGGGGAAAAGGTGAGATCGGCGTCCAGAAAGACCAGCCATTCTCCCCGGGCCTCGCGGATGCCGGTTTTCAGAGACCCGCCGATTCCGAGGGTTTTCTCGTGGCGGATCGATCGAAGATTGGGCCGGCGGGATCGCATCTCTTTCAGGAGCGACGGCGTCGCGTCTGAGGATCCGTCATCGATCAACAGGACTTCGTAGTCGCAGTCGAGCGCGTCGAGCGCCGGGAAAAGCTCCCGCTCGATCCGGGGAAGCCCCGCGGCTTCGTCGAGGCAGGGAACGAGGGCGGTCAGCACTGCATCTTCAGCACTGCGCGCTGCCTGAGCGCCCGGCACGAAGACGCTCCCGCATCTTCAGCACTGCGCGCTGCCTGAGCGCCCGGCACGAAGACGCTCCCGCATCTTCAGCACTGCGCGCTGCCTGAGCGCCCGGCACGAAGACGCTCCCGCATCTTCAGCACTGCGCGCTGCCTGAGCGCCCGGCACGAAGACGCTCCCGCATCTTCAGCACCCGGACCGGAAGTAGTCGATGGTGCGCGCCAGCCCTTCTTCAAGCGGCACCTTCGGGGTCCATCCGAGCTTGGTGCGCGCGATCCGGATGTCCGGACGGCGCACCCGGGGGTCGTCGGCCGGCAGGGGCTTGTGCACGATGCGCGATCGCGAGCCCGTTTGCTTTTTGATCGCCCGCGCGATCTGAAGGATCGACATCTCGCGGGGGTTTCCGATGTTGACCGGGGTGTTGAGATCGGAGTCGAACAGGCGAAGAATGCCGTCGATGAGATCGGAGACGAAGCAGAGGCTTCGCGTTTGACGGCCCTTTCCGTAAACCGTGAGGGGACGGTTTTTAAGGGCTTGCGTGATGAAGTTCGGAACCGCTCGACCGTCTTTTTTGCGCATGCGCGGACCGTAGGTATTGAAGATCCTTACGATCCGGACCTGCATCTTGTGATACCGGTGGTAGGCCATCGTCAGGGCTTCGGCAAAGCGCTTCGCTTCGTCATAAACGCCGCGGGGCCCGATCGGGTTGACGTTCCCCCAGTAGGTTTCGGGTTGAGGGTTGACGAGCGGGTCGCCGTAGCATTCGGACGTTGAGGCCAGCATGAATTTAGCGCCCTTGTCCTTCGCGAGCCCGAGGGCCTTATGAGTTCCGAGGGCCCCGACCTTCAGCGTGGGGATCGGATAGGTCGCGTAGTCGATGGGGCTCGCGGGGCTCGCGAAATGCAGGACGCCGTCGAGTTTCCCGGGGACGTGAATGAAGTTTGTGACGTCCGCTTGGATGAAGCGAAAGGAGGGGTTCTTGAAAAGGTGGTCGATGTTTTCGACCCGGCCGGTGATAAAGTTGTCGATGCCGATGACCTGCGCGCCTCGTTCCAGGAAGCGCTCGGCGAGATGGCTGCCGAGGAATCCGGCGGCCCCGGTGATCAGAATCCTGGAGTTCTTTTTTCTCACGGTCGGCCGACCGAATGGTAGGTGTATCCTAGCGCGCGCACGGTTTCCGGGTCGTAGAGATTTCTCCCGTCGAGCATCACCGCGTTCTTCATGACGCTGGCGAGTTTCTTAAGGTCCAGATTTTTGTACTCGTCCCATTCGGTGACGAGGACGACGCAATCCGCGTCCTTCGCGGCCGCGTACGCGTCTTTGGAGAACGCGACATTCTTGAGTATGGGCTTAGCCTTGGGCATCGCGACCGGGTCGTGCGCGCTGATTTTCACCTTATGTTTTTGGAGTCTTTCGATGATCTTGAGGCTCGGAGCGAAGCGCAGATCGTCCGTGTTCGGTTTGAAGGCGAGGCCGAGGATCGCGACTTTCTTTCCGTTGAGGTTCCAGAGTTCTTCTTCGACCTTGCGGAAGACCCAATCGCGCTGGGTTTGGTTGATCTCCGTCACTTCTTTGAGCAGTTTGAATTCGACGCCCTTGTCGTAGGCGATCTTATAGAAGGCCTCCAGGTCCTTGGGAAAGCAAAACCCGCCGAAGCCGAGACCGGCGCGCAGGAAGCTCGCGCCGATGCGCTTATCGAGGCCCATCCCCTTGGCGACCATAGTGACGTCGGCGCCGACTGCCTCGCAGATCCGGCTCACGCCGTTCATAAAGGAGATTTTGGTCGCGAGAAAGGAGTTCGACGCGTGTTTGATGAGTTCCGCGCTTTTGACGTCGGTCACGAGTATCGGCGCGCCGATGGGCGCGTACACCGCCCGCAGCGTCCGTTCGGCGCGGGGGGAGGAGACGCCGATCACGATCCGGTCGGGGTTGAGGAAATCGTCGACAGCCGTCCCTTCCGCGAGAAATTCGGGGTTCGAAGCGACGTCGAACGGGACCTTGCGCTTGTTCACGCGCGTGACCGTCTTTTCGACCCATGCCCCGGTTTCGACCGGCACGGTGCTTTTGTCCACGATCACCGTGTAGTCCTTCATGACTCGGGCCGTCTCCGCCGCGACCGCTTCGACGGCCGATAGATCCGCGGAACCGTCGGGACGCGGCGGGGTTCCAACCGCGATAAAGACCACTTCAGAGCGCCGCCCTCTCCAGTTGACGCCTTCCTCGATGGCGGTGGCGAAATGCAGGCGCTTGGCCTTCGTGTTCTTTTTGACCAGAGGGAGCAGGCCGTTTTCGTGGATCGGGATTTTTCCGGATTTTAGAGTTTTGATTTTCGTGCGGTCGGAATCGACGCAGACCACGTGGTGGCCGAGTTCCGCGAGACAGGCTCCGGTTACCAGGCCGACGTACCCGGTTCCGACGACGCAGATATTCTTACTTTTCATGAATAAACTCCTCGTTTCGCCGGGCTCCATCATAGGATTTAGGCCGCTTCGGTTCAACCCCGGGCGCGTTGCGGGAGGGTGTCCAATAACCTAAAATCCGAGGATGTCAAAAAAGGGTTTGTCGGCGAAAATCGCCTCCCGGAAGGCCGTCGTCGGTATCGTCGGACTCGGGTATGTCGGGCTGCCTCTCGCCGCCGCCTTCGCCCAAAAGGGATTTCGCGTCGTGGGGTTCGATGTCGACGCCGCCAAAGTGAAAGCGCTCGCGTCCGGCCGCAGCCACATTGCCGATGTGAGTTCCCCGACAATCCGGGAAATCGTTTCGGGTGGACGGTTCGCGCCGACGACGCAATTTTCGAGGCTGTCGGCGTGCGACGCGATCATTATCTGCGTTCCAACCCCTCTTCGCAAAACCAAGGACCCCGATTTAACCTTTATCCTGGCGGCCTGCGAGGCGATCATGGGCCGTCTGCGCAAGGGGCAGTTGATCGTCTTGGAAAGCACGACCTATCCGGGGACAACGCGGGAAATGGTCCGGCCCGTCTTCGAGGGTTCAGGCCTGAAAGCCGGGCGCGACTTTCATCTGGCCTTTTCTCCGGAGCGGGTCGATCCGGGAAATAAGACTTACGGGATCGAGAATACGCCGAAAGTGGTCGGGGGCGTCACCCCCGCCTGCGGGGCGCTTGCCGCGGAACTCTACGGCGAAATCGTCGACAGTGTGATCGAAGTTTCCAGCGCGGATTCCGCTGAGATGGTCAAGCTTCTCGAAAATACGTTTCGCGCGGTCAATATCGCGATGGTCAACGAAATCGCGCGGATGTGCCACCGCCTCGGGGTCGACGTGTGGGAGATCATCGACGCGGCGAAGACCAAGCCGTTCGGATTCATGCCGTTCTATCCGGGTCCCGGGCTCGGAGGGCATTGCATTCCGGTCGATCCGAACTACTTGGCGTGGAAGATGAAATCCCTCAATTTCGAGCCGCGCTTCATCGACTTGGCGAGCGCCACCAACAGCCGGATGCCGGACTACGTCGCGGGGCGGGTCGCGGAACTCTTAAACGGGATGGGAAAGGCCGTGCGCGCAAGCCGGATTCTCATTCTCGGCGTCGCCTACAAGCCCGGGGTCAAGGACATCCGCGAATCCCCCGCGCTCGACGTCATGAAGCTGCTTCTCGACCAAGGCGCCCGTCTGAGCTACCACGATCCGTTCGTCCCCCGCGTGTCGATCGAGGGCGCCGTGCTGCGGTCGGCGGCGTTGACGCCGGCCTCGATCAAACGCTCCGACTTGGCGCTGATCTTGACGGCGCATGCCTCCGTCGATTATTCTCGTGTTTTGAAGCACGCGAAAATGGTTTTCGATACCCGCAACGCGGCGGCCGGTATTTCCCGCCGGAATCTGAGGCGGCTGTGAACGCCCACGGATCTTTTGAGGCTCGCTGCCTCGACGTCCTGAAGGCGTTCGGGAAAACGCTTTCCCAGATGAATCTCTACAACGCCAATCACCCCGCGGTGAAGCAGATGACCTCGGACACCGCGTCCGCTCTGTCCTCGCTGTTGACCGAGGCGGAAGGCGGCGAGATCACGTACTCCATCGACCAGGACAAACTCGTGGCCAACGGCAGGATCATCGGCCAGGTCTTTGAACTCCCCAATTCCGTTCCGCAGATTTTCGCCAAGTTTAAGCTCAACAGCGTTGCGTTCAAGTCGGGACTGACCGAGGCGGAGTTGACGGCCTTTTCCGAAATGGCCGCGATGCGTCCCGACGACGCGAAGGGACTCGACCCGGGGGCGTACCTGACGTCCAAGGGAGTGGCGTGCATTATCGTCAATGAGGCGGTCTATTCGAAGGTCGCGGAAGCCGATGACGGCCCCGCGCCTCAGAAAACCGCGGAGCAATTTCTTCAGGAGACTCAGGATAAGCCGATCGAGGATGCGATCGAAAAGCTCGTGAGGATGGCCGTCGCCGACCCCAAGGAGCAGGCGCTGCTGATGGAGGCCGTGCTTCGGCGCGTGCGGGAGGATCTCGAGAAGAAGGTAAGCGAGGCGACCCGCGAATTGGTGTGGCAGAAGCAGACCCTTGAGAACGAGCAGGCGCGGACGCAGGGCGTGATGGAATCGATGGCCACCGGCGTGGTCGTCGTGGACGATCAGGGAAAGGTTTTGATGATGAACCCCGAAGCCGAAGAACTGTTCGGAAAGGGGCTTTCCGAGATGGCCGGGACGTCGATTCGCGAGGGGGGAGGAGAGGACCGCATGCTTTCCGTGGCGCGCGACCTGGAAGTTCCCAAGGACCGGGCCATCGAGGCCGGCGTCGAGGCGCTCGCGATGGACGATGCGAAACGCACGCTGCGGGCTTCCACCGCCGTCATTCAAAACGAGGCTGGAAAACCCGTCGGCGTTGTGCAGGCTATTTCCGACAAGGCCAAGCACCGCGAACTCCAGAAAATGGAGCGTGAGTTTGTCGCTCACGTGACCCACGAACTCCGGGCCCCTCTCAGTTCGATTCGGGCCGCGCTCGAGATCGTCGAAGAGATGACGGCCGCGACGCTCGACGCCGACGCCAAGAAGATGTTCTCAAACGCGATGCGCAATACCGACCGCCTCGAGGATCTCGTGAACAGTATCCTCGATTTCGGCAAGCTCGAGTCCGGGCAGATGACGGTTCACCCGAAGGTTTCCCGGCCGGAGGTCATCGCCCGGGAGGCGACCGAGAGTATGCAGCCTTGGGCGCAAAAAAGAGGGGTTACGCTGACGGTCGAGTCCGCGGTCGATCTCCCGGAAGTCTACGCGGATTGGAAGCGAACCGTTCAGGTGATCGTCAATCTTCTGTCGAACGCCATCAAGTTCACCCCGAAGCAGGGGAGGATTCAGGTCTTCGTCGAACTCTCGGCACCCGGCGAAAACGCGGTGCTTTTCCGCGTGAAGGATACCGGGCCCGGAATTCCGAAAGAAGAGCAGACCCGTGTCTTTGAGAAGTTTCAGCAGATCCAATCCGGCGACAAGCACGTCGGAGGGACCGGCCTCGGCCTGGCCATCGCGAAAGCGCTGATCCACATGCAGAAAGGCAAGATGTGGCTTGAGAGCGACCCCGGGCAAGGCGCGACTTTTTTGTTCACTCTGCCGGTCAGCGACGGTCCGCGTACGGACCGGATCGAGCGGGCGAAAAAGGCCGCCCCGCCCCCGACTCGGGTGCCGTGGTGGAAGCGTCTTTTCGGCGCGCAATAATTCTACCCGAACGCCAATACATACGCGCGAATTTCCTCCGCTCCCGCGTCGCGCAGCGCGCGCGCGCACGCACTGAGCGTTTCCCCCGTCGTCGCGACGTCGTCGATCAGAACGAGGTTGGCGCCCTTCAGGCGCACTCCGTCGCGGACATGAAATGCTCCGGAGAGCCGCCCCTTGCGCCTTCGCCGGTCCAGGCCGGCCTGAGCGGGATCGTCGGTGCTTCGGCAGAGCAGAGAGAGCATCGGAATCCCGGCTGTCCGCGCTGCGGCCTCCCCCAAAATTTCGGCCTGGTTGAATCCCCTCTGCCGCCGCTTGCGGGGATGGAGCGGGACAGGGACGAGGGCGTGCGCGAAATCGAGTTCAGGGAAGAGGGGCCATCGGGCCGCGAAGCGGCGGGCAAGCGTCCGCCCGACTCTTAGCCGGGCGTCGTACTTAAACGCTCGCAGAAGCGAGGGGATGGGGTCCTCATACGGGAACGCGGCGCGCGTCAGCCGGACACCCGCCGGGGCGCAGGCCGGCTCCGCCGGGGGCAGGCGGGACTGCAGCGAGCGGCGGCAAGGAAGGCAGATGGGCGCGCCGCGGGTCGGCGCGTCGCGGCGGCAAGCCGCGCAGCTTTCAGGCATCAACCAGTCGAGCCAGCGCATACTCTGTTTACGGGCCACCCCCCGAAAAAGTTCCCGTAAAGATTAGAACTGGAACGTGAGGGTCGTGCCGAACTGGTAGGAGAGGAACTCCTGTTCCTTTAAGTGCTTGTGCCATAGCCTCGAGAAGGCTCCGTTGAGCGTCATGCGGAGATTTTTCGCGAGTTCGTAGTCGGCGTTGGTGTTGAAATTCAGCGTTCTAGAGTTGTCGTCGATCGTGACCGGCGACGACCGCATTTGCATCGAAAGGGTCGTCGTCCAGATGATGCGGTTCGTGAAGGCGAGCGTCTTCTTGATTCCGGGCAGGTAGAGTCCGCGCGGAAGGTTCAGGTCCGTGCGCACAAGGAGGCTCGGAGTCAGTACGGTCACGTCCTGCGAGCGCTTTCCGGCGCCCGACTCCGTTACGTCCGTGGTGTAGTCGACTTTCGGCGTAAAGCGGAATTTGCGGATGTCGAACGTCGACTGCAGCGTCGCGTCTTTATGATTCGTCGTTTGCGTGATCTGATCGACGCGCAGATCCGCGTTCTTTGTCGTGCGGAGATTAAAGCTGAGGCTCGTGTCGAATTTCTCGCGGATGATCGATCTCAGGTCGGTCCCGAAGGTGTTGTTGGTCTCAAGGCTCGTGGCCACGTTGAGCGTCTTGCGGATCGCGTACTTCAGATTGATTTGGAAATTTTTCATCCAGCGCTCCGACCACGTGAGTCGTTCGAGCTGGCTGATCGACGCGATGAGATCGGGGAGCGTCGTCGAGATCGTCTTCGACGGGGTTCCGGTGGTCTCGTTGCGCTGGACGCTCTTTACGAAGTTGTTCGTGATCGAAAGCGTCTTAAACGCCGATTTTCTGCCTTGCAGGGCGTAGGCTTCGAGCGGCGACCAGCGCTGCGTCGAATTCAGCGTGTCGCGCAGCGTCAGGCTCGCGCGTTCGGCGAACGGGCTTGCGGGGCGCAGCGGAGTTCGGATCCAGAGGGCCGAGTCCGTTTTGAGTTCCGATTCGACGTTGTTCCACACGTCGCCGTCCTGCAGTTGGTAGCCGTTGGTCAGCGATAGGGACCGGAAGAGTTTCGTCTTCGGGATGATTTCCGAGGCCGTGAGCGTCATATTGATGCTGCCGTTCGCCGTGCGGTTGATCGTCTTGATCTGGCCGACGTCGAAGGCGCGCGTCAGCGCTCCAAGCGTGAACGTCGAGGGATTGAGGATGTTGTTTTCGATCATGTTGACGTTGTAGTTGAGCGACGGTTTCAGCCATTTCGCGACGTACCAGTTCGACGTGAATCCGGCGTTTTGCGTTCTGGACTTCTGATAGCTTTTCGAAATTTCATTCCCGATCGAGGGCAGTTCCGTTCTGTTTTCCCAAACCCTTTGTACCGAAAAGGAAGGGGTGAACATCGAGCCCTTCCAGAACGCGAAGGGAAGTTTCGCCGAGTATCCGGTCCCGAACTCCTTCGTGTTGAAGTTGTTCGGCAGCAGGCGCGCGGCGTCGTCTCGAAAGCGCACTTCGTAAACCGCGTAATTATACGTCAGGTCCACCGATTGCGGCAGATAGAATGCGCGCTTGGGCACTCCGTAGTTCAGCGTCGAGCGGTAATTCTGTCTGCGGTCGAGACGGCTGGAGAGGATCGGAAAATCGACGAGGTTGTGTTCGTAGACCAGATTAACTCGTGGCAGATTCGGGATTTGCAGCGTCCCGTTTCCGGTCCCGGTCCAGGTCCGCAAGGTCCCGCTGTTGAGCAGAGAGGTGATGTTCGAGCGGTCTCCGACGGCGTTGGTGTTCGGCGTCGTCACCTTCGTGTAGGAGCCGTTGAATTGAAGCGGCATCCAGGAAATTCTCGTGAAGTTCAGATAAGCGGTATTCTGGAAATGGTCCTGGTTGGCGACGACCGTCGTGGGGGTGTGGAAATTCCGATCGACGAAGCGGTATTTCCCCCCGAAGCTCATCCATCCGGGAACTTGAAAATCCGCCTGTAGTTTCTGGGCGCTGCCTTTGCGCTTGATCGGATTGGTGAGGTGGATTTCGTTGAGGTAGACGGATCCCGTCTGGCGAGTCGTATTCGAAGAATAGACGCCGGTAAAGATCGCGCCGATCTGCTGCAGATTCGGGCTTCCGCTCGAGACGACGATGGCACCGGCGGGCGCTCCCTTGACTCCCCAGGAGTCGGCGACCTGATCGCCTCCGGTATCATTTTGGCTGATCACGATTTTTTTCCATCCGCAGAAGGTGATCGGGACCCGAACCTCGAGAAAATCCTTTTCCGAACCCGCGCGCAGGAAGAAGGTCCGGTCACCGGAAATGTCCTGTGTGGCGACGGTGCATGGGTTTTGGTCGGCGTTTCCGAAGAGCAGGAATACGAAATCGTTGTGTTGGCTGATGTTGATCGCCCGCGCGAACACGCGTTTGGTGAAAACCGTGGCGCCGGGGCCCATGTTCCGGTAGCGCAGCTCGAGGGCCTGCTCCTGGATGTTGTTGGTGTTCCCCTGATTTCGCAGTTCGTCAAGGCTGCCGTAGAGTTCGTTGAACACGCCTTGGGCGTCGCCCGGAGAATTGAAGATCGTCCGGCCGATGTACTCGGTATTGTCGACGTTGTTGACGGCGCTGACGATGAGGCTCTCCGATGCCTTGGCGCCGGATCCGATCGCCGGGTCGCCGGCCTCTCCGCGCTGCCAGGTGTTGCCGACGGCGGCGATGCGGGCGATCTTGATTTTTCCCGCGTCGGCGGCGGTTCCGCCGCCGCGCTTTCTCAGGGTGATGCGAAGCTGCTTAATCGCGAGGAAATTCGTGAAGTTCGCCGTCGAGATGTTGAGCGGGATTTGGAGCGTGTGGTATTTCCCATCGTTGATCACATCCGTCGCGCCGTCGAGCTCGCCGATGAAGGTGATTGTCGAGCCGGAGGTGGCGTCAAAGAGCTGCGTGTTGGTGCCGGTGCTCTTGTAGCCGTAGTCGTCGCCGGAGAAATCCGCGGGGTCGAGACGGCCGTTGCGGTTGAGGTCTTCGGAGTCGATGAACCCCGTGTTCGCGCCGAAACGCGCGGAGCTCTTGCCCGCCGGGTTGTAGAGATAGCCCATATCTTCCTCCGGCTGCAGGATGCCGTCGCGTTCTCCTAAATCGAGCGTGTCGGGGACGCCGTCCTTGCCGTTGTCTTCGGTGTCGAAGATGCCGTCCCCGTCGGCGTCCTCGGAAATCCCGCCGAGATGAAAATTGACGTCGAGTTCGTCCAGACCTCCCGTCCCCGGGGCATGGGCGAATTGAACCTCGAGAATCGTCTTCTGCGAGAAGTCCAGGCCGGTGGGAGAGAACGGGTAGACGATCGAGACCTCGTTGACGCCGGCTTTTGTGAAGTCGTAATCGAAGCTGAGCACTTTTTGGGTGTCGTCCGAGTTCGCCGGAGCGCTCGGGTTGATCGTCAGGATGTTCTCATCGAACGTTGAGAAGAGCGCTCCCGCGGGGTCGGCGGGGCCGAGAGTCGGGTTCGCGGCGATGAACCAATTCGTGAACTGGAGGCTTGCGGCGTCGTCTTGTTTGACTCCCTCCATGTTCTCGATGAGCGCGTTTTTCGAAAGGTTCGGGTTGTGATCGCTGCGGGCCATCTCTCCCTGGAAGGTCGCCCGAAGCCACGAGAAGATCGGGATGTCCTTGAGTTGAGAGTCGACCTCATAGACCAGCAGGCTTTCGGCGAGTTCGGTGACCGAGGGAGTCGTCGGGGGTTTCGAGCCCGTTTGGAACAACAGCGTCGAACCGACCGACCATTTGCTGAAGATGTCATAAGAGACGCGCATTCCCAATAGGCTTTCCGAGGCGTTGCCCGCGAAGGGAGCAACCTCATAGCTTACATCGATGGTGGAATCCTCCCGGATGCGGTCTTCATTGAAGAACGTCAGGAACCCGGACTCGTAGTCGATGAAGTAGTCGACGTTGCGGGTTAGTCGGGAGCCGTCGATGAGAACGACTTCCGACTGAAGAACGAGATTCGGTTCCAAGAAGAAGGTTTTCAGGCGGAATCGGAATTCAACCTGGAATAGCCGTTTCGTCAGCGGAGCGGGCGCGTAGATTTCCGCGTCGACGGTGGCGCTGTCACCTTCCACCGCGAACGGCTGCGTGAGACGGAATATGCCGTTTTCGAAATCCACCTCGATGGTGTCGGGGTACACTTGACGCGGGTTCAGCGTCGGTCCGACCTCGTTGCGGTTCTGGTCTAGGGTTTTGAGAAAGAAATTACCGCGGCCGTCGTCGCGGACGATTTGGCTTCTTCCGATTCCGTAGAAGGTCTTTAATTCACGCCGGTAGCCCGATTCGGCGCTTGTGGAAATTTGGACGTCGCCGAATGTCTTAATGAGCTTGAATTGTCCGTCTCCCGTCTTCGGCAGCGCCGAGTTGGTCGAGGTTTGGACCGTGATGTTGGTGCCGGTCGCGTCGATGAAGTCGACGGCGACGACGTAGGCCGGGTCAAGCGAGTTCTTGAAGGTGATGATTCCGTCGACGTAGTCGATCGTGTAGTCCTGCCCGGCGGAAAGTTCCACGAAGGTGCCGGTAAAGCTCGAGGACGGCACCGACAGATCCCCGGCGGTCAAAGTGAGCTCGTTGACGTTCTGCTGCCCGCTCGACTGGCGTGAAAGGAAGATTCGTTCCGAACCGGCCCGCAGGGGAAGGCGCGCCGGGTCGCCGAAACTTAGGTCGAAATAGCGTCTGCGAATATAAGCGGTATCCAAAATGTCCTGCGTGATGAACTGCGTGTTGCCCTTAAATTGCTTGGTCTTCGTCGTTCCCTTCGTCCGGGAACCGATGAAGGTCGCGCTGAATCTTTTGACTTTCAGATCGACTCGGATGCCGAACAGCTGTTTGTTGTAGCTGACGAATTCGGTGGCCGGCAGCGAGAGATCAATGTCGCCGAAGGAGGCGTTCTGGACGACTTCGCCCGGTTCCCCGTTGTAGACGACGGAAATGTCCTGCTTGTTTTCCTTCGTGTCGTCGTAATCGACGTTGACCGAGATCTTCGGGCCGACCTTGCCCTGCATGCGCAGCTGCAGCTGCTGGTCGATGTCGATGAGATTTTGAGACGCGGGTCGGCCGGTCGTCGTCTGCTCGCGCAGGAAGCGTTTTTCGGAGAAGGTGAAGCCGATCACCTTCCGGCCGGTGATGGAGAGGCTGGTTCCGTAGGTCGGCAGTTCGACCTCCGGCTCGGGCGGGGCCGGCGGCGCCGTCCCTTGCACGATTTCAAACGGTGTGGCGGGTTCCACCGAAGGAAGTTCGAGTTCGTCTTGAGGCGCCGTCCCGCGCTCGATATTGCGGCGCATGCGGTTCCAGAGATCCTGGTCCGCTTCGAACGGCTTTTGCCGCTTCAGGAAATCGGAGAGATCGGGGGAGGCGGCGGTGTCTTCAGGCGAGAAGATGCGCTCCGCGTCGGGTCTTTCGATCAGGAGAAACGGTCCCGCTTTTCTCATCCACTCGGGAGCAGTCTCCACGATTTCTCCCGATACGGGATCGGTTCGTGTTTCCAGGGGGAGGCGAGGCTCCTCCTCCGGTTTTAAGTCCGATTCACTGGATTGCGGTTCCTCGGCGAAATCGGGATCGTAGGGAAAATCGAATTGAGCGTGGGCATTATAGGACGCGCGCACGCACGCGAACGAGAGCGCGAGAAAAACGATGAAAGTTCGTGCGGGGCTTTTCGCCAAGTTGATGCCGAAACTAAGGAGAAATTCGCTTCTCGGCGCGTGCGACCGTAACCATCCCGGCCGCTTTCGGAGTGTAGCAGGGGCCCGTTGCGCCGTCAAGGCTCTGGGAAAATTGTATAATCCGTAAGTATTTAAATGACAATTTTGTCTCGCTACCTGCTCCGGCGATTTTTTCCTTTGTTCGGTCTTTGCATCGGGGTTTTTGTTTTTGTGATGTTGATGACCTTCTTCTTGCGCTTGTTCAATCTGGCGCTGATGAAGGGAATTCCACTTTCCTGGATCGCGCTGTGTTTCGGCCGTCTGACGCCCTATTTTTTGAGTCTCGCGCTTCCGATGGCCTTTTTGGTGGCCTTGCTTCTGACCTTGGGCGGGTTTTCGGAAAGCGGCGAGGTGATGGCTCTTCGATCGTCGGGGTTTTCCTTCAAGGATATCCTTAAGCCGTTCTTCTGGATCGCGTTGCTCCTTTCGCTTCTGTTGATGGGCATCAATCACAAATGGAGTCCGGACGGGTTTCATTCGTTTCAGCGCTCCTACTACCGTGCCCTCTCCGAGGTGACGCGGCTCGATATCGAGCAAAACGCGATGACCTCGATCGGCTATTGGACGATTTTCGCTAAAACCGTCGACAGGGAGTCCGGCCGGCTCGGAACGGTTCGTGTCATAAAGCGTCAGGGTCAGTACAGCAGGATGCGGATTTCGGCGCCGACCGGCTCTTCGTCCGTCGAGGCGGGAAAGGGAATCAAGCTTGTTCTAGAGAACGGTTCTCTCGTGTGGCCGAGCGATCTGCCCGACTCGTATACCGTCTCTAGTTTCGAGCGGGCCGGCTTTTTTCTTCCGTTCAAGGGCGATGTCGACCGTCAGGCGGAACTTCGGGAACTGAGTACTCCCCGGATTCGCGAAGAGCTCTCACGGGAAACCCTCAGCGAGCAGAAGACTCGCGAGTACAGTACGGAGATCGCGCTGCGTGCCGCCGGCGCCTTCGCTCCGTTCATGCTCTTTTGGGTCGCCTGTCCGCTCGGGCTGAAGCTGGAAAAACGGAGCGGTCCGATCGGGTTCGCTCTGAGTTTGGTCTTGATCTTCGTTTTTTACGGGTTTCTCGCCTTCGGCGTGGGTTTAGGCCGCAAGGATCTCTCCCTTTCGCTTTATGCCCCATGGCTCGCAAATCTGGCCTGCGTGCCCGCAGGGATTTGGTCGTGGAGGAGGCTGCTTAAGCGATGACTCTATTCGGCAGGTACCTCTCGCGGCGTTTCTTCGGTCCTTTCTTTTTCGGGCTCGGGATTTTTTCCGTCATCGTATTTCTCATCGATGTTTTCGACAAGATCAATAAGTTGGCGACGACGCAGGCATCCGCCCGTCTCATCGTCGAATACCTCGCGCTGACGATCCCCTACTGGACCGTCCGCATCGTCCCGATGGCGACTCTATTGGCGACGCTCTTTACCGTGAACGGTTTCGTGCGCTCCGGAGAATACGTCGCCGTCCAGGCTTCAGGTTTTGAGCCGAACCGTTTCTTTCGTCCGATTCTGTTTTTCGCCGCGCTCATCTCCGCGTGCGCGTTTGCCGCGCAGGAGACGGTGCTTCCGGCGGCGTTCGCGCGAGCCGGCCGCATTTGGCAGGAGGCGATCCATCCGCAATGGCAGTGGGATATGGTTTACGACGGGGTTCTGACGCCGGGTCCGAACCGGTTCCTCTCGGTGAGCGTCTTTCACGTGCGTGAAGGGGAAATCACCCGGGCCATTCTCGACGATTACTCGGAGTCGATTCTGAGGCGTCAGGTGGACGGTGCGAAGGCCCATTGGGAACCCGCGGCGGGCCGGTGGGTCTTCGAAAGCGGATCGATCAAAATCTTCGACGAGCGCGGGGTGCTGTCGGATACGGAGTCCTTCGAGCGCTTCGAAACGGACTTAAGCGTCCCGCCGCGGGAGCTGTTGCCCTCAAAGATGCGCCCTGATGAAATGAGCCTGATGGAGGCTTATCGGGAATCGAGTCGTCTTTCGGGGTTGGGGCGTTCGGCCCGCGAGGTCCGGACCGTACTCCATCAAAAGATCGCGTATCCCTTCACGAACATCGTCCTGTGCCTGATCGGAATCCCCATCGCCCTGCGTCTGCGGCGCTCGCCGCCTCCGGTCGCCTTTGCCGCCGCGCTTGTCGTCAGCTTTCTCTACATGTGGTGCATCGAATTTTCGTGGTACCTCGGGAAATCGGGGCGGGTCGCTCCGATTCTCGCCGCGTGGATGCCCAACGGTTTCTTCGGAGTCGGGGCGTTGTGGCTGCAGCGCAGGCTCGATGGGTAAAAGTGTTGCTTACTAAAATGAATTTTGTTTGAATAGAGCCGCAAACGGAGGGAAACGCCATGTTTGACGTGCTTCATCTAGTCGTCCGCTGGTTCCATGTCATCGCCGGAATCACCTGGATCGGTTTCTTGTATTTCTTCAACTGGGTCAATCCGCACTTGCAGAAGGACCTCGGGGATAACGCCGCAAACGTGAATCCGCACCTGATGCCGCGCGCGCTGTTTTGGTTCCGGTGGGGGGCGATGATCACCTTCCTCATGGGTTTGGCGCTGTACACGATCAACTACATGTACACGCCGGGCTTCGGTTTCGGTCCCAACGACCTCTTCCGGTCGAGCCGCAACGCGTGGATTCTCATGGGGATGGCCTTCGGGACGCTGATGTGGTTCAACGTGTGGTTTATTATTTGGCCCGCTCAGAAGAAGCTTCTGAGCAAGACCGCCGGGGATCAGGCCGCCGTTTTGAAGGCGCGGGCGACGCTCGCCTCGAAAATCAATACCTACTCGTCGGGACCGATGTTGTTCGGCATGCTCGGGGCGCCGCATTTCACCGAGATGAAAGCTCCGGTTTTTATCGGGGTGATCCTGCTCGGCTTCGCCGCGATTGGGTCGGCGTACGCGCACGCGGGACGCGTCGGACTCGAGTTCAAGAAGTAAGAGGACTCGGGTGACGGTTTTCAAACAAAAGCCCTCCCTCGCGGGAGGGCTTTTGTTTGTTCTTCTTGCCGTAGGATGCGCGGACCGCTCCCAGATGACGCCGGAGGCCTTGGGTGAGGCCGCTTTCGTCAGCTACCAGTGCCGCCGCTGCCACCGCGTCGGCTTCGAAGGGGGCGACGCCGGGCCCGATCTGAGCTTCGCCGGCTTTCGCAAGTCGCGGGAATTTCTCGACGCGTGGCTGAAGAACCCCGCCGCGTGGCAGCCGAACACGAAGATGCCGAATTTCCATTTGCCCGACGCGACCCGCGCGAATCTCGCGGCGTATATGGCCACGCTCAAGGGCGAGGCCTACCGTTCGGGAACTCCTCCGTGGGAAAATCCGGGATTGACGTCCGTGGAAAGGGGGGCGGAATTGTTCCTCCGTGCCGGGTGCGTCACCTGCCACGCCCGTGAGGGCCGCGGGGGACTTCCCAACAACAATGTTCCGGGGGGAAAGGTCCCCGCGCTGACGGAGGTCGGGGAACTCTACTCCCGCTCCGAATTGATCGATAAGATCCGAATCGGGGTTCGCCACCCCGCGAAAGCGGATGCGGCCGGCCCCGATCCGTTTTTATGGATGCCCGCCTGGGGAGAGGTTCTCTCTCCCGCGGAGCTGGAGGCGCTGGCCGATTATCTCCTGTCGCTCTATCCGAACACGGCGTCAGGGGACGGCGACTGGTAGTCGTCGCTGTCCGTAAATGCTAGAATAGTTCTAAATCAGTAGCCTTTCGGAGGAAACCCAGATGGCTGAGACTTTGGTTCAAAAAGACGCTCCCGACTTTAAAGCGATGGCGGTCGACGGTAAGCTTTTCAAGGAAAAGCAGCTTTCCGACTACAAGGGAAAGTGGCTCGTCCTCTTCTTCTATCCGCTCGACTTCACCTTCGTCTGTCCCACCGAAATCACGGCGTTCAGCGACCGGATCGAGGATTTCAAGAAAATCGGCGCCGAGGTGCTCGGCTGCTCGATCGATTCCCAGTTCACCCACCTTGCTTGGATCAACACTCCGCGCAAAGAGGGCGGGCTCGGCGACATTAAGTATCCGCTGCTCGCGGACGTAACCAAAAAGATCGCGTCGGATTACGGCGTTCTGCTTCCCGCCGGCATCGCGCTGCGCGGTCTGTTCCTCATTAACCCCGAGGGCAAGGTCGTCTACAACGTGACTCACGACCTCGGCGTCGGCCGCAGTGTCGATGAGACGCTTCGCGTGATCAAGGCGTTCCAGCAGGTCGCGAAAACCGGAGAGGTTTGTCCGGCGAATTGGAGCGAGGGTGGAAAGACGATGACCCCCGACACCGAAAAGTCGAAGAAGTATTTCTCGACGGTCGCCTAAGCGTTCAAGATTCAGCGAGAGCGGGTCCCCGGTTCGCCGGGGGCCCGTTTTCGTTAGTAGGGGAGCCCGACGCTCTCGTCGGCTTTGCCGAATTCCCAGGCGAGGCGCACGGAGCCCGCGGCGTTGTTGGGGACGCGTTTGGTTTCACGCTCGGATTGGAACTCGGTGGTTTCCGGCGTGATTTGAAAGGCGAGCTCGAATTTGAACTGGGAGAATTCAAGCGCGGTGCCGCCGGTGTACGCCAGCGCGGAATCGTCGTTGGCGATGTTCTTCTGCAGACCCAGGCGCCACGGCATCGAAAATCCCTCGTTGTGAAAGACGCGCAGTTCCATGCCGGCGCCGGCGTATCGCGCGCGGAATCGGTCGACAGGCGTCTCGTTGTTGGTGATGTCGATGTCGGCGGCGAGCAACCAGTACTGGAACGGTTGGATCGCGATTCCCGCGCGGACCTGGGACTGAAGCGAGTAGCGGTTCCGGTCCCCCGCGCGGATCGCCGCCTGCGGCTGCGTGAAGGTCGGGTTGTTGACGTTGCGGCCGACGATGCCCAAGCGGGGTCGGCCGGGTACGGTCGGGAAGCTCTCCCGGACGTCCCAGAACGCGCCAAGATCGAGGCCCGGTTGAAAACTGGTTTTGGCGTTGCGGTCGTAGCGCCAAAAGGATCCTGCTCCCGGATCCTCGTTGACGACCAGCATTTCCCCGTAGCCGATGGAGCCTACGATCAGTTTCGCGTTCGCTCCGACGACGAAGCCGGAGCGGCCGAGTTCCCGTCCCATCCCATAGCCGATATGGGTGAAGTTGCCTCCACGCAGGCGCAGCTTTGAGCTGTTGTTCGCGATCGTCGCCGGCGTGTCGTTGGCGTGGTCCACTTCCGGCGTCCCCCCGGCGTAGCTGAGGCTGTGCACGAACAGCATGCCGCGCGCGACGCGCGCGCCCACCGCAAACGACGCGTCGAAGAATGCGCCGTTTCCTTGGTGATCCATCCGGTCCAGCGCCTTCTTAATCCGCAGCGGATCGCACGCGGAGATTTGGCAGTCTTTCGCGAGTTGGTTGAGATCGTTGGCGCCGAGAAGCGCTGCGCCGGTCGCTTCCGCCCGGATGCCGGAAACGACGTCCACTCCGGAAATGTCGAAGAGCTGTCCGAGCCCGGCCGGATTCCAGTAGGCGGCGCTGGGTCCCTGCGCGACCGCCGTGTGCGCGCCGCCCATCGCCATCGCGCGGGGACCGAGGTTATGCCACGGGGTCGCGCCGACGGAGACCGCCGCCCCCAAAAGCAGGGCGGCGGTTCGGGCGAGCAAGGTTCCGGACGTGTTCAGCGCCGTGCCTTACTCGCGGCCGCCCTCGTCCTTTTGACCGAAGAGGAAGCCGAGTCGGATCGAAGCCGCGACGTTGTTGGGAACCTTCTCGTTCTTTCCCTCGCTCTGAAGCTGGGTGCGCTTGGCCGAAACCTGGCCGGCGATGTCGAGCGTGAAGTGAAAGAAGTTCAGCCCCGCACCGGCGGTGAAGGCGACCCCGGAGTTCGTGTCCGAGAGGTTCTTCTTGAGTCCGGCCCGCAGGGGCAGGTTGAAGCGCGGCCTGTTGACGACGTTGATTTCGGTGCCGACTCCGGCGTAGCGCGTCTTGTAGCCGTCGATCAAGGTCAGGTTCTCCGTCATGTCCAGGTCGGCGGTGAGATGCCAGAACTTAAACGGCGACAGCGCGACGCCCGCGCCGCCCATCGCCATCGCGCGGGGGCCGAGATCGTGCCAGGGGGTCGCGCCGGCCTGCCCTACGAGAGCAAGCGAGAGCAAGGAAGCGAGTAAAGTCTTGCGCATGGGAGGTTCTCCTGTTATTCGAAGGTCCCGATGGCCTGCGGGATTTTCAGTTTTGCGCCCGTTTTCTCTTGCACGTGTTCGGGCGTCAAGCCGTCCGCGGTTTCCCGCAGGACGAGACCGTCTTCGGTGACGTCGATGACGGCGAGTTCGGTGATGATCGTATTCACGACGCCTTTGCCGGTCAGCGGCAGAGCGCATTTCGAGACGATCTTGGGCTCGCCTTTCTTGCTGCAATGCTCCATCGCAACGACGACCCGTTTGGCGCCGGCGACCATGTCCATGGCGCCGCCCATCCCCTTCACCTTCTTTCCCGGGATCATCCAGTTCGCGAGGTCTCCCGTCTCGGAGACCTCCATCGCGCCGAGTATCGTCGCGTCGAGGTGTCCGCCGCGCACGAGCGCGAACGAGTCCTGGCTCCCGAAGTAAGAGCAGCCGGGGAGTTCTGTGATGGTTTCCTTTCCGGCGTTGATCAGGTCGGCGTCTTCTTCGCCTTCGAAAGGGTAAGGCCCGTAGCCGAGCATGCCGTTTTCGGTGTGAAGAACGACCTGAACGCCCTTGGGCAGATAGTTGGGCACCAGGGTCGGAATGCCGATCCCGAGGTTGACGACATCCCCGTTCCGAAGGTCCTTCGCGGCGCGCTTCGCGATGCGGATTCGGATATCGTCGCTCATAACGCCGCCTCGCTCTTGGCGCGAACCGTTCTCTTCTCGATCGGCTTCTTGTATGCCTCGCCTTTCAGCACGCGGGAGACGAACGCTCCCGGCGTGTGAATCTGGTCGGGATGCAGACCGCCGGTTTCGACGATTTCCTCGGCCTCGGCGATGACGGTCTTCGCCGCGGTGGACATCACCTGGTTGAAGTTGCGGGCGGTGCGCCGGAAGACGAGATTGCCCATCGGGTCCGCCTTCCAGGCCTTCACAAAGGAGAAATCCGCGTGCAGCGGCTTTTCGAAAATGAAGTTCTTGCCGTCGATCTCGCGGGTTTCCTTGCCCTCCGCGACGACCGTTCCGTAGCCGGTCGGGGTGAAGAAACCGCCGATGCCCGCGCCTGCGGCGCGGATGCGTTCGGCCAAGGTGCCCTGAGGCGTCCACTCGACCTCGAGCGTGCCGCCGAGCGTCATTTCCTCGAAGGCTTTGCATTCCCCGCCGTAGGAGAGAATCATTTTCTTGACCTGGCCGTTGTTGAGCAGCAGTCCGACGCCCTGGTCGTCGAGTCCGGCGTTGTTGGAGGCGAGGGTGAGATTCTTGACGCCCTTGTCGCGCAGCGCCCGGATAAGATTCTCAGGAAGGCCGCAGACGCCGAATCCTCCCATCAGAATCACGGCACCGTCGCCGACGTCGGCGATCGCCTCGTCGGCGCTCGCGACACGCTTATCGATTCCGGCCATGGCCGTACCTCCTATTCTTCGTCGGTGGTGAGCAGCGCGATCTCGAAGCCGTTGAACTTCTTCTTCAAGATGCGGAACATCACCTCGATCGACACGACCGCCCCGATCCCCAGCCCCAGGAGTCCGGAGACTCCGTTCAGGGCCTGGGGATCGACGCGGATCGCGACGGAAAGGGCTCCGAAGACGACGCCGACGGCAAACCCGCCGAGCACGGCGATGATGACCGCGCGCCAAATAAACGCCCACCAGATCTTCAGCGCTAATTGCCTCGTCGGTTCCAGACGTTCCATGAAAGCCCCGCGCCTCAGGCCGCGAGCGCGGCGTGCTTGCGGCCGTGCGTGGTGCCGTTGGACCGATGCCCCGGAGCGGCCGCGCTCTTAAGCGCCGCAGCCTTGTCGGTTTTCTCCCACTCGAAACCGGGTTCGTTGCGGCCGAAGTGGCCGTACGAAGCGGTCCGGCGGAAGATGGGCCGACGGAGTTTGAGCGACTCGATGATGCCTTTCGGCGTGAGCTTGAAGTGCCGGCGGACGATCGTCGAAAGCCGGTTCTCGTCGACCCGGCCGGTGCCGTGCGTGTCGATGTAGAGACCGACGGGCTCGGCGACGCCGATCGCGTAGGCGAGCTGCACCGTGCATTCCTCGGCGAGGCCGGCCGCGACGACGTTCTTCGCGATGTAGCGCGCCATGTAGCAGGCGGAGCGGTCGACCTTTGTCGGGTCCTTTCCGGAGAACGCGCCGCCGCCGTGCGGGGCCCAGCCTCCATAGGTGTCGACGATGATCTTGCGCCCGGTGAGGCCGCAGTCGGAAGCCGGGCCGCCGACGACGAACTTGCCGGTCGGATTGATGAAGATGCGGGTCTTGTTGTCCATCAGCCGCTTGCCGAGAATCGGCCGGATCACCGCGTCGGTGATCTCCTTGCGGGATTTCTCGGTGATCTTATCGCCGGTGCGGTCGAGAATCTCCTCGGTGTGCTGGCTGGAAAGGACGACGGTGTCCACGCGCAGCGGGCGGCCGTCGAGGTATTCCACCGTGACCTGGCTCTTCCCGTCGGGGCCGAGGTAGGGCAGCACGTTCTTCTTGCGGACCTCGGCGAGGCGACGGGTCAGCTTGTGCGCGAGCGTGATGGGGAGCGGCATCAATTCGGGCGTCTCGCGGTTCGCGTAGCCGAACATCATGCCCTGGTCTCCGGCTCCGCCGGTGTCGACGCCTTGGGCGATGTCGGGCGACTGGCGGCCGATCGAGTTCTGAACGCCGCAAAGGTCGTGGCTGAAACCGTAGCGGGGGTGATCGTAGCCGATATCCTTGATGGTGTCGCGGGCGATCTTGTCGACGTCGAGCGTAAGCTTCGTCGTGATTTCGCCGCCGACCATCACCAGGCCGCGGCCGATGAAGGTTTCGCAGGCGACGCGGGCGGTCGGATCGTCCTTGAGGACGGTGTCGAGCACCGCGTCGGAAATGTTGTCGCAGACCTTGTCGGGATGGCCCTCGGTGACCGATTCCGAGGTGAAGTAGTGGCGTCCGGATTTCTGCATATCTCTAGCTCCTTCTTGTATTATTAGGGACTTTTAGGGTTGCGCCGTTATGGATCACCGCGCCTGCTTTGACGGTCCCTCCCTCGCCGAGGATGCAATTGACCAAGAAGGCCCCCGCGCCGACGACGGTCTTGTCGAAAAGTATACACTTTTTAAGCGTCGCTCGGGCGCCGACACGGGCGCCCGCGCCGACGACGGTTTCGGGGCCGACCACCGCTCCCGACTCGATTTTCGCGCCTTCGCCGATGACGCAGGGACCTAAAATCCGGGCGTTTCCGGCGATGGCGGCGCGCTTGTCGATCCAGACTCCTTTGCGTACCCGGCCCGGGATTTCCGTTCGAATTTTGCGTTGCATGATCGCGATTTGACCGCGGCGGTATTCGTCTAAATCGCCGATATCGCACCAAAATCCGTCCCACTCCCAAGCGTGAATTCTCTTTTTTTCTTTGAGTAATTTCGGCCAAACCTGATGGCCGAAATCGTAGAAACCTTTCGGAATGCGGCGAAGAATTTCGGGCTCGAAGCAGTAGATGCCGGTATTCACGCGGTTGGAGAAAAAATCCCCGAAACTGGGCTTTTCAAGGAAACCGCGTATGCGTCCCGATTTCGACGCCAAGGTTACACCGTAGGGATACTTCGCGTCGACGCGCTTGGTCACCATCGACGCGACCGATTTGCGCTTCCGGTGGAAACGGTAAAACGCGGCGAGATTTACGTCGTGCAGCCCGTCTCCGGACAGAATCAAAAACGGTCCGTCCTTGAGAAACGCCTCGCACTTTTTAACGGAGCCCGCGGTGCCGAGTAATTTTTTTTCGACCGAATAGCGCAGGCGCAGGCCCCAGCGCGAGCCGTCTCCGCAGAAAGCCCTTACCTTTTCAGGGAACGCCCAGAGGTTGAGCATGACGTCCTTGACCCCGTGTCGGGCGAGGTTTTCCAGGCAATAGTGCAGAACCGGTTTCCCGGCCACGGGGACGAGGGGTTTGGGCGTCGCGTCGGTGAGAGGGCGCAAACGGGTTCCCGCGCCGGCCGCGAGGACCATCGCCTTCGGCGGAGACGGACGGCTCCCGGTCACAGGTGGGAGCCCACCCACCGCGCGGCGGTTTCCAACAGCAATTGGGTTTTTTTCGGTGAATCCGTTTCGGCGTAGGTTCGAATCAGCGGTTCCGTCCCGGAAGGCCGCATCAGCACCCAGTGGCCGCCTTCGAGGAATACTTTTACTCCGTCGAAGTCCATGACGTCCAGAACCGCCTGGCCGCCCACTTTTTTAGGAAGCCGTTTGCGGATCTTCGCGGTGAAGGCGGCTTTATCGACGGGTTTGCTGATATGGAAATCGACGCGGCGGAAATCGGACTTCCCGTATTTCTTCTCGATCAACTCCCAGAGCTGCGAGGGCGTCTTTTTGGTCGTCACGCACATTTCGATGAAGAGCAGACCCGTCAGCAGTCCGTCGCGTTCGGGAAGATTCCCTTTCCAGGCGTAGCCCCCCGACTCCTCGCCGCCGATGGCGGCCTGTCCGAGAGCGATCGCTTCGCCGACGTGCTTGAAGCCGACGGGGAGCTGCTCGAACTCGAGGCCGTATTCCTTCGCGATGCGTTCGACAAGGTAGCCCATCGAAACGGACTGGACGATCTTTCCCTTGATTTTGCGCATCGTGATCAGGTATTCGGCGAGGATCGGAAACACCTGGCACGGCGTCAGATAATGTCCTTTGTCGTCGACGATCGCGACCCGGTCGCCGTCCCCGTCCAGAGCGAGGCCCAGCATCGCCTTTTCCTTCAGCACGCGATCCTTCAACGCGGCCAAATTTTCTTCGATGGGTTCGGGGTTGACGCCGCCGAACAACGGGTCCCGTTCCGCGCGGATTTCGACGATTTTTTTGCTCGAAACGAGTTCTCCCAGCAGGCCGCCGGAAGCGCCGTGCATGTAGTCGATCACCACGGTTCGTTTGAGCTGCCCCATGAATTTTCCGGGATTCCCCTTGCTTTTCAAATAGGTGAGATAGTCCTTTCGGAAGGATTTTTCGGGGATCTTGCCTCCTCCGTTGCGCACCGGATTGGAGCGGTCGATGCAGGCCTCTACTTCGGCGGTCAGCGTTTCGTTGGCCGCGCGTCCCTCAGTTTTCATTTTTATTCCGTTGAAGGACGCGGGGTTGTGGCTGGCGGTCACCATGATTCCGAGGGCTTTGAGTTTATGGCTCAGGAAGGTGATCGCGGGCGTCGGAAGGGAGTCGGCGCAGAGCGTCACGCGTTGTCCGTTCGCGGAAAGAATGCGGGCGATTTCCTTCGCGAAAGAATCGCCTTGGAAGCGGCGGTCGTAGCCGACCACGACGGGTTGGTTTCGCTTCCCCGTCGCTTTCATGTATTCCGCGATCGCCTGCGCGACGCGGCGGACGTTGTCGTACGTAAAATCGCGCGCCATCACTCCGCGCCATCCGTCGGTCCCGAACTTTATTTCGTTCGCCGCCGCCTTGATCGCCTCAGGGTCTTCCTTCTTCCGTGCTCGTGCCATCGGTTCGCCTCGCCTGGCGCGTGTTACACGCGCGAATAGTCCGTCAAAATGGTTCCTTCTCCCAGCGCGGCGCCGTCCCCGACGCTGGCGTCGTCTCCGATCCTGCAGCGGGGGCCGACGACGCAATTTTTCAAGGAAGCGCGTTTTCCGATTCGGGAGCCTTCGAGAACGACGCAGTTTTCAAGCCGCGCTTCGCTCCCGACGGCGACCCGGGGGCCGACGCAAACGGCGCCGACGAGCTTCGCCGATTTCGCGATCGACGCTCCGGGGGCGACTAGAACGCTCCCGCGCCGACCCTTTGGGATCGATGCAAAATGCGCTTTCCCGTTAAGCAGGTCCATATGGACTTGATGATATTTCTCGCGGGTTCCGATGTCGATCCAGTAGCGCTTGGAAACGAATCCCAGCATCGGTTTTCCCTCCGAGAGCAGGCGGGGGAATAAATCGCGCTCCAGAGAGGAAGGCTTTCCAACCGGGATGGATTTCCAGGCTTCCGGTTCGAAAAGGTACGCGCCGGAGTTGATCGTGTCGCAGGTGATTTGATTCGCGGAGGGCTTCTCGAGAAAGCGCCGGATCTTTCCCTGCGGAGTCGTCTCTACGAGGCCGAACTGAGACGGATCGGCGACGCGCGTCAACGCGATCGAAACGACGGCTTTCGCCCTTCGGTGCGCCTTGAGAAAACCCCGGATGTCCAGATCGTGGAGATTGTCGCCGTTAAACACGAGACAGGTTCCGCTGAGAAGGGCGGCGGCGTTCGCCACCCCGCCTCCGGTTCCGAGCGGGGATTTCTCCTCGACGAATCGCAGCCGCACGCCGAAACGCCTGCCGTCACCGAGGATTTTGCGGAACATTCCGGCCTTGTAGCCCATCGCCAGGACGATCTCCTTAATGCCGGCGGCCTTCATCTGCTGGATTTGATGCTGCAGGAACGGGATGTTCACCACCGGCATCAACGGTTTGGGAGCGTTGAGGGTGAAGGGGCGAAGGCGAGAGCCCAGGCCGCCGATAAGGATTAAGGCCTTCATAAATGATGAAAAGAATAGCAAAATTAATATAATCACGCACTTGTGAACACCCCCGAATACGAGGAGTACGGACGGATCAATCCGTTCGAGGACGGCCCGGAGCCGACCCAGTCCAGGCCCGTCGACTATTCCCCTCCGCCGTCTAATCCAAAGTCGTTTTGGGGGAGTCTCGGCGCTTTAGGCCTGCTCCTTTTTTTCCACGCGCTTCTGCTCGGTCGTCACCTTTCGGTGGAGTCCCGGCCGCCGGCTTGGGATCAGGCGGTTCAGTTGGAGACGGCTCACGACGATATGCGCGCGATCGCCCGCGGGGACTGGAACGTTCTTTGGACGCTGCCCCCAAAACCCGGGATGCCGCCCTTCCCTCCGCTGTACCATCTCTCGATCGGTTGGGCGATGGACTCGGCCGATCCCGCGTCGGCCGCGCTTTGGGCGAACGTTTTCTACATGGGAATCCTCTTGTTGGCTCTGTGGGGTCTAGGGCGGCATTTCTACGGGGATTGGGCGGGTTTCGGCGCGGCCGCGCTGTTTTCCTGCCTTCCCGAGGTTCAGTGGCTGTTCCGTGAGACGCTCGCCGACCTACCGTTGATCGCTTGGACCGCGGCGTCCTATTGGGCGTTGTTCGCTTCACGCCGTTTTACCGACGTTCGGGTTTCGGCGCTGTTCGGCGCGTTGGCCGCTTTTGGAATGCTGACGAAGTGGAGCGCGTTTTCCTACTACCTTCCGGTGCTTTGGATCGGATGGGAGGCGTGGCGCGGCGGTCTCGGCCGGCGCGGCCTCGGGGTCGCGTCGGGGATCTTCGCGCTGTTGGTGTTCCCCTGGTATCTTGCCGAATGGCCGGTGCTTTTGCCGCGGTTGCTCGGGGCCTCCGCCGACGGCGCAGTCCCCGTTTGGAAAGGCTTCGCGGCGCTGGCCTACATTTTTCAGTTGGGTTATGGGTTCGGATTCCCGGCGTTTCTCTTGACGCTGGCGTCTTTGTTCGCGCCGTGGGTCCGCCGGCGCGGCGGGGACCTCTGGCCGTTGATGGGTTGGCTCGCGGGGTCCTATCTCTTCTGGACCCTCGTTCCGAACCGCCAATTGCGCTACCTGCTTCCGGGCCTCGTGCCGCTCGCGGTGCTCGCGATGGGGCCGTGGCCCGCGAAGCTGCGCATCGGCGTCGTCGTATTCCAGTTGATCGCCGCGCTCAATTACGGATTCGGAGTTTTGCCTCACCTAGTTTTCAACGCCGGTTTGACGGTCAGCGCGTTCCGTTCCGATCCCCCGAAGTCGGAGGATTGGAAGATCGGCGAAATTCTGAAAGCCGCCGAGGCGGCGCGCGATAAGACGACGAAGGCCCCCTTTTCAAACCTCGCCTTGGTCGGCAACTCGAAGCACTTCAACGGTCCGACCTTCAACTGGGAGCGCAAGCGCCATGGAGTCGAGGGACTGCGCGTGCGCGGCGTGAATCGGCGCTTCGTGGAATTCTGCGAGTTCGTCGTGGTGAAGACCGGTTCGCTGGGGCCGCCTTCGGTCATCGGGCAGTTGGGCGAGGTCCGCGCGGCGATGCTGGACCCCAAGGGCTGGTTCCAGCGGGGATATCGCGAAATCCGCCGATTCCGGCTTCCCGACGAGAGCGAGGCGGTGCTGTTTCAACGAAGGAATTTCCCGCGTTCCCCGCTGGGGGAAAGGGACGACGTCTTCATCCAGTTTTACGCGGAAAAGAGCTTCGAAACGGAGCGCCTGTCGATTCGTTTCGGGCGTTGGAATTCCCGCAAAGGGTCCTGGGATCGCGTCGTCATGCGGGCGCCTCGGTTCAATTTACGCGGACTTGAGATCCGAAATGTCGAAGTGGTGATGGAGGGTCTGAGCCTTTTTTCTTTGGTCGATGACGGGGGCGGCAGGCGCGAGGCAGCGGATCTTTTGGAAGATTTCCGGTTCCTGAAAATGGATCGACTGACCTTCGCTTCCGCGGAGGTCGACGAATCCGCGGCCGCCGCGTTCCTCGAAGAGCGCGTAAAACATTTGACGGAGGCGCGCTTCGAATTGGATGGAAGGGTTCGCGCGGCGGCGCGGTGGCGCGGGATTCCGGTGGCGGCGGAAGTGTCTCTTGATTTGAACAAGAAGAGGTTGATCCTCGCGGCGGAGCGCGCCGGCGCTTACGGCGTTCCGCTGCCGTTGTTCGCGCTGGGGCGTCACGCAGGCTACACGGTTTTCTTCACGCCGAATCCGGAGCTTCCGTTTGAATTGAGAATCCCGAAGATTTCGGTGAAGGGCGGCTTGCTGCGGGTGGGCTCCTGATTGGCGGCGTTCGACGCGCTTCTCGTTAAGGCCGGGACCGGAGATCCGGCCGCTCAATATCAAGTCGGTCACGTCCACCACCTCGGCCTTCTCGATCAACCCCGCGACCTGGAGCGGGCAAAAGAGTGGTATGAGCGTTCGGCCGCGTCGGGACATCCCGACGCGATGGTCAATCTTGCGATTCTGCTGTTGCGCGATTTACCCGCTGCGGGAGGACGCAAGGACGCGCCCGGCGCGGCGCGCTGGTTCGAACGCGCCGCGCAGGGGGGCGACGCGCAGGCCGCGCTGTATCTCGGACGGCTGTTGCTCGCCGGGGAGGAGGGAGTCGACGCCGACCCGAAGCGCGGTCTCGCCTGGATCGAGCGTGCGGCGGACTCGGGTTCGGCCCCCGCCGCCAACGCGCTCGGCGTCATTTGCATGGAAGGCGAATTCCTCCCGCGCAATCTGGAGCGCGCGGTGCGGCTTTATCGGCAAGCGGCGGAGGAAGGCGAGGTCGAGGCGGTTTTCAATTTTGGGCTGTGCCGTCTCCAAGGCGCGGGAGTGGACGCCGATGTCGGAGACGCGTTCGAGCTGTTTCGCCGGGCCGCGAAGGCCGGGCACGCGGGGGCGATGCACAATCTCGGAGTGATGTTCCTGCAGGGTCGCGGAGTCGAGGCCGATGAGTCGATTGCGCAGGGTTGGTTTCTCAAGGCCGCCGAAACAGGGGAGCCGGCGGCTCTTTACGAGGCCGCTCAAAGCTTTCGCGTCGGTAGAGGCGTCGAGCGCGATCCGAGGCGGGCGATTCTCCTTTATAAGGACGCCGCTGAGAGGGGTTTCGTCGAGGCGCAATTTAGTCTCGGTCTGATGCTCGCCGAAGGCGAGGGATTGGACCGCCCGATGCCGGAAGAGGCCGAGCCGTGGTACCGCCGTGCCGCGGCGGCCGGGCATGCGGGGGCGGCCTATAACCTCGGTGTGATGTTCGCGAAGGGTTTGGGCGTCCCTGTGGACGCCGCGGCGGCGTTGGAGGCGTTTGAGCGGGCGATCGATCTCGGCAGCGTGGAGGCTTTGTTCAGCGCGGGGCTGGCCTGCGCGACCGGCCGGCCGCAGGATCTGGTGAAGGCGGCGGCTTACGCGCGGTTATCGATGGAGCGCGATCCCGCCGGAAAGGGGCGGGCATTACTGGAAAAGCTCGCTCCGATGATGACCGACTCTCAGCGCGAAGCGGCGCGTGCGGCCGCGGCGGAAAAAACCCGGTCCTTCGGGTCTCTTAAGAACAAGTAGTTCCACCGTGCGATCGGGACGGCGAGAGCGAGGATCGCTGCGCCCAGAAGGAAGCGCCCGGCGCCGAACGCTCCCAGAGAACCGTCTGCGCGAAACAACTCGATCGCCGGATGCAGAGCGATCCGCCAGGCTTGCGCATTCTGATCCATTGCGAAGGAACCGGGATATAGAAAGAACGCGCCGAGGGCGTGGACGACGATCGACGCGCCGAAGGCCGCGGACCACCCGGTCAAGGCGCGGGGATTTTTGAGAATCGCCTCCTCATCATCGGCGAGAACGGCGAGCATCGTCATGAACACGAGGGCATAATACCGGGTTCCGAAGGTTTGCCCGCCGGCCCAACTGGTGCGGAAACTGATGAAGGCGACGAGCGCCGCCGCGGCCGCCGCGAAGTAAGGGGTCCAGCGGCGCCCCGGATCCCGCGCGCCGCGCGCGAAACTCCAGAATCCGAAAACCGCGATCGGAGAAAACCACACGATTCCGCGCGTCGGTCCGATGAGAAGCGCGAGCAGGGCTTCCGGTTGAAATCCGGTGAACAGGTCTCCCTGCGCTCCGAGGTACGGAGGTTTCAGGCGGCCCCAGGCCCACAGCCAGTAGACGGCATTGGCGGTCAATGGAATCGCCGCCCCCGCGATGAAACGCAAAACTTCGGCGCGGCGATGAATCAGGTAGAACAAGCCCGCGGCCGCGCAGAGGAACACGCTGTCTTCACGGCAGCTCATCGCGAGCGCGAAGCCGACTCCGCCGATAAACGGACGCGCGCGAAACAGTCCCCAAATTCCGATCGCCGCGCCCAGCTGTGCGGGAGCATGGGAATGCAGCGCTTGGCTCGATACGCTGAACGCCCATCCGCCCAATCCGTAGGCGAGCGCGAGCGTCGCCGCCCAGCGTTCAAAGCAGCGGGCGCGGAGCGCGTCGTAGAAAATGGGAACGCTCGCCGCCACGATCAAGGATCCGGAGACCTTGGAGAGATTGTGCAGCAGTTGGGGGGTCGGCTCGGCTCCGGCCAGGACGGCCGGGACCGAGACCGGCAAGGCGATGAGTCCCGGGACGACCGAGAAGATCGACAGCAGCGTCCCGGCGGGCTGCACCGTGAAATCCTTTAGGGTTTGATCGATCAGAAACCAGTTTCGAAGGGGTTCGAGCGACAGGGTCCCGTGCTCAAGGACAAGCCACGGCAGAACGCTGTTGGGGATGTCGTCGCCTCCGTGCCAGCGGAAGGTCGCGAGATAGGCGCTCAAGCAGAGCCAGAAAAGGGGCGCATGGGCGGGCGCGGACAGCAGAAGGAGTCCGAGTTTTCTGCGCTGGAGGAATTCATTCGCGAGATTCGCGGCGGCGACGAGAAAGGCCGCTGTCCATGGAAAGATCGTGACGGGGCCGTCGAGGCCCACGGAGAAGGCGTAGAGACAAAGGACGGCGAGCAGCGCGTTGACGAGAGTCATGCCTTCTTGATCGCGTAGAGTTCGACGGTTCCGCCTTCTTCCGCTGCCGCTTCGTACGCCATGAGGATCAGCGCGACCGGCAGCAGCACCGGCAGCAGCAGCAGCACGCCCAGCGCCTGAACAGGGTGTTTTCGCAGCGGAGTCATGCGCGCGTTGGAATTTTTAAGGAAGTCGTAGAGAAAGTTGAATCGAAACCCCAGCGCGTTGTAAAGACTCTGCAGCCAGCCGTACGGGTTTTGTTCGAAGCTGAAGTGGTCGATTTGCGCGATTCGAAAGCCCCGATCCTGCACGGCGCGCCGCAGCGGCTCGAGACCGAAATGGAAGTAGTGGCGCGGGATGTCGAGATGGAACCAGTTCGCGCCGCTCAGGCGCGCCTGAAGGCTTTCGGAGTTGGGAACCGCGACGACGAGAAGACCGCCCGGTTTTAGAAGTCGGGACGCCTTGTCGAGCGCCTTCAGTGGTTCTCTGAAATGTTCGAGGGAATGCCAGAAAATCACGACCTCGAAATAATTCTCGGGAAACGGCGCGCGCTGCAAATCCCCGACGTGAACTTCCGCCCCCGCCTGATGGACGGCATGCCGCGCCGCGTGTTCGGAGAGCTCAACCCCGTAGGGACGGTATCCGCGCCGCTTCAGTTCGCCGAGGATGAGTCCGCGCCCGCATCCGACGTCGAGGACGGGTCCGGGTTTCGAACGGCGCCGGATCACCGCGGAGCGGCGCTGCCGAAAGAGCCGCACCAGCGCTTCGAACACGGGATTGAACCGGACATTGTTCTCCCCGTACCATGCGGGGGGGTAGAAAGCGCCGATCTCTTCGTCGCCGAGGGGCGGGTCCGTCCAGCCGAGACCGCATTCCGGGCAGCGGAGCAGGCGAAATCCGCGTTCGCTCGCGAAGAGTTCCCATGCCGGCTGTTCGCGGCAGGCGTTGGGGCAGGAGGAGGCGGTCAAAACGGGGAGCCCGCTTCCGCGGTGAGCGGCGTGAGATCTCCGGCCAAGACGGCCCGGTAGGCCTTCTCGTAGCGGCGAATCATGTCGGCGAGTTTGAAATTTTCGTTCACGACGGTTCTCGCCTCGCGTCCGAGCCGCTCGCGAAGCGACGGGTCTTCGATCATGTCGTTGATCGATACGACCAGGGCCTTCGCGTCACCCGGCTTGACGAGCAGACCGGAGAGATCGTGGACGACGGTTTCGGGTACGCCGTCGACGTTCGACGCGATCACGGGCAGCCCGAGGGCCATCGCCTCCAGCAGCGCGTTCGGAATGCCCTCCCAGAGGGACGGGAGTACGAACGCGTCGAACGCGCTCAGCCAAGCGGTGATCTCGTCTTGTTCTCCGAGCAGACCCACGCTCGTTCCGATGCCGTGCGCGTCGATGCGCGCCTGGAGTTCGGCGTGCATCGGGCCCTCTCCGAGGATGACGCATTTCGCTTCGGGATGGTTTTGAAGAATCTCGGCCATCGCGTCGATAAGAAACGACTGGCCTTTCTGTTCTTCCAAGCGGCCGATGGACCCGACGAGGAAGTCCTTGTCGCCGATCCCGATCATCTCCCTGCGCTGCTTCCGGTCGGATTTGGAAATCGACCAGCCGGCGATGTCGACGCCGTTGCGGATCATCACGGTTTTCGATTTGTCGTAGCTCAATTTATCGACAAGGTAGGAGCGGCTCGCCTCCGATTCCGCGATCAGCAGATCATCGGCCTTTTTGAGAAATCCGTCGACGAAGAGGGAGAAGGGGGTCCGGGTCCGGTAGTGGACCCGAGGGGAAGTGATGAGTTTAAAGTCCGCGTAGCGCAGCCGCTTCACTCCGCGCGCGAGTTGAATGGCTTGGTACATGATCGCATGGACCAGATCCGGTTTGGTCTCGTGGATGACCAAAGCGAGTTTCTGAAGATCCTGCAGGCCGACGCGCTGGTCGACCTTGAGCGAGTAGACCCGGCGGCCCAGCGCCTCGAGTTGGCGCGCATAGGGACCCTTGGGCTTCAGGCTGACGACTCCCACCACTTCGCAAACGGAAGGATCAATCAAGGTCGAGAGCGTGTACAGCGTCTTTTCCGCTCCGCCGATCGTCGTCGATGTGCTGACGTATAGGATTCTAGCCATCAGGAAAAGTGGGCTCGAACACTCTCGATCACGGCTTCGATTTCATCGTCCCGGAGTTCGGAGAACATCGGAAGCGACAGCACTTCTTTGGCGGCGCGTTCGGCTTCGGGGAAATCCCCCTCGGTGTATCCCAGATTCCTGTAGGCTTCGAGACGGTGCAGGGGCATCGGGTAGTAGATACCGGAGCCGACTCCGCGCTTTTCCAGGGATTTTGCGAGCGCGTCCCGTTCCGGGGTTTGGAGTACGTATTGATGGTAGACATGCCGCCCGTTTTCCGGGTCCGCCGGCGGAAGCGAGACCGGCAGTCCCTGCAGGCCGCGCGTGTAGCGCGCCGCCGCCGAGCGGCGTTGCCGGGTCCACTCCTCCAGATGCGGCAGCTTCACCCGGAGCAGCGCGGCCTGCAGCTCATCGAGGCGCGAGTGATTGCTCGCGACGATATGATCGTAGCGTGCGCCCGGGCGGCGCCCGCAGTCGCGCAGAAGCATGACGGCCGCGAAGCGAGCCTCGTCGACGGCCGTGATCGCGCCCGCGTCGCCGCAGGCGCCTATGTTCTTGGTCGGATAGAAGCTGAACGCGCCGAAATCGCCGTGCGACCCGACCGGTTTCCCGGCGAAGACCGCCCCGTGGGACTGGGCGCAGTCTTCGACGACCGCGAGGCCCTTTGATCGGGCGATACGCAAGATCGCGTCCAGCCGGGCGGGGAGGCCGTAGAGATGCACGGGAATCACCGCTTTGACTCGGGGCGTGATCCGGCGTTCGAGATCTTCGGGAGACATCGTCAGGGAATCGGGTTCGACGTCGACGAAGCGCGGACGGGCTCCGAGGGCGGAAACCACCGTCGCGGTCGCGACGAAGGTGAGAGCGGGAAGGGCGACTTCGTCTCCTGGACCGACCCCGGCGGCTTCGAGCGACAGCTTCAGGGCGTCGGTCCCCGAGGCGACCCCCGCGCAAAACGGCGCGCCGTGCATGCGGGCGAATTCAGCGGAGAAGGCTTCGTTTTCCGGTCCCAAAATATAACGGCCGGAGTCGAGGACGCGGGTCGCCGAGGAAACAAGTTCATCGCGAAGCTCCGCGTACTGGCGCGATAAATCGAGGAACGGCACGCGTAGGCCGGGCATCAATAGGCTCCCTTTCCGGAGATCATGGCGGGGACGGTCCGGAGAATGATTTCGAGATCGAGTCCCAGCGACCAGTGTTCGATATAAAACATGTCGAGCTTAAAACGTTCCTCGGAGCTGATATCGGAGCGGCCCGAAACCTGCCACAGCCCCGTGATCCCCGGCATCGTATTCACGCGCTTCTTCGCCGTCGGCCCGAAATTTCGGATCAAGTCCTCCATTTCGCCCGTCGTCAGCGCGAGCGGGCGGGGACCTACGACGCTCATCGTTCCGAGAAACACATTGATGAACTGCGGGAGCTCGTCGAGCGAAAAGCGCCGGAGCCAACGGCCGACCCGCGTGACGCGCGGATCGTGCTTCGCCTTGAAGAATCCGCCCTTCTGATCGTTCTCTTTTGATTTCACATGGCCGAGTTTCTTTTCCGCGTCGGCCACCATCGTCCGAAATTTGTAAGCCTGGAATGGGGTTCCGCGAAATCCCATTCGATCCTGCTTGAAGAGCACGGGGCCTTTCGAATCGATAAGAATCAAGACCCCGATCAGCAGAAAGACCGGCCCGAGGAGGATCAAGACCGCGCCGGAGAAGAAAATATCGAAAATTCGCTTTGCCGCGAAATTAGCCCCGGTCAATTGCGTGTGCTGCAGCCGATAGGCGGGGAGGCCGAGCGAGTCGTCCATCTGAATCTCGCCGAGCCGCAGCTCCAACAGATCGGGGATCATGCGAAATTGAATGGTTTCCGTTTCGCAGATTTCCGCGATTTCGAGGAGTATCTTCCGGTCGAGGTCGGCGTGGAGCAGGACGAGTTCCGCGATGTCGTCGCGGCGCGCTTTTTCAGCCATCTCGAAGGCGGCGGGGAGATCGTCGGACTCTATAATGCGTCGGGAAGGCTGTTTGGAAAGCACATGCTCCCGAATCAGCATGGAAACCTTTCCTCCTCCGATAAGCCACAGCGGGCGGGTTCGTTCAAAGGCCGCGATCTTCTGATCGATCCAGAGCACGACAAAGTGAGACGCGCTAACAAACGGGACTGCGAAAATGCCGGCGAAGAGGATGGTCAAGCGGGAATATCCAAGCCGGCTGTAAAGAAACGCGGCCACCAAGGTCATGGTGGTTCCAAGAAACGCCCCTTGTCCGATGCGCAGCAGGCGGTCGAACGGGCTGGAAAAACTTCCCGAATAGAGGCGGCAGCTCGACGCGAAAATCAGAATCCAGAGGGGCACGATCGCCTGGAGGAAGCGCCGCCAATGCTCCCAGCCGGGGTCTTCTCCCGCAATCGGGATGAGTCTGGCGAACCAGTCCCAGGAGAAGCGTATGGAATAGGCGGCGTAGAACGCGAGGAAAACGGCGGCCGCGTCAAAGGCCAAATGAAGGGCGGTTCGGCACGCTTCTCGGGCCCAGCGCGGAAGGCTCATCGCTTAGACGCCTCGGCGCAGCGCCTCGATATCGCCGATTTCTTTCGCGACCGAGGTCAGGTTGCGCGGGGGACCCGACGGACGAACCACGATGTCGTCCTCGATCCGAACACCGCCGAGGTCGAGAAAGCGTTCCGCTCGAGTGAAATCAACCTGGTCCCGATGCTTGCGGCGAAGCCGCGGGGAGTTCAGCAGCGCGTCGATGAAGTAGACCCCCGGTTCGACCGTCACCGCCATTCCGGGCTCCAGATCCGCGACGAAGCGCACGGGGACCTTCGTCGGGTTCGGCTTTTTGCGCCGTTTCCCTCCGAGACCGTCGTGAACGTCGAGTCCAAGCAGGTGGCCGATGCCGTGCGGATAAAAGAGGCGAACCGCGCCGGTTTCGACGAGTTCGTCGATCGAGCCCCGCAGAAGCTTCATGTCCCGCAGGCCGTCGGCGATAAGCCTCATCGAAAGGACGTGCCACGCCGCGGAATTGAGGCCCGGGCGGGCGGCGTCGATGCAGGCCTTTTGCGTCTCAAGCACCACGGAATAAACGTCGCGCTGTTTCGGCGAGAACCGGCTTGAGACCGGGAAGGTGCGCGTGATGTCGGCCGCGTATCCGCGGACCTCGACGCCGGCGTCGATCAGCAGCAGCTGCCCCTTCTTGAGTTTCGCGTCGTTTCGCCGGTAATGAAGCACGGCGCCGTTTTTACCCGCGGCGACGATGGAGGGGTAGGCGAGGTGGCGTTGTCCCGAGCGCAGACATTCGGCTTCAAACAGCGCCTGAACCTCGTACTCGCGCATCCCGGCCCGGGTTTGGCGCATCACGAGTTCGTGAGCCCGTCCGCTGATGCGGTTGGCTTCCGCCATCCGTTCGAGTTCGCCCGGGGTCTTAATCGTGCGCAGTTCCTCGATGGCGTCTTCGAGCGTCAAGGAGGCTTTATGCAGCCCCTTCAGCGCCGAGCCGGAATGCTTCCAGGACGCGGCGTCCGCGTAGGCCCGCCGGTATCCCTTTCGCGCACGCTTGATTTCGGCGGGCAGGGCGTCGCAATAGAGAACCCGCGGAACTCCGTAGAGGGTCTTCGCTTCGGCGGGGCCGGGGACGTGTCCTTCCCAGACTCGGTGAT
>Ga0210050_1000110_pt1 | contig 106316 bp, 99 predicted proteins | sample CryGey132114_all_FD_185463 | JGI IMG/M metagenome (GOLD analysis project Ga0210050, IMG submission 185463) | Groundwater microbial communities from aquifer - Crystal Geyser CG22_combo_CG10-13_8/21/14_all (SPAdes) (version 2) | ecosystem: Environmental > Aquatic > Deep subsurface > Groundwater ... | reverse complement strand
TTTTACAACATCTTCACTCCCGCAATGATAGCATTTGATCGTTTCTTGAACCACTCCTTCATTACATCTCTTTACTTACCTTTTTTAAACTCTTTTTTGCCTCGTCATTCGAGTCGTAATCATTACCAATTAACAAAATTGAATTAAAATTTAATAATACCTTGTATTTTGCAATAAAAAAGTAAACTTGTCAATGTTTTAAATTAAGATTAATTACAGGCAAAAATACCCTCAGAAGCTGTCCTGTTAAAGAAGAGCTTGCGAGAAATGAGGATAGGAATTTAATAGGGATGCATGAATTATCCGAGTGATCTAAAAGAAAGGGAGTGCGAAAGAGTATTTTAAGAGACCCGACCCCAGGGGCAACCAAGGCAAGCATGATAAAAGGCAAATCGTAAACGCGATATTGTATATTGTGAAGACGGGAGCGCAATGGAGGATGCTACCGAAAGATTTTCCGAATTAGAAAACGGTGCATGAGCACTATAGGAGGTGGAGCAAGCGAGGGGTGTGCGAAGAAGCGTTAGCTTTCTTGGCAAAGCAAGCACGCAAGAAAGCCGGACGGGAAGAGGATCCCAGTTATGGAATTATCGACTCACAAAGCATAAAAAGTGTGTATCGAGGGAATATCCGTGGTTATGACAGGGGTAAAAAAAATAAAAGGGCACAAACGGCATATCATAACAGACACGCAGGGGAACTTGTTAACGGTAAAAGTACACGAAGCGAACAAACATGATACCGCAGCTGAGGTTCTAGTAACGGCGCAAGCAATCCAGCAATGGCCTTCACTCCAATGATTTTGCGGTGATCAGGGCTACCAGGGTACCACAAAAGTGTACACTCAATCTATACTGAAGAGACCCTTTGACGTATCCAGAAAAATCAAAGACCACTTATGTTGTACATGCAAAACGTTAGGTCGTAGAAAGAACTTTTGCATGGCTGGGCAACTTTAGACGGCTCAGTAAGGACTACGAGCATAACACTTCTTATTCAAAGAACATCATTCGTATCGCTATATTCAGGATCCTTATCGCACGCCTTGTTTAACAGGACAGCTTCTGAATTTATTACGTTATTATACTGCTCGAATTTTCACTAAAATAAAAATAAATGAACTTTTTTCAAAAATCATCCCAATCATCCCAATTATCCCAATTATCGCCCGGAAAATCCCTTGACACTTCTGTATAATAGAAGGGTACCCTTTCGCAAATACACCCACTTCACACTACCTAAACATAAAACCGTTACTTCGTATTCTCGCAAAACCAACCCCACCCTGGCACTTGAGACACGGGCAATCAGCCCCTAAAAGGACCAAAGCCAATCAAATTTCACCATAGTATTGGCCTAAATCAAACCCAACCACCATCAAAACCCAAAACAATCCAACCCCCTTCTCGGGCACCCCCTCTTTCCCTCCATCCGTAATCCTAACCATCATCTGCAATAACTCAATTAATTTTTTAAACAATATTTCAACAACCCCAACCCCGCCGCTCGCTCCGCTCGCGCCAGGAGACTTTATCCCTCACCCCCAAAAACCAACATCCTAAAACTCACTCATTTCCTATGAACCAAAATCAATGCAATCACTCACACGCTTCACCGGGAATATCCCACCCGCCATAGCGTCCCAATCCCCTCTCACGCCGAATCCTGATCGATGCAAGACGGTTGCTAATGCCACGGTCGCGGAGGTTTTAGATCCTCGTCTGAGCATAAAATTGCAAAATATTCCTTCTTGAAACATCAGGCCATGAGGTGCCAGTCTATACACACTCAATTCTCAGCACAGCCCCAAGGTTCCCATAAACACAACAAAGGCAAACGTTACCGATAAACCGCAAGCCATCTCGAAAGGCAACTTTACTGCAACACAATATAAGCAATAGTACCCTGCCGATACACCTCGAACAGAACAGTCCTAATCTCACCTGCTTCATATTGCGCATAAAGCCCTTTCAGATCCTGCAACTCCTGAAGTCGAACATTATTCGCCTTCAAGATAATATCATTAATACGCAAACCGGCATTACTCGCTGGAAGTGCGGGCTGCATGCCCAACACGCGAACACCAGTCTTCTCAACAAGCTTGCTCTCGCGTGCCACAGCCTTCGAAACCTTCTCGATGCTCAGCCCCCACTTAGGGAAAAGCTCCTTAGCCCCCACCCTGCTCTCCAGCCGCTCCGTAACGACTTCCTTCACAAAGCTCTCCGGACCGCGCTGAACCACGAGCTCCAGCCGAGACTCCACAGGATAACGCGCAACCTTGGCCATAATCACAGGAATCTGCTCCGGAAAATACCCATCAACAGGTTCCCCGTTGATACTCGTAATAATGTCCCCAGGCAACAACCCCACATTATACGCCGGAGACCCAGAATCCACATTCGCTATCAAAGCACCTTGATCCGTAATGTTGCCCTCCTCAAGAACATCCTGTAACGGGCTCAGGGTCACCCCAATATAACTGCGCGTCACTTCACCGTTTCGCAAAAGTTCTCCCCAAACAGGAATAATCACGTTCGAAGGAATCGCAAATCCCAAAGTAGTCCCACGCACCACCTGCGTATTAATACCAATAACGTCTCCATTCGGTCTAACCAAAGGGCCCCCACTATTACCCGGGTTAATCGCCGCGTCCGTCTGCAACCACGTGTTATAATCCCCAGACTCATATCCCGTCGGGGTAATATAACCTTCCAGATAACGTTCCGCGTTAGACAAGATACCTTTCGTAAGTGTCCTGTTTAACCCATAAGGCGTACCCACCGCATAAAGTGCATCCCCCAATGTAAGCCCCTTTGAATCGACAATATTGGCAAAACTAAAGGTAACGCCACGCTCGGCAACCACACCAGCATCCAACTGAATAACCGCCAGATCAGTCCAATGATCCCATCCGACAAACCGAGCCGGTACACGATGTTTGTTTGCCAAAGTCACCTCAATACGCTGCGCGTTCGGGTTCACCACATGGGCGTTAGTCAAGATGTAGCCCTCCTGAGATACAATCACCCCAGAGCCCTGGGATCGGTTTATTTGCTCAAAACCATTATTAATATCCCGCTCCCAAACATCGATACGAACCACCGAGTTCAACAGGTTTCGAAAGGCGGGGTCAGCATCTTGCCCTAACAGTCCCAAAATAGGCAGCGAGACGAGGATTGACGTAAGGGTTATACTTCTTAATATCTTATTCACCATGGCAACAAACTGTACTGACTACGATTTTCGCAAAATAGAAGAGCATTGGCAATCTTTCTGGGATAATAAAAAGACGTTTCAAGCAAAAGACTTCGAAAACAAGCCCACATACTACATCCTAGACATGTTTCCCTACCCTTCCGGTTCCGGTCTTCACATCGGCCACCCCGAGGGCTATACCGCAACAGACATCATCGGCAGATATAAAAAGGCGAGTGGCCACAATGTATTACACCCTATGGGCTGGGATGCTTTCGGCCTTCCCGCAGAGCAGCATGCATTATCAACGGGTATCCACCCAGCGATCAACACAGCAGATAACATAAAGAACTTTAAGCAACAGCTCAAGAACCTTGGTTTCGGATTCGATTGGGATCGGGAAATCAACACCACCGACCCAAACTATTACCAATGGACCCAATGGATATTCCTCCAATTATTTAAAAAAGGCCTGGCCTATGTGGATGAAAAGCCTGTTTGGTGGTGCCCGGAGCTCGCTACTGTTCTCGCCAATGAAGAAGTCATAGACGGCCGTTCTGAACGAGGAAACTACCCCGTTGAACGCAGAAATCTTCGCCAATGGGTACTGCGCATCACAGCCTATGCTGAAAGATTACTAGATGACCTAGAAGATTTAGATTGGCCGGAATCCACAAAACGGCAACAAATCGCCTGGATAGGCCGCTCGGAGGGTTCGGAAGTCCATTTCAGCATTGATGGCCAGCCCGAAGAAGAGCTTATAGCTTTCACAACTCGTGTCGATACCCTATTTGGAACAACTTATATAGCAGTTGCTCCAGAGCATCCTATTTTAAGTAAAATCGTTACTAAAGAGCATTCATCTTCAGTAAACACTTACATTGAGCAAGCCAAGAGCAAATCAGATTTAAATAGAACTGATTTAGCCAAGGATAAAAGCGGAGAGTTCACCGGAAGTTACGCAATTAACCCTATTAATAACGCACGGATCCCTATTTGGGTAGCAGACTATGTTTTGATGAGCTACGGTACCGGTGTCGTCATGGGCGTACCGGCACACGATGACCGAGATTATGAGTTTACACAAAAATTCAATTTACCCGTCATTCAAGTACTTGAAGAAGAAGGGCAAACCATTCCCTTCAAGACAACGAAAGGCAAGTTGATCCATTCCGGTCCATTCGACGGATTAAGCATAGAGGAAGGTAAAAAACAGATCACCGAAGCGTTAGTTAAAAACGGACATGGCCGCTTCATGGTGAACTACAAACTGCGTGATTGGCTCTTCTCCCGCCAGCGCTACTGGGGCGAACCTTTCCCCATTATTTGGTTTGATGAAGCAAGTTTCCAACAATTAAGCAAATACAAGGATTCTCCTTTCCAGGAATTCATGCCAAAAGAAAGCGTACAATACACGCAAAATGGCAAAGTGCTTTATGCGATTCCATTACCGCGAATGCAGTTGCCATTACTCCTTCCAGAAGTGGAGTCTTACAAACCATCCGGAACAGGTGAAAGCCCGCTTGCGCATGCGGAATCTTGGTTAAACGTTTGGGTAAACCTCAAGACAGGCGAAATCATTTCCTCTGAGCAACAAAAGCCAGAAGGTGAAGCATGGGTTGCCGCGACTCGTGAAACGAATACAATGCCGCAATGGGCAGGTTCCTGTTGGTACTATTTACGCTACTTAGACCCAAGGAATAATGAAGGGTTGGTTGATAAAAAACTAGAAGATTATTGGAAGATGCCAGATCTCTACGTTGGCGGCGCTGAACATGCGGTGCTTCACCTCTTATACGCACGCTTTTGGCATCAGGTTTTATTCGATCTTGGAATTGTTTCCGATAAAGAACCTTTCAAGCGACTTGTTCACCAAGGCATTATTCTAGGTGAAATGGAATACACGGCCTATTATAACGCCTCTGGAGAGCCTGTTTCTGATCAATTTAGACAGGATAATGATACCGATTCTCGTACCGGAGAATTATTAGAAGCACGCCGTGTATCAGAAGACATGGTTGAGAAAAAAGGCGAACACTTTGTCCTAAAAGGACATCCGGACGTGCGTGTAGATGGCCGCTGCTACAAGATGTCAAAAAGCAGAGGGAACGTTGTTAACCCGGATCAAATTATTGCTGAGTATGGAGCCGATTCCCTTCGCCTATATGAAATGTTCTTAGGACCTTTAGAAGCGATGAAACCCTGGAATACGAAAGGGATTGAAGGCGTTGTGCGTTTCTTACGCAAAACCTGGCGAGTTTATATTGATCAAGAAGGCGCGATCAATAAAACGATTCAAGAGAATATAAAAGAATCGGAAGAAACGGATCAATTGCTACATGCCACGATTAAGAAGGTAACGGATGATATAGAAGCTTTGCGCTTCAATACTGCAATCTCTCAGATGATGGTCTTCACCAACCACTTACAAAAGGCAAAATTCATAGCAAAAGAGACAGCAGAGCAGTATCTTCAATTGATTGCACCCTTTGCTCCCCACTTTGCTGAAGAACTTTGGGAACGCTTAGGTAATAAGCCTAGTATCGTTAATGCGCCTTGGCCAACCTTTGAAGCTGGTAAATTGGAAAGTAACGAAGCTAAAGTTATCATACAAGTAAACGGAAAACTTCGCGGTGAAATACTCGTTACTAAAGGAACGGCACAGGGTGATGTTTTAGCAAAAGTTAAAGCTCTTGAAAAGGTTGCTATTGTATTGGAGGGGAAGACGATTGTGAAAGAAATTTACGTACCGGAAAAAATTGTCAATTTGGTCGTAAAATAGAAATCAAGTCGCTGCCAGAAGATCCACTTTTGTCAAAATCTCGTTTAACGTCGTGGTGCCTGTGAGAACCTTGTCAATGGCATCGGCGTGGATGCTTTGCCACTGTGTTTCCTTCAAGTAATCGTAAATATCATTCAACGAGCTACGTTGATAAATCATTTCAGACAGCACGTCATCTATTTTTAACATTTCAAAGATGCCAGTACGCCCCTGATAGCCTGTATGGGAGCAACTTTCACAACCCACGGCTTTGGGTATTTCAAAACTTTTACCTAACTGCCCAAGCAAAAGCTTTTCGTACTCCCCCGCCGGGACAAATTCGACACATTCGCTGCAAACCACACGCACCAAACGTTGCGAAATGATTAAGCTCAGGGCAGTGTCTATTAAAAACGACTGTGCGCCAAGATCCACCAAACGCATGATCGCACTCGGAGCATCGTTCGTATGGAGCGTACTGAGCACAAGATGCCCGGTAAGCGAGGCCTCAATTGTAATATTTGCCGTTTCCGTATCTCGAATTTCCCCAATCATGATAACATCAGGAGATTGCCGCAAAATAGCCCTTAAACTTCGTTCAAATGTTCTATTAACCTTGGGAACGATACTCACTTGATTAACGCCAGAGATCTTATATTCGACAGGGTCTTCAACAGTAATGATTTTCTTAGAGCGTTTATTCAGTTCTTGTAAAGCAGCATAGAGCGTTGTTGTTTTACCAGAACCGGTAGGCCCCGTTACCAACACAAGCCCCTCCGATCGATCGAGTTCATCTCTCAATAATTTTAAATGATGAGCGGCCATACCGAGAGAAGACAAGTTCAGGCGCTCATGTTGCTCTTTGTCCAAAAGGCGCAAGACAGCAGATTCCCCATGCAAAGCGGGCACAAACGATGCCCTTACGTCTAATTCTCTGCCTTCATATGAAAAAGCAAAACGGCCATCTTGAGGCACTCTTCTTTCAGCTATATTAACATGGGAAAGTAATTTCAGCCGGGATATAACGGGAGTGGCCAAGTGTTTATCCGGTTCTTGATAGATACTCATGATACCATCTTTACGAAACCGAATTTGAAACGTGTGTGCTTGTGGTTCGAAATGAATATCCGAAGCAAATTTACGAATTGCGGCATGAATAACAGACTGCAGATAATGCTCAATCGGGTTTTTGATGTCTCTAAAAAACGCGAGGGGCTCACTCAATTCAGTTACCTGAGAGGCCGTGTTATCTTTTGAAAGCGATTGCAGCTTCTCCTCTATAAATTCATCCGGGTAGGTTTCTGTGACAATTTGGTAGCCCGTAAAATCAGTGAGAGTATCGACCGTATCGGGCTCAAAGTGTTTGGAAACGGCAAGATAAAGTGTTTGATCTTTTAATTCGAGCGGGAAGCAATCAAATCGTCTGAGCAAGACAGGATCGAGTATATCATCTATGCTTTTCATTTATTGATAATATGATTTACGCATAAGTCTACTTGCTCCTTCAATATATCCAGCGTGCTATTATTGAAGAGCACAATATCTGCCCGCTTCATCTTTTCATCAATGGACAAAAATTTACTGAGCCTCAAATTCATTTCTGACACACTCAATCCCCTTTTACTGAGGCGGCTGTGGGTTGATTCTTCATCCGCAATGACACAAATTGTTTTATCAAAATCGGCTTCGTAGCCTTTCTCAAACAGCAAGGGCACTTCCACAATATACTTCTGCTGCGGGCTTTGTTTAGCTAATTCAAGCCAATGCGCGCGCACTTTAGGATGAAGGAGTTGTTCCAGGAACTTCAAATCTTCCTCATTATTAAAAACAATATCGCCTAATTTTTTTCGATCGATATTCATTTCGCTATTCAGTATGGCAGCACTGAAATGGGATTTTACCGCTTTAATTACTTCAGGATCGTGTCTGAGCAGATCATGGACAATGTTGTCACTATCAATTATGACGAAACCATATTTGGCAAACAACTGTGCTGCAGTAGATTTCCCTGAACCGATGTTGCCTGTGATGCCGATCATCATACGGATTGCGGGGTGAGGTTGAGCTGCTCTGTCCATTTTTGCATAACACCGCCAAGCGTACCATTGCTAAAGAAGCAGACTAATTGTTTCGCAGGGCTTCTTTCCAGTTCTCTGAGACTATCATAGAGAGAATCAAAATCCACAAAGGCCCTACAGTTCTTAAGGTTGCTTTCAAGCATTTTTGTACTCAAGCGTTTGCCTTCGGGAATACTTTCTAAACGATGTATAGGAGCAATAAAAGCCGTGTCCGCAGAGGACAAAGCATTTGCCAGCTCTTCCTGGTGAATGTTTATAGCGGCGGTATTACTACGAGGTTCGAAGCAGGCAGTTATACGGTGATCCGGATATTTTTGACGAAGGGAAGCAAGTACCTCCTTAATTGCGGTTGGATGGTGCCCGAAGTCTTCTATCAATACCAGACTAGCATCTTGATGCAGTACTTCCTGACGACGCTTCACCCCTTTGAAATTCTTTACGGAATCGATGGGGAAACGAGTCGGGTCATTGGGATAAATAGACAAAGCGGAAGCCAATGCAGCCATTGCCAAGTTTCTGGCATTGTATGCACCCGACAAATTCCAATCTACGACCGCCCAGGGTTTGCCTTGCCAGATGAAACGGAATGAGGAACCTGTGGCATGTTCGATAAAATCAGAGATCTTCAAATCATGATCTCCAAAACCAACCGTGAACGTGTTACAGTAAGTTGTTTGAGTAACCTCGAGCACATTCGCATCATCTCCATTCAAGAGAATGTAACCATTTCTGGGGATAAGACGCACCAGGTGAGTGAAAGAACGCTTGATATCTATTAGGTCACGAAAAATATCCGCATGATCAAATTCAATATTATTGATAACCAGTATCTTTGGATTGTAGTGGATGAACTTGCTTCTTTTATCGAAAAACGCCGTGTCGTACTCGTCTCCCTCGATAACAAATGGGGCAGCTGCACTACCCATTGCCGATCCCAGAGGGAAATCCTTGGGGATGCCACCGATCATGTAGCCTGCGTCTACGCCTTGGCTGTTAAGCAGAAATGCCGCAAGAGCGGTTGTTGTTGTTTTGCCATGGGTACCAGTCACGACTATGTTGTGGCGTTGAGACAAGATTTGCTCTGAAAGCAGTTCGGCCATCGAGATAAAACGAAACTTCCGTGATTCCAAGATATACTCTATTTCAGGGTTACCACGAGACAGGGCATTACCGATTACGATCAAGTCTGGGGAAATTTTATCCAAACGATCGGCATCATACCCTTCATGGATTTGGACATTGTTTTTAATTAAATTATCGGACATCGGGGGGTAAATGCCAGTGTCCGCCCCGATAACCTCATGCCCGAGGGAGCGCATGAGCAGAGCAACGTTACCCATAGCCGAGCCACAGATTCCCAAAAAGTAAATACGCATGAAGTCAGTTTGGGCGAAATGAAGCAAATTTTCGATTCATAAAATTAAGAAAATTGTAGTTATTTTTATTGTCCGAGATAATAGAAAAGTCCTTTAGGCGTTAGGTTATCTTATTTTTCGAAAAAAACAAGATAACCTAAGACATTGAATACAATACACTACTGAAGCTCATGCTAAAAAAGTATTTTTTACGGCAAATTCTATTGACAAATTGGGTGAATTTGGAGATAGTTCATGTCTTACGAGCGGGGTAGTAGCTCAGTTGGTTAGAGCGCCTGCCTGTCACGCAGGAGGCCGCGGGTTCGAGTCCCGTCTATCCCGCCATTTTATTGACACAGGTCAATATGAGAGAGAAAAGAAAACGGGATCTGTTTGTACGCTTTTCGTTAACGTCTATTCTAGCTCTTTATGTTTCTTAGAAACAGAGCATTGTCTTTCTGAACTATTTTCGGGTATAATGCATTAAAGCCCCCTACCCTTGTTTAATATGGTTACGATTCCAAAAGGTAATTTTGAAGGATATATTTTTGATTGCGATGGTACGCTTGCCATTTCCATGCCTGTACATTTTCTGGCATGGCAGCGGGTTTTTAAGAAACACCACGCGAAATTTGAATTTACTTGGGAAATGTTTCGAGCAATGGCAGGTATGGGTCTTCATCATACCGTTGAAGAATTGAACCGACAGTTTAATGATAATTTAGACCCTATCGTTGTTGTAGCGGATCAGGCAGATTTGGTACGAGAGAACCACCACGAGATTAAGCCGAATGAAGAGGTCGTGGAGGTTGCCCGCATGCTGAGCCAAAACCAGCCCGTAAGCGTTGCTTCCGGAGGCCATAGAGAACATGTAAGAGAAACGTTAAGCGCTATTCACGTAACAGACATTTTTAAAATAGTAGTTACACAGGATGACGTTATCCGAAGTAAACCCGCGCCAGATTTGTTTTTATTAGCGGCAATCAGAATGGCGGTGGATCCGTGTAAATGTCTCGTTTTTGAGGATAGCGAATTAGGCATTCAAGCCGCTAAAAGAGCAGGAATGCAGTGCGTGCTTGTAGACAATAAATACTAGACAGTTGTATAGATACCGTCTTTAAACCATTTCAGCCAATGAGCCCACTCGTTAGATAGGTTGTATCTATCTTTAATGGCTATTATGGTAGGATCCAGGTCTTTATTATCTTTGTAACGCTGAATTATGCCGCGCATAGCTTTTGGAGTAATGTACTTTGCATTAAAATCTGCTTTCGCTTCCCAGCCTAGCGTTGCTTTGATATCGGAAATAAAAATACAGTCTTTTTTCAGGAGACGCTGCTTGAATTTGATAATATCGCCTTCGTGGTATTGGAGGAATTGGATGCGGGTTATTTTGCGAGAAATAAGATTTTCGCAATAGGGTGAATCATTGAAATTCTGAGATAGCATACTGTCTGAATAAATAAACCAGACGGTAAACAATGGATCGACAAGAATGAGGGGAAATTTTTTATGAACTAATGTGCGCAGAGATTCGTTCACTTGATAGAGAGTAAGCTTTTCATCCCTATCGGCGTATTCCCAGATGATATTGAGCAGATCCTGATTTCGCCAGATCCAGGGCTCCTTGACAACTCTTTTAAGGGAGCCAATCATAAGATCGGTAGTTGGGTTTGCGTTTTTCTAAGAAAGCTTTTTTTCCTTCGGACCCCTCCTCCGTCTGGTAAAACAAGAGTGTAGCATTGCCAGCGAGTTCCTGAATACCCGATTGACCATCACAATCCGCATTCATGGCAGCTTTCACACAACGGATAGCAAGTGGGCTTTTTTCTAAAATTTCCTGAGCCCATTGAATACCCTCTGATTCCAGCTGATCAATTGGGACAACTTTATTGACCAAGCCCATATCGAGAGCCTCTTGGGCATTGTATTGACGGCAGAGGTACCAAATTTCACGTGCTTTCTTTTGGCCAACAATTCTTGCCAAATAACTGGAACCAAATCCCCCATCGAAGCTGCCGACCTTGGGGCCTGTCTGGCCAAAAATGGCATTATCTGCGGCGATCGTAAGATCACATATCACATGGAGGACATGGCCTCCCCCAATCGCGTAACCTGCTACAAGTGCTATAACCACTTTCGGGATACTGCGGATAATTTTTTGAAGATCCAGGACATTGAGGCGCGGAACACCGTGACCGTCTACATAGCCGGATTGGCCACGTACGGATTGGTCCCCCCCAGAGCAAAAGGCGTATTTCCCGTCCTCATGCGGGCCTTTACCGGTAAGCAGAATGACACCTATGCTGGGATCTTCTCGTGCATCTAGAAATGCTAAAATCAATTCATTAACCGTTTGAGGGCGAAAGGCGTTGCGCTTGTGAGGGCGATTGATGGTGACCTTGGCCATACCATCAGCCTTTTCGTAAATGATGTCTTCAAAGTCGCGTACAATTTTCCAGTCCATATTAAATATCAGAGGTTTGGTTTTGAATTAAATTGAGTTGTTGGCTGACCTCGTTTAGCAAAGCCTTGCGATGAGGGACATCCCGTTTGCTATCCGTTGGTAATTCCAGTAATCTTATGCCTTTATTTGGGAAAGTTTTCAAGGCATCTTCAAGCATTTCCCAGCTTTCTAACAACTGGTAGTCCACGTTATAAGTCGTGCAAATATTTTTAAATGAAATAAACTGAGGCGTTGCGAAGAATTTTTCAAAGGAAACATCATGGGCTGCAACTGGCAAGTTTTCAAATATGCGGCCACCATTGTTGTTGATCAGAAGAATGGTTAAATGACCTTGGAAATGATTATTGATCAGAAAACCATTGGTATCGTAAAGGAGCGCTAAATCTCCCGTTACGAGGACTGTGGGATTTAGGTTTCCATGAGCAACACCGAGAGCTGATGAAAGTGTGCCATCTATGCCGTTTGCTCCGCGATTGAAATAAGTCAAAATTTTCTGATTATTAGGTTGCCAAAAGAACTCGAAATCACGCACCGGCATGCTGCTTGAAATAAAGATATTTGCGTTTTCTGGAAGTAATTGCGAGAGCTCGTAAGCCCATTTACCTTCAAAGAGCTCATCAGTTTGCTTCAATTTCGCTGATAGCAAGTGTTGGACTTCTGTATCGGCATTCCGCCAAAGAGAGGCATAGTCTGAAGACGCATTCGAAGTTTGAGAAAGAAGGTTGGCAAATGTCTCAGCAGAAAGATGAAGATGTGTCGCATTGCGATGCAAGTCATCAACATTAACAGGATTTTCCTCCAACACCCAAGTTTTCGCATTTTGAGAGGAAAGCCATTTTCTAAGAACCTTACTTGTTGGCAGCGGGCCTACACTTAACACCGCCTCAGGAATAAGCTCTTCAGCAACTTCAGGATTACGCAACACGATATCGTAATTTGATATCAATAGCGGAAGTTCTTCCGAGAAATTGCGAAGCGAATTATGCGCATCTGCTAAAACAGGCCATTGTAGCGCTTTGCTGATATTAGCAATTGCGTGGACAAATGCTTGAGCATCCTCAGCCTTTACACATTGATACTGGCCAACAACAATGATCCCCTTTTTGAAGTTGGATAATTCGGTTTGAAGAGACTGAGAGGCAATAGGGCTTATTAGAGTACGATAATCCGGTTGAGGCGATAAGTGATTGAAGAAATCAGCGAAGTTGACGGATTTCACAAATGCCTGACACCGCTTATCAACTGTGGGTTCTAATGGATCCTTAAAAGGCGCGTTGATGTGGACAGGGCCAGAGTGAGGCCAAAGTGCAGTATTTACGGCGTGGGATAATGTTTGGCGTAAGTACTTTAAATAATCTTCGGAAAGCTCAGGTACAGAAAGCTCATGCTGCCAACGCGGGTAATGAGCATAGAGTTTTACCTGATCAATTGTTTGTCGAGAACGGCAATCTCTCATTTCTTGAGGGCGATCCGCGGTGATTACAATTAAAGGAACGTTACTGATACTTGCCTCAACTATTGCAGGATAAAAATTCGCTGCTGCTGTGCCGGAACTGCATAGAAGGATGATTGGTTGCCTGTTGCGTTTTGCTAGCCCCAGCGCAAAGAATGCCGCAGACCGTTCATCTAATACAGGAATCGTCTCAATTCCCTTATGTGAAGCAAGTGCTATAGCGAAAGGAGCCGAACGGGAACCAGGGGCAATAACGGCTGAATTAACCCCTAAACGGAACAAGGTTTCCACGGCAATACCCGCAGCAAGCATATTAACATTTGTTAAAGCAAATTCAGGTAGTATCGTTGTGTTAAATTTTTTTGCAGAGATCATTAACATTCAAATTTAAATGAATGTTACCTTAAGGAAATTGATCACGATAATCAAACCACAATTATCGCATGCCTACGTGAACAATAATTCGCTCACACTAGCTATACATGAACTCATTAGCACAATTCATTACTACTACTAGCATCTCACACCTGTATTTAAAAAATAAATACATTAATACCAAAAAAGCATAACTACCAAAGCATCGCATTCAGCCTTTTATAGCCGTTGGAAAATCTTGCAAAAGTTAGCTAAAAACGGTCTCAAGAAAAGCAAAATCGGCTAATTGGCTCCTGAAAAGGGCTTAAAAAGGTAAAAAAATTAAAAAAAATTAAAAAAAATGCATTTTAGCGTTGACCTACCCTGGGGGGGATAGTGTATGTCTTAGTTACGTAAGTATCTCTAACTGAAGACAAAGGAGTATAAAACTATGAATAAAGGTGAATTAATCGAAGAAGTACAAAAAAAACTGGGTAAGGCCTGCACAAAAGCGGAAGCAGAACGTGCAGTGAATGCTGTTCTTGAGGCTATCAAGAATGGTGTTAAAAAAGATAAGCTAGTGGCTCTAACCGGCTTTGGCTCGTTCTTAGTAAAGAAACGTGCTGCAAGAAACGGTGTGAATCCACAAACAGGTGAGAAAATCAAAATCAAAGCTTCTAAGACAGTTGGTTTCAAAGCCGGCAAGAATCTTAAGGAAGTTGCTTAATTCCAGAAGCTTTTATATAGCAAAAAAACCTGCCCTATTAAGAGCAGGTTTTTTTCATTTTAAAATGTTTGAGCTAAAGAATTATGCTCGCCCGTTAATGATGGAGCGAGGTATTCCTGAAGAAGTTCCGCCTGAACGATCTTTATCGAGCCTTCGGGCACCTGATTTTCGTTCCACTTTCTCCATATATTTATCGAGCTTTACCGAACCGTCCGCTCGTGAATTCTTCTTTTTCTTGTCTACTGTTTCTATACGCTTGTCTCCATGAACACGAACTGCCTCTGCCATGGCAATAGCCTTGCCAGCCATATTCGCATATAGAGATTGGTTTGCAAGAGGTGCCGTGGGTTTACCAACAGCCGTTTCATGGCCGTTGAGAACGCCCTTAGCAGTATTTGCGACTGCTTTGGAAAGCGCTTCTGCCGGGTTAGTGTTTGCCCCTGGTATAGTTCTACCTACGGCTGCTATTGGATTAACATTACTCATTTTTCTTCGTACAATTCCTATTGTGCCTAATTATCTCAATTTTACGCCCAAGAGTCAATAATATATGTATTTTTTCCATAACCACACATACCCTTAATACCCTTGCGTGAAAGCGTGAAATACCTCAATTTGGAGGTGAAATCGACTCATTTTCAACCCTAAAGATAAAAATTTAAATGGCACCAACGAATAAAAATGAAGAAAAAGGCGCAATTGTAGGGATTGTGATGGGCAGCAACTCCGACTGGGAAATTATGAAGCATGCGGCTGATAAGCTGGAAAAATTTGGTATATCACATGAATGCAAGGTCATTAGTGCGCACCGAACGCCCAAATTGGCAATTGAGTATGCTGAAAATGCGGAATCCAGAGGACTGAAAATGATTATTGCCGGAGCCGGCTGCGCGGCTCACCTAGCTGGTGTCGTGGCTGCCAATACCGCATTGCCAGTCCTAGGAGTTCCCCTGGCCTCTGGCGCTTTAAATGGCATAGATGCCCTTTACTCCACAGTACAGATGCCTGCAGGGGTTCCCGTAGCAACCTTTGCGATTGGGAAAGCAGGAGCAATAAACGCGGCCTTATGCGCTGTGTCTATCTTGGCTCTGGGAGATCTATCATTAAAAGAAAAACTCTTCATATTCCGGCAGAAGCAGACAGAAAAGGCTATGGCTCAAGAATTGAAATAAAATAATTTTCATGAGCTGTAATTGACTGCTGTGCAACGAACCCAAAGTTTCGTTGACGAATATTTGCGTTCCCTTATATTTTGTTGTGAAACATTTATAAGAGAAGCATATGAACACCCACATTCATACCAAGAAGCAGAAAATAAACTACATAAGAAAGTTCTACGAATCACAAAAAGTTGTTGAAGGGTTCAAGTTTTCTAATAATTTTATAAAGCAATGGGACAATTTTAGTATTCTTAAAAAATCTTTAAAGGACAGAGAGCTCGTCTACCAAAAAAACATCAAGGACGATATTCATCTCCCCCAAAAGAAAGATAAAGAGATCTACTACTCAACAGGCCTGCTAAATGCCTTTACTAACGAAGATCTTGGTCTCGTATTAACCTATTCCTGGCATTTGTTTAAAAACGGAGATATAACTGATACCGATCACAAGCTGACCTGTATGAAGATTGTCTCCCATAGACTAGAGGAAGTTATGGAGACCGGCCATGGAAATACATTCAATTCTAAGCCACTAGAAGACCTGTTGGAATGGTTTCATGAAAATGAATGGAATGATAAAGATCAAGAGCTCTTTAGGGATAAGAAACTCTCTATTTTAGCAATGTTGCACCAAACCGAACTTTTTTGGAGTAATACAGAAAAGGTTTTCCGCACCCTTGAACAAGCGATTTATAGTTTATCAGTTAGTAATCCAAGCGCCGCTATGCTGGGAGTAGATCTCATCGATTTTGCGATTCAAGCACAAAAACTGCAATCTAATGAGATCATTAAACTGCAATCCGAGATACGTATTAACTTAGTAGACATACTTGATACAAAAACTGAGCATCTGAATTTATTAAAAGAATGTGTTTTTGCCTGCAAAGATGTTCCTAAAATGATCGAGAAGCTTTTCCATTCCGTTGAAAACAACGACCGAAGAGCAAAAGAACACCAAAAGATTTTTGATATTGCCCAAAACTATTATCAAGAAAACAAGGATCAACTATCTAAAGAAGAGAAGCAAGTAATCGAAGAACAATTCAGCCTTATGCGGAAGCGCATCCTAGAGATATGGTACCTCCTTGACGTTATTCTAGAATCAGCAGAACTCTTGCAATCAGTGCAAGAATACTATTCAAATAACAAAGATAAGCTTTCCGAAGAACAGCAAAAAAACGCTGAAAAGACTTTGGAAGAAATGGAAGAGTTAGTGAAAAAAATTAACCAAAAGCGCAACGAAGCACTTTCATTCTTGTGGAGTTTAAAATTTAACTAGTCTGTTAAAGTTTTTAATGAATCCAACCTTGTAAAATAGCATAGAGGCTGAGAATACTCACCAGAGCCCACAAGATAATGCCTTGAAAGAGAGGGCGCGGGCCTACGCGTTTGAGAAGCTCTCGTGTAACGCAGGCTCCTATCAGGAAAAGCGTAACACTAAGAAGTTGCTTGGAAATCATAGTGAGGGTGTACCAGTAAGGGTACAAAGCCGGCCAAAAAGAACTCGCTATAGAGGCAAGCAAAAAGCCTACTAAAAAAAGGGGAAATGCGGCCTTGCCCTTACCGTGAACAATAGAAGCAACGATAAAGGTGAGAGGAAGGATCCAAAGGGCACGCGTGAGTTTGAAAGTAACACCGATATCGAGTGCTGTGTCACCATAGCCTGAAGCGGCACCCACAACACTACTGGTATCGTGAATGGCCATCGCAGACCAAATACCGAAAGCTTCCTGGCTCAAATCAAACCAATGGCCAATGACAGGAAAAACCAATAGTGCTGCCCCATTCAGCAAAAAAACCGTTGCCATAGAGACCGCGATATCGTGGTTATTCGCCTTTATCGCTGGGGCCATAGCTGCGATAGCACTGCCACCACAAATCGCAGTGCCCGTTGAAATCAATAATGAAGTATTTTTTTCTGTCTTAAATAGGCGGCCCAAGAAGTATCCCATAACCATAGCAAAAAGGATACCGGCAGCTGTATAGCCAATAGCCATCTTACCTGTAGTAATAACTTGGTGAATATTAACCCCAAAGCCCAAGCCTATGACAGAAATCTTAAGGGTTGTTTTACTGAGGTTTGACATGAATTGCCCCCAAGGATTGCCCAATGTGAGACCAAGCACTGTGCCTAGTATTAAAGCCATGGCAGGAGAGACAACGGGCATCAGACAGGCCAAACCAAACAAAATATAAGTGAAAATCTTTACCCTTAAACTCATATTATACAACAAGTTATAAACGTGATCTCGTATTGAAACGTTTAGATGTTGCCAATGTAACAAAGATAATATGACATGTACAGATTAACCAGAAAATTTATCATGGAAGTAGGGCTATTTGGACAATATTTAGCAAAGCTTAAAGGCTTTGTAGAGACTTATGAGTTTTTTATCAAAACGCCATTGACGATGTTTGTCGTTTTAACGCCGTTAGCTGTAATACCCATTTTCCTAGGTATGACTCCTGATGCGGAGCCAGCAGATCGTATCAAAATTGTGCGCACGACCTGTTGGGTAGCTGGATTTATACTTGTCTTCTTTGCCTTCACGGGACAGATGATCTTTAACTTCTTGGGCGTTGATATACCCGCATTTATGATCGCAGCCGGAGCCCTTTTATTTTATGTCGGGTTCGATATGCTTCGCGCAAAAGAGTCTGATGCTAAGATATCTCAAGATGAACGCAGACAGGCAACATCCATACATGATATTGCGATTACCCCTCTGGCAATCCCATTGCTTGCGGGTCCCGCAACAATTTCCTACATCATATTACTGCAAAGCGAGTCCAACTCGAGTGCAGAGACGATCACTGTGTATGGTTCGATTATCGTTAACATGATCATCACTTACTGGATCTTGCGTTTATGCGCAAAAGGCGCAAAATGGCTTAACCCATTCGTACTCAAGCTAATACGACGACTAACGGGTCTTATATTGGCATCCATGGCGGTACAGATTATTTTGATCGCACTGGTAAAGCTAAATATTATCAGCGACTTCACAAAGGTATTCTAAGAAATTGCTTTTCTGGCTAACTTAACTTCATCTTGATTAATCGTTTCGGTGAGATTAGGTTAGCTAAATCAGGACAATTTGATCCTGATTGTTATGATTAGTATGATAGAGTGGATAGGGAGTCTTTTAGGAATTGCTGGTGTCTTCATGATTACACGCAAGAATATACACGGATTCACCGTTTGCTTGGTCAGTAATGTAGCACTAATGATAGTGGCTCTTCTCCACAGCCTTTTTGGTATTGCGTTATTCATGGGAGCACTCATGCTCGTGAACGCTTACGGGTTGTATAATTGGAGAAAACGGTAAGTTCAGCTTCCGTTTAAACTTTTCCAACTTTAAACGGAGAACGCGTAATAGGCCGCTCGTTTTTTGGGAAACAGATTTTGGCAACTGCCTGTTCGAAATCGCTAGCACCATCTAAGATATCGATTTCCATACGTAGATAGTAAAACGGTATATCAGCCTTAAAAAAATGAGGAATGCGAACTGCATCCTTTTCGGTAGTCACTATAGCTTCTATGCCAGCCTCCTTGGCCTCTATAAATATATGCTCGAGTTCTTCGTATGAAAAGCGGTGGTGGTCTATAAAACGCTTTGTATAGGAAAGCTGAATGCCGATGGATTTAAAAAATTTCTCAAAACTTTCCGGAACAGCAATTCCACTGAACGTGCCTACCCGCTTCCCTTTTAGAGCAGATAGCTCCAGGCGCTCGCCACTAGAGACAGAGCAAAAATAACGCGGTTTGTGCGTACACTCAATAAGATCTACAGACGAATTATACTTGCGGATAGTGGCGTTTAGCGCTTCGTCTGGCGTACCGTCTGATTTTGTTAGAAAAATGTAAGAAGCCCGTTTTAGGTGCCGAATGGGTTCTCGGAGAATACCTCGAGGAAGGAGATGGCGATTACCGAATGGATTGGTTTTATCAATCAGAAGAAGGTTTAAACGGCCACGAAGGGGCAGATATTGAAAACCATCATCGAGAATAAGCGTATCCGCCCCAAATTTCTGGATCGCATAAAGGCCGGCCTTGACTCGATTTTTATCCACGAGGACAATCACCCCCGGGAGGTTGCGCGCCAGCATATAGGGCTCATCACCCGCGACATCAGAGTCAAGGAGAACAGAATGACCATCACTGACAATTTTAGGCGGAACGGGATCTTTGGACGTAAACCAGCGATAGCATTTTTTAGCAAGTGAATCGGAACGACTTTTGTAACCTCGACTGAGGATAGCAACTCGCCTACCTTGTTCTTGAAGACTGCGAGCAAATTTTTCCACAACAGGTGTCTTTCCGGTACCCCCGACTGTTAAATTACCCACCACAACAACCAGACAGCCCAATGGGCGTGATCTAAATATGCCTTTTCTGTATAAAAGGTAGCGGAATTGGACAATGCCTCGGAAAAGCGTTGAAAGGGATCGAAGAAAGGTAGAAAAGCAATGAATAGCAAATGTAGGTTCGCGCCTGTCGTAGATGACATCCGTCACGAACTGCTCGAAATTTTCCCATTTACTATTGAGCCACGAAATCATATATCTTTGTTTGAGGCTAACCGTTGCAAACGTAGGCCGAGATAGAGGTGTTATAAATTAACATGTAAATTTTAGAACTTTAAGTAATGTATTACAAGCTTTTCATACCTGGCCCAATAGCAGTCTCCCCAAAAACATATCAAGCAATGGCAAAGCCACTGGTAGGCCACAGAAGTCCAGACTTTGTGCAATTATACCAAAAAATGCAGCCGAAGTTGCAAGCATTGTATTATACAAAAGACCCCGTTTACATTAGCACGAGTAGCTCATGGGGTGTGATGGAATCAGCTGTCAGGAATTTGTGTCGGAAAAAAGTACTAAACTGCATGAGCGGAGCTTTTTCAGACAAATGGCATGAGGTGAGCCTACGATGTGGGCTAGACGCAGGAAAACTACAATACGAATGGGGAACGGCCGTAAAACCGGAAGACGTACGCAAAGCCCTTCAAACAGGCGAGTATGACGCAATCACGCTTATCCATAACGAGACTTCAACTGGTACCATGAACCCACTAGCGGAAATCATGGCTGTCGTCAGAGAATTCCCTGAAGTGATGAGTATTGTGGACACCGTAAGCTCGTTCACCGTACAAGCCATTGAAAAAGACAATCTGGGCATTGATGTCATTTTAGCAGGCTCACAAAAGGCATTAGCTTTACCCCCCGGAATAGCTCTGTTCTCTGTTTCTCAACGAGCATTAAAGAAAGCTGAGACGATTAGCGGGCGTGGCTATTATTTTGATTTTCTTGAATTCCATAAAAACCACGAAAAAGGCATGACGCCGAGCACACCAAATATATCCCTTATTTACGGCCTGGAATCAAAGCTAGATGATATTTTTGAAGAAGGGCTTGAAAATCGTTATGCTCGCCATAAACGGTTGAACCATGCAGTGCGTGATTGGGTAAAGCGAAATGGGTTTGAACTATTCCCTGAAGATGAAAAATATGGCTCAATTGGCTTAAATTGTATAAAGAACATACGAGAGATTGATATTGTCGCATTAAACAAAGCCTTGAAAGAACGCTACCAGTGCGTGATTGATACCGGCTACGGTAAACTGAAAGGAAAAGCGTTTCGGATATCTAATATGGGAGACGAGACCGATGAGACGATTGACACTTTATTAAGTCAAATAGAGGGCTTGATTCACGAGTTTGTTGCGGTTAGATAGCAAACTTCCCCAAGCCTCTGTCCAAATCAAATCAGAGAATACGTTTTATGCGTGCGCCCTAAATATCGTAATATAGGTTGTACTCATACGGGTGCGGCCGTAGACGTATAGCATCATATTCCTTCATTTTCAGCTCAATAAAGTTGTGGATGAAGTCCTCGGTAAAAACCTCTCCCTTGGTAAGGAAAGCGTGATCGGCTTGAAGTGCTTCTAGGGAACCACGAAGCGAGTCCGGAACAAAATTAAGCTGTTTAGCTTCTTCGGGGGGAAGATCGTATAGATTTTTGTCCATCGGTTCACCGGGATCAATTTTATTGTCGATACCATCAAGTGCTGCCATCATGAGAGCTGAATAAGCGAGATAAGGGTTAGCAGAAGGATCCGGACAACGAAACTCGATGCGCTTTGATTTTGGGCTATTTTCGTAAGTGGGGATACGGCAAATAGCTGAACGGTTTCTTGCTGAATAAGCCAGCGTTACCGGAGCCTCATATCCGGGTACAAGTCGCTTATAGCTATTGTTAGTCGGGTTACAAATTGCGCATAGAGCCGAAGCGTGTTTAAGGATACCCCCTATCATCCAGATGGCTTCTTTACTGAGGCCTGCATAGCCATCCCCAGCCATAATTGTTTTATTCTTTTTCCAGAAAGACATATGGATGTGCATGCCCGAACCATTGTCTCCAAAAATTGGCTTTGGCATAAATGTAGCCGTTTTGCCATGCTGATAGGCGACATTTTTGACAATATACTTATAAAGGCACATGTGGTCTGCCATTTTGAGGAGCGTATCATAACGAAGATCAATCTCACATTGGCCTGCTGTAGCAACCTCGTGGTGTTGACGCTCGATATTCATACCCAGCTCAATCATGGTGAGGACCATTTCGTTACGGATATCCATCAGTTTATCTGATGGCGGGACAGGCATGTAGCCCCCTTTATTACGAATTTTGTAAGCAAGATTAGAGAAACCATCGTCACCTGCCGTTCCCCAAGCACCTTCTTCTGAATCCACTGCATAAAAAGAATGGTGGTCATCAGATGCATAGCGAACATCATCAAAGATAAAGAATTCAGATTCTGGGCCAAAATAAGCAGTATCCGCAAAACCGGTTGATTTTAGGTATTCCTGAGCTTTTTTCGCAATGCCACGAGGCGAGCGGTCATAGGGCTCTCTTGTGATAGGATCTTCAATATCACAAATGATGCTCAATGTATTAACCTCTACAAAGGGGTCTACAAAAGCTGTTTCCGGATCAGGAAGAACAAGCATATCGGAAGCCTCAATGCCTTTCCATCCACGAATGGAGGATCCATCGAAACCAAAACCGTCTTTAAAAGCGGTTTCCGTGAGCTCAGAAACAGGGACTGTGAAATGGTGCCAGGAACCATGAATATCACAAAATTTGAGATCTACGACTTTTACGTTATCAGCTTTGGCGCGTGCTATAATTTCTTTTGCGTGCATAAAATAGGGGAATGGGTTTGCTCATTTATTATAGAACATAGTTGGGGTAATGAGGCAAATTCAATTTTCGTTGGGAAATAAAATGATTTTGGATCTGCAGAAATTTACATTAACCAAGAAAACACAAAAAAAGCGGGCACTCATAAGCGCCCGCTGAAATTTGTAGTAGTAAATAAAAAGCCCCTACTCGCCTTGCGCCTTAGTGAAGGCTTCTTTGCCATCAAAAGTACATAGGTGTTCGGTTTTAATGAAGTCTACCTTTTTGTCATCGAGCCTGCTGAGCAAATCAATAACGCGCCTGTGAGTGCATTCATGACCTTCTGCCATCACAAAACGGCAGGCATAGTGGTCTCCACATAAGGTCTCCGGACTAAACGTTGGCCAGACGGTCATACCACGAGTAGCAACAAGCGAAAGGTTGAGTTTTCCATCTTGGCAAGATTTCATGAGTTCGGCTAATTTTTCAGGCGATTCATGGAATTCCACAAAGACATCCACACCAATAAGCTTTTTATCCGTTGGTACCGAAACCGAGACTTTGTGGTGCTCAATTTGAGCTGAACTTGTTGTGGTGTAAGTAACCGGATGCAGTGTTTCTGGTTTTTGGCCTAGCCGAGCAACAACAGCTTGCGCAAACTCTTTCGTGCCGACCTTTTGCTTACTGACGGATTCGTTGTAGATATCGTAGGTGTGAATGCCATCTTCAATGGTTTTTAGCCACGCATTGTGAGCCCGTTCAGCGACTTCGCGTTGGTTGATATGAAGCAACATCATAATAGAGCCCAGGAAAAGACCAGACGGGTTCGCTAAGTTTTGCCCAGCGCGTCTTGGAGCTGAACCATGAATAGCCTCAAACATAGAAAAATGCTCTCCAATGTTTGCAGAACCTGCCAGGCCAACGGAACCTGCTATTTGAGCCGCGACATCGCTTAAAATATCACCATACAGATTAGGCAGAACAAGGACATCGAAAATTTCCGGTGTATCTGCCAGTTTTGCGGCTCCGATATCCACAATCCAGTGTTCCTTTTCGATTTGCGGGTATTCCTCTCCTATTTCTTCAAAAATCTTGCGGAAGAGGCCATCTGCCATCTTCATGATGTTATCTTTCGTAAAACAGGTTACTTTCTTACGATTATTGGAAACAGCATATTCAAAAGCGTATCGGACAATGCGCTCTGTGCCCGGACGGGTGATCAGCTTGAGGCACTGAACAACATCCGGTGTTTGCTGGTGCTCGATGCCCGCATAAAGATCCTCTTCATTTTCACGAACTACAACAACGTCCATATTCGGGTGCTTTGTGTGAACGAACGGGAAATAAGAAACACAAGGACGAACGTTAGCATAGAGACCGAATGTTTTACGCGTTGTCACGTTCAAACTTTTATATCCCCCACCTTGAGGTGTCGTGATAGGAGCTTTAAGGAAAACTTTGTTCGCGCGGAGGATATCCCAAGCACTGGGTTCAACACCGGAAGCGTTTCCCTGAAGATACATTTCCTCGCCTATTTTAATATTAGTAATGTCTAATTGGGCACCCGCTTCTTTCAGTATATGAAGCGTAGCATCCATAATTTCTGGGCCGATACCGTCGCCCTTTGCAACTGTTATGGGTGTTTTAGTCATGGTAAGATTATTATTCATAGTAACAGAATCCATAAAACGAGGTTAGGAAGTCAAGCTATTAAGCGGATTGAGTATCTGAAGATATCTCTTCTTGCCGGCTTGCCATGAGAACTTCTTTGGAAAGAATCGGAAAGAACACATTAAACGTAGTACCCTTACCCAATTCGCTTTCCACTTCTATATAGCCTTTGCACTGTTTAACAATGCCGTACACAGTGGATAACCCAAGTCCGGTACCCTCTCCGATTGCCTTAGTGGTGAAGAAGGGGTCAAAAATGTGCTTTTTTGTCGCCTCATCGATGCCGGTACCATTATCAGAAACTGAGAGCAGAACATACTTTGCCACACTGGGAGGTCTCGAATTTAATTTTTCTCGATGAGCATCAATTTGCTTTATATTGAAGGTGATAATCCCTCCTTTGGGCATGGCATCTCGAGAATTTACAGATAAGTTGAGTAAAATTTGGTCGATATGGCCAGGCTCGGCATAAATAGTAGGGATGGGTTCTTCAATGTTTGTTTCTAAAGTAACATTGTGGGGAAAAACACGCTGTAGCATGTCTTTTGTGCCCGTAACTGCTTTTGCAAGATCGATCTCCTGAAGGGACTTGGGTTCTCTGCGAGAAAATGTCATTAGCTGCGCAACAAGCTGTGTGCCTTTTTTTGCAGCATCGAGGATATTGTTGCTATATTTGAGCAGGGGGTCCTCCGGAGGTAGCTTCAAGTTCAAGAGTTCGGCATAGGCAGAGATAACAGCCAGGAGGTTATTAAAATCATGAGCAACTCCTCCAGCAAGGCGGCCAATCGCTTCCACTTTTTGGGAACGACTGATGCTCTCTTCCATTTTTCGAATTTGGGTAACGTCTCTAACGGTATAAACGTTATGGATGAGGTTACCATCGAAGGAGTAGACGCTGGCAGAACTCCAGAGTGCAAAAAATTCGTCTCCGTTTTTTTGGTAGTTTACATATTCGCCTTCGAAGTTAGCATTACGAGCTATTTTGGTCGTTAAATCAGGATTTGTTTTTTCACCACAGAGAATATCGATCGACTTACCGATCACTTCATCTTTCGAGTATCCCGTAATCTGAGCAAAACACTCGTTCACATAGATCAAAGTCGGCATATCGCCTGAAAAATTTACATTTGTGATAATAACAGCTTCATCAATACTTTCCAGGGCTGCTGCCATCATCCGAATGCGCTTTTCTGAGTGGTACTGCGATGTGCAGTCTTTTAAAAGCAAAACATAACCGTTCTTAACATCGTCATCGCGATCGTAAAGAATAGATTTTGAAAAGTAGACGTACCGTTCATCTTCATTTGCAGAGCGAAGAACGAATGGCTGAGAGGTGTCAAAAAGTTTAGAATCCACGATTGCTATTTTAAGTGGATTTTCAATTTTCTTTTGTGAAACACGGTGATAGAGATGAAGGACATCTCCCACACGCTTACCTTTTATATCGGAAGCGTCTTTTCTCAGGAGAGATGCCGCAGCTGGGTTTATATACGTAATATTACCATCGAGATCAGTAGAAATAATAGCATCATGGAGCGCTTCAAGGGTAACGGAAAGACGTTGCTCACTTGCTTGAAGACTTTTATATAAATTTGCTTTAAACAAACCGAGCTCAAGCGCTACGGAGACATTTTGCTCGGTAAACGGTTTAATAATATAACCAAAGGGATCTGTGAGTTTTGCGCGCTCAAACGTTCTTTGGCTGGAAGACGCGGTGAGGTAGATGATCGGTATATTCTTGCGCTTATGAATCTCTGATGCCGTTTCAATACCATCCATGGGGCCCTGGATGGAAATATCCATCATAATAATGTCTGGCTCATGGGTCCGCAACATATGAATAGCGTCTTTCCCTGAACTCGCATGATCAAGTACCTCGCAACCAATCTTCTTCAAGATGGCACTGAGAATTTTTACAGAATTGGGTTCATCCTCAACAATAAGTACTTTTGCGTTTTCCATGAGAATTGTAACAGAGTTAGTAGTAAGTAAGAATACGTTCAGGGATAGGCTCTACAAGATTGTGTTCCCGAAGTTTTCTCAGGGTAACAAGATCAAGCATATGGTTTTCGGGGAGCAATAATACTCCATTTGGAGTATGTATTCCTTGCGCTAAAACCATGCCTGGAGTGAGCTCGGACAATAAGATCTCTTTTACTTTAGGCGGTAATTTAACGAGATGAGTAACCTTAAGGAAAAGTCTCGCTGCCTCAGGTTCAAATGCTTTATCAGAAAGCCTCAGTATTTCATCCACCGCATCTTGTCGAGATAGGCCGGATTCAACATAAAAGACTGCAACCGCCAGAAGCCGTGCCGGTTTAGGGATATTTTCAGCCGCAAGTCCATCAGGGTAACCGGAACCATCCCAACGCTCATGGTGCGCACGTATAGTAATGCCAACAGATTCAAATTTATCAACAAAACCGGCAAACGTTTGCCCGTAAATCGGGTGGTTTTTTATCAACGCCAGCTCATGCGGCTCCAATGAAGACGGATGCTGCACGGAACGATTAACCACATCTCTTCGTATACCGATAAGGCCAATATTATGAAGCCAAGAACTAATTTGCAGGACGCGTTTTTCATCATCATCCAAATAATCAGAATCTGATAGCAATTTGCAGATATCTACAATTGTCTTGGTTTGTTTGCCTAAGATAGGGTGAAAAGTGCTTAAAATTCGAAAACACAGCTCGACTGATTGTTGAAAATTCTTATGAAGCACTTCGTGAGCCTCATCCAACTCCTTATTATTGTCAGCAAGATCAACAACCTGTTTTTTTAACTCCGCATTGGCCCTTGCGAGCTCTTCGTTGAGGCGACTGGTTTCTTCCTGCAGGCGCTGGTTCTGAGTCAGGAGTTCATTGCGTTGCACAGCGTTTTTGATGGTAGCAAGCAATTCTTCGCGCACCCAGGGCTTGGCAAGGAAACGGAAAATTTCGCCTTTGTTCACAGCATCAATAATGGTTTTAAGCGTGAGAACCCCTGTAATCAGGATACGCGCAGCGTTAGGTTGTATTTCTTTCGCTTTAGCAAGAAATTCAAGACCGGTCATAACTGGCATTTGCTGGTCTGATATAATAACAGAGAAGGGCTGGCTTTTCAGATTTTCAAAAGCCTTTTCGGCTGTATCAACCGGAATAACGTTATAACCTTCAATTTTAAGGGTTTCCTGGATTGCGACCCGGATAATCTCATCATCGTCCAAAACAAGAATTGGAAGGGGGTGATGGCTATTCATATTTATTTTTTAACAAGGATATTTAGGGAATCGATAATTTGTTGTAGCTTCGTATTTTGTGTAAAAAAGAACGTGACAGAATCTTTGATTGCTGAGGGGATTTCTTCGGGGTTACTACCAATAATACTTAAGGTCCTACGCACTTCAGGATAACATTTCTTAAAGTGCTCAAGCAAGTCTTGAATATTTGGGTCATTTGTTATGCTTATGGCTAAAAATACGTGAGGCAGGGTTCGCGTTTCCGCCATATATTTAATCACTTCAGCAGGGCTCTGAAAGCAGACAATCCCCCAGCCTTCTTGCCGAACGTGCTCTATTATTTCAAGCTCACTGGGGTCTTGAAAGGCATAAGCAAGTAAAGCTGGCCTGGATTCTATAAGACAGTGATCTGCATCACTAGCGCTATCATCTTCCCCTAAATCAGCTAAAGGCAGAAAAATATAGAACGTCGTTTTCTCATTGGGCACGCTCTGTACGTCAATAAAGCCACCATTGCTTTCGACATATAACTTTGCATTATACAAACCAAAGCCGGAACCTTTTGTTGCTTCTTTGGTAGAGAAAAATGGATGGAAAATTTTATTTAAGTGATCCAATGGAATTCCAAAACCTGTATCCGAAAACGAAATCTCAACTCCCTCGCATTTCGCAATTCTAGGACCCGCTAAAGTTCCTCCATACATTGTTTCACCCGCTTTAATACGGCGAATTTTAATAGAAACTTTTCCATGCTTGTTACCGAGAGCGTGGCTAGCATTCATGGCAAGATTAAGGATCGTTTGTCGGAATAGGACATCGTCGGTATAGATAGGCAGTTCTTCTCCTGAAAACTCTGTATGCAACTGAATATGCCGGGGAAGAATAATCCTTATTAAATCCAATTGCTCACGGATGAGCTGCTCGGCATCGTAATAGTTTCGCGAATTACTTTGTTTTCTATTGAGTTCGATAATCCGTTGGACGATTTGCTGCGCATCAAGTGCATTCTTTTTTATTTGGCGAAGGCCTTTAAACATCGGGTTACCTTCCTCTATTGTCGAGAAATAGAGCTCGCTGATAGAAAAGATGCCGGCCATAATATTACTAAAATCGTGCACCAAACCGTTAGTAATCGTAGCAAGCGTTGTTTTCCACGCGCTACTGGAAAGGCTGCTTTCCGCAATGGCCTGGCGGGTATTATCAACCCATATACCATCGTATTCGATTAATATACCATGAGGAGAAATTTGGGGCGTGCGAATATCCAAGACGTACGCGATGGAGCCTGTTTCTGGGTTTCTCAAACGATATGAGACACTAAATGGCTTATTAATTTTGGAATTTTTTTCCGTCTCTTTAATATAATAATCTACGTCTTCTTCATGAATGAGGTTAATAAACCAGGTACAACTTTTTAAATTAATATCCGTACCCGCTATTTTTGAGAATGTAGGCGAAATATAGCTAAACGAAAGATCCGGACGTTGAACAAAAAAGACACCGGGGAAATTTCGAACATAGTTATTTAAGCGGCTTTCGGCAGCCTGCAGTTTAAGAAATAATTGGGTAACAATTTCAGCTTGGGTGGGTAACTCATTTATCGATTTTATTTCCAGAAGATCTTTTTCGTAAATGTGTGGCGATAATGTGGCATAAATTTTTTGACCATGCATCAATGAGCGCAATGCCATGCCGTAAGGCAACTGTTCGCCTTCTTCATTGTAAAACGGAAGGAAAAGATGATTAGAGGGCTCCTTAAAAAAATCTTCTGGTAATAGTTTTGCCCACTGGTGACATATCATCGAAAGAATATCCTTAATATGTTTTCCGTTCAAGTACTCCAATGTAAACCCAATTTCGTGGGCAAATTCATTTTCAGCAATTTCAACAATGCCATTATCTGATAAAACAAATTGGCAAAATTCAAATTTTTGGGAAGCAATTGTATTAAGTTCCATGGGGTAATAGTTAAGCGTCTACTTTAGAACAATATGCCTGTAAAACGGAAGCAATTTTTGCGAGGGGAACAACAATATCGACTGCGCCTCGTTCCTTGGCAACCTTGGGCATGCCGTAAACAATACAGCTGTCCTGGTCTTGGGCTATGGTTCTGGCTCCCGCGTTTTTCATAGCTAAGAGGCCTTCCGCACCATCTTGCCCCATACCTGTCATAATGACACCGATCGCGTTTTTGCCTATAGTTTTGGCCGCGGAATGAAACAATATATCCACTGAAGGCCTTTGGTGCCAAATTTTTGGCCCTTCATTAAGCCTTATGTAATATTGCCCCCGTTGACTCATCTCGATCTCCATATGGAAACCGCCTGGCGCAATGAGCACGCGATCAGGAAGTACCAGATCTCCATGCTTTGCTTCTAATACTTCAAACGGATAGATTTCATTAAGTCTGCGTGCAAAGGCGTCCGAAAATTTCGCACCCAAATGTTGCACAACACAAATTGGGGGAATCTTCGGCGGTAAATCATTAAATACAATCCTGAGAGCTTCAGTACCGCCCGTAGAGGCTCCAATAAAAATAATTTTAGTCTTCGCGTTTGTACTATCTGGGGATTTCTTTTTATAAAAAGGCTTAGCTGAAGTGTCTTCAAGCCTATTTAGCACAGGCCTAGAAGTCCGATTAATAAATTTGGCATTATTATAAGCGGCTATTATTTCAGTAAGAATTGTCGAGGATACTTGATCGATAAATATTTCTTTTTCTGGCTTTTCAATCAATCCAATCGCTCCTAAGTCGAGTGCTTGTTTAGCCGACTGGAAATCGCTTGTGCCTTGCGAAATCATAACAAGCGTTGGTACAGGATACTCAGCAGACAAGGATCGCAACAAGTTAATCGAATCCTTGTTTGGCATATCAAGATCCAATAATATGACGTCGGGGCAAAATCCTACAATCTTATCCCGTGCATTCAAGCAGTTTGTCGCCGTGCGAACAGCACCAATTCTTTGATCAAGCGCCAATAACCGCTTAATAGTTTGGCAGATGATCGGAGAGTCACCTATGACAAGTACTTTTATTTGGCTCGATAATTTCATTGGCCAAATATAAAATCTTTTTGTGTACACAGGAAGTAGCTCAAGTATTTACTAAGCTGTGGGGTTTGAGGTATGTAAAACATTACTACAATCCAATTTATATGTATCTGTGATACGGAAATCAAATTCAAAAATATTCTTTTTAAATTAAGTTTTCCTGCAAGACTCACACACTACTTGACCTAAATCTTAAATGCTGTTAAAAAATAATACAGTATACCCACTGCACAAAACCCCAGCGCAATGATCTCTAAAACTTCTGAACTTTTTGGCATTGAGCAGTTGATCAATGGCATTGCAATTGAGCTCGTATTGGCTCATCCGAATAGCGATGAAGGGCTTGTTCCCATTTATTCCTTTATAAAAGAACTCTGTGAGACAAAGGAACTAAATGCCGCTTTGTATGAGGGTGCCTTGAATGTCAAAAAAGTCTTAGATAATCATTTGGACACCGCCAACTCGTTTACCCAAGAAACGATTGATTATGTTAGAGACTTTGTTTCCTGGGCTTTTTACGCATTAAACGAACTGGACACTTACCGTTCGGTCAGCAAAAGTTTTCCTCCACTCCAAGAACCCAATAACAGCTTTTCAAATAGGCTTGATGAAAAAGACAATTCGATTTTTGAAGATTGCTTGATGGAGATCGATGTTGAGACTGATCGGGAAATTCTCATCGAATTTCAGAATGAGGCTAGAGAGCATTTACAGTTGGCTGAATCTGCATTAATTATTTTAGATAATAGCCCTAAAGACAATGATAGCCTAAATAGCACCTTCAGAGCCTTTCATACAATTAAAGGAGTTGCCGGATTCTTGAACTTGATTCCCATACAAGCATTGTCCCACGAGGTAGAGGCATTATTAGATCTCGCCAGAAACGAAAAACTTCATCTTGGACCGGAAGCCATCACTTTAATTTTAGAGAGCAAGGACAAGATCGAGAGTTTAGTAGAACAGGTCAAAATTGCCCTCAATCACAGTAAATTTCCTTCAGAAATTGTTCCGGTAAAGCATACCATTACTAAAATCAAAAAAATTATAAAAAATGCTTTGGGGAATCCTCTAACCCCTTCGTCTATTAAAGGATCTATAAGTGAAGCAAGACCTCTTGCAAACAGTAATCAACCCTTTGAGCGAAAGGGCAAATCCGGGCATACCCAAGGGCTAACCCGAAGCATGATTGATAGTCTAACGATACGGGTAAATACAGCCAAACTAGACAATCTGTTGGATACCGTCGGTGAATTAGTAATTGCTCATAGCCAGTTAGAAACATCTGTAAACTTAAAAGCGAACCGCAACAATAACCCGTTGACGAGAAACATGGGGCAGTTAAGCCGTATTACAAAAGAACTGCAACATACATCTATGTCCTTACGCATGGTGCCCATTAGGCCTACTTTTCAAAAAATAAATCGTGTTGTACGAGATCTAGCGCAAACATTTCAAAAAAGGGTACAGTGCCACCTAAGCGGAGAGGAAACTGAACTGGATAGAAACGTTGTGGAGCAAATCAGCGACCCGCTCATACACATGGTTCGTAACAGTATTGATCACGGCCTGGAATCACCTGAGGAAAGATTAGAAGCTGGAAAATCCGAAACCGGTAATTTTTATCTCACCGCGTACCACCAAGGAAGCAGTATTGTCATCGAAATCGAAGATGACGGGCGTGGAATTGATCATGAAAAAATACTGAGAATCGGTAAAGAAAAGAAATTAATCGCGGATGATCATGACTTAAGCACACAGGAAATTTATCAACTTATTTTTATGCCCGGGTTTTCAACAGCAAATAAAATCACCACTGTTTCCGGAAGAGGCGTTGGTATGGACGTCGTTCGCAAAAACATAGAGCAATTGCACGGGCGAATCGAAATCGAGTCTGAAAAGGGCAAGGGTACTGTATTTAAAATAAAGCTGCCCTTAACAACCGCGATTATTGATGGGTTGATTGTGCGTGTGGGAGGTGATCGTTTTATTCTTCCCACCACATCTGTAAAGGTCGCCCTGAGACCTACAAAAGAAAACATATCTACCATACAGGGAAAAACAGAAGTGCTCAATTTAAGAGGGCAAACGATTCCCATTATACGATTACATCAACGATTTTCTATCCCTTCTCAGGTGACCAACCTCACAGAGGGTATATTGATCATTATGGAAAATTCACTGACTCCGTTCTGTATATTTGTAGATGAAATGATAGGTAAGCGCGAAATTGTCATCAAGAACTTGGGCTCTATCATGCAAAACATCAAGGGCATATCAGGTGGCGCAATTCTGGGAGACGGCACCATCGCCTTAATCATTGACCCATTCAGTATACAAGAGGGGCACTCTCCTCAACAAATCCGCCAAACAGAGCGTAAGAAAGAAACCAAAGAAGATTAATACTGGTTCCTACCGATAGGTGAGCAAGATACCATGCACCATATTGCTCCAGCCATTCACTAAAACAAATAGCAATAGCTTAAACGGTAGAGAGATAACCATGGGAGACACCATCATCATACCCAGGGCTAGCAAGATGTTCGAGACGATCAAGTCGATCACTAAGAAGGGTAAAAAGAGGAGAAAGCCGATTTTGAAGGCGGATGACAACTCTGAAACAGTAAATGCGGGAATAAGCACCAGCATAGAATCCTCTTTTAGAGCCTTTGCGCGCTCTTCTGGCCAAAGTACCCTAGCGGTACGCATAAAAAATAACCTGTCTTTTGGGTCAGAGTGTTTATAAAGAAACCCCTGAATGGGCTTAACGCCAACATCAAATGCCTGTATAATGCCCTCTCTACTCGTGTAACTAATCTCCTTTTGGGTGAGCGCATCATAAGTATCCTGAAAAACGGGGGCCATGACATAAATGCTCAGCATCATCGCCAAAGAGTTAACCACCATATTGGGAGGAATCTGCTGAATGCCAAGCGCATTCCGGATCAAACTGATCACTACGACTAATTTCAGGAATGATGTCACGGACATCAGCACGAATGGCGCTAATGCCAACGCGAACAAAAGGAACATTATCCCGAATGTATTGTTCGAAAAATCAACCATTCTTCGTAAAGCGAGTTATCCGAACAGCCATTTGCTCCCCTACTTTCACTAATTCGCCAGTGCCTATTTTTTTTCCATTCGCTCGTATAACTATCGGCATATCGATGGGGTTATCCATCTTAAAAGTGAATCCGGGCTGAAGTGTTTTTAAATCGCCTACCTTGACAGTCTTTTGGCCCACTTCGAAGGAAAGCTTCACGGGAAGAGCATCTATACCCTTATGCGTTCCGTTTAATTCAGCTAGTTCATCTACTTCGTTGTCTTCATCTTCAACATCGTCTTCAAACTCAGCTTCCTCTTCGGAAACTTCTGAAGGCTCCTCTTCATCCTCGAGTAAAGGCTCTTCTTCATCTTCAAATGCTTCTTCTATTTCATTCATAAGTTTTTCCAAAGTTATTTGGCCATCTTTGTAATTACCTTCAAAAATATATTTATTGGCAAGAACGACATTATATTGACCCGATTTTATTGATGAAAGGTCGTCTAAGAGCAATAAGTCATTCCGTTCAACACTCTTCCAATCATTGAAAGAAACCGCTTCGTTGGCAAGGATTAACTTCACGTCTACATCAATGTCATCGCAAATTAAATTGTCTGCATACAGGTCTTTAGGAAAACGGCTTAATAATAATGGAATAAAATCTTCGTTAAAGGCGAGGTGCCCAAACCGAGAAAATGTTTCATCCTCTTTTTGAACCGTAAAATAAAGTTTATGTGCGTAGTCATCGTCTTTCAATGCCTCATGGAGTGAAACCGTCTCTATGGTTACCGGAAGGCCAAAAAGGCTTTCAAGGTTATCCAAAAGCGGTTGGTTGATAGATTCAAACACCACAGGGCATAGATCCTTTTCCAGATTACCCAATTCTAACTCGGGGTACTCTTGAGTAAAAAAGGAAACAGGAGGCATATCCGCAAGGCCGAGTACGATATCGTGCTCCCCTACTTTTAACTTAATGCCTGCCAATGCTTGATACTCAGAGGAGGCTTGCCTAAATTGTAATCGGCATGGGGTAGCCCCCATCTCAAATGCGATTTCTCTAGCACGCCCAATGGCTACGTTGCTTAGTCGGACTTCATCCGCGGACAGTTTTTTTAACACTAGCTTGGGGTTCATTACAAATTAAGTATGAATATCAGATTTTTTATAGGTCAAATTACCCTGCCATTTGAATCAACGGCCAGATCTGCCACTTCTTTCATCGCCTCTTTCATCCAGAATGTCAATGTTTATGTTATCTGTCTTCAGGCGCTTCTGCAGAAAACGCTGCAAATGAGTCAACGCGTTTCCTTGTGAAAATAAGTGGGCTGCCCCATCAGTGCGTATGAAGAACTGAAATTGTAATACACCTGCTTCTTGAAAAATTCTAATTTCTGTACCTGCTAAAACAGACTCTTTACCGATTGTTATCTGGCACATGCGGGGTTGACCTATGTCTTCTCGAGAGACCGCCATTTTAGCCGCCACTTCCATTGCTTTATGAACATCAGCAAGATTACTTGAGGCCCCTTTACCTTCACTGGAAGGGTTCGTATCGGTAAACGAGGACAAGAGTCCTCGAAGAATACTATCCCCTAAGTTCTGTATCAATAAACTCTCTTTGGCATCTTTTTCAGCTGTCTTATAATCCTGCTTAGCCAGCCCACGCATTGTACGAGTTTTTTTGGGGCGCAGGGTCTCTTCTTCAAAAAAATGAAGTTTTTTCTGATTTCTTCCTGTTATACGATTCTCTCCCATTGTTATTCATTAGGTTGAGAAAATGGATCAGGTCGGGATTGATCTTGTTCTTGAGATTGCCCCTGTTGTTGTCCGCCTTCACCTTGACCTCCGCCGCCTTGGTCGCCACCGCCTTGGCCTCCGCCACCTTGCTCACCTCGTTCATCGTTAACGGAAATATTAATATTCGTTTGCTTTAACTGAGTTTGCAGGAAGTTTTGTAAATCTTGAACGGCTGATTGCTGCTGCATAAGGTTAGCCGCCGCATCCGTCTTTACAAAAAATTGGAATTGCAGTTCTCCTCCTTTTTCAAATACACGTATATCAGTACCTGCCAGAATAGACTCTTTACCAATCGTCACTTGGCACATTCTATCTTGCCCGTGCTCTCCTTTAGAAACGGCCATACTGCTGATAACCTCCATTGCGGCATTGACCGTTGCAACCCGATCGCCTTTACCCACATCCGGGCGCGCTTCAGTTGCAAAATTGACCATTCCTTTAATAATGGTATCCCCTAATTGCTGAACGACTACTTTATCCGTAGCGGTTAAGGCTCCTTCTTTTCTAGCTGTTTCTGATCCTTCTTCTTTTTTTCCTGCGCCTTTTTTATCATGAATATCTTTCTTATCCTTATCGTCAATATCCTTCCTGTCCTTCTTATCGATGTCTTTCTTGTCCTTATCATGAATATCTTTCTTATCCTTATCGTCAATATCCTTCCTGTCCTTCTTATCTTTATCGATGTCCTTCTTGTCCTTATCGTCAATATCTTTCCTGTGGTCTATATCTTCATCGCCATCAGGTAGATCCACTTCTGCACGTTTGCCCGGCTGAACGCCTACTTTAGACTCTTCCTTGGAAAGCATATGTTTAAATATAGTGGACATACGATTCAAAAAGCTTTTCTGGGTAGTGTCTTGCTCTCGTTCCTTTTCACCCAAAGTTTTCTGAAAATGTTCCTGGGTTCTATTCGGGATCTTCTGCGTAGCCATATCCTCCAGCTTCTTATTCTCACTTAGCGTGTGCTTTATCCCCTTGGGGGCACCTGATTCTATTTTATCTTTTCCACTCATTGTATACTACCCTTTGCTATTCCGATTTTTTGTAATGTTCTTCCATTTCCTTATCCGCCAAAGCTTCCTGCTCTTTCTTCCAATCTTGTAGCCAACTTTCCTTATGTTGGGAGATTTTTTCTAAATCGATAATCGTACGCATATGGATTGCTTTTGCTTCTTTCAACTTTTCTTTTGCGTTCTCAACTTCTTCTTTTGCCTTCTCTAGCGCTTTTTTTAAGGCATCCTCCTTTTCTCGTAATTCGGCTACATCTTGTTTGAGCTCGGTAATTTTTTCTCGTTTAACTTTTTGTTTGATAATGCGTTTAAATAACCTGTCTTCTTCCGCTACACGCCAGACTTTGTAATCTTCCAGCTTTTTATCTGCTTTCTTCTCTTCTTCTTCCGTTTCTTTTAAGTGGACAACCGCGCGATAGACTCCTTCCTGGGCTTTTCTTTCTCGAAAATGCCTTACTTTAAGAATGGTTTCCAACTCATAGGCCATATACGTTATCCTTCAACAATTGCAATCAGCGCCTCAACGGCTTCTTCATAAGAAGTGCCTTCTTCAAGGTCTTGTTTTAGAAAATTATTAATGTCGTTAATCTTATCAATTGCCTCATCAGCTTCAGCATCAGAGCCTTTTTTGTACTCTCCTATACGCAAGAGTAACTCTACTTCTTGGTACTTGGCTACAAGTTCACGCACACGGTTTGCCGCAGTTCTATGCTCATCATCAACGATTGAATTCATGACACGGCTGATACTAGCCGTAATGTCAACAGCAGGATAATGGGCTTTGTTAGCCAATTTACGGGAAAGAACAATATGGCCATCCAATATTGATCTCGTTTCGTCTGCTACGGGTTCCGTCATATCATCCCCTTCAACCAATACGGTATAAAGAGCGGTAATAGAGCCAACGTCAGAATTACCAGCGCGTTCCATTAATTTTGGTAATACAGAAAATACAGAGGGTGGGAAGCCTCTTCTTGTAGGAGGCTCGCCGGCAGCGAGGCCAATTTCACGCTGAGCACGCGCAAATCGGGTGACCGAGTCCATCATAAACAACACGCGTTTACCTTGGTCTCGGAAATACTCAGCAATCGCTGTGGCCACATAAGCCGCTTTCAATCGTTCCATGGCGGGGCGATCCGAAGTTGATATCACCAACACCGTCTTCTTCATCCCTTCTTCGCCTAAATCTCGTTCAATAAATTCTCTTACCTCACGGCCCCGTTCCCCCACAAGCGCTAGTACGCTGACGTCTGACTCGGTATTCCGAATAATTTGCCCCAATATGGTACTTTTACCGACACCTGCTGCCGCGAATATACCCATTCTCTGCCCTTCACCACAGGTCAAAATACCATCCAACACGCGTAAGCCTAATGATAACGGGCGATCGATAACATTCCGCTTTAATGCATTGGGGGGATCCGCATATACAGGGTAATAACCTTCAATTTCAAGAGGCCCTTTTACATCTTCATCTAAGGGATTACCTAAACCATCCAGTACGCGGCCAAGTAATTTGGGTCCAACAGGTACTTGGTGCATTCTCCCTAATGGAATCACTTCTGTTGAGGAGGATATACCGGTTAAATCTCCCAAGGGGGTCAGCAAAGCTGCATCCCCTAAGAACCCGACCACTTCGGCCAGCAACCCTTGCTTTTCCCAGGGGCACTTAAGGCTGCATAATTCGCCCACTTTTACGCGGGGCACAGATGCTTTAATAATGGTACCAACAACTTGCAATACCCGGCCTTTCACTTCAATCGGCTGGGATTCCTCAACACCTCGTTGCAATAAGTTGGTTATAAACTGTAGTGACTGATCAGACATAAAATAGTTCCGCCTACTGTACTATACCATATAAGCGTACAAATTGCGAATGGGGTAGCTCTTTTTTTGAACTTTTACAATACCCCGACATTTTAAAATAGTCAAACAACGCTCAACATTTCTCTTACAAGCGTATTTTGATTCCTCTACGCAAATAAGTAGGCACATCCAAGTCTTCTCCATTAAACAGATTTTGCTCCGTTTCATCAAAAAGCCCTCTATTCTCCGGCTTATTATGATCTATCAGGAAGGACAATTCGGAATAATCAACTTCGGATTCTAAATTCAACTCTTGCTGTTGCAGCGGGTACGGGTAAACCGGCAATTCTTTTGGGGTTGATTTCTTATCATCGCGTGAAATGACTCCTTTAGTAGCGCTTTTTTTAGGAGCACGGGCACTTGCCTTACCCATCACGCAAATGTCCACATAATCCTTTTTATTGGGATCAATAACTGCGCCTATAATAGTCGATTCTTTGCTGCAAAACTTACCTGCCAATGTCGCTAACGCTTTGTTAATATCCCCTAAGGTCAAATTCTTCCCTCCGATGATATTGACTAAAAGTCGCTCTGCTTGCCGTGTTTGCTGTGGAACAAACAACATCGGGCAAAGTGATAGATCGTCCAATGCTTTCTGTAAAAAATTTTCTCCTTCACCTTGGCCAAGCCCATAAAGTGTCTTGCCGCCTGGTTCCGCAAAAACATTTTTCAGGGTAGCAAAGTCTATGTTAATCATACCCGTTTGGCGTATAACTGATAAAAGGGCCTTCACGCCACGCAGCACCCATTGGCTAGCTGCTTGAAAGGCTTCTAATACCGTTGCTGTAGGTTCAAGCTCCTGTAAAAGCAAATCATTTGGCAAAAGGATCACAGCACCGGATTCTACTCGCAACTCCAGCAATGCGTTATTCGCGGCTTCATGCTTTTGTTTCCCTTCCAGGGTAAAGGGTAGGCACGCAAAGCAAAACACCAAAGAACCTTGCCGCTTGGCTTCTTTAACTAATAGAGGGGCTAAACCGCTACTGAGCCCACCTCCTAAGCCAACGACCACAATTAATAAATCTACCCCTTCAATGAGCTTTCTTAACAGGGGCATATCTTCTTGAGCAATTTTTCGCCCAATATCGGGATTGCCACCGGTACTCAGCCCACGGGTCACATTTTTACCAATTAAGTGCTTATCGCTTAGGGTGGATGCCGCCAGATTGTTGGCATCTGAATCGATATAGCTCAACTTCAGGCCGTTTATGTTCGATTGGCTGAGAAAGCCTAATATGTTGCCTCCTGCCCCTCCTATACCGAGCACTTTTATATTTGTGTTTAATGGAGCAAAATTAACCATATTGAATGCTTAGCGTTTAAAAAATTTACCCATCTTACCTAAAAGGCCTCTCCCCGATCCTTTATTCTGCCCCGAACCCGATTTCTGTGACGCATTCAACGCATAATGCAATAGCCCTAATGGGGTGCTGTATTCAGGTGATTGTAAATTATCACTGGCCCAAGATGGGTTTTCCCCTACTCTCGTTGCCAACCCCAATACTTCTTCAGCAGATTTAGTGATATCGCTCAACTGAGCGGTTCCACCGGTAATAATGGCTCCACCGGCAAGTTCTTCTAATTTTACAGATCCTTCCAGTTGCCTGCGTATGAGCGAAAAGAGCTCTCCTGCTCTGGCTTGTAATATATCATATAATGCTTCCCGGCGTATTACACGCTTCTCTTGGTCTACTTTTATTTCATCGCTTCGTGTATCCTCATCCACATAAGCTTTACCGTACTCCGTTTTTAAATACTCTGCCTCATCACAACTGACGCGTACTCCCAAGCTAATATCATTGGTGAAGTGATCCCCTCCAACCGCGATAACTCCCGTATAAACAATATAACTGTCTTTATAGACCACAAAATCCGTTGTGCCACATCCAATATCAATCACCAATACACCGTTCTTTTTTTCAATATCACTGGCTACCATACACCCGGAGGCAATACTGGAGACAATCATATCTTCAACTTGCATCCCAAAGCCGTTAATAATATGTATCTGGTCTCTTATTCGGCGAACATCACCGTGAATGGACCAATAGCCTACTTCTAATTTTCGGCCTTCCATGCCAAAGGGGTTTTCCACTGTCCTACCATCCACTTTAAATTCATTTTGCACATGGTGTATGTAAACACGATTTTGCTCCAGTTCCCTGCTTTTCGCCTCTCTCACCACACGGCTGATATCTGCTTTAGAAACCCGATGGTCAGACGCGCTTACATTAATGCTGCCTGTGTCGTAGAATCCATTCAAATGTCTTCCTGTCTGAGAAAGATACACGCTCTCGAGCTCTATTCCGCCACTTTTTTCAGCTTGCGATATAGCCGCATGGGTTGCCTGGCTCGCTCTTTCGAAATTAATAATTTCTCCCTTTTTAACACCGGATGATACACTTTCCCCTAAGCTAATTATATTTAAGCTTCTTCCATTCACAATTTCACCCACTAATACCGCTACTTTTCCAGTACCAATCTCTATAGCGCCTACTATCTTACTTTTGCTCATCTCTTATTGCTACAAATACTAACGTGTATACTGTTTCTTTGTTATATTTTTATCTTTAAATTGTACCGCTGCTTCACTCCCTAGCGCAAGATCTATTCTCCTCACATTCGGCATCTGGTAGCGGTAAACATAATTCAGAATATAGTCTAGTCGGTCAAGCTGTTCTAGGTAATCTCCCATCGCGAAGATGATCTTTGCTTTACTCTTGGTTAACACATCAATTGTTTCGTTCTCAATCCGAGTACCTTCTTTTAAAAAATCACTGGAAACGGCTATAAATTGCTTAAATAGATCTGGTTTGTATTTTTTGACGGTCATCACAAACTCAGCAATGGGCTGAAGGTTTTTTACGCTTTCATTCCCGTTTTTATCTATACTGATAGCAGCGCCGCCGAGAAAGGGGAGCTGTTTGAGCGCTTCTCGAGAATAACTATACCCGGTATATAGATGCCCTTCAGGCGAAACCAGTAATCGCTTCAATTTACCCTGACTGTCCTTAAGCGCGATACTCATAATCGGCTGGTATTCCTCTATCGTGATCTTCAATTTATCAGGGAACTCTCGCTCGAGCGTTGCGTGCTTTATTTGGCCAAAGCTCTCTAATTGTTTCCGCAATTTATACAAATTAACTTCCATTAACTTCGTTTTTCGGGGCAACTTTAAATACTTTTGTAGCCACTTTGGGGTTAACACGCCGTTGGTCTCCATCACAATTTGATCAATCGCATTGCCTGCCGAGCGAGTGGTCAGTACGTTTGCCTCGGGTACATAATAACGGTAGGTAAAGAAAGCAATTGTGAGCAAGAAGAGTCCTATAAACCCGTATCGCTTTAGAATATGAGCCAGTTTCTTCTTTTTGGCCAGGGGAGTAATAGCTTTACTGGAAGAACCTTGCGTTATATTCCGCCATGTCTGCCCTTTTTTGTCTCTCTTTTTACCGCCGGCCATGTCTTCTGTTTAAACGGTTAGTAGCTTAGATTTAAAACGTTGCATCGCTGGCATAACGATTTGTCGGCACAGTTCATCACTATCATACCCCATGCATTTGCCGCTATCGGGGTAGATACTCGTGGGTGTCATACCTGGTATTGTGTTTAATTCCAGAAAATAGGGTGTCTTACCGTCTTCTACCATCATATCCACTCGCCCAAAATCTCGACAACCACAGGCAGCAAAGGCGACTTCTGTCATATGCTGTATTTCTTTAAGCACGTCCGCTGAGAGGTTAGCTGGTAGCTCATGTTTGGTTAGCCCGGGTGTATATTTGCGAGCGTAGTCATGAAACCCGCCTTCCGGATTAATGCCGACAACTCCCATGCTTTTCCCGTTAAGCACACCTATGCTAACTTCTGGTCCGAAAATCCGTTTCTCAATCATCCAGTACCCTGGGGCTAATATCTCCAACGCATCAGAAATTTCTTTTTCTCCTGAAAGTAAGCTTACGTCCAGGGTACTTCCTCCGCAAACCGGCTTCAATACAACATCATTGCCTAACTGGCCTGTTACCGTTTTCGCGTCGGGTTTATTATCCAAAGTAAAGGCAATGCTTGGCGTAAGGCGAACCCCGTGTACAGCCACTTTCTGCTTTGTAAGGATTTTATTCATACAAATGGCACTGGATTCAACATCCGATCCCACGTAATGAATGCCCATAGCTTCCAAAATCTTCTGGGCTTTCCCGTCTTCTCCAAATTCACCGTGCATTAAGGGAAAGGCAATCGAGTTATCCGTAAAATGTGTTCTCGCAATTTCCGGTTTATCAATGTCGACTAATTCAACGTCAAAATTGAGTTTCAGCTCATGGTAAACACGCTTACCGGACATCAGGGAAACCGCGCGTTCATTCGATATCCCACCATACAGGATAACAATTTTAGGATAATCACTTTCTTTCATAATAGTTCACTCCATTTCTTCCCTAATAACAATACTTCGGGCTGCAAATCAATTCCGGTGGCTCCGCGTACTTCTTCCCGAGCTTTTCGCACCAAGGCAATTACGTCCGCGCACTTTGCGTTTTTTTTATTAACAATAAAGTTGCCATGAATCGTTGATATCTCTGCCCCACCGTATTGGCTGCCTTTTAATCCGGCTTCTTCAATCAACTTCCCGGCATAATTGCCTTCAGGATTCTTAAACATACACCCCGCACTGGCTTCTTTTGGCTGAGAAGATTTTCGCTTTTGTGAAAACGATTCCATAATTTCACGAGATGGTGTTTGTGCTCCCGCTTTTTCTAATTTGATAATGGCTCCAATAGCTACCTGTTCCTGAAGTTCTTTGCAACTACGGTAACTAACGGTTAACTCTTTTTTCTTATATTCAATCAACGACCCTTCGCTTGAAATCGCGCTCACGCTTTCCACAACATCAAAGGTCTCTTTCCCCATAGCCCCAGCGTTCATGCGTAATGCACCGCCTAGCGTGCCCGGAATACCTTCCCAAAACTCAAACCCGGTATAGCCTAGTTTACAAAGGCTTCCACAGAGTTCTTTCAATCTTATCCCAGCGCCTACTTTTAGCGTATCGTCTTTAAGCACTTCAATAGAGCGCCAATGCTCGTGGTTCAGTCTTAATACCAGTCCATCAAATCCTTCATCAAGAACAACAACATTTGATCCTCTACCTAAAACAAACATCGGGCACTCGTTATTACGCACCCACTTGAGTATCTGCATCAAATCATCAACATTTGCTGGCTCGGCATAAAATTTTGCCGCGCCTCCAACACGCAGGGTCGTCTTCGATGCCAGTATTTCATTTTCTTTTAATACCGTTGCCTCACTCACGCTTTCCTTTAATTTCGTCCAACTGCCTCTCTGCCTTTTTTCTTTTAGGATATTCACAAATTGATATGCCCAATGTTCAATATCCCCCGCTCCAATAAAAAACACATCAACAGGTAATACACTACTCAACACGCTTGGCAAAATCCGATCTTCCAATTCAGTATAGGTTTCAATCAAACACATATGCTCGTTATCACTTCCCGCAGCTTTTAAAATAGCCTCTGTCTTCTCTCCTGAGGATTGCTGTTCACTCGCTGCATACACGGGTAGCAAATAGACTTGTGCGTCTTTAGTCGTTTCAAAAACAGCGGCAAATTCTTTCGCATATGCTTTTGTCCGCGTATATCTGTGGGGTTGAAATATAATGAAACACTCACGCTGTTCTTTACGGGAAACACTTTCCAAAAAGGCGCTTATCTCGGCTGGATGGTGGGCGTAATCCGCCATCACGCGTATATTATCGTTCTTATATAAGAGATCTTGCCTACGGTTGACCCCACAAAACTCATCCAAATTACCTGCGATATTTGTATCCAAAAGTTCCTTACAAACAGATAAAGCCCCCAGGTAATTCATTGCGTTAAATAAGCCGTACACCGGAACAATCGTTAGCACGCCTGTTTCTTTCCCAAAGCCTTTACCTAAGGTAACAGCTAACCCATCATCCACTTTTTCAACGGCGTTGAATGTATAATCGCCGTTTTCACCAAAGGTACATAGCGTGCGCTGAAAATCTTTTGCCAGGGTTTCGAATTCTTTAGGAAGCACTACCGTTTTCTTTGTTCTGTTAAACAATCGTTTAAACGTATCTTCCAGATCTTTTGGGCTTTTATAGCGGTCGGGATGATCCCAATCAAAGTTGACTACTAGCGTGAGTTCTGGGGAAAACTTCTCAATCGTGCCATCACTCTCATCCACTTCGGCTACTACCCAATCAGAAGAATGAGATACTTTAGCCGGATTTTTGTTCGGGTCTTTAAAGAAGGCTCCTAGCACGTATCCAAAGTCAAATCCAAGTCGCTCTAAGCAATGAATCAACATCGCTGTTGTCGTTGTCTTTCCGTGGCTGCCTACTACAGCAACTAGTTTTTTTCCCTTAAGCACTTCTGCTAAAAATTCACCGCGTCTAAACTGCCGCAAACCATGCTTCCTTACTTGCTCGGATAGCGGATGCTGTGATTTGATCGCACTTGAGTAAACAAATATCCCGGCTTCCTTTAATCGCTCTCCATCAGTAACAACTTCAATATTATTTTTTTTTAATAGGTTTGCTACAGGGGGTTGCAGGTTATCATCGTATCCATATACTTGATACCCGTTTTCAGAAAGATAAATGGCTAATGGGCACATGCCCATGCCGCCTACCCCTGCCATAAAAATTGTTTTTTCTTTATCTACTTTCATCTCCCCAAAATACTAAACACCATGTAATACACCGTCTGGTAGTTCAACGCGGCATAATTGCTCTAAATCATCCGCTATTAAATCCACACTGCTGTACGGCTCCAGTCTTGCAAGATTAGAGCGAAACTTATCTAACAGCCATTCATTATTGATCACTTCCAATACTTCGCTATATAGTTTGTGCAACATCATTTGCGAGAGCACAATGCCGCCGCCTTGTTGTTCTAAAAAGGATGCATTGGACAGTTGATGATTATCGGCAGCCCATGGATATGGAATCAAGATGGATGGCGCGCAACATCTTACCAACTCCGCAATACTACCGGCTCCGGCACGAGAAACCACCAGATCCGCGCAGCTGTATAAGGTAGCCATATTGTCAGAAAAGGGGGTAAATACGATTTGGGTGCGTAAGCCGCTAGAGGAACGGTAATCTATCTTCCCTTGCCGACCGCGCTGCATACCGGTAACACAATATACGTTAATACCCATTTCACCTAATTTTTCTCCGTACTCAATCACCCACTCCGTCAGGATTGAAGCGCCTTGGCTCCCACCGATCACGAGCAGCCACTTTCCTTCCGTTGTTATACCTAGGCGTTTTCGGGCTTCCAATTGGCCTATTTTTCTGATCTCCTTGCGTAAGGGGTATCCAAAATGCCTCACGGTCTTTGGGGGCAAGCTTTTTAAATGCACGCCTACGGGTAGGTAAACTCGTTTAGATAGGGCACTCAGGGCGCGAATCGCTTTTCCTGGGTTTCTGTTAGCTTCATGCAAAACAATGGGGCAACCTAATAAATATCCGGCTACAACAATCCCCATGGTAATAAACCCGCCAAAACCAACAATCACATCGGGTCTCTTTTTTTGTAGAAAGTGAATGGATGAATATAGACCAATGATCTGGTTCCCAATAAATTTCATCAACTTCCAGGGTTGTAATGAAAAGCCACTCCCGGGTAATTTTATAAAATCAAGTTGGGGATATTTCTTCAATAGCCGCGCATCTACACCTTTCTTGCTGATCACTAAACAACACTCGTGTCCTCGCTCTATCAGGGCTTCCGCTAATGCAATCCCTGGAGACAAATGGCCCCCGGTTCCTCCACATGATATCACAAAATAACTCATAGTTCTCGCGCCATCGGTAACGGCGATTTCGCCCAATTCCTAAATACGTTTAAAATCAATCCCACAAAGGAATACATAACTATTAAATTAGATCCTCCATAACTGATAAAGGGTAAGGACATTCCTTTCGTGGGCAACAACCCGGTCACAACGCCCATATTTATCAGTGCTTGAAACACTATAAAAAAGAGAGCGCCAGCCACTAAAATAAAGTGGTACAGGGTCGGCGCGTTTTTTAGGCTTATGTATCCGACAATAAAGATCATCAAAAACAAGATCGCTATCCCAGCTGTGAAAAAGAATCCTAGCTCTTCCCCGATCACTGGAAAAATAAAGTCATTATGCGCTTCTGGTAAAAAGGCCATTTGCTGTCTACCTTGCCCAAGGCCTTCTCCATAAAGTCCGCCCGCGCCAAATGCCAAAATACCTTGCCATAGCTGGTACGCTCCATCGCTTTTATTACCTTCAACATCCAAAAATGCTGTTATTCGTTTTAACCGTATAGGGTCAAAAAAGACCGCCACGGAAAATAGAAATACGGCCCCAAATAGGCTTGGCAATAGGTATATCAGCCGCGCCCCGGATAAAAATAATAATCCCAATCCCACACAACCGCACAAAAACGCGGTTCCAAAGTCTGGTTCTACTAATACGAGTATGCAAAATACTCCTATCCATATACCTGGAAGTATGTATCCGTGTAGAAAGCTGTCTATCCGTCTTTGATTATCAGACAGGTATCGCGCCAACACAAGCACTAGTGCAATCTTTGCAAGGTCAGATGGCTGTACATTTATCACGCCTAATCCTATCCAACGTTGCGCCCCGTTAACGCTTTTGCCTATCCCAGGTATCAACACAAGCACGAGTGCTAGTAGGGCTCCCGCGGCTACCACATATGCGTATTTTTTTATTTTTTCAATGTCTACAAACATCAACACGATCCCGGCTATAGTAGCTAGGGTGAGTGCTATTGTTTGCTTCAAAAAAATGTTCTGGCGTTCCGCGCTAAAAGATTGGCTGGCACTCGCTAAAGTGACCAGCCCTACAATCGTCAGAGAAATTACGGCAAATACAATCACTGCATTCACCCCCAAATGCCAATTACTCGTCTGCCATTCTCTTAGCTTTTTTAACATTGGCTAAATATTTCATGCATTCAATATTAGCTCTCAGTTTTTCCTACCTGCACAACAGGTATTTCCTCGTCTAATTCAAATAACGCATCGTCCATATCTTCAATCTGCTCCACTTTCGCTTCTCCTATGATTCTTGGAGATCTCGTTTGCTCTTCTTCAACACCAAGAACATCTGCGGCCGCATAGGAAGTTTCGCTTCTATTTGCAGCATTTACAGGGCTCGTATTAATCTGTGGTATTGCTTTCGGTGCTGTCTTATTTCCTTTAACAGCTAGCTTTTGGCCAACACGTAGTTTCTTAGGATCACTAATACTATTCATCTCTTGTAAAGCACTGACACTCATACCATAGTACGAAGCTATGCTAGAAAGGCTTTCGCCGGGCTCAACAACATGTATGTCCGATTCAGAAAAATTCATGTCAGCTGGCTTTGCAGTGCTGCTTTTTGCAGATGCTAATGCTGGCTGGCTGTTATTTGCGGATATTCCTGGTATCGTAAGTTCTTTACCGGCATAAATTGTAGCGCTCTTCATCCGGTTCGCTGTCTTAATGTCGTCTATCGATACATTGTAACGGCTTGCAATTCCTGACAACGTGTCCCCGTTACGCACTTTGTAACGCATACCTTCGCTGCTGTTCATTGCCTTCATACTGCTCTTCTGTGCGTTGTCTGTAGTCGCCGCAATGCCGGGAATTTTTAACTTTTGCCCAACTTTTAATACGCTTTGTTTATTTAGCTCGTTCAGCTCCATGATATCTACCATGGGCACGTTAAAGCGTTTTGAAATTACCCATAATGAATCACCGGATTTTACTACATATTCTGTCGACGCCGGCTCGGCCACTTTTGGCTCCACTATAAGCGCGTTCATGCTCACTTCTTTAACAGAGGTTATCGGTGTCAACAATTCTGTACTACCGGGCTTCGTTGGCTTAGCCCGCTCTGCTGTACTATCCGAGCCATTAGCGGCGGGGCGTCTTGGCACATAGCGAGTACTCGCTACCGTAGCGTTCTCCGTCTCTTGTGCCCTCACGGCTTCTTTACTCGGGCCGTACGCATTCATCGCACTGCTCTTTTCTCCGGATGAACCGCTACCGGATTCTTCTACTGTCTTGCATCCAGGCTGGACCATCAGCAAAACAATCGCTAAAACGTGAAAAACAAACACAACGCTGACTATTTTTAATATCTTCATAGGTTACAAAAGGCTTTATTTAGGTATATTGGCTTTCGATTCATGTTTCAACCTCAAAACGATTTCTTCATAACAATTCCCTCGGTGAGCATAATTATCAAACATATCGTAACTGGTAAATCCAGGGCTAAAGACAATATCAGTCTCACTTCCTTTATATTTCTCGCTATATGCATACGCGCACTTAACTACTTCTTCTAAGGTCTTGCAAATCACGGATATCCCTCCTTTTTCTTCTATATTTTTCTGCAACTTCTCTGCTTCATCTCCTATTAAGAACGCCATTGCTATTTTATCGTAAATAGCATCAATCAACTTCTTGGTATCGAGCCCTTTACCGGCTCCTCCGCCTATCCATATAATGGGTTTCTCAAATCCTCTGAGCGCTGCTTGTGTCGCGTGGAAATTCGTTGCCTTAGAGTCGTTCCAAAAGCTCACCTCTCCTATTTTGGCTACTTTCTGCAAACGGTGTTTGGGTAGTTTAAATGCGCTGGCAGCTTCTAATAATATAGCTAATGCGTAATCTTTTTCCACCCAATACTTTCTTGCAATGGCAAAGTTTTCGGATTGCGGGTATTTCTCAAAAATGGTTCCTGTTGGCATGTGACTCTGATCTTCAGCAATATAGAGGTTAGCGGGCATCGTTTTATTCATTTTTTTCGCCCACTGATATACACTTTCTCCAATAATCGCTATTCCGTTTTGTAGTCGTTCGATCAGGTTCCACTTCGCGTTAAAGTATTTCTCCATCGTCTGATGACGATCCATATGATCTTCATCAAAATTCGTCCACAAAACAGCGTCTGGCTGGAGGTATTTTAAATCTTCACTTTGAAAGGAGCTTGTCTCACAAACAGCAACCGCTGCTTTGTCTTCAAAGTTTCTCCAAAATCCAGAGAGGGGTGACCCATTGTTCCCCACCGCGATTGCTTTTTTCCCTAGCTGGCAAAGCGCCTGAGCCATAAACTCCGTCAGGGTTGTCTTCCCGTTCGTCCCCGTAACGGCTATAATCTCGCCTTGCCAAAACACCGCCGCAAAATCCATTTCAGCCAAGCAGGTGCATCCGTTCTCTCTAGCTAATTTAAGCCAGGGATGCTCTTGCGAAAACCCGGGGCTGTAAATAACTAAATTATGCTGTTTTGCTGCTATAGAATCAAATACCGAACACTCCAAACATTTTTCATCATAAACAACATACGCTGCCCCCATTACTTTCAACAGGTCAACCACAGCCTTACCCGTCACGCCTTTCCCAAAAACACCTACAGGTCTCTTCAGTAATGGCGCTATCGTTTCGGGTATTGCTAGCATATTAAAATAACGGGCTTATCTTAGTTTCAACGTTCCTAGTCCAATCAGGCCAAAAACAAGGGATAGTATCCAAAATCGTATGACAACTTTATTCTCATGCCAATTCTTTAGCTCAAAGTGGTGGTGTATCGGTGCCATGCGAAATATTCTTCGTTTGGTTAATTTATAACACCCCACTTGCATAATCACAGAGCTCGCTTCCATCACGAATATTCCGCCAACAATCACCAACGTAAGGGGCTCATGCACCATAAAGGCAATTGCGCCGATCAATCCGCCTAAGGCCAGCGACCCTGTATCACCCATAAACACTTCTGCCGGGTGGCAATTATACCATAAGAATACAAGTGCCGCGCCTAACACGCTACTACACACAATTGTTAGTTCGCCCGCGCCGGGAATGTATTGTATAAATAAATACTCTGATATAATGCTATTTCCGGTCACATACGCCATCACTGCGTAAACAAGCGCAACGGTAATGGTGCAGCCTATGGCTAACCCGTCCACACCGTCTGTCAAATTAATCGCGTTACTTGAGCCTGCCATCACTAAAAAGAAAAACAAAAATGCAAACCAAACGGGCATCATGTTCATCACGGGTGCTTTATAAAAGGGAACCCATAATTGGCTCATCAGGCTGTGTGATTCCGCATTCATCAGCAGGGCACCCAATGCCGCAAAGCTTAACAGTCCTTGGCCAATTAACTTCCATCTCCCGGACAATCCTTCTTTATTCTTTTTTACAACTTTCAGATAGTCGTCCGTAAATCCAATCACTGTAAGCCCTGTATAAACCAATAAGGCCACCATCACGTAAACATTCCATTCCGCGAAGATTAATACCGTAGGCAACACGCCCAAATAAATCAACAAGCCGCCCATCGTTGGGGTATTCTTTTTTCCGGAATGTTTTTCGGCAAGCTCCCTAAACTCTGAGGCGTCTCTCACACCTTCGGCCATCTTTAACTGCTTCAATCGTGCAAATAACCACGGTGCCAATGAAAAGCACACTACCATCGTAAACGCCATCGATAACGCGCTCCGAACAGTTATATATCGAAATAGCCGCAGCGGCCCCCACACATGCTCATAATCTGCTAAAAAACTTATCATATCACTTCTTCACGCAAAAATTCTTCATCTCTCGTCTTGCCTTTTCGGCAACAAATTCTCCAATTGATACACACGGCTGCCTTTCAAGAATACGGATCCTTCAAATTGTGATACCGCTTCTCTCGCCATTTCCGTATTTTCATAAAATGCTACTTTTGGCGCTCCATATCCGCGTTCTTCCAATGCTTTCCTGGTAAACATCGTCTCTTTGCCGATTAACACGACACTGTCGTTCTCTCTCAAGGGCACTTTCTTTCCAATGTCATAATGCGCGGCTTCGGATATCGACCCCACACCGGCTATCCCTCCAAGCACATACAGCCGTGGGTGTTCAGTAGGGGCAAACTCCGTAAACATTTCCAACGATTCATCAAGCGCTACAGGTAGGTTATTATAGCAATCTACGTAATAATACCGATCTCCAATCGTCACTGTCTCGCCTCTTAAATAAAGGGGCTTCCATAAACTTAATGCATCTTGTATCTTTTTTTCAGATACACCCAAATATAGTCCGGCAGCAATCGCCAGAACGGTATTCGCCACCATACCGCGTATCATTGGCTTTAAGAGAAAGCTCACATGTCCTAAATCAGCAGACATAATATCAACGCCCAGTCCTGCCTTCTTCTTGGTATAGCGATAGCGTGTCACATACTCAGGGGAAATATGATTAACCACTTCGTCTTCACGCGCGATGATACAAATATTATCACCGAACTCTTTAAAAACAGCCTGCTCCCAAGCACTATTTGTCGTAAAAATGGTTCCGCCTTTTCTGGTTGCACGGGCTAGCTTGGCCTTTTCTTCCGCAATCGCCTCTATGCTCCCTAAATTATTCATATGTTGGGGGTAAACGTTTGTAACAATTGCGCAATCGGGCTCAATCATCTTCGCCAGCTTATCCATCTCGCCAACACGATCCATTCCGGCTTCAATCACACCGTACTGCTGACCTACTAACTCCAGTTCCATTAAATTCAAGGGCACACCTAGCAGGTTATTCCAGTTAATTCGGTTAACTGGGGTTTTGGGCAATCCAAAGAAACTTCTTAACATCTCTCTTGTCGATGTCTTTCCGCAACTTCCTGTCACGCCGACTAATTTTCCGGAATACTGTTCTCGGTGTCGGTGCGCAATCACATGAAACGCTTCTAGTACATCGGACACTTTTAATTGTGGTAACGTAATCGCATCATCATATTCCTGCACAATCGCTCCCGCAGCCCCATTCTTCTGAGCACTTTCTAGAAAAGCATGACCGTCTACTCCCTCTCCTTTCAGAGCAAGGAATATATCACCTTTTTTAAGTGTCCTCGTGTCGTTAGAAAAACTTTTTAAATCATCCTGCACAACAGGGCCATACCACTTTCCTCTGGTCACGCGACTGATTTCTTCGGCTTTCATTAGGATCTCGCTAACAATAAATGATTTAAAACTTCTTTTGCAACTTGCACATCATCAAAGGGTACAATTGTGTCCGCAAATTCTTGATACGTCTCATGTCCTTTACCGGCAATTAAGATGCAGTCTCCTTTTCGCGCGTTTTCAATTGCTTTGCGTATCGCTTCCTTCCGGTCACGTTCAAAGGCAATTAAATCGGGCTTGGTCACACCCGCGCGCATATCTTCAAATATTACTTCAACACTTTCTTTTCGTGGATTGTCAGAGGTTGCCCAACCAAAATCAGCATATTCTTGCACGGCTGCGGTCATCTTCGGTCTTTTTTGGCGGTCGCGGTTACCCCCACAACCAAACACAACAACAAGTTTTCCGGTTATAATCTTTCTCAACTCTTGCAATACATTCACGAGCGCTTCTTCCTTATGGGCGTAATCAACAATGACTTGAAATTCTTGCCCGGCTTCCACTCGTTGCATACGCCCAGGCACCCCTAGGAATGTCGCCACTTTGCGTGCCATCGTTTCCATATCGCACCCGTTTGCCCAGCCGATCGCCATCGCGTTCACTAAATTATAAACATTGTATTTTCCTAATAGCGGGCTCTTTACAATCGTCTTTCCGGTCGGCCAGCACAGGGTAAACTCGCTACCTTCGCTTGTATACGTAATACCTTCAGCTCTTATATCACATGCGGTATTAATCCCTGTCGTTAAAATCTCAATACGCCCTTCCTGAGTCACTTCATCTGCTAAGCGTTTTCCATAGGGATCGTCTATACTAATAATAGCTTTGCGCATAGTGCTGCCGCCTTCCGCCATAAAGAACAGGCGTTTTGCCCTATAATAGCTTTCCATGTCTTCATGGTAATCCAAATGCTCGGGTGTCAAATTCAAAAAGGCGCCTATCGCAAAGTGCAACCTGCTCACTCTCTGCTGGTCTATCCCATGCGAGCTCACTTCCATAAGGGCTTTCTTGCAACCGCTTTTGGCCATTTCATCCAGCATTCCGCAGGTATGAATAATCATAGGGGTTGTACGTCTGGATGCCATCGCCCGTTTCCCTAAATCATATTTCACAGTCCCTATCAAGCCAACGTCTCCTTTTTGCTCGCTGAGTAAATACTGCGCAAGCATGGTCACGGTGGTCTTCCCGTTTGTGCCGGTTACGCCAATGAGCTCTAATCGCTCATCAGGTAGCTTATAAAAGCGTCTGGCCACTTCAGCCATCACTCGGGGGACATTTTCCGCAACTATTTTCACCGCCGGGCTAAATCCGCTCAGGGGCTTTGCGGTCACGACACCCACTGCCCCTCGGCCGATCGCCTCAGAAACAAAATCCACTCCTTTATGCTGCGTCCCTTCTACGGCAAAAAATAAACTCCCTGGAATCACTTGCCTGCTATCATCGGTTATTCTTAAAACGGGTATGGTCTTCTCTCCGAATATCTTGCACTCCGTACCTTTAAATAGCTCTTTTATGGTAAAACTTTCTTTAATTCCTGCCATGGTCATCTCCTCTCCAGGCAAACAGTTTTTTCTGGCGTTCATCAATTGGCTGAACATTTAAATACTGAATCAGCTTTTCTGCAACATTTTTAAATCTCGGGGCTGCTACAACGCCTCCATAAGCTGTTCCACTAACCTTGGCATCATCAATCACAATTGTCATAACGACTCTCGGGTTATCATATGGAAAAAACCCTGAAAAGCTCCCTATGTGGTGGCTTGTTGAGTACTTTCCATTAATAATTTTTTGGCTCGTACCGGACTTCCCGGCCACACCAAAGCCTTTAACATCAGCGCGTCTGGAGGTTCCGTTTGGTCCCACTACTTCACTTAATAGCTTTGCCATCACTTTCGCGGTTCCAACGGATAATACTCGCCTTTTCACTTCTGGCTCATAGTTCACAATCGTATTGCCCGCATCATCAAATACTCGCATCACTACTTTAGGTTTCATCAATACCCCTCTGTTCGCAATCACAGACATCGCGTAATTCACCTGCAGGGCCGTAGCTCCAATAGCATGCCCCATAGGAAAGCGGCTAATCGTCAGCCCGTCCCAACGTTTCACATCGGCCACCATTCCGGAAACTTCCCCACCTGGTCCATATCCAAGCTTTTCACCAAATCCATACGCTTTTGCGTATTTATATAAACGGTTCTCACCGAGCAACATCCCCAAATGTGCCATTCCGCGGTTACTGGATTTCCTCACAACGTCCTCAATACTCAGTACGCCGAACTGCTTGTAATCTTTCGGCAACCGAACGATTCTTCCGTTATATTCTACTTTGCTAATACCGCAATCCACCTCATCGCTCAGTTTAGTAATCCCTTCTTCCAGGGCTGCGCTCGAGGCCACTATTTTAAAGGTCGATCCGGGTTCGTACACGTCAGATACCGATCGGTTCCTATGCGTGTCTAAATCATATTCCCAGAATTTATTAGGATCATAACTGGGGTAATTCGCCATGCCTAAAATATAGCCGGTGGTCGGCTCACTCACAATAATACTTGCCGATTGAGGCTTCAAGTCCGCTGCAATCAGCTCCAATTCTTCTTCGATCAAGTGCTGCACTACTGAATCAATCGTCAACGCAACATGATACCCATCATGCTTTTCCACTTCTCGCACGCGAAATTGCGCCATCTCGCGTCTTTTGCCATCGCGTTCAGACTCTCTCCAGCCGTCTTGTCCCCTTAAATAAAGGTCCATGTAATGCTCAACTCCCATCACAGCTTGTTCTTCTTTATTAACGTAGCCAAGAACATGCGCTGCTAGGTCACCGCCGGGGTATATCCGGTCAAATTTCCTGTTCCCGTAGACACCTTTAATTTTAAGAGCGGCTACTTTTTCATACAAATCTTCATCCATCATATCCACCAACTTCCGCCAGCGTATCAACCGCATCGCATCAGCATCTCCGGCAGTCGTCCCCCATGTTTTTTGGCGTAACAATGCTGCTAGCTCTTTGTAGGGCATCTTGATTAACTTCGCCAACACTGGCCACTTAGCCTCATCTTCTTCCAGCAACATCTGGGGATCAACGCCAAGCTCAATTACAGAGCGTGTCGTTGCCAAAACGTTCCCGCGGGCATCCACTACGTCTCCGCGACAGGCATGTATAATGTCAAACTTCTTCCTATTCGCTTCTACTATATCGTTCAAATGCTCTCTATTAAAGATATGCAAGTAGGACAATCGGCTCAAAACCGCCATAAAGGCGATCAAGACGACTGTCCCCAAGAGTTTATATCTATAACTGGATACAAATGAGCGGTTCATCTATCCTTCAATTAGTGAATGGTTCCTAGTCCAACTTCCTTAGCGCGTGCCTTAACAGCATCGATTAACACCTGGTCCAACTTAGCCACAGCTTTGCTTGGCGCAGTTGGCAAATCTTGTTCTAACACATTGGAATCGCCGCGAAATGTCTCGTTCACCCAAACAACTTGGCGCGATTTAGGAGCAACCAATCGGTTTCCTATGCGCTGTATCAAGTTTTCTGGGCTGTGCGCTTTCGCTATTCTGGTATCAACAAACGCTTTCTTGCGGTCTATTTCCTGGAGCTCCATCTCGTAATACTTTATCTTGTCTGCCGAACGCGTAATCTGCTGTCGCATCCAGACCACTCCCAAGGCTCCCATTAGGGTTATTAACAGGGTCATCGTCAGCAACGTTACCGCGCCCATTCTCACATTCATTATTCTCATTGCAGCATTCATACATCTACCTCCTTTTTTAAAATTCTTAACTTCGCAGACCTGCTTCTCGGGTTCTCTGCTATCTCCGCTTCACCGGCCGTCACCGGTTTCCTCGTAACCAACTTTGCGTACCGTGTCCGTTCATCTTGAAAGCGGCTGTCCTTGCCATGCTCCGGCATCCCCGCCATGGTCTTGAAAAAGCGTTTAATAATCCTGTCTTCCAGGGAATGAAAGCTGATCACGGCCAACTTCCCGCCTAGCTTCAATTTCTTAAAGGCCACGGGAAGCGCGTTTTCAATCATCTCTAGCTCCTTGTTCACAGCCATTCGTATCCCTTGAAAGGTCTTCGTAGCCGGATGTATGCGTTTTCTCCCAAAGGGCATGTTCCCGACAACGTCACTGACTAATTCGGACAAGCTTTGGGTTCTTTCGAGCGCACCGGTTCCTCTCGCTTGAATAATCGCATCTACCACGCGTTTCCACTTCTTCTCTTCGCCGTAATCTCTTACCGCTTTCACCAGTTCGTCATAAGTGGCTTTTTCTAAAAACTCCGCCGCAGGCATCCCTTTCCTCGTATCCATCCGCATATCCGCTGCCGCATCATTGCGAAAGGAAAACCCGCGCTCAACATCATCTAATTGAAAAGAAGATACGCCTAGATCAAATAATATTCCGTCAAAATCGTTTTCTTCAATTTTATCAATCTCCCCAAAATTAATCCCGTAAAATGTGAAGCGTTTCCCAAACTCTTCTCCAAATGTTTTTGCGCGCTCAGCTGCTTCGGGGTCCGTATCAATTGCGACTAATCTGTTTTCCCCATTTCCTTCCAAAATGGCGCGAGCATGTCCCCCACCGCCAAATGTGCAGTCCAAATAAATTCCGGGTGCTTCGTTTATTAAAAAACTAAGGACCTCCTCAAGTAAAACTGGCTTATGCTTAAGCATTGATTAATAAAATGGGTACAAATTTTTTCTAGTCTTTTTTGCATATTTCTTTGGGTTCACAAACCAAGTTCACATAAAACTCGGCTCATCTCATCCTCACCATCATCTTCCTTGTCCAGGTAAGCCCCATATCGCTCTGGGCTCCACACGTGGAATGTCACAAAATTGCCCACACACACTACGTCTTTCTCCAATGCCGCGTGCGCGCACAACTTGTCACTCAAGTTGATCCGTCCCTGTTTATCACATCCAAAATAATCTGCTTTAGCGAAAAATTTCATCAACATCTTTTGACGTTGCTTATCGCCTAAACTCACTTCAGCTACTTTCTCTTCCAATCGCTTAACCATCTTCGGGGGGTAAATCGTCACACACCCAATCGGGTTAGGTAACGCCAAATACACCACGCCTTCGTCACCTTCAAATCGCCATTTCGAGGGTATCGTCAAGCGGTTCTTAGCATCCAATAAATGCTTGAACTCTCCTACATACACACTCTTGTCCAATGACACCATAAAAACGTTTTTAAATTAAGCAATTCCCACTTCTCCCCATTTTACCCCACATTAACCCAAAGTCAAGGAAATCAAGGCATTTTGATCAATTTTTTGTAAAAAATTACTAATCAGCTCTTCGTAAGCACTCTTTTTTTACAAAATTACTAACAACTGTAATAAACAAAATATCACTACTTTAACCAGTAGCTATTAAACACAGCGCTGCCGCATTCAACCCAATACACAACATAATCATAGTAATCATAAATGAAGATCTTCAGACACATTCCGTGCATATGTTGAGTTTTTGACAACGAAAGCATTTTGCGAACAAAGTGCCCCAGGCGTTATCCAAGCGTATTATTACAGCGCTCAACGCAAGCTGCTTTACCACTTTGTTTGCCCACGCGTTTGTGGCTTTTTTTATCGAACACCGCTCTATAGCTATCCCAGTAAGCGCTTAAGCGATGGCAGCCTTTATCTCCAGCTAAAATAGCAGATACTCCCTGTATTTTAAAACAAACTCTTGAGTGTTCATCGAACGATTGCACAACTAAGAAAACCGGCGGCGATTTAATAATTCCACAAAACACACTTATTCTGTGCTCCCTATTTTTCCCAAAAAAAATTGGTTCCCGGCCGGGGACTCGAACCCCGAACAAATTGATTAAGAGTCAACTGCTCTACCGATTGAGCTAGCCAGGAACAGGAAAGCACCTTTTATACTAAAACAACCTCACATCTGGCAAGTCATTTTTTTAGCTTCTTTATTTTTTTGCAAAACGCCTTAAGCCCGTCTAAATTAAATCCATGTCTTCATACCTCTTCCAAGACCGCTCAGATGCCGGCAAAAAGCTCGCGGACAAGCTTACCATATACGCAAACAACCCTAACGCCATCGTCCTGGGTCTTCCTAGGGGCGGTATCCCGGTTGCCTACGAAATCGCCTCTAAACTCAATCTACCGCTCGATGCCTGTCTCGTCCGCAAGCTCGGCGTACCTGGCCACCCTGAGCTCGCTTTCGGCGCGCTCTCTCTTGGCGGCACTTATGCCCTCAATGATGATGTCGTCAACTACCAAAACATCTCCCAATCAACGATCGAGGAATCCATCGCCTACCAAACTCGTGAAATTAACCGCCAAAACGAATACTTTCGCCAAAATCGGCCCGCCCCAAATCTAGCCGGCAAAATCGTCATCTTGGTAGACGATGGCCTAGCCACCGGTGCCACTATGCGCGCTGCCATTGCCCCCATAAAAAAACAATCCCCAAAGCAAATCATAGTCGCCGTCCCCGTTGGCCCCTCAGATACCCTAGGAGATATAGCGCCTCTCGTGGATGAAGTGGTCTGCCTCATCGTCCCCACTTATTTCAACGCCGTGGGTAACTGGTACACAGACTTCGCCCAAACAACAGATGACGAAGTCCTTAATTACCTACTGGAATCTGAATGACGTTTTGCAACAACAACAACAACATTACATCTCTTTTATTCGAGTAGAAGGGCAATTACCCCTAAAAAATAACTACAATCCCTAAAAGCAACTATACTTAAACGCGTTACTTATTTCACCTCGACACTTCAAGTTTGAGATGAAAAACAAGTGTTCATTAAAATACTGATCGAAAGAGCACTTGTTTTAGCCGAGTTTGTTTCAGGTGAAACAAACAGCCATTTTTATAGCGAATTAAACTCTATAAAATGATTAAGTAAACTCGATTTCATAGCTAAACCGAACTTAACTGGACACGAAATATTTATAAATAAAAACCAATCAAAAGCTAGAAACATCAAGCTTTCCGGCGCCTTTTATACCACATCAAATACACGGGTACCCCACTCACTACAAAGAAACTCGCAATCAAAAGCGTCTTGACTGAAGTTTCGTAAATCACCCAACCGCAATAACTTACAGCAACAGAACCCAAAAAGACCTGCAACAGGAAATACTTCCCTCTCTCCCTGAAGAGCACCCGCAAGAGCGCCACAGCACAGGCCAAATAGACAAACAGGAACGCTGTCACTGAAAAGTCAATAATCGCGGTCACCTGCTGCGCTATACTCTCATTCGCCGTCAAAACCAATAGGGGAGTGATCCCCAGGCAACTGACAATGATTCCCACAACAGGCGCGTCATTCTCATTTCTCTTACCAAAAAACTTCGGCATCAACCCGTCCTGAGCCAGTCCCAGAACGATCTGGCCACTGGTCAGCATCCACGCATTCAACGTCCCGATACACACAATAGAAGCAATAATAGCAATCCCAAAATGCCAGTTCCCGCCAAACATACGCTGCACCGCATCCACATAAGGCGCTTTAGAATGCACCAACTCGCCCCCCGGGATCAGTCCCATAATGCCCACGCTGTTAATCAGGTACAATAAAGCCACACATATCGTACCCATTATAATCGCCCGCGGAATAGTCTTGGAAGCGTTCTCCACCGCTCCCGCTGGCGCGGTCGCAGACTCCACCCCAATAAAGCCCCACAACGTAAGCAATGCCACTTGCCCCAGCAGTGTAGACATCGGCAAACTAGCCACTTGGGGCTCCACTACCATATTCCCCGCATCAAAAAAGGCCAAGGCAGCCAAGGGTATGATTAATAATGGTACAAACTTTAGCAACGTCAGAAAGATTTCAGCCCCCCCAGCGGTCTTCACGCCTTTTAAATTCAAGACGGTAATGGTAAAGAGGAGTACAATCTCTAGCAACAGGTAATACGTACTACTCAAGCCGCCTAGAAAGGGGCTTAGCGAACCAATAGCCGTAACAACAACCGCCGTTGTGCTCACCCAAGAAATCACCCAATAGGTCCAACCAGTAAAGAAGGCTGCCACAGGCCCAAAGGCCTGGCTTACATAAACGTGAGGCCCCCCAGTCTGCGGAAAGCGAGCACACAACAGGCCAAAAACCAATGCCAGCACCACAGCACCACAACCAGATATCACCCAACCTGCCAAGCTATAACCCCCATAAGGCGCAAGGCTCGCGGGAAGCATAAACACACCTGTACCAATCTGGCTTCCTGTCACCAACGCAAACACCGCCCAAAACCCTATTTTATTACCGCTCATATCAAATCCACATTACGTACAGCGACAATACCATTTTCAACAAAAACTGCTACCTTAAAATGCATACTACCACTCTAGCCCCCATTCGTTTACAATTTACTTTTCCTAATCACTACACTAGGCTGTTGCTGAGCATCCTCAAATAACCTATTACATATTATATGCAGCGTATTTTAGTTACCGGCGGAGCAGGCTTCTTGGGGAGCCACTTGTGTGAGCGTCTTCTAAGCGAAGGAAATGAAGTCATTTGCATGGACAACCTCTTTACTGGCAGGAAAAGTAACATATATCACTTACTCAGCAACCCGCGTTTCGAATTCTTCCGTCACGATGTTGTGGACCCTTTTAAACTTGAAGTAGACCAGATTTACAACCTCGCCTGCCCGGCATCGCCTGTCCACTACCAGTACAACCCCATTAAAACGATCAAAACTTCAGTTATTGGAGCCATTAATTGCTTAGGGCTAGCCAAACGAATCAATGCCAGGATATTACAGGCCTCTACTTCCGAGGTTTACGGAGACCCAGCAGTCCACCCACAAAACGAAGCCTACTGGGGTAATGTTAACCCTATTGGCAAACGTTCCTGCTACGACGAGGGCAAGCGTTGCGCAGAGGCTCTTTTCTTTGACTACCACCGCTCTAACAACGTTGATATCCGTGTCATGCGCATATTTAATACCTATGGCCCTAGAATGCTCCCTGATGACGGGCGAGTCGTTTCCAACTTCATTGTTCAGGCTTTACGCAATGAAGACATAACAATTTACGGAGACGGATCACAAACACGCTCATTCTGCTTTGTAGACGACTTAATTGACGGCATGCTCCGCTGCATGAATCATGATTCCTTTACTGGACCGGTCAACATAGGAAACCCTCACGAGTTTACTATTCTGGAACTAGCTCAAAAGGTGATAGCTCTCACCAAAAGCAAATCCCAAATCACCCACGAACCTTTACCTGAAGACGACCCCAAACAAAGGCGCCCAGACATCACCCTCGCCCGCCAACACTACGCCTGGGAACCCAAAATAGACCTCACAGAAGGCCTAACTAAAACCATCCCTTTCTTCCGATCTATCATCGAGCGATAGCATACGGTTGTATTGCAGTTTATTACCATTATATCTTATGCATAAAGCACTGGCACTGGCTCACTATATTGATCACACCAATTTAGCCCCTGAAGCAACTTCGATTGACATAGCAAAACTATGCGATGAATCTGTTCAATATAATTTTCATTCCGTTTGCGTGAACCCTTTTTGGGTGCCATTCGTTTATAAAAGACTCGAAAAATCTCCTATTCAAGTTTGTACGGTCATTGGCTTCCCATTAGGGTGCAACCTTTCAAAAACCAAAGCTGATGAAGCAAAGCAAACTTTTGATCTTGGTGCAGATGAATTCGATATGGTTATAAACATCGGATTAGTAAAAGAAGGGGATTGGAGCTCTATTATAGGCGAGATTCATCAAGTCGTTGAAGCCGTAAAGGGCAAATGCGTAAAAGTAATTCTCGAAACATGTTTACTCACAAAAGAAGAGATTATCAAAGCATGCCAAGCCAGTGAAAAAGCGGGTGCTCATTTTGTTAAGACGTCAACTGGGTTCAGCAAAGCGGGCGCAAGCACAGAAGCCGTTGTAATAATGAGACACTCTATTTCTTCGACTATGGGGGTTAAGGCTTCTGGGGGAATCAAAGACAAACAAACTGCTATAGCAATGATTGAAGCCGGAGCAACCCGAATCGGCGCTTCATCAAGTATAGCAATTATTTCTTAAAAACAGAGGATACAGCTATGAAAGATAAATTATGTTGTGCTATAGAATATGGACTCGAGCTCTTCAAGTACCACGCCGAACAAAGACTTAAGTGTATTCGTTACTACTTAGTCTTGCTTACCGCAAGTGTTGGCGCTGTTGGAGTTTTTTATTCCAAGGAAGCACCAAACCACCTTTTAATCATAATTTTTTTGTGTTTAATTTCAGGTATTACCTTTTTCTTTTGGCTGCTTGATCTACGCAACAGAGCATTAACTGAATATGCAGAAGAGGGATTAAAAACTGTTGAAAAAAAAGCCTTTGACGCTAAGGAAATGTGGCTTATTGAGAATTTTAATGATAAGGAAAGGGAAAGGGCTTGGCATTATGGAAATCTCTTCAAGTTGTTCTTTATCTTTGTTATCGCCTTAACAGTAGTAGCTTCCTGTTTTATTATATATTTTGCAAATAACATCAATTGCTATTATTCCATCGTTCTTTTCGTCATCGGTTGTTGTAGAGAAAATCACTTCAAAAATAATAAAAAAGCCAAAAGCTTATAAACGACATCAATAACGTCTGTCCTCCATAGAGAAACAGGATAAAATCTTAATCTAATTTCCCTCGTTTCTTTCATTGACCCCTAGGAAGAAAGCCATAGGCTATTGGTTTTAACTAAAAAAAACCATATATGAAACGCTTTGCTATTCTTACCATCAGTAGTTTGATACTATTTTCTTCTCTAAAAGCAGATCAAAGCCTTGAAAAGGCAGGAGACCTGTTACAATACGCCGTTCCCGCTTTTGGAGCATGGATGATCCTTGCTAAACAGGATACCGAAGGGCTTTGGCAATACGGCGGTTCATTCGCCACCTCCATTGTAACTACTTGGGCAATGAAGTCTTACATAAACCGTCCACGTCCCAATGGTGGCAAACATTCTTTCCCATCTGGCCATACGAGCGCTGCTTTTACAGGGGCTGCTTTCATTCAAAAACGCTATGGCTGGAACTATGGTGCCCCAGCCTATGCCGCAGCTATGTTTGTCGGCTGGAGCCGAATTCAGGCAAGAAAGCACCACGTAACCGATGTTATGGCGGGTGCGGTTCTGGGGATAGTAAGTGCCTATTTATTTACAAGACCCTATGAAAAAACAGGTATTGAGGTGTCTTTATTTGCCGCAGAAAATAAAACATACGGATTACGCTTCAATTACAATTTTTAATCATTCCAGCCAACGCGAGCTTGTCTTTGGCTCATTAGGCGATTAATATTTCTCTGTATGCCTGAAGCAATGACACAGTTTGTAGACGCTACTTTTGACGCCACACGGCCCATTGCTGTCATTGCGGGCAAGGACAAATACCCCGTCATGACGATTAACCGTATCCGGCAAAAAAGGATCCCGGTTAAGATCATTGCCTTTGAGGGGGAGACTTGCCCAGAGCTCTTTACCAGCTTCCCTGAAAAGGATAGAGTCCTAATCAAAGTTGGGCAACTTGGCAAAATGCTCAAAGCGCTAAAAGAATTTGAAGCAGGCTATACCATGATGGTAGGCCAGGTAACCCCTAAGCGTTTATTTAAAGGGCTATACCCTGATCTTAAGGCAATCCGTATTCTAGCAAGTTTACGTGAAAAAAATGCTGAAACGATCTTTGGTGCCATTGCAAACGAAATCCAAAAAACAGGGATTATACAACTGGATGCACGAGCTTTTTTAGACGACCAACTAGCTGAAAAAGGCGTAATGACGGGTGGCCGAATGCGCGCCTCCGAAGTCTATCTGAATCATGGGATTACAATCGCTAAGGAAATTGCACGCTTGGATGTAGGCCAAGGGGTTGTTGTACGCAATGGCGTAGTACTCGCCGCTGAGGCATTTGAAGGCACAGATCACATGCTCAAGCGTGCCGGAGAGTTTGGTGGCAAAAATGCTATTTTTGTAAAAACAGTTAAAGACAAACAGGACTATCGGTTTGATGTACCGGTGTTTGGCTTGCGCACAGTTGAGACAATGATTGAAAGCGGAATCAAAACCGCAGCGCTGGAAGCAGGTAAGGTCATAGTACTGGATAAATTAAGGGTTATAGAAGAGGCCAAGCGGAATAAAATACAAATTATAGGTTATTAAGAGAATATGAGCACAAAGGGTGAAATCAGGGAAATACGTTTGCAAAAAGTCATCGCGGACAATGCAGTATGCTCCCGTCGCGAAGCAGAAATGTTGATCAAAGACGGTTTAGTGAGGGTAAATGGAAAGATTGCCGAACTCGGCCAAAAGGTGGATCCCGCAAGAGATATGATTGTCGTCCGCGGCAAAGCATTATCCAAGGGGCATCCCAAAGAGCCGATGGTTTTTATACTTTTTAAACCCAAGGGTTATATATGCTCGCATAGCGATCCTTATCATGAAAGTACTATCTTTAATTTACTGCCTAAAGAACTTGCTAAGACAAAACTGATCTGCGCTGGTCGCCTTGATAAGGATAGCGAGGGGTTGGTTGTTTTAACCAATGATGGAGCAATGGCAAATAAGATAATGCACCCCTCTAAGGGCATAGTGAAGCGTTATCGTGTAATGCTTGATAAACCTTTGGATGAAAGAATTATTCCAAAGATATTGAAGGGAATACATGACGATGGGGAGCATTTATACGCTAAAAGGCTTATCCTTGCCAAAGCTGGCCCCAAAGCCAGTCAGCGGCTAGACATCCACTTAGACCAAGGGCATAAGCGTGAGATACGGCGGTTATTTGAGCGTTTTGGGTATAATGTCATAAAATTACATCGTTTTCAAATCGGTAGCCTTATCCTGAAGGGCCTTGCAAAAGGGTCTTTTAAACAATTAAAAAAACAGGAAATTGATTTATTGTTTAAAAACTAGCAATAGTTGATCAGCCTTGATATATAAGAAAACCATGAAACATTATTTTGTAGCCGCAATTTCCCTTCTTTTTGCACTCAATATCGGGTTAGCTGCCGATGTTGCCCTAAGTGCCCAGACACAAGAAGCGCAGCTCAACCCTACTGAGGTGCTCAACAAACCTGATGTCGTTGAAAAAAGGCTCGATAAGATGGATGATCTCATGCCTCAGTTTTTTGAAGGTAAACTGATCATGAAAACCAACTTTTTTACTAATAATAAAAGCTATATATTAGAAAACAGCAAAGGGGAGGAAATTGGAATCATTGAAGTAGGCCCACGCGCGCTAACAGGCAACATAGCCGACTTTCTTGACAAATCTGTACGTATTTACGGAACAGCGGAACCAAACCGATTTGGACCATTTTACACGATTCATGCCACATCCATACAATTACAATAACTACCCTACCCTATAACTATAATTGTGTATGTCCGTAATAGATGGTAACGCGATTGCTTCGCAGATATTAGAAGATGTTAAGCAGGCCGTTTCTGAAATAAATGGCAGAAAGCCTAGCGTAGCATTCATTAGAGTGGGGCATGACGCCGCATCCGTCTCCTATGTGCTTAAAAAACAAATGAAAGCTAAAGAGGTGGGCATAGAAAGCCGTTTATTGGAGCTTCCCGAAACAATCACCCAACAAGAGCTTTTTGATATAATCGACAACTTAAACGCAGATGCAACCCTGGACGGCATTCTAGTACAAAGTCCCCTACCTTCTCATATAGATGAGAAGGCAGTCTTCTCCCGAGTTTCGCCATTAAAAGATGTTGATGGGTTCCACCCCATGAACGTGGGTAAAGTTTGTCAAGAAGATCCAAGTGGATTTGTCGCCTGTACACCCGCCGGCATACTGGAAATGCTTAAACAGACAGGTACTGATATAGAAGGCAAGCATGTTGTCATTATCGGTAGAAGTTTGATTGTAGGAAAGCCGTTAGCGCTCCTGTTTTTACAAAAAAGCAGCATGGGCAACGCTACCGTAACCGTCTGTCATTCCAAGACTAAGAACTTAAAAGACCATACATTGAGGGCTGATATCCTAATAGCTGCCATGGGAAAACCTAATTTTGTGACTGCTGATATGGTTAAAGAAGGAGCTGTCGTGATTGATGTAGGTGTCAATCGCATTCCTGATACTTCAAGAAAGTCAGGGTACTATCTTACTGGTGACGTTGATTTTAAAAATGTCGCTCCCAAAGTAGCTAAAATAACACCCGTTCCAAAGGGAGTGGGCCCTATGACCGTCGCTATGTTGATGAAAAATACTTTAAAAGCTTATTACCATGGAAGAGAAAGATAGTTATCTAGATACACTTAAGGCTGCTGCTGCCACCACATTTGAAATGGAGAAACAGTACAAACTGGGAAGCAGGCGTTTACGTTTCATTGCATTCGTTTTAGACGTACTTTTAATCGCCATGCTCACCGTAACGCTTCTTTGGGTATTTATTATTCCCGAGCACTATGCTAGCGAATTTCAGGAATTTCAAAAAGCTCTGGAACAATTTAATGACAAAGTTGCAGCTGGAGAAGCCAGTCGATTTGCCGCAAGCAATATCAAACTTACTTCACAAGCGCAAGAAATGGTTCAATTCATGCAAGGTTTTGTCATTATGATGTTCTGGTTCTATTTTGCGCTCAGCGAACTGTTGATGAAAGGTGGCTCTCTGGGTAAGAAAATTTTCTCATTACGGGTCATATCGCTAAAAACAATGAATCCTCCTTCCTTTTTTGACACATTTTTGCGTTCGGGTCTCAAAACAATGGCATTATTGACACTGTTCCCTGTATTGCTGGCTAGCTATGCCATCTATCTCTTTACACGTGAAAGAAGAGCTGGTCATGATTATTTGGCTAGAACAGTAGTCATTGAAGATACACCAAGTGATGATGCCGATCTGCAAAGAAAATAGAGCGCAGATAAAGTTAAATTTCTACTTGAACAACCGCTTTAATTAGAATAGCATTTGGCTTTTAAATTCGAACGAAAGATATGTTAAGTTTTTTAATCGGTTTCTTTACCGTATTGTTAGTTTTGCTAAGTGGCATGATTGTCATATTGGTGTTAATGCAGCGCGCTAGCGCAAATAGTGGCATGGGTGCTTCCCTAGGTGGTGGAGCAGCAGAATCCGCATTTGGAGCTGAGTCCGGAAATATACTGACTCGCTGGACAATTTACTTCATGGTTGCTTTCTTTGTATTATGTTTCGGCCTTTATTTAGCCCATATGGCAAATATGCAAAACAATACAAGCGGGCCGTTGCTACCTGAGTTCGCCATAGAAGAGCATCTTGATAAGACAGCTCCGGGAACATTAACAGCCCTACCAGAAAGTACCGCAACAGAAACCCAAGCTACTGAAAAGTAAGGACTGGGAGATGCCTGGTAAGGCGATAAAAATTGTTTTAGTTCTTTCCTCACTGTTTTTAGTTGGGCTTGCAACAACTGCTTCCGCCCAAAACAGGTTTACAGGAGGAAGTTTGCCCGATATCCCTAAACTGGAAGGTCATGAAGTAAAAACCTTCATGGATAATTTCAGAAACCAGAGGCTGAGTAGCGGCGATTACTCCTTCCGCTTTTATTTAAGAAATATGCCCAGGCGGGGCGCCGATAAATACTACTACGGCATCATGTGGGGAACGTGGAATGAGCTTGGCCCCTTGACACGTGTACGAGTATGGGAAGAAAACAGCGATGATGTAACTGATTTTCTCCTGCAAAATGGCTTTTCACCTACCGTTTGGGTTTCCAGAAATGGAGCAGAGCCTACTTTCGTACCTAAAGAAGCTTGGAACACACCCCTAATGCCGGGCCTAGAGTATACAGCCTTCGATTTCTTGATGCCGTTTATATTCTGGGATGACTATGTTTATGAAGGTGGGAAGAGGGTTAAGGGGAGGCCGGCGCAGGTGTTTTTGATGGGGGGGGAGGTTAGGTTAGCTATTGATTCTTCATATAGGGCTTTGATTCGGGCGGATATTCTTAGTGATAAGGGTGATATTGCTAAGACATTTAAAATTATTGATTTTAAGAAGGTGGAGGATGAGTGGATCGTGAAATCGATCGATTTGGTGAATGAAGAGAATCGTGATAAGACGCGTTTTCAGGTGACGGCCGTAGCTCTCGGGCTGCACATTGAACCCGCTTATTTTGATGAGGCAGCGTTAGGGAAAATGGTTCCCATGGTCGATGCAGACCAGTATATTTCAATACACTAAAGAATTATGACAATGAAGAAAGATAGTTTACCGACCCTGTATGTGAAGAGCGGTTGTCCGTGGTGCGCTGATGCGTTGGCGTTTTTTGAAGAGAAGAAAATCGCTTTGAATATTGTTGATGTACGTAAGGACGAAAAGGCCTTGAAGCACCTGGAAGCCTTGACAGGCAAGCATAAGACCCCATCTCTGGAGTTCGGTGACTTCCTTGTTTCTGACTTCGATGTTGATGAATTCATTGAGGCAGCGTCTCAATCACCCCAGATGAAACGGCATTTTAAGCTCTAAAAAGCGACAAGAAAGTTTTATTAGACTAAATTAAATCTTGCAACAAACTTAAGAGTAAGTTATGATAAATGCTTAATTAGTATTAAAAAAGCATTCACTTTGAACAAAGATATATACAGTTTAAACAAGAAAATCACTAAGGAGGATATTAACAAGCTTCCGCTAAACGCCTATACCGGAGAAATTGTTCTGGTGGACAGTGATGTTGTTGTTATTGATGCTCTGGAAGCGCTTTCAAGGGAAAGCCTTTTGGGATTTGATACCGAAAGCAAGCCTGTGTTCAAAAAGGGTGTGGCAAACAATCCCCCCTCCCTATTGCAGTTAGCAAGCGAATCTACCGTCTATTTATTTCAATTAGGCAAATTGACGGATCACGCCCCCATTTTTGATCTTTTAGGCAACAAGTCTATTATTAAAGCGGGTGTTGCGATTGATGACGACATCGTAAAACTACGCTTGATGCATGAGTTTACACCAGAAGGCTTTATTGAGATAGGCAATATGGCAACGGAATTAGGCATGATCAATACCGGCGTAAGAAGCTTGGCGGCGATCCTGTTCCAGTTCAGAATATCGAAGAACGTGCAAGTTTCAAATTGGGCGAAGAGTGAATTGAGCGAGAGCCAGATAAGTTATGCGGCAACGGATGCTTGGGTAAGCCGCAAGATTTATCTGGCTCTAAATGAGATGTTATCGCGCTGATTGCCCGATAATCATGCAATCACTTAGCGTCAACAATTGAAAGCGACCAAATGCTGTCTTTGTATTGCGATTGTATCGTCACTGTGGCCTTTAGTGATGGTTCTTGCATATTTTCAAAGACGACACTAGCAGAACCATTTAAAGGCAGCGTAACAGGCAAACTGACAAACGTTGGCGGTCCATTGGGATCCATTGCCAAGACAAAGGCATACTCCTTGATGGCTATATTATTGGAATCCTTTAACATAAGGGGATCCCCCTTCACAAGGATTTCGGCACGGTTAGCAGCCCCATCCACAAAAATAGTGAGATCATTGTACTCACTTTCGTTTCGATCAAATTGATAGCCGAGACTGAGCCAAACAGCAGCATTTTGAGCCCCTGATCCACGCGTTAAAACGACTTTATAAATTTGATTACTTGATATAGGCTGAGCTGTTAAGGCCAAACGACTATCCACCTCCGGCGCATAAACAGTATCCCCAGTAGCAGGATGCTGAATGACCGATTGACCGTACCCCTGCGGTAAAAACAACATTAAAAAGACACCTAGTGTGAGCCAACGAAACTTGTGTTCAAATAATTTCATAATAATTCCTCCTTTTAAGAGCACAATAAGCCAGAAATCTATATTTTGCAAATAGACCTCAAAAATAAAGCTGCGTAATGCCCTTAAAATTAGAAATAAAATTGCCATTTAAACTCTCATAATTTAGGCATAACAAAATGGCGACACCAAAGAAATGCTCGTCATAAAAATGATTTATTTTTCGTATTAAATTAGTGATTTCAGGCAGAAAAACTATGCATTTATTAGTATTAAAGGGCCGAGTTTGTTCCACCTGAAACAAACTTTTCAAAAAAACGGGGTGTTTTATTAAAAGATAAAGCCGTATCCTTTAATAAGGAATCTGCCAATTTTTGGTATACTTACCGCTGAAATGGGGTGGAATGTTGGCGGTATAATGGGTTTAATCGTAGTGGTTTATTAGGTAATGCCCGCACTCAAATAAAGGGCGAGTAATCGATTGGGTTGGGATGTTGGCGGTATAATGGGTTTAATCGTAGTGGTTTATTAGGTAATACCCCCACTCAAATAAAGGGCGAGTAATAGATTGGGTTGGGATGTTGGCGATTCGACCCGCCTACGCCAAGGCTATGGCGGACACTCTTGGCTCTGATCTCGTTACGGGCTGTAGCCCCTATCTCGAAGAGCCAAGGTGAGTAATGATTTGGTTGGGATGTTGGCGGTTCGGCCCGCCTACGCCAAGGCTATGGCGGACACTCTTGGCTCTGATCTCGTTACGGGCTGTATGCCCGTATCTCGAAGAGCCAAGGTGGCGGGACAACTCTTGGCGACTCATCTCGTTACGGGCTGTAGCCGGTATCTCAAAGAGCCAAGGTGTAAGAACCCATGCGGGCGTTGCCGAAGTCACGCGGGTGGAGTTTGGTGAGCTTGCCGGTTTGGGAGTCGAGGATATTAAGTTCCATGATACTTCCGGCGCGGCGCGTGACGAGTAAGTGGCGGCCATCGTTTAGCCAATAAGGTTCGATAAAATCGTCTTTTCCCTTAGTGATGACCGTTGTTTGGCCCTTTGAAAGATCGTGGACTGCGGTTTGGAAGGACTTAAAAATGGCAGTTGTGAAGGCGATGAGATCTTTTTTGATCGGGTTCCAGATGGGCTCGGCGCAGTACCTGCTGATGTTTGTTTGAATACGCGTCATATTGCCATCGAACAAAGAAACCCTGTAGAGCTGTGGGCTACCCAAAGGATCTGAAGTGAGGATGATTTGATCGCCCCTTGGGGACCAAGTGGGAGAAGCCTCGAGATCTTTTGTATTTGTAATCCTACGTGGAGCGTTGCCCTTGTTATCTGAGATGTATAATTCCGGATTGCCACTACTGGAGAGAATCATGGCAACAGATTTACCATCCGGGCTAAATGCGGCACCCGTGTTTGTACCCTCGTAAGTAGCGAATGGTTTACGCTCACCGGTGACGAGATCTACTAAAAAGATATCTGGAAAACCGCTTTTGTAGTAACTTGTAAAAATAAGCTGACGGCCATTGGGGGAGAAACGAGGGAAAGAGACCTCGGCACGGTCTTTTGTGAGTTGCTTGATGTTCTGAAAGAAGAGATCTCCGGTGTAAATTTCGGTAACACCATTACGTTCTCCTACAAAAGCGATTTTACCGGAGAAGTAACCCGGAATGCCGAGCGTTTTTTCCACCACGTTGTCCGCAGCGGCGAGTGCGGCCTGGCGCCAGTTTTTTGCATTAAATTCCTGTGAATAGAGCGTTTGCTTAGGGTTACCTGATTCGACCGTTACCTTAACTGCATCCTGGCCGATGCGTTCGAAAATAAAGGTAAACGCACTCTTACCCGAGGCTACGAGGGCATAACCCCCATGCGTACTAAAAGCCATACGCAGAAGGCTATCTAATTGAGCATCATTGCTTTGGATTTCGATGGGAAGGATTTGCTCAGCGTTATCACGATTAATAGCACCAATATCGATCACATCCTCCGCGAAAGCAGGCGTTAGCAGAAACGCGCCCGTGGCAATGAAAAGAAAGGGGATAAAAGCTTTTATATTATTCATTTTTGTGATCCTTTTTGAAAAAGAGTTTTGGTATTTAAGAGAAAACTATTATAATGGTACTTCGTCTCTACAATGGATCAACGAAAATAAATAAAATGAGCAACATCGATTCCATAAAAAACGTCCTTTCCACGATTAAGTACCCTGGTTTTTCCCGCGATATCCTTTCCTTTGGGTTTGTGAAAAACATTGAAAATGAAGGGGATAGAGCCGTAATTGATCTTTCGATCACTACGACTGATGAACGCATCCCTACCCTATTACGAAAAGAAATAGAGGCAAAAATTTGTGAAGCGACCGCTATTAAAACGTGCGTTGTGAACATTAAAGTAACAAACCCGCAAGAAACGAGCCGCGAGAATGCTGACAAACGCTTTCGACCTGAATTGCCCAAAAGCCTGGAAAAAGTGAAGTATACGATTGCGGTTTCAAGCGGCAAGGGAGGCGTTGGCAAATCCACCTTTGCGGTGAACCTGGCTTGTGCCTTTGAACAGATCTTCGCCGAGCAAGGCAAACCATCCGCCGTAGGGTTACTGGACTGTGATATTTACGGCCCCTCTACACCTACAATGATTGGAGCAAACTCCAGACCTGAGATTGAGGGCGATCGGATTATCCCAGTAGAGAGTTTTGGCGTTCATGTAATGTCTATGGGGTTCTTGATCGACAAAGATGCGCCTGTGATATGGCGTGGGCCGATGGTTAACAAAGCGATCCAGCAATTCGTCAACGACGTGAACTGGGGAGAACTGGAAGTACTTGTGATTGACCTTCCCCCTGGCACGGGAGACGCACAACTCACTCTAGTACAAACGATCCCCCTTTCCGGCGCTATAGTTGTGACAACACCACAGCAAGTTGCGGTAAACGTGGCTACTCGAGGAGCCAAAATGTTTGAGAAAATTGACACAAAAATAATCGGAGTCGTGGAAAATATGAGCTATCTAGAAAATTCAGACACTGGATACAAAAACTACATCTTTGGAGAAGGTGGCGGAGCCCGTTCTGCGAGTACGCTAGAAGTCCCATTCCTAGGAGAGATGCCCCTAGACTCACTTATTCGCGAAGGTGGCGACAGAGGTATTCCGGTAGTCATTAGCCACCCGGAAAGCCATTCTGCTAAACGCTTTAAAGAAATTGCAAAAAAGTGCATTTGCTCGTTTGACAATGACAAAAAACTCATAGAAAATTCACCTCTACTCCAAAAAATATAATAATAAATACCCCAACAATGTTTTTTATGGATCCGCAGAATAACAAACCGAACACAGGAAACATGATCAATAGCAACGTTTTTTTAAATGAATCTACCCTCCTACAAGAAGTACTAGCAGAGCGAGATGAGATCTGGCGCCACAAGTGGATAGAGTCTGAAAAGCGAGGACATGATATTGGATTTGATCGCGCTTTACTTGAGTGGGTAAAGAACCATCGTAATGATTGGCGGGCATATTGGCGTAAGCAAGCTAAGCTGCGAAAAGCCCATTAAAGGTTCTAAAAATTTTATTTGCGTGAGCATAAAAAAACCAGGTCTTACACCTGGTTTTTTTGTGTACTATGAAAACGGATACGATTACCTGAGACGGAAACGCCCTACGACCTCCTGGAGCTCTTTGGCGCATGCAGATAAATTTTTAGCGTACTGGCTGACTTCCTTAGCACGGTTCGCCGAGAGGCCGGCATCTGTACTAATGGTTTGAATTTTCTGAGACACTTCATCTGCGCCACGAGCGAATTCCTGGATATTAAGGGAGATATCGTTGGTACCACGAGACACCTCACTGATTGAAGTAGAGATTTCTTTTGTCGCGACGGACTGCTTTCCGACGGCCTCTGAAACAGATGTAGCGATCGATACGACTTTGTTTATGATAACAGAAATGGACTCGATGGCTTCAATGACAACCTGGACATCCTTTTGCACGCCATTCATTTGGGCTGAAATTTGCTCACTGGCCTTTGCGCTTTGGCGAGCGAGTTCTTTAACCTCGTTTGCAACAACAGCAAAACCCTTCCCGGCATCACCGGCGCTAGCTGCTTCAATAGCGGCATTGAGCGCGAGGAGATTTGTTTGATCGGCGATACTTTTAATCACCTCTGTAACATGACCGATTTCGCGAGCGGAATCGCCCAACTTAACCATGAGCAGACGAGTTTGTTTGGCTTGAGAGTTTGCCTGCTGAGATATACGTTCCTCTTCGGAGCAGTTTTTGGCAATCTCATCTATCATACCATTCATTCTATCAATTGTGGAAGCAACGCGATTGGCGGTGTCTGAAATAACCCTTGCGGAAGATGTGACCTTAGAAATATTGGAGGAAAGTTGTTCCCCTGAGTGGGCTACCTGCAAAGCGTTTTCTTTCATGGTTTCCGCACCGAGAGAATTGCTTGAGGAATGGTCATAAATTTCATCCATTGCAACAAACAAGCTCTGTGAACTATTAGCCAAGTGCCTCATGATATTATTAAGTTGGCAGGCGGTTTCATTGACAGAAGATGCGATTTGACCTATTTCGTCTCCGCGAGCAACGGTAAGTTCTTGAGTGAGGTTACCCTTAGAAAGTTCTGTTAATGCGTTTTTAACGGCATCGAGCGGCCTTAACATGCCAGAAGCTGTGCGCCAGAATATGATGCCAAATACAACGACCGAGAATGCCACTACGAGCGAAGCCATTCTAACACCCGAAGCCACTTGGGCATCGGCAGCATCGAGTGACTGAATCACCTCAAAGGCAGCATGTTTCTCACCTGCTTTCCACTGTTGCATATTTTGAGCATCGATATCATTACCATGGATATTTTTCCATAACTCGTTAGCTGCCGGGGAACTTCCGTGGCAGGTTAAACAAGAATCAACGATCTTTATAGATTTAAAAAACCGAACTGAATTAGAGCGCTTATCGACTTCGTAGTATTCATCGGTATCATTTTGCTCCATATAATTAAGCGCACGAAGCTCTACGGAATCCGGCTCTGTTTTTCCAAGAGTAGCATCGAGGCTTGCGATTTTAAACTTATAGGCACCTTCTTTTGCTTGTTTCAGGACAGCCTGCACGGCACCCACAACGGGAGAGACCATTAAGACCTTCTCCATATCGCCTGCTTTGGCCCACTCTTGTAGCTTATCCATGGAATAGATACCGGCCTCCCACATAGCTTGCGACTCTAAGGAAATGGACTCTGCGGTCAGGGCGATCGCGCGCACTTTTTCCACGGAGTTTGAAACGGCGTTTTCCTTAGCCGTCTTATAATACATTCCGAAAAGAACGAGTACCATGAGTATAGGTAAAACGATACCGGCGACGAATAATTTCATCCACAAGGGCCAATCACTTAGTTTCATTAAAGCAGTCCGATTTTGAATTTAGGGGTGGGTAACGTCATTACTATAACACTTCAAGCGTCCGAAATTCAAGTAAATAGAATGAACCCAAAAGGCATGAGAACATGGTTCTTTTTTGAGAGCATGTAATTAAAAAACAGATACAATTCCGTTTTCAGAATACAGCGGATACTGTATCTAACATATTTCTATAAGTATTAAGATTCTCGAGAGGTTGGACGACCTCGTAGGCTCCGTGGCGCCCACCATCCTTCCATTTTTCCAGACGAATACCAACAACATCTTCGCTGGTATGGCTTGCCCTCAACATTTTAGATACCGTTGTATTACCGTGACAATTGAAGCACATTTCAGATGTCCTGATGGATCGAAAGTAGCGGAGTTGTTTGTGTTGTTTATCAACTTCGTAATATTCGTCCTTATTATTTTGGGACATATAGGCAAGGGCTTTTTGGGCAATTGCATCTGGCTTCTGGCTTCCGTTCATGCCTTCGAAACCGGTTACTCTAAAAGTATAGCCCTTGTTTTTTGATTCTTCTTTGATTGTGAGGGAAGCTCCAAGAATAGGGGCGACCCTGAGAACTTTTTTGAGATCACCTGCTTGCACCCAATGCTCTAAGGTATCAACAGAGTATATGCCATCCTTCCACTTTTTTTCCACATCTGAGGAAATAAGCTCCGCACTCATACAAATGGCTCGTGCCCTTTCGATGGAGCTGCTTACTACATTCTTGTTTGATAACCGGTAAAGCACGGCAAAAAGGATTACAATAATAACCGCGGGGAAAATAACCCCTGCGCAAAATAATTTCTTTTTAAGAAGACAGGTACAAAACTTCATAGGTGCGGTAATGTTTAAAGTAAGATTTTTAGACTTGAGGGGGGATAGGAGGACTCGTATTTCCAGATCCTGCCTTTCGATCCAGTTCCCTAATTTCGTCAGCAGTTAACATGTCCGGCGGAGCAATACTGATTGCTTCAAATACACTCGTTATGCCATCCTTTACCTTCAGCATACTGTCTTGGTGAAGGGTCTTCATACCCTCTTGGACAGCAATTCTTTTTAAAGTAGCAGATTCGGCACCTGCGTTAATGGCACGGGTTAGTTCATCGGTATTGACCATGAGTTCGTGGACACCAATTCGCCCTTTATAGCCTTGGCCACCACACATAGGGCAACCGGTGTCACTTGATTTAAAAACTTCACCACTCCAGCCGATGGCGCGCATCAGGAATTCGGTATCAGCGGCATTTGCTTCGTACGCCACTTTGCAGTTTTTGCACAATCGGCGAATCAAACGTTGGGCGCAAATGATCAACAATGATGCGGAAATCATAAAAGGCTCGACGCCCATATCAGTAAAACGAGCCACGGTACTAGGAGCATCATTGGTGTGCAGTGTGCTGAGCAGAAGGTGTCCTGTGAGCGCGGCTTCTACGGCGATGGCAGCTGTTTCGCGGTCTCGAATTTCGCCCACGAGTATGATATCTGGGTCCATACGTAAGAAGGCGCGAAGGGCGCGCGCAAAAGTCAGGCCGATAGTGGGTTGCATTTGCATTTGGTTAATGCCGGGAATGGTGTACTCGATAGGGTCTTCGGCCGTCTGCACGTTAATTTCGGGGCGAGCCACTTCTCTTAAAGCGGAGAACAACGTCATAGACTTACCGGAGCCGGTTGGCCCGCAGTGCAGGATCATGCCGTAAGGTTGGCGAATCGTTTTACGATATTTTTCCAAATTTTCTTCAGAGAAACCAAGTACGGTGATAGGCATGGCCGCTGTATTTTTGTCGAGAATACGCAGGACCACTTTTTCACCGAAGTTTGTACGGGCGGTTGCAACCCGTAAGTCGATATCGATATTTTTCTTGGTGAATTTTTTAAAGACGATACGACCATCTTGCGGTAAACGCTTTTCGGCGATATCGAGGTCGCACATCACCTTAATTCTGGCTACGAGGGCACCGGAAACGGCGTACGGCAAACTCAGTTTTTCTTGGCAACGCCCGTCTATGCGGTAGCGAACAACGACAGTGTGCTCATGGGGTTCGATGTGAATATCACTGGCACCGCAGACGTAGGCGTCTTCGATGATTCGATTAGCTAGCTGAATAACCGGGGCGGAATCCTCACTTTCAAAAGCACTGGATTTATTTTTTTCGCCCGCGCCCGCGTATTCCGTACCGATGACATCTGCGATTTCAGCCATGTCGCCTGTAGTCTCGACATCTGTACCCTTGTCTTTACTATCCTTAAAGTATTGTTTGAGGAGGCGATCAATTAAGGAAGCAGGAGCAACGGCGACCTCGTCTACCACTAAGTCCGTATCCTTGGTGAACTGCTCCCGGCGCAAGTAGTCCAAGGGATTCGTCATGAGAACCGCAACACTGGAAGGACCTGTTTTCCTATAAGGGAAGATACCATCGTGGCTGACCACATGGGAACCGATCATTTCGAGTAATTTTGTATCGATCGGTAAATTAGTTACGTCTGTAACGAGTTCTTCGTTCGTGAAACGAGAAATAAACTTGGCGGTATCCTTATCACTTAAGTGGAAGTTGGGATCCAGCATACGCTGAAGCAGTACGGCTGAATATTCCGCTACCTCCTGAAGAACGAGTAAATCACTTTCATTAAATTCGCCCGTATTGTCTATGCCAGGCTCTTTATTGAGTACCTGGATAGCACCGATTACCTTACTGGCTTTGAGCGGGACGGTGAGCATGGATTTAACATCAAAACCAGTGTCTTGAAAAAGTTTAACCATGGGCCTTGTCTGCTTATTAGATGCCGAATAGAATGCAGGCTCCCCAGTCTGTACGACCTTACCGACAACCCCCTCACTGGCTGAGATTTTGGTATCGATGAGTTCTTCTTTCTTTTTCTTAAAGAATTCCTCAAGTTCCGGGTTATCCTTCCACAATGTGGGAGAATAATAAACATTCTTAAAGACGGCGCTATTTCCCTCGATCACATAAAACGTCATTGACTGAGCATGTAATGCATCAACAACCTTACTTGAAGTTAATTCGATAACAGAATTAACATCCTCACGCTTAGGCTGAGGTTTGGAAATAACCTTCAGTAAAAGCGCTTTACGAATGTCAGAGGATAATGAAGTCGGGGCATCCATTAAATATCAAAGGAAGTGTGTTGGGGGGACTTTTATACAAGCTGTTCTATTAAAAAATTGTAAAACGTATACACCCTGAACGCAAGGCTTTTGTTATCTCAGCAAGGGATGCGGTTTTTACCATTGACCCCTTGATGACATGAGACCTATAAAAGTCTTAGCACATTTAACACTGAAACATTATGACTTACAAACTACCTAAGCTAGCGTACGACTATAACGCACTAGAGCCACATATTGACGCAAAGACAATGGAGATCCATTATACCAAGCACCATGCTGCTTATGTTGATAACCTGAACAAGGCGTTACAATCAACACCTGAATTTAAAGCACCTGAATGCCCGTTTGAACTATGCGCGACATTGGACAAAGTTCCAGAAAAGATCCGCACCGCGGTTCGCAATAATGGCGGCGGCCACGCGAACCATTCTATGTTCTGGGAGCTGTTATCCAAGTCCGGTGGCGGTGAGCCTAAAGGCCATATTGCTGAAGAGATCAAAAAGACCTTCGACAGCTTTGATGCGTTTAAAGAAAAATTCGCTCAAGCTGCTATGACACGCTTTGGAAGCGGTTGGGCTTGGTTGTGCATTAAAGAAGATGGCTCTATGTGCATCTGTTCTACACCAAATCAAGATAACCCTTGCATGAAAGGCTTTGTAGATTGCCCCGGAAAACCTATTATGGGACTCGATGTCTGGGAGCATGCTTATTACTTAAACTACCAGAACCGTCGGGCGGATTATGTTAAGGCATTCTGGGATGTGCTAGATTGGCAAAAAGTTGAAGAAAACTACAAGCACGCAACTCAGTGCAGTTGCCATCACTAATTGGTGACTAACGTTTTTAATTATTTAAAACAAAAAAAGCCCAGACAATAGTTGCCTGGGCTTTTTTTTATAAAATTATCCACATAGGATTGAGATTAGTTTACTCCTGTTTAGCCGAAGGGCTCTTTACCGTCTCATTCATCCATTTTGCGTGCCGATATCGAAGATAACTGCCCCCTAATGCAAATGCGTAAGTTCCAAAAGCAACTGCCAAAGAAAGCAACTCTGGGGAGTAAAGCACTCCGTTGTTGCTTCTAAGACCCGTTTTGCTCATGAGATTTAATCCAATAGCGCTTGCTAAAAATTCACTCGTTAGGCCCATCGTTGCTGAAAAAAACATAATCTGTTGCAAGCAGTAGTTCACTTGATATAGGTAAGACAATTTAGTTTCTTTACCCTCAAAAAATGGATGTAACAAAAATGAAACTAAAGTTAAATATGAAGGAAAATTACCTGCTACCAAGTTCGCAACACTCAATATCTGAGGCCAACGCAGCAAAAATGACTGCTGTTGTATGATATGTCCGAGTTCGTGAGCCCCACTTGCAATGTTAGTTACACAATAGCTTTCAAATATTGATTGCTTAAGCCCTATAATATTAGATTGTACCACAGCAAATGCTTCAGGATAATCCTCACAATTATGACTCAAAACTCGAATGGTATTGTTTAACATTAGAGACTTGGGTAGTTTCAATACAGGACAGAACTCCAACTGATCGAAATCCACTATAACATCAAAATTTGATAGCTTTGCCATTTCGGATACAGCCTGAGCAGTGTTTACCAATAGATTACAGTCACTGTTATACTCGCAATAATTTTCCGTATAATTTCCCATATATTCTACTAATTTAACCACAGGTAGCATTCCCATCCCGAATGGCAAATATTCTGTAACCTGCTCAATGGATCTACCAAAAGACTGCCAAACACTTTGGCTAAAGCATTGTAGAAAACTTTCTTTCCCCTTACAACGCTTTACATCCTCCTCCGTATACTTACCAGGCTCGCACTTAAAAAGTTCCGCAAGGGTATCAATACCAAATTTACGGATAGCTTTCGCACATAGCAGGAACTCCTCCCTGGAGTGCTTGTCTACAAAAGCTGTAAAATCTTTCTTATTATCTTCATTATCTAATACTTCCAGCGGCATTCCCTGTTCAATAAGGGCTACAGCCAAAGCAAGGTATTTACCCTTTAAGCCCTTTTGGCTTACTTCACGAACTAACTTTAGTTCATCAAAATCATTTTTATTATTAACAGATAAACCTAAACTCCTAGTAGGTATACGTATATTGCTATAATTATTTACCACAAGCTAAGAGTGTGTAAAAGAAACAACAAAAAGTCAATAATTAAGCAGAAAACAAAACAAACAGACTAAGTGGTTTTTTCCTAAACAAACTCCTGCCCATCCATCTGCTTGGCACGTGGGTGGCAACGCTCGTGTTCTGACAGCGTACGCCCGGCTTCGACACTTGTGTAGATTTCCGTGGTAGAAATATCCGCGTGGCCGAGCATTTCTTGTATGACCCTTAGGTCTCCCCCATTGGCCAGGATATGGGTCGCAAAAGAGTGGCGCAGTAAGTGCGGTTTAACATTCTTTTTGATACCCGCTAATGTCGCATATTTCTTCAGTATAAGCCATACAGTCTTGCGAGATATGGCCACCCCTAGCCTGCTCAAAAATAATTCGCTCCCTGTTTTTGTTTTCACAAACGCAGGCCGGCTAGACGTTAAATAGTTCGCCAGTGCCTCTAAAGCCATTTTACCAACAGGTACAACCCGCTCTTTAGCGCCTTTGCCGTAGACCCGTAAAAAGCCGTCATCCATATCCACTGATTGCAAGAGTAAGCCGCATAGCTCAGAAACACGCAGCCCGCTGCTGTATAAGAGCTCTAGCATGGCTCTATCTCTGATTCCCTGAAGGCTATGGAGGTCCGGTGATTCGATTAATGCCTCTACCTCCTGAACCGTGAGCACATTTGGCAACCTACGCACGCGCTTGGGCCCTTGAAAGAGTTCCGTAAAATTATCCCCCCGGGCACCCTCTTTATATAAATAAAGCGCAAACATACGTAAGGCAGAAAGCTTGCGACTGAGAGTACTGACCGTGTAGCCTCTTTCGGTTAATACGCACAGCCACATAGAGATATCCTCGTGCTCGACAGTTCTCCAGTCCATTTTCCCTCGTTTAGATAAGAAATGAGCACATTGGGAGAGATCACTCTCATAACTATCGCATGTATTATTTGCAAGCCCCTGTTCCAGAGTAATATAGGCTAAAAACTGGCCAATCGGCTCCAAAAGCGTTTCCGGCAAAAGCGGTTTTTCAAGAATCTCATCCATCAACACAAATTTAAACGCAAGTGAATTGGAATTCCAAAACAAAAACCTATAAAATTTAATTTCAGGCCAAATGCTATATAGCCTAAAAGCTTTTTGCTTTTCTATCGATTGACTTTCCGTCTTAATAAAGATTAAAGGTATACAATAATAATATGAAAAAAATCAGCAACACGAACCTCCTTGACATCACAGCTCTACCCACGCCGAAAGAGCTGATGCAAGAAATACCCCGTTCATCCAGCGATGAAGACTTTATAGACGAAAGCCGTAACGCTATTCACGACATTATATTCGGGAACGACAAACGCATATTGATCGTGGTTGGACCCTGCTCTATACACGATATTGAAGGTGGGCTAGAGTACGCTGAAAAGCTTGCCAAGCTTGCGGAAAAAGTATCCGACCGCATCTTTATTGTGATGCGAACCTATTTTGAAAAACCACGCACCTCGATTGGCTGGAAAGGCCTTATTTTAGATCCACACTTGGACGGTTCATCTAACATAAAAGAAGGCCTCAGTATTGCGCGTAACTTTTTAAAAATGGTTTGCCTGCTAAAACTGCCTACAGGAACGGAATTTCTGGATCCCATCACACCTCAGTATATTGCGGACCTCACCTCTTGGGCATCCATTGGAGCAAGAACAACAGAATCCCAAACGCACCGCCAGATGGCATCCGGTTTATCCATGCCCATTGGCTTTAAAAATGCGATAGACGGCAGTGTGTCTGCCGCGATCAACGCACTTAAAGCAGCAGGACAGCCCCAAAGCTTTCTCGGTATTGATGAAGAAGGTCAAGCATCCGCAGTGCGCACCAAAGGCAACCCGAATTGCCACATCATTCTACGCGGCGGTAAAAGTGGGCCTAATTACGCCAACGAACACGTTGTTCATACTGCGGAACTGTTGGATGAGAGCGGGTTGAAACCGGCCATTATGGTTGATTGCAGCCACGACAACAGCAGCAAAAGCAATGATAAGCAAAAGGCAGTCTTCAGAAACATGATTGAGCAAATTATTGACGGCAACCATACCATTATTGGCATTATGCTAGAAAGCAATCTGAAAGCCGGCAAACAAGCCTTTCCCCAGCCGATTGAGCACCTTACCTATGGATTATCCATTACCGATGCTTGTTTGGGTTGGGAAGAGACGGAAGAATTGATTCTTGAGGCCTATGATGCTCTTAAGCCTCATTTTTCCGCTTAGAAATATTTAAAAGCAAAATCACTTTTCGCTTCCACTCATTCGATTTGTGAGTTTAACTTAATCATTACCATTAATTTTAAGATAGAGAACCTTGCGTTTTACTTTTCATGACAAAAAAACCTATTAAAATTGCGATTACCGGCGCTGCCGGTCAAATTGGTTACTCCCTCCTTTTCAGGATTGCTTCCGGTGGGCTTTTTGGCCCGGATCAACCGGTATCCCTTCACCTCATTGAGATTCCACAGGCAATGGATGCCCTTCAAGGCGTTGTCATGGAACTAGACGACTGTGCGTTCCCCTTATTGGATAGCATAGTGGCAACATCTGATCTTAACGTTGGCTTTAAAGATGTGAATTGGGTTCTTTTAGTGGGCAGTGTTCCTCGCAAAGCCGGTATGGAACGCCAAGAACTGTTAGGCATTAACGGCAAAATATTTGTCTCTCAAGGAAAAGCGATTAGTGACAATGCCGCTTCTGATGTGCGAATTTTAGTTGTCGGAAACCCCTGCAACACAAATTGCTTAATCGCTCTTCATAATGCTCATGACATACCGACTAACCGTTGGTTTGCGATGACCCGTTTAGACGAAAATAGAGCAAAAGCGCAACTGGCCCAAAAAGCAGGTGTGCCTGTAACCGCTATTTCGCGGATGACGATTTGGGGCAACCACTCTGCTACCCAGTATCCTGATTTTTATAACGCCCATATTAACGGGAAACCCGCGCATGAAGTCATAGGTGATGATGCGTGGTTAAAGAACACCTTCATTCCCACGGTTCAGCAAAGAGGAGCTGCGATTATCAAGGCGAGAGGGCTATCCTCTGCTGCCTCTGCCGCAAATGCCGCTATAGATACCGTACGCTCGCTGGTTTATCCAACGCCTGAAGGTGATTGGAACAGTGTAGCGGTTTTCTGTGATGGCAGCTATAATTTCCCAGAAGGCTTGATCACCTCAATGCCGATTCGTTCTGACGGCAACGAATGGGAAATTGTGCAGAATCTAGATATCAATGCGTTTAGCCATGAGAAAATTCAGGCCTCATTGAAAGAGCTTTCTGAAGAAAGAGCCCTGGTAGATAGCTTGCTCGGTTAACATTACTCATTCTGCCTCAAAAGGTTTGGGGACAACTAGTGGGTTGACGTTTTTCAGTTTTCGTTTTATAAAAGGGGACTATTGATGGTTCCCTCTTATCAAAACCTTTCTACGATTATCCCCGTTGACTTGCCATTGAGCATCGATACGGTTTTTCATCCGGTTCATGATAATAGTACGGATTTCGTTAAATGCATACCCCTGCAGGAAAATAGATACATGGTCGTTGCGGGAGACGTTTCCGGACACAGCCCTGAATCCATCCAAGTTGCAGCGCGCTTCCATAATCTTATAGAAAAGATACAAGAGGAGGGCATCTCCCCCCTTGCCGTTTGCAAATCATTTAATGAATATCTGGCAACGCAATGGAACAATAACCACGAGGGTGATTTATCCGCATCAATCACCTCATTAGCTGCTTCCTTTATTACATTTGATTTAGCAAGCAATTCTATACAATTACTTTCCAGCGGCTTTCCCTCACCCACCCTGCACACAAGCCATATGGCACCGATGGTGAACCTAGGGAATGCTTCCATGCCAATGGGATGGTTTGACCCCTTTGAGCCCTACGCGCACAGCACAACATTTCCAGCCGAAGGGATCTTGTATCTTTGGAGTAACGGCCTTATAAGCCATGCGCGGAAGATGGATATACACCCCCTTTCGCTTGCAATTCTCCTCCTGCAAACAAAAGATGAAAGCGATACCCCTTTTCTAAAAGAGCAACCGGATGATATTTTATTAATAAAAATCTCGTGGCCAAAATTAGATATGAAGGTGAGCACGTTGCCTCTGTTTGAAGCGAATTACGCAGGAAATACAAAAGATGATATAGATATGTTTCAAGCAACGTGGCGAAAGAGCATTCAGGCGATTCTACCGAGTTTGCACAAAGAGAAACTCAATAAGATTCTGCTGTGCACGCGGGAGGCTATATTAAATGCGTTGTCACACGGCTGCTCCCTCCAAAATTATCTTTTCAGCAGTATGCAAATGTGTATTTCCGCGGATATGAATTCAATTTTCGTACGTATCCAAGATGAGGGTACAGGATTTGATCCTGATTCGCCTTCATTGCAGCTGGCTAGAGGATTGGAAGATCACGTTCCTCTCGGACTGATCATCATCAAAAGCCTTGCTTCTTGGGTTGAATTTAGCAACAATGGAAGTTGCCTGCTATTATCTTTCCACTTAGATAAAATTTAACCGACCCAAATTTCGGCACCTTTTTATGTTAGATTATCGAATCGAGAATGAAACCCTCACCATTTCCATCCCTGGAGATATCTCCAGTACAAACGCCAGCGAAGTACAGGCCTCTATTATTCAAATAGTAGAGACGAAGAATGTCTGGCAAAACAAATGGAATCATTTGAAAATCGATCTTACGCGTGCGGAAATTATAGATTCGCTGGGCATCAATGTGTTGATCAATGTTCAAAGAAAAGTGAAGAACAGGCCATGTGACATTGAAATCGTGATTGCCAGTTCAACGATTTTGCAGCTGCTCAGTTATACCAGAATTGATCAACAGATGAAGATCACTATGCTTGATGCTTCAGACGAACGAAGCCAATATTCAAGTTAAACGATCATACCGGCGGTATCCCGAATTAACCAATTTGAATTAACCGGTTTTTGCGAGCCTACTTTTTCAGAGAGGTCGTAGAGCGGCATTCCTTCTTCTGCTCCAGAGGCGGTGCCCAGTTGGTTTAATTGTTGAACTCTTTTAGCGAGCTTGATGGCATCGCTTCCCATCGGCAAGGTAGTGACTTTGCCGTCTTCGGAGCGTAACATATAATAACCATCCCTGTATTCCAGAGTGACTGCGGATGAAGCGCCGGTGCCAGATATCATAGCCTGTACATCGGGGTGATTGATGAGCTCATTTGAGAGATTTTTTTTCAAATTATTAATATCATCTACGTTACTCACATTATTCTCCATTAAATAGGTACTTAACTCATTGGGAAGCTTACCGCTGTTTCGGACTTTCATAGCTTGCTCAAAAGACTCCTTGGGAGTTACCTCAGGAGCCTTGGGTGCTGACAGGTTATTGACTAAAGCTTTTCCAAGCGAGAAGAGTCCGGTAATTAACAAAGGGTTCATGGGGCAAGTATTCTCCTATAGGGTTATCTCATCACGCCTACACTGTAAACGCATCCAATTCCTAGAGAAGCAATAAGAGTGCCAATTTACCTAACCAAGCGCTTTTCGAATCAATTCTTCTGCCAAGGCCTCTTTTCCTAGAGTCTTTACCGCGCTTTGAACCGCTTTATCAGCTTCAGTGAGCTTATAGCCCAAGGTTACCAGAGCGGCAATAGCGTCCTGAACGGCATTGCCGAATGAATCACCACCTGTAGCGGGTTCCCCCGTGCACATGGAAACCGTAGTTGTGCCTATAGAAAAGACCTTATCTTTTAACTCCAGCACTAAACGTTCGGCTGTTTTTTTTCCAATTCCGGGGCATTTTGATAATAGCCCAACATCGCCTTTAGCAATTGCGTTTTTAATAGTATCAACAGACAGCTTGCTCATAATACCCAGGGCAATTTTTGGCCCGATACCGGATACTTTTTCAACCAACAAGCGAAAGAAGTCTCGTTCCTCGCGTGATGAAAAACCGTACAACGTTTGAGAGTCCTCACGATAGACGACAATGGTGTGCAATTTTACATTATTCCCCACACGAGGCAACTTTTCCATAGTAGAGATGGGCATATTCACCTCATATCCCAAACCGTTAGCGGTCTCTATAATGGCCTGCACAAGTGTGCTTTCAACGACTTTACCTTCAACTGTTACGATCATATAAAAATGAGTTATTTATTTAAATTCAATACATCGCGCATGTTATAAAGCCCTGGTGCCTTTTGCGTGACTAGCCAACAGGCCGCACGTAGAGCTCCCCGTGCGTAAATAAGGCGATCCCAAGTACGCTGGGTTAATTCCAAGCGCTCTCCTTGGCCTATAAAATATGTGGTGTGTTCTCCTACAACATCTCCCCCACGCAGAGCGTGCAGGCCTATTTCATCTTCAGTGCGTTTGCCGGTGAGTCCTTCGCGGCCACATTGTAGATGTGATGTTTTGCCTCGGGCATTTGCGATTGTCTCAGCCAATGCAAGGGCGGTACCACTCGGAGCATCTACCTTCAGGGCGTGGTGGATCTCCATAATTTCGGCATGGTATGCTTTGCCTAACTTTTCAGCTGCTAATTCCGTGAGATAAAATAAAACATTTACTCCGATAGCATAATTGCCGCTCATGAGAACCGGAATGGTGAGAGCTGCAGATTTGATTGCTTGAAGCTGTTCTAGGTTAAAGCCAGTTGTTCCGATCAAAATAGGTTTTTTATTTTTGAGCGCATAGTCCAATACCGCCAAACTGCCTTCAACAGTACTGAAATCAACAATAACGTCTACCTGATCAGCCGGTATATTTAAATGCCCGCCACGCTCGATAGAATAGGCTATAGCTATGCCGGAATCCGGTGAAACTTCTTGAATAGCAGTTCCCATTCTGCCTTTGGCACCATTTAGCAATATTTTGAGCATCTTTTATAACCATAATACTCATACCAATATATGCAAGGAAGACCTTTTCCTTAGTGGGTATTAAATTTTACAGATAAAGAACCCTGCCTCGATGTTTGACATTGCACCTTCATGGTATAAAATGGTGACTATCCCCCTCATTTATTTATGACGACTATGAACCTATCTGAAATGAACGAACAAGTTAAGGAGGCTTCAGCGTGGGTGACACTCCTTAGGCAAGAAATCGGGCGAGTAATCATCGGCCAAAAGTACCTTGTGGACCGCTTAATTGTCGGGCTTTTGGCAAACGGCCACGTTTTATTAGAAGGCGTTCCCGGGCTTGCTAAAACCCTCTCGATTCGCACGCTTGCTCAGGCCATACAAGCTCACTTCCAGAGGATACAGTTCACGCCGGATCTGCTACCCGCGGATATTATTGGCACATTGATTTACAACCCGCAAAAAGCCGAGTTTTTCACTAAAAGAGGACCCATATTCGCTAACATTATTTTGGCAGATGAAATCAATCGAGCTCCTGCAAAAGTCCAAAGTGCATTGCTAGAAGCGATGCAAGAGCGACAGGTGACGATTGGCGATACTACCTACCCCCTGCCGGAGCCTTTTCTGGTACTTGCCACAGAAAACCCCATTGACCAAGAGGGCACATACCCGCTTCCTGAAGCTCAGGTGGACCGGTTTATGCTTAAGATCAAAATAGACTACCCTTCACAGGAGGAAGAGCTTAAGATCTTGAACACGATGGCTTCCACTAAACCGGACTATACCATCAATTCAGTCGTCAGCCCTCAGGAAATTTTGCGTTCCAGGAAGTTAATCGACTCTATTTACATTGATAACAAAATAAAGGACTACATCATCGATATTGTTTTCACGACACGTGACCCAATGCGTTTCAAGCTAAACCTAGCAAATATGATTCAGTTTGGTGCTTCGCCACGGGCAACCATTGCGTTAACCCTAGCTTCGAAGGCCTGGGCCTTTTTCCATGGCAGAGCGTTTGTAACGCCTCAAGATGTAAAGAATATCGCCATGGATGTACTGCGCCATCGTGTGATTATATCCTACGAGGCGGAAGCAGAAGGCCTGACTAGCGAAAATATTGTACAGAAAATCCTCGATACAGTCCCTGTCCCCTAAGCGATGCCAGACGATATCAATAAGACCGGCGAAATTCTGCGCAAAGTTCGGCAAGTAGAAATACGCACTAACCGCATGGTTACAGATGTTATGGCCGGCGCTTACCATAGCGTCTTTAAAGGACGCGGGATGGATTTTGAGGAAGTACGTGAGTATGTGCCCGGCGATGATGTTCGCACGATTGACTGGAATGTAACCGCGAAAACAGATATACCGCATGTAAAAACGTTTAGAGAGGAACGCGAACTTACGATTATTCTCATGATAGACTTAAGTGCTTCCGGCATCTTTGGTTCTTCAGAACAAAGCAAACGCGAGCTGGCTGCCGAAGTCGCTAGTGTGCTTGCTTTCTCTGCCACGAGGAATAATGACAAAGTGGGCCTAATCCTTTTTTCCAGCAAGATAGAGAAATTTATTCCCCCGAAGAAAGGCAGACAACATGCCTTGCAGATCATCCGCGATATGTTTTTCTTTGAACCGGAGGAACGCGGTACAGATATTATCGCTGCATTGCAATATCTCAACCGCGTCACTAAACGCAAAGCAATTGTCTTTCTCATAAGCGACTTTTTACAAGACAAAGACGGCAAGCTGCCTTCCTTTAACCTTCAAAAAAAAGATCCCTTGATACGCGCGCTGGAAATCACAAACCATCGACATGATTTAATCAATATAACGGTCTCTGATCCGCGTGAAGTCGAACTCCCCAAAGTTGGCCTACTTTCATTAGAAGACTCTGAAACCGGTGAGCTTATACAAATAGACACTTATAACAAGAATGCTAGCCAAACGTTTGCGAACTTAAACAGAAACCGCCTGAGCGCGATTCGTAAAACGTTTCAACAAAAGGGGCTCAGCGCGATCCATTTATCCACCAGCCGACCTTATATCAAGGATCTACGCCTCTTTATGCAAAATAGGATAAAAAAGAGATGAACGCGCAAACCGACATCCATGATATTTTGCCTCCATTGGAGATCCCTTGGCCGCTTTGGCTATGGGCTGCTATCATTGCCACCGCTGTTCTTCTCTTTATTGTTTTTTATTGGCTGATTCGTAAGTACCTGAAACGGTTGCGTCAAAAAAGAGCTAAAGCACAATATGCTCCACCACCGACACCTTATGAGCTTGCTTTAAAAGCATTAGATGAGGCTCAGCAATTGATGTCTCCCGGTAACGATCATGCGTTGTCGATCGCGTTATCGGATACCATTCGTGTCTATTTAGAAAAGGAGTACGTTCTTCCCGCACCTGAGCGCACAACAGAAGAGTTTCTGCATGACGTGAGCGCGCAACTTTTATTTAGAGGAGAAACGCTCGATATCCTCTCTCTGTTCTTACAACAGTGTGACTTGGCGAAGTTTGCCAAACAGGCATTCACTCCTGAACAGCAAAAAGTACTTTTAGATAAAGCAAAAAAGTTTCTGGAGCATGCGCAAAAACAAAAATACGTCTTTCACCAGCAAGAAAAGTCCGTTCAGAAAGCCCTCAAGACTTGGAAGCCAGACTATTCTTAATCCGTTGGAAGTCTATCTTTAATAATACTCGCAATTCACCGCGCACCTTGGCTATGCCCATGATGTATTCGCTATCTACGCTTTGCCCAAGGTCGATGTTCTCATTGACCTCAGCGTGTGGTATATTAACAACCTCATCTACTTCATCCACGATCATGCCCATAAGCGTGGGTAGGTCAGATTCGTCTTCTATTTGAATGACAACAATGCAGGTTTCCATTGTTTCAGCCACCTCTTTAAAATCAAACTTCATCCGTAAGTCAATGACAGGCACAACCTTTCCTCTCAAATTGATAACGCCTCGCACGTAATTAGGCATATGGGGCACCCGTGTAATGGGTTGTAAACGGATAATCTCTCTTATCTGCAATACCCCGATACCAAAATGCTCCTCATTGAGGCGAAAGATTAAATACTTATCAACACGTTCCTCATCCAACAATGTCCGAACGTTGTTTTCACCGACTTCCGTTTTCATAGTAAATAAGGGATAAGGGTAGCTACTTTCTACAGCTTAATCGTAGATAATGATCATTGCAAAGTTAAAAATGTTTCGTGCCCTAAAGCGCTTTACAATTCGTGGCAATTTGGCAGTATTTAATGTTATATAATTAAACATACTCAGCCAAAGCCTTTATTATGAAACAATATCTTGATCTTTTACAACATGTCCTTGAAAACGGTGAAGAGCGTATGGACCGCACAGGCGTAGGCACCTATAGTGTTTTTGGAGCACAAACCCGTTTCGATATTTCAAATTCATTTCCATTGTTGACGACTAAGAAACTCCATATACGGTCTATTCTGTACGAGCTGTTTTGGTTTTTAAAAGGGGATACGAATATTAAGTATTTAAATGATCATCGAGTGTCTATTTGGGATGAGTGGGCTGACGAGAATGGAGATCTTGGCCCTATCTACGGAGAGCAATGGGTTCGCTGGCAACGCCCTGATGGTAAAACGGTTAACCAAATTGACCGTGTGATAAATGATCTAAAGGCCAACCCACATAGCCGGCGCCACATTGTGTGCGCTTGGAACCCGGGTGTGCTGGACCAAATACAGGTCTCCCCTCCCCCTTGCCACGCGCTTTTTCAGTTCTATGTTTCGGGGGACAACGAGCTTAGCTGTCAGCTATACCAACGCAGTGCTGATATCTTTCTCGGCGTGCCGTTTAATATAGCATCCTATGCGTTTCTGACCTATATGGTGGCACAGGTAACCGGAATGCGTCCAAAGGAGTTTGTGCACACATTTGGCGATTTGCATCTTTACACAAACCATGTTGATCAAGCAAAAGAGCAACTTTCCCGCGAGCCTCGCGCGCTCCCGCAGCTTAAGTTAAACCCGGACATCAAGAGTATTTATGATTTTGACTTCCCGGACTTCGAGATCGTTGATTACGATCCATACCCTTCTATCAAGGCTCCTATAGCAATTTAATTAAAAAAATTTAGCTATGAAGGCCATCGTTGCAATTGCGGAAAATAATGTCATTGGGCAAAATAATTCACTTCCTTGGCAATTGCCTGAGGACTTGAAGTGGTTTAAAAAGGCTACGAAGGACAGTATTCTCATCATGGGGCGCAAGACCTTTGATTCTCTCGGCAAACCGTTACCGGGCAGAGAAAGCTATGTCCTCACGCGATCAAACAAAGAGATCCCGGGCGCTCACGTGATTCATACGGTTGAGGATGTCTTGAAGCTTAAAGAAACGGCAACAAAGCCGATTTGGGTAATCGGTGGGGCTGAGATCTACAAACTGCTCCTTCCCTACTGCGCCGAACTCTACATCACCCATGTTAAAGACAACCCAGCGGGTGACACTTTTTTCCCGGAATATGAACCTATGTTTACAGCAAGCGAAACATTACAAGACACACCGGAGTTTAAAATCGTCTGCTATCGTAATGTAAGGCTGTCGTCACAAACTACATGTGAGCCGCAAAAATAAACGCGCCAAGGCTTCCTTGGTATAGTCCCATAACAATCGTAAGCGTTGCGAGTAATCCTAAGACAAAGCGGTGTATGCAAGAAGACGCTGGCAAGGCATAAACATCTTCAGCTTCTTTACGATCATCCTTTGCTTTCCAGGCAAAGAAATACGTCTCCCGAATCCAGTCGAAATAGTAATAAATTGAGATGACAACGCCGATGACGGCTATTCCTAACAAAACGTAAAGGCCTGCTATATAAGCCGCTATAAAGATAAATAGTTTAGCGATAAAACCGGCTGTTGGAGGAATCCCAGCCAGAGAGACCAATCCTACCCCAAGAACAAAGCCTAGAAACGGGTTTGCCTTGGCCAAATTCTCGTAATGCTCTAGGCGCTGATCTTCGTCGTTATGCCCGCACACGAGTACCATAACTCCTGCCACTGCGAATGACGCAAACAAGTATGCGTATAAATAAAATATTACCGCCGGGATTGCCCAGGAAACTTTAAAAGCCGCGATGACACCTATTAGCATATATCCTGCATGGGCTATACCGGATAAACCGATCAAACGTTTAACATTTCCTTGCGGGACAGCTGCCAGGTTACCAAAAAGAATTGTTATACCCGCAATGGCAGAAAGCATGGGAATGAGCAAATATTGCATCGGCCAGAAAGGTCCTGTAATCAAGTTGATCAGAACAATGAACCCACCGGCCTTGGAAGAAACGGCTAAGAACGCCATTACAGGAGTTGGCGCACCTTGGTAAACGTCCGGTATCCAGATCTGGAAGGGAAAGGCACCAATTTTAAAGGCAACACCACAAATCACTAAAACAACGGCGACTTGGACGATAAAGTTATGAGAATTCAGCCCAATAAAGCTGGCTAATTCGGTAAAGCTAAGCGCGTCTACCGTATGCCCTTCAATCATGGGGTTACCTGCAACACCGTATAATAAAACAATACCGAAGAGCAGGATGGCAGTGCTCACGCCGCTAAGAATCAAGTACTTAAAGCCGGCTTCCAAGCTAAACACACTGCTCCTGGCGTAACTGATCATTACGTAGAAGGCTACAGAAACCAGTTCCAGGGAAACAAACAGCATGATAAAGTGGTTACTCTGTGCCAAGAGCATCAAACCGATCGTTGCAACAACCAAGAGGTGGTAAAACTCTGTTCGCGGCAAGTCCTGTTTCATAAAATAGACAGAGGCTAAATAACCCACAAGTACCGAAGCAAACAGGAAGAACACCCGCATCACTTCCCCTAAGGGCGTGTGTAAGAGCATGCCGGAAAAATTAGAAATCGGTTTTTCAACAAATGCGTTACTGCATATCAAAATAAATAATAATGCGACTAACAAACCCCCTATGGCTACTCGAGGAATGATCATCTTCAAATGCTGGGGTAAAAGCATCTCTAGCCCTAAAAGCAATAGGGCCAATATCCCGAGCAAGATCTCCGGTTCAATATAGATCCATTGGTTGGACTCCGCGATTAATCTTAAAATTTCCATATCTATTGTTGAATACTTTTAATTTCGTAAACTGTTGTTTTCAGTTCATCGTTTATAAAGTCTGACATCGGTCTTGGCCAAAATCCTATAATAACAAGTGTCGCAATTAATAGAACTGCAGGAACACGTTCCGCAATCGAGATATCTGTCATGTCCGCGGAATTATACTGATCTTTGAATGAATCTCTGGGTTTGCCCATAAAAATCCAGGCCATTGCTCTCAAGCCATAAACAGCAGAGATTACGATACCAAAAATGGCCACAAAAGTCATCCAATGGCTGTATTCCCATAGGCTTATAAAAATTGTCAGCTCGCCCCAGAAATTAGCAAACCCGGGAAGGCCTATATTGGCCATAATAGCTGTTAAGAAAAAGGCTGCCAGAATAGGTGTCTTTTTATACAAGCCACCCATAGCCGTCATATCAAAGGTTTGCGTGCGTTTATACAACAGAGAACTCATCAAGAACAATAGTGCCACAGAAAGCCCGTGCGCGAACATCAATAAAATAGTACCGCCGATACCGATCGTGGAAAGGGTTACGATACCTAGGAAGCAATAGCCCATGTGCATCACCGAGCTATAACCGATCATCTGCTTTAAGTCGCGTTGGGAAGTTGTCACCAGCCCGAGAATGAATACGTTACAGAGGGCTAAAATGGCGAGGAAGAAACTCCAATTAGCTGCTCCTTGTGGCAACAAGGGTGCCGCTATCTGAATGAGCCCGTATAGGCCAAACTTTTTCAAAACACCGGCATGCATCATAGCTGTCGGTGTAGGTGCGGCGGCATAGCCTCTTGGCGCCCAACTATGGAAGGGGAAAAGGGAGACGAGTATACCAAAGCCGATGAGTAATATGGGGAATATATTGTTTTCAACGGTGACCAATAATGGGTACTTGGCAAGAAACTGTTTTAGGGAGATCAGGTCAAACGAACCGATGCCACAGGAAACATAAAGGGCAATCAAGCCAACGAGTGTAATGAGAGCGCCTAAGGTCAAGTAAACCGTCATTTCCATAGCCGCGGTTCTGCGGCCTTTTCCGCCCCATACACCAATCATAATAAAGGTAGGTACGAGCGCAAATTCATGGAAGAAGAAGAAGAAAAAGATATCAATGGATGCGAAAACTCCCATCAAGCCCGCTTGCATCAAGAGCAATAGAACAAGGTAGCGGGAAATGTTTTCTACTTTTGTAATAATAGCATGATAACCCGCTGCCAACCCCACAATACCCGCTAGCAAGTACAAGGGCGCGGAAATGCCGTTTAAGCCGAGCTTGAGGCTAATCCCTAAACCGTTTAGCCCGGTATCAATATTTGAGTAAAAGGCGTAGCCTCCGTGAGTAATGGCCGCTACATTGTATTCAAAAAATAACCACACAGAGCATAGCGCAGGGACAATGAACCCGAGCAAAGCAACAGAGCGCACAAAATTTTCGTTCTCAGGCTTTCTAATGATGAGCACAAATGCCGCTATCAACGGTACAAATATAGAGGCTTGTAAGAAAAGTGGGTTAAATGGATTCATAACATAAAAGCTCTACAGATTAGTAGATTGCGAAAAATAAATAGATTAAAATGCCAAACAAAAACCAATACACATAGCCGTGCAGGTTACCGGTGTGCAGTGTTTTAGTAAAAATGCCCACGAGGCCGGTAAAGCCGGCTGCCCCGCGTACAAATAATCCTGAGATAAGCACGAGATCCAAAAATGCAAGCGCGTCCGCAAATCGCTGCTGCACTTTTGCTACAAAGAAGTTATATACTTCGTCAAAATAAAACTTCTTTTGAAAAACCCTGAACAGCGGCCTCACTTGGGATTCCAGCGGATCCTTTACCGTACCTGGTTTGTAGTATAAATAAGTCAAAACCAAACCAAGCATCCAGGCGCTGGTTGTCATGATCAAGAGCATGGTAGAGGCTCCGGCTTCATGAATAGCGTTTGAAATCGCTTTATATTCGGGTAAAAAGGCAGGGCTCCAGGTATTGGGCCACAAAGTGGTATAGCCCGCTACTAAAGCAAAAATAGCTAAGATGATTAAGGGGACTGTCATCACCAGGGAACTTTCCTTGGCGATTTCGGCAGATTTGGATTTGGTATGCCCGAAGAAGGTGATCCAGAGCAATCTGCCCATATAACAAGCGGTCAGAAATGCCGCAAAGTAAATGGCTACGAATATGCCCTTATTACTCAAGTATGCTGCTTCTATGATGGCATCTTTACTGAAAAAGCCGGAGGTAAAGTTAACACCGCAAAGGGCTATCAAGCCGGCCATAAAGGTGAGCGAGGTTACGGGCATGCGCTTTAAAAGGCCGCCCATCTTAAAGATATCTTGTTCGTGGTGCAATGCGTGTATGATAGAACCGGCGGCAAGGAAGAGAAGTGCCTTAAAACAAGCATGTGTCGCTAGATGGAAGAGGGCTAAGCCCGCGTACCCCATGCCTAAAGCTGTTGCCATATAACCAAGTTGAGATAACGTGGAATAGGCTAGTATTTTCTTAATATCACTTTGGCCGAGAGCGCAAAGGCCTGCAAAAACAGTCATAGCAGCTCCCAAGCAAGCAATCACGTTTAATACTTCTACGGGTAGCAGGAAGATAATTCGAGCGACCATGTAGATGCCGGCAGCGACCATGGTAGCGGCGTGGATCAATGCGGAAACTGGTGTCGGGCCTGCCATCGCGTCCGGCAACCACACATGCAAGGGGAATTGAGCACTTTTGCCGATAAATCCACAAATCAATAACAGGCCGATCGTGGTCGATATCAACTGGGGATCCGCATGCACTATTGTGCTTAAGGTCAATATATCAACGGTGCCGAAGTTCCAGTAACATGCGATAATACCAGCTAGAAAGGCGAAGTCTCCTACGCGGTTTACAATAAAGGCTTTCTTTGAGGCCATAGCGGCGTAATCCAGACCCGCGTAATGGGCAATCAGGGCATAGGAAGAAAAGCCCACTAATTCCCAGAATATAAAAAGCATGAACAGGTTGTCCGCAAGGACAATCCCAAGCATCGAGAACATGAAGATGGATAAACCGGCAAAAAAGCGGGCTCGGGAATCATCATCATCCATATAACCTATACTAAACACGTGTATAAGAAAGCCGATTACTGTGACCACGGCCAACATTAATGCTGTTTGGTGATCAAAGTAATAACCGATTGACAACGTAAAGTCGCCAAGGACAAGCCAGGGCAAGCTGGTATGGAAGGGGTCTCCCTGCCATTTAAAGAGCACCCAGAGAGAAAATACCATGAGGGTGAAAGCCGCGGCCACTGATATAAATGTGGCTATGTTGTGCTTGCGCCTGAAAAACCGCGCGATCAATAGAGCAGACAACAGGGGCGTAATCAGTATCAGTGTGCAAATTAAGGGGAAATTATCTTTGAAAGCAGTCATTGTAATTCTTATTTTCTATAATTTTAACGCATCCATATCTTCGACCATGATCGATTGGCGTTTCCTATATAAAGCAACGATAATCGCCAGTCCCACAGCGACTTCGGCTGCCGCGAATGTTATAATAAAAAACACAAATAGATTACCGTCCATAGTGTTATTATATCGAGAAAACGCTACTAGAGCCAGGTTCACGGCACTGAGCATAAGTTCCAGGCTCATGTAAATAATAAGGGTGTTACGTCTTAATAAGACTCCAAAGAAGCCGATCGCAAATAAGGTACCCGCGACACATAAAAAAGCATTTAGATCAATTGTCATAATAGTGCACCTTTCTCTCCTCTTGTTCGAGCTCTTGAGGTTCCTCCCTGTGATAACGTTTGCTAATAACAACCACACCGATCATGGCGATGAGCAGAATAAAACCGGCCACTTCGAAGGGCAAAACATACTTTGTAAACAGGCCATAGCCAAACACTTGTACTTTTGCGGCAAAGGGCAAGGGGTTATTTTCTAAAAAATCGGGCTGAGTGGCCAGGTCTACCAACGCGGGAGAAGGGATACTATTCTCTCCATAAGAAATGTATACCACCCCAATCATCAAAGCCAGGAAGCATAACATCGCCACGAAGGCCGTTTGGCGGGAAATGGGCTTACGGGATACTTTATCTATATTCAGTAACATGATAATGAATATAAACAGCACCATCACCGCACCAGCATAAATGATCACTTGCACCACTGCTATAAAATAGGCCTGCAGGAGGACAAACATGGCGGCTTGCGCAAGAAGGGTCGCAATCATCAATATAGCGGAATTGACAGGATTACGGCTCACGACCACACCTAAAGCGCCTAGGAGGATTGTTGCCGCAAATACGTAAAATAAGAAATCAGTCATAATTAATGAGCATCTTTATTGGCTTCAGCAGCCTTTTTCTTTTTATCCCATTTGTAATGCTTATCAGGATACGTCCCGCCAAGCTCATACAATTTGTCTTTGTGAAAAATTAACTCTTCTCGTGATGTTCCGGACACAGAATACACATCCTGTAAAAATATAGCTTCTTCCGGGCAAACTTCTTCGCATAGACCACAGTAGATACAGCGCAGCATATTGATATCAAACTCTTGAGGAGCCTTTTCTACATGGCTGTTTTTGCTGTCAGCGGAAATTTCTCCCGGTATTATGCGGATGGCTTTAGGCGGGCATACAAATTCACATAATTGGCAGGATACACACTTTTCCCGCCCATTGGGGTCTTTCACCAACGTGGGCACCCCGCGATATCGATCCGGTAATATGGGCCGCTCTTCCGGATACTGTAAAGTGACGGTGGGACGAAAAAGATTCCTGAGCGTGACGACTAATCCCCCCATAATTTGAGGGATGTATGTCCTTTCCAGCCACGTTAGGGGTTTTCTTTCTACTACTTTAATATCCATATCAATAAATACCTTTGTTAAATCCTACATCATATCGATGAATGCAATAAATAATATATAAAACAAGAGGTTTGCAAAGCTAAGCGGCAACAATATTTTCCAGCCGAGGTTCATGACTTGGTCATAACGGAAGCGAGGCAGTGTCCATCTCACCCACATAAAGATAAATACAATCGAAAATACTTTAAATAAGAACCATAACACGCTAAGGACAGAACCGAAAGCCGTATGCGGCCATGGCGCTGGGATACCGGGCAAGAAATTCCAGCCACCAAAGAACAGTATGACAAACACCGCTGATCCAATGATCAGGTTCACATACTCTGCCACAAAGAATAGCCCGAATTTAAATGCGCCATACTCGGTATGAAAACCGCCAACAAGCTCTGTCTCCGATTCCGGCATATCAAATGGCTGGCGATTTGTCTCCGCAAACAGGGCTGTTAAAAATATTAACGCGGATACGGGTTGCCATAACACAAGCCATAAGACTTCTTGCGATTGTACTATACTAAATAGGGACAAACCGCCTTGTATATTTGGCCCGTTTACCCAGATCAACACCGGTAAAATAGAGGCGGACATCGATAACTCATACGATATCATCTGTGCCGAAGAACGTATGCCACCGAAAAAGGGATACTTACTGTTCGCGGACCATCCTGCCAATACAACGCTGTATACAGAAAGCGATGTAATCGCCAAAATGAATAAAATACCTATGTCTAAATTGGCTAAAACCAGAGGAATGGCATCCCCTGCCTCGTTCCAACGCACGCCAAAGGGCACGACAACCATCGTCAACATGGCGGGCACAAAGGCAATTACGGGGGCCAGGGTGTAGTAAAATTTATTAACGTGGCCAGGAATGGGCTCTTCTTTGAATAAGAATTTCAAGCCATCTGCAATGGGCTGCCAAATGCCCATTCGTGTCAGCATTTTTCCAACCACGGGAAGGGCGCTGATAAAGGGCAATGCTGTACGATTTGGCCCCACACGGCCTTGTATCCAGCTGGCTACTTTTCTCTCAGCCAAAACAGCGTACGCCGAAAACGTCATCACCACAATGATCACAAGAAGCGCATATATCACTTTAAGCACTATATCCATAACGTTTTAGGTATTCGTAGTCACAAGGGGTTCATAATGCAGGGTTTTGCCTTCAACGAAGGAAAAGTTTTGGAAGGCATCCGCATCCAGCAAATAACCCTCGTCCGGTATCACTTCAAAGGCTAAGGATTTAAACTCAGGTATAGACTGCACCATATCTTTCCAAATACTGCCAACGGAATACGGGTGCAGCTCAGGGCTGTTAAAAAGTATCAAGCACAGAAGATGGTCTCCGGAGGTAATGCCTTTTGGCGCCGGTATGGCTTGGTGAAATTTTTGTAAACGGAACTGCTGGTTAACAAAGGTTCCTGATTTCTCAAACACCATAGCAGTGGGTAAAGACACTTTAGCCACTTCGCTCGTTGGGTTCTTATGCGTGCCAAAATAGATTAAATTAACTTTCTTTAACTGCGCTTGCGTTATCCCGTACAGAGTCAGGTCTTCGTTAAACACAATGATGTTTGTAATCCTTTTGTCATCTAACTGTTGCGCTAAATGAGATAGGTCAGTTACGGGATCTTGCTGCAATAAGCGCGTCACAAAAGCTCCACGCATATTAGGTGTCCTGTCTGACGATATTAGCAGTTCATCCCCTTCTCCCACATGGCTGATGGCATCAACATTTCCTGGATACAGGGCGGTAAATTTCTTGAGCATAAACTGCTCTTCAACCGACATATGCCCTGATATAACATAGGCCGTGTCGCCCATGGGCATCAACTCATTAATGCGGCTACAAGCTTCGTCTCGAGATACCTTATGGCCATCAATTCTGTAATTAAACATCCGGTCTTCTGCTTCCACAAGCTTGTACAGCATACGCCCGCTGTCAGACATCCAGGTATCATTTACCTCATCATTCTGGCGTGGGGTAATTCGGTAGATCTTGCCTTCTCTTGAAAACACTGTGGTATTTACGCCGACACTGCTTTCAGGGCAAATGCTTTTGGTTTGTTTTAGAAACCAGGTACGCATCTTAAATCGAAAATCAGTACTCGTGAGCGCGCCAACGGGGCAGATATCCACGGTATTTAATGAATAATTACTTGATAATTCTTTGCCGGGGAAACAGGTCAATGTCGTATAAGAACCGCGTTGGGTAAATCCTAGAACATCCTCGTGAATGATTTCTTTGCAAAAGCGTATACAGCGGGAACACAGAATGCATCGCTCGTCATCAAGCATGACGCGTGGCCCCACAGGGACTTTTTTGGGTTTAACCACTTTATTTTCAACAAAACGACTTTCCCCACGGCCATAATCCGCGGAAAATTCTTGTAAACGGCACTCCCCTGCTTGATCACAAACCGGGCAATCCAACGGGTGATTAACAAGCAAGAACTCCGTCACTCCGTTTTGGCAATCTTTCGCTAACGTGGAATCCGTTTTAATATGCAAACCAGGGGAAACGGTCGTACCACAGCCTATCGCCGGGCGTGGCATCCAGCCTATCTTTGGTTTACCGTTATCATCCAAAATAGCTTCTCCGGTTGCTCGATCGCGCATTGGCATCCCGATCTCAATCAAGCATATACGGCAATTACCCGCAATACTTAGCTTAGAATGATAGCAATAGTTCGGTATCTCCTTCTTGGCGTACTTGGCAGCCTCGATAGCATTGATGCCCGCAGGTACTTCGACCTCTACGCCATCAACATTTATCTTCACTTTTTCTTTCGGCTTTGCCTGCTCCATTATAAAATTCCCTTTAAATTAATGAAAATTCGCTGTTTTGTTTCTTGGCTTTGTCAGCCGCTTTAGCTAAAAACTCGTCTCTAAATTTAGCTACAAAACTTTCTGTAGGCCACGCAGCCGCTTCACCATGCGCGCATATCGTGCGTCCGGAAATTTGTAATGATATCGAATGCAATAAGTTAGCATCTTCTTCTCGAGCACCCCCTTCAGACATTCTTTTCGTGATTTTATGCATCCATAGACAACCTTCGCGACAGGGCGTGCATTGCCCACAGGTCTCATGGCTATAAAAAGCGTTAATATTCGCCAGGGCTTCTACCATATCAACGGTATCGTCCATCACAATCACAGCACCGGAACCAGACATAGAGCCTACGGCGGTCAAGCTGTCAAAATCCATCGGAATATCCCGTATTGACCAGTCAAACTCAGATCCGTCTCTAAGCTTACCTTTATAGCGTTCATCCGCGCGCAACACTTTAGCAGATGTGCCTCCCGGGATAACTGCTTTCAGAGTTCTACCGGGGAAAAGACCGCCACAGATATCAAAAATCAGTTCACCTAAAGTAACGCCACCACAAGGAAACTCATAATAACCGGGCTTTTGCACCAAGCCACTCACGCACCAAATACGCGTACCGGTGTTACCGGGTGTGCCTATCTTGGCAAACTCCTTGCCGCCCATATCAATGGCATGCTTCACATGGCACAAGGTTTCTACGTTGTTAACGATCGTAGGGCACTGGTAAAGGCCTAGGACAGCTGGAAAGTATGGGGGTTTAATTCTAGGATACCCGCGTTTCCCTTCAAGGGATTCGATCAATCCGGTCTCTTCACCGCATATATAAGCGCCAGCGCCTCTGTGTACAATAATATCACAAGAATATCCGGAGCCACCTACATTGTTTCCGACAAATCCTTTTGCTTTAGCTTCTTCAATCGCTTTTTTAAGGATTCTTGCCCCTTCATACATTTCTCCACGTATGTAAATAAATGCCATTTTAGCCTGTATAGCATAGGCAGTAATCATCATCCCCTCAATCAATTGATGAGGGTCTTTGTACATAATCTGCCTGTCTTTAAACGTACCAGGCTCAGATTCATCCGCATTACAAATTAAATAAACGTCCTTACCGGATTTACGGTCAATAAAGCCCCACTTTACTCCGGCAGGGAAACCTGCTCCCCCACGGCCTCGAATCTCAGAGTCCTTTATCTCCTGCACCAATTCTTCCGGCTTAGCCTTAAGCGCTTTTTTAAGCACATCATAACCCCCATGGGCAAGATAACTATCAATATCAACACCATAGCCAGGTTGGCCGGCGTGTTTTAAAATCATGCGTGTTTCAGAGAGTGCCATATAATATATTATGCGTTGGAATTCTCTAGCTCGCCACGAACCTCTGCCGCGAAATCTTTTGCCTTATCCGGAGTCACATTTTCGTGCAATACCTCATTCACCTGAACCACGGGAGCAGTACCACAGCTCGCAATACATTCTACAAACTCTACGGTGTAGTTACCGTCATCAGAGGTACCGCCCAGCTCACAGCGTAACTCTTCTCGCAAGGTTTTGCAGACAGCGTAACTGCCTCGCAAAGCGCAAGAAAGCGTACGGCATACTTTAACGTGTTTTTTACCAGCGGGTTTACGACGAAACATCGGGTAAAAAGTAACGCACTCAAGCACGTTAATTGGTTGCAAATCAAGTTTTTGAGCAACCCACTCCATGGCTTCATCCGAAATATACCCCTGGTCTTCCAGGACGCAGTGCAGTAGTGGTAACAATGCGCTACGCTTTTGGGGATAAATCGGTATTAGTCTTTCTATTTCCTGCAATGTTGCCGGTTTTAAATCCATCTATAATGCTTTGAATGATTTACTAACGCTAATCACCAGCACGCTTGATTTCAATCCTTAATTTACCAAATGCCTCCCGCAGAAAGCCACCTCACTTTCTCCCAAACGGTTACAAAAAAACTATTTTGCGCCACGCGAAGATCACAACACCTCCCAAAGCCTTTTTTCAACAAAATTGTAGATTACTTCTTGTTCTCGTTAGCAAGAACCAGTTTGTATTCAAAGGTGTTATCTAAGTTTTCAAGCGAGTAGCTCAACTTACCATTATCATCCTGGGTAAACGTCACTAGGAATTCAGTTCTTTGCATAACATAACTTTGCGCAGGAACCAAACTAACATCTTCAACATTTATATCTTTCGCCGTTTTCAATTCGTTGCATCTCCAGTCAGAAACAATACGGTAAACCATATCAGATTCTTTATAGATCTCATAATTGGTTACCTCTGTAGCCGTTTGCCTGTACGGGTTCAATTCTCGCTTGCCAGTTATGGGAGATACTAAGGTATGAGTCCCGTTAGAAGCGATTCCTTTATCCATGCCAACTAGTTCATTCATCGATGTCCCCATAACTTGATAAAGCATTGTAGACATATGATAAGCTACCTCCTCGTCTTTAAATTGCCCCTTAAAGTCTTCTATTGCATTCGCAGTCCACTCTTTATCAATATCTTTCGATTCCTTTTCTTCAACTAACTTCGGGTTATCTTTTTTATATTGGTTAAGATTTAGGGTCAGTATAGGTTTTTTGCCCTCCTCGGATTCATTTTTAGAAACATCATAAAAAGTATAGGTTGCACGGGGTAGATCGCTAATAAGCTGATCACTCACCCCATTTACAATCTCTCCAGCTTCCTCACCTGCCCTTTCTATTTGTTCCTCGAGGGACGCTTTTATATCTTTTTTATGGTTTTTGCTATTCAGTTTCCATGTTTCCTCTACACTAGTACCAGGCTTATAGACGTAATCACGGTTATCCGTCTTTTTAACAATCTTAGGCTGAACAACGAGTTTATAATCAAGGGTGTTGGCCAGATTTTCGCATTTCAAAGATACCGCTTTCTTTTCCTCTTTAGTAGCCGTGACTTTAAAAATAGTCGTTTGCGTAGCGTAGCTCTCACGTGGGTCTAATTCTAGCATCTTGTCACCGAGATCTTGCCCGGAATTTAAATGCTTATAGGTAGTCACCGCTTTAACGGTGTAAACACCCTTACCTTCGTTATAAATAGAGTAATTAGTCGTATAATCCAATCCCTGCCCCCCACGTGAGTTAGTAAAGATAAACTCTCGTTTTCCACTCTCTGGCGAAATAGTAAAACAACCGGTTGCATCACCATTCTCATACAGTTCCTTATTACTCTCTATCGATTTTTTTAGTGCAATCGGCAGTTGCTGATGTATCAATTTAGACATCTCAAGGCTCACGCCATCATCATCGAAATATTTCTTAAACGCCTTAACCGCAATCGTTTGCCATTCTTCTTGGTCGAGTTTTCCCTCCTTATCATTTGCTCGTTCCGTAGGCCAATCTAAGACAATAGGATTGCTCTTGTCATCCACCTTATCCATCGGCTGGTCATAAAAGGTATATACGGCTCGGTCAATATCATTCCAAAGCCTCTTATCAACCCCTAGATCACCCTTTTTGAGTTCTTTCTCTGAAAATAATTCGGATACGCGTTCCTCCATATCCTTTTTATTTTTCTCGCTATTCAACTCCAGTTTTTCCTCTACTTTACGATTCACACCTTTTTCAATCACATCAATACCCTCAACATTGATAACTTCAAAACCGTCATCAATATCTTCCTTTTCGGAAATATAAGGGGCTATGATTTTCTCAAAAGCCTTACTGAGCTTTTTCCTCACACCACTATCTTCATAACCTAAGTTCTCAAGCCCCGCATACTTTTCTTTTAGATTATTCTTAATCTTCGAGAGATTCTCTTTTATTTCTTTTAATTCAGGTAAAATCTTACCATTATCGTCTAATAGTGAGATTAAGCCGTTTTTTTCCAAAATCTCAATATTGGTCATAATAGAAAGCGCATGTAAACGGTTCAGCCCCACAAAATCTTTGATCGCATCTGGATCCGCCTGGCCTAGGTGGGCTAAAATGTTTTGAATGTGCATTTCATGAGGTTTAACGCTTAAGGCAGCCAAATACCGCTTCGAAGCGTCATTTTTCTCAACCGTAACAACTGTCCAACTGGGCAACAGTTTGCTTTTAAACAAATACTCACCATATTTAAAAAAACCAATCGATTTCTTTTCCTTGATCCCCTTTTCAACGACTTTTTCCTTCAACTTACCCGTTTCTTTAGTGTCTTTTCCAAAACGTCTAACACCAGAATCTTCATCTTTACTACCTACTAAACTAAACATATACACTCAATTGATTAATATAAATGTAATTCATAAGCATAAATAAGTCAATAAATATGATGCTATAGCAAATATAGCAATAAAATAAACACTAACAATAAAACCCTCTCGTCATTCCCTTACCCCCTGCTTCCCTACATTGGCACAATAGTTGCTTTACGTTGGGTATGATCGATGGTCTATTTCTAACCGAGAATTATATACTGGCTAAGGGCGGTATGTATAAGTCATTAGAGGAAAATCAGGCGATTGCCAGTAATATCGCAAACTCTCTCACACCGGGCTACAAGCGTATACAGGTCAATAATTCGTTTGCAACAGAGCTTAATTCCCTGATATCCCAGGGCAAGGTGAAAGAGGCCAGTATGCTGCGCCCAATGACTGAGGTAGACCCGGATGCCCAAGCGCTTCGGGATGATGGCAATACCGTATCGGTTGAAACAGAGTTGCTCAATTTGAATAAAACTCTTCTTCAACACGAATATTCCACGCTTTATTTAAGCAGCTCCTACAAACAACTCCGAGAGGCCATTTCAGGAAAATCACTATAACCACATATTTTAGCCATGGATTTAATACCCTCAATTGATGTAACCGCTAGCGCGCTCCAGGCCTCTAAATATGGCATGAATATCACAGCGGAGAATATTGCCA
>Ga0210050_1000109_pt1 | contig 106752 bp, 109 predicted proteins | sample CryGey132114_all_FD_185463 | JGI IMG/M metagenome (GOLD analysis project Ga0210050, IMG submission 185463) | Groundwater microbial communities from aquifer - Crystal Geyser CG22_combo_CG10-13_8/21/14_all (SPAdes) (version 2) | ecosystem: Environmental > Aquatic > Deep subsurface > Groundwater ... | reverse complement strand
CTGGCATTCCAATAGCCTTTACCGTTTGAATCTTTAAGTCCATCTGGTGCGGCGTAGACGAAACCAAAATCATTTTGAAATGCACCAAGGCGAATATAATAGTTTTGTAAACGAGATGTTCCACCATAACCATGAAGAGAGATGATCAAAGGCCATTTGTCTTTTTTATCGAACTTTCGTGGCAACTCCACTTTGACATCTTTTCTAACAGAATCATTAAAAGTAAGAGTCACAGATTTTGCAAAAATCGATGACGAAGCAAACATAAGTATAAGAATTAAGAGGTTTTTCATGGGCTACACCTACCCTGAGCGGTTTCACTGGTAAAGGGATTTAGAAAGCTTACCTAGTTAGACAAACACTCAGTTGAATAAAACCGACCATTTAGCTCCAACATCCTAACATTTATTATCATAGCTAGCCGATCCATTGTGATCTTCCCACAATAGAGAGATGAAAAAATACGTCCTTATCACCTTGCTATTGATGGCCCAAAACTCTTGGTCAACGACACGTTTTTGTGACGCTAGTCGAAGCCCTGACTTCAGCGCGACAGTTCTTAGCGAAAGCAACAATCGTCTAAGCTTTACCAATCAAGGTGGACTTTTGGGTGGTGGTGTTTGTTGGTGGCATTCAAGGTTTACTCGAAATGCGATTTACAAAGCTAAGTTTAATCCAAATGCAGTTGCAGAAAGTGAAAAGCAAACGAAAGAGATCATCAAAGCGATTAGAAAAGGTGACAAAGTTATCACGATAAATGGTTACGCTAATTTAAAAGAATTTAGCCGCATCAATGAAGAATTAATTCAAAAAGAGCTCGAGTCGTGGCAACGATACGACGGATTTATAAGACAGCAATGGGTTGTTGGATTATGGGGTTGGCATCGCCTTCCTGCTCAAAAAATGAAAGCACGAGTTGAACACCTTTACGATTATGTTAAAAGACAGGGCAATATTGCTTATCTCAAACTTCAAATCAAAGGTATTACCGCTCATAGTTGGCTAGTCACCGATATGCAAAAGATGAGCGATGGTTATGATTTAAAAATTATTGATTCAAACTACCGCTACCCTATTTCTTATCGCTATCGTTTTGGTGATAGAAGTTTTGAGACACCAACTTATGGGGATGTTGTCCCCTACTTAGGAAAAGTAAAAGAAAATCAGCAAAATAAAAGTATTAGAAGTTCTTATTGCCAAGCAGGACTTTAGTATTAAAGAGAATTTCTTTTTCTAGTTCATCATTTGATTTATTTTCTTTGATCGAAGAAATAACGTCTTTATAAAAGTTTAGATAACGGCCTTTTTCAGGATGAATTTTTATTCCCTCACTGACTTTGATTGATCTCGTAGGATAAATACCAAATTCAGGATCATCCACACTCATACATGATCGCAGCTGGTTTTCTTGAACATCAAGTGTTTCAAAAACAACACTACCCTTTGTACCATGAACTCTAAAACGAAAACCAAAGTCTTTGACGATACATGAAGCACGAAGATGAACTCGTCTTCCACAGCTATACTTAAATGTAATATTAAAGAAATCATCGGTATCGGTTTGGCGTTGTGATCCTATATCAAAATCAATATCATCAGGAATCCCCATTAATTGTGCTGCCTGATCAATAAGGTGAGGGCCCAGATCCCACCAAACACCAGACTGTGATCCTGGTTTTTCTCTCCAGGCATTTTCTTTGAGAGTTGGTCTAAAACGATCGAAATGAGATTCAATCGTAATAATGTCACCGAGCGTGCCAGATTCAATCATGTTCTTTAGTGTTAAAAAATCAGCATCAAAGCGGCGATTAAAAAAGACTTTTAAGCTGCACTTGTTTTGCTTGGCTAATTTAAAAAGCTCAGTAGCCTCTTGAGTTGTTGCTGTAAATGGCTTTTCAACTACAACATGCTTACCAGCAAGAAGCGCTGCTTTAGCTTGCTCAAAATGAAATTGATGAGGTGTTGTGATGATGACAAGATCACAGAGATTAAGGGCTTCTTCGAAATTACATTGTTTTGCTTTTGGAAAATCTTTCTTAATTTCATCAGTCCTTGAACTTACGATGGCGACAATATCAAGCTCTGGGCACGCCTTGATTAATGGGGCATGAAAAGACTTTCCAGATAAGCCGTATCCAATAATGGAGACTTTCATTTTTGTCATAGTTCAACTTCCCCGTGAACTGGCTCAGTTGCTTTAAGTGCAATACTTTCTTCTTGAGAGATTTGAGTAACAAGATTGATTAAAAAGTCATATTCAACTGTTTCGGCCAAAATTAAAAGTGAGTCTAAGGGTTGAAAGACAGTTGAGCCTCTTGGGGCAAAGACGTCTTCTCCTCTTCTTAGTAATACGATTAAAAGTTTTTGAGGAAGATTTAATTCGGCAATGGCTTTACCTACAACGATCGAATCTCTTGGAATTTCGATTTCTTTAAGTTCGTCCTGCATTTCAGAGCCCGAGACGTATTCAAAAGGAAAACGAATCTTCTTTTTAACTTCAACCGCTACTTTTAAAAGGCTTGCAAGTGGCTTCAACGTAAATCCTTGAACCAATGTCGATACTAAGACGACAAAGAAGACGATATTAAAAATAAGGCCACTCTTACTGGCTTCGGCCGATAAGGCATATGTACATAATACAATAGGAACTGCACCTCTTAATCCCATCCAAGAGATCATCATTTTTTCACGCCAATTAAAACTAGTTGGAGCCATCGTTACAAAAACAGCAACTGGTCTTGCGATTAAAAGCATAAAGATCGCTAAGATAACTCCATCACTTGTGACATTTACAAGATCTGATGGATAAACAAGCAGTCCAAGCGCTAAGAACATTAGAATCTGCATCAACCAAGCAATGGAATCATGAAAAAGAATCAAACTTTTTTTGTGGATAAAAGTCGATCGGCCAAGAATCAAAGCTGCAATATAAACGGCTAAGAAACCGTTTCCACCAAGACGCTGGGTAATAGCGTATGTTAAAAGGGCAAAAGAAATAGTTAAGACAGGATATAACCCTTCAAACTCAAGTCTGACTTTATTAAGAAGGACTCGAAGCCAACGTCCAACACCCGCCCCAACAATGAATCCGATTCCCATCTGTAAAAAGAATGAGGCGAATAAAGCTGGGTAAGATAGATCTTTAGCGCCAAGAAGTTGAATAAAAAGCAGTGTCAAAAACACGGCCATAGGATCATTGCTACCTGATTCGAGCTCCAAAACTTCTCGAAGTCCGGTAGTAAAAGACAATCCTCTTGCTCTAAGGACTGTAAAAACGGCAGCCGCATCAGTCGAAGAAACAATCGCTCCAAGTAAAAGTGCTTCGAGCCAAGAAAAGTTTAAAGCATACTTACCAAAGACACCGACTAAGCCACATGTAATTAAAACTCCAAATGTAGCGAGAGATAATCCATGCGGAATATAAGGCTTAATTCTCTTCCATTCGGTATCAAGTCCACCTGAAAACAAAATGAGCACGAGTGAAATAATACCGATCGTTTGAGCAAGTGAGTGATCATCAAAAAGAATACCGCCGATTCCTTCTGAACCAGCAAGCATACCAACGCCGATAAAAACCAAGAGAGTTGGAATACCAACTCGACCAGTTAGTTTACTCATCAGCACGCAAGCAATGAGTAAAAAGGAGCCAGAAATTAAAAGGATTTCAACATCAAGCATTTTAACTAATCGCTTCCACTTTATAGTGTCTTAATTCTTGAGGAGTTTCTAATTCAAATTCTTCGCCTAAAGATGTACCAAAAACAGCATCTCCGATTGGGGAAAATGTTGAGATAACTAGTATAGGAGTACCATCAATATTTAGCATTGTCCCACCAGCAGTCGGTGCAATAAAATATCTTCTCGTTTGTCCTTTAAAAGTTAAATCCACTAAGCTTCCAATTCCAACTTCTTCACCTTTTGAAAAATCTCTAATAGGAATTTCTTCAAGCATTTGAAGTTCTAGTTTAAGCTCTTCAACGCGTTTTTCTTGAGCACCTGCAAGGTAACCAGCTTCAATCCCCCTAGTGTCATATTTTCCATCTGATTTGATATCACCATCAGTCACGTAAGCTTTAGCTGATTTACTTGCTGATTCAAGCGCTGAAAGTTCGGTTCGAACTTTTAAAAGAAGTTCTTCAATAATTTTCTTTTTCATTTTCGTCTCAATTAAAGATCGATTAGTTGTTTTACGCGAATAGGGCTTAAAGGCTTAGCTTCGTAAAAAGCCCCTATTTGATCAAGCTTGCGCTTAATCGTTTCATCAGGCTTAGTTGCCGACATTAAATAAAGGCTTGCATTGGGATTTTTATTTCTAAGTTTAGCTAAAAAATCAACGCCATTACCGTCTTCTAAGTTCCAATCCACAAGTGCAAGATCAAACTCTTTAACAGCACTTGCTTGAGCGATTCCACTACAACACAATGGATTGCAGCCTAATTTCTTAAGTACAGCATTAAGCAGCATAAGAAGCTCTTCACTATCATCAACAATTAATACATTCATGCTTTTAACTTCTTGATCGCTTCTTCATCAAAGCCTGCAATCTTTGGTTTACCATTTTTTTCGATTAGCGGTCTTTTGATCGCTGAAGAAGCTTCAATGAGAAGTGCTATTTTTTTTGTATCAGTTGCTTTTTCAAAGTCTTCTTTTATTTTTCTATAAGTTGGACCTCTGGTATTGACAGGCCAATCTTTCATGAAGTCTTTCCACTTTAAAATTAACTCTTTAGTTGGTTTTTCTTTTTTAAAGTCGATAAATTCATAGTCGAGCTTTGTTTTGTCTAAGGCGACAAGGGCTTTTTTAACTGTATCGCAATTTTTAATTCCATAAACTTTAAGCATCTTCTATTCCTTAAGAAAAATTCTTCTATAGCTTAAATGTTTAATTGAACTATTTCTAGTTAAGGATTGTTTTCGTTTGACCTAGATTTTTTGTCAAATTTCGAAGTGATCTTATTCCATAATAAATGAGGCAATGCGCCTCCGCCTTTAGCTGCGTAGTATCCAGCAGTTAAAACCATATTGGAATGATGAGTATTGAGGAGTCGGTGTGGTTTTTCGACGCCATCTTCAGTTGAACAAAAAGATGCATCACTTATAGAGTAATTCGACCTACAAACACTTGGTCTATCAGCATAAACAGAACAACTACCTTCACTATCTAAGAAGACGCACTGCCTAGATTGATAATCAAGTTTGTACCACTTTGTTGAGTCATCAGCTGCTTGGGCCTGATGAGCAAGTCTATCAATATCAATTTTGATGGTGCCGCTTAAAATCTTATTTGATAAAAGCTCTGCTTCATCATGACTTATCGATACTTGGGTATGGCAGCAGGCCGTACAGCCTTTTTTACAGCTAATATGTTTAGCTACAACTGGATCACTGAGATTTTTCTTTAAATGCTCTTCTATTTTTGCATGGACTGTTTTAGCTCGAGCAATCGGAGAGAAAATTTGACGAAGTTGATTGAGTGTTTGTTGAAAGATAGAGCGATAAACCGGATGGTTTTGGTATTGATTGAAAGATTTGGCTGCAATAGCGGGTAATTTCAAAAAATAGTCCTAAACAAATTTTGCGAGTAATTCGCAGCGCGCCATTCAATGATAGCATTTCAGTACTTTATAAATATCAATGGGATTTATTTGCCTATTCTTCATTTATACAAACGTAATTTCATGTACTTAAATAAAAAATATATATTGCATCTATAAGGAATATCTATACAATTCAAACATACGTATGAATTAAAACGAACGTTTGAATAATCAAAGGAATACCCTATGCGCTGGCTTTTGCTCCTCCTCATTCCAACAACGCTTTTGTGTCAAACCAAGCCGAAGGCCCAAGAACAACAGATCATCAAACTTGATGAATCGATGCTGACTAAAATCGCTATTGAAAGCTCTCCTGGCATCAGACAGATTGAAGCGACAATGCAAAACACGAAATTGGTTCGTGACTCAATTGAAGATCAATATCATTGGCGCCTACAAACTGATGCGACTTATTTAAACGCAAAAGAGAAAGCTCTTGCTCAGTTTGCGCCAGTCACAACTGACGTCACACAAATTCAAGCTGCTGTGATTAAGCCATTTAGTACTGGTTTATCTGTTGGTCTTTCAGCCTTTAGTAACCAGACGACAAATACTTTTATTCAAGATGCCACAGATACAGGTTTTGGTTTGAATCTATCAGTAGATTTGATGAAGAACTTGTTCGGCAAGCTTTCAAGATCACAACTTAGAAATGCTGAAGCCCTTAGTAAAAAAGCTGATCTTGAAAATGAAATTCAACAAAAAGCTTTTCTTCAAAGTCTTCGTAAAATCTTTTGGGCGATTGTAGCCACGGAAGAACAAATTAAAATATCTCAAGGGCTTTTAAATACTTCTTTAAGTCAGTTAAAAGACACAGAAAAAAGACGCAAGAGTAATGTCGCGGATGAGGGAGATGTAGCTAGAAGCCGCTCTCAAGTCGCTTCAAGAAAAGCTACTATTCTACTATTAGAGTACCAACGCGAATCACAGCTTCAATTGCTTAAAGAGCAGTTACCTACAATTGCAGACAAAAAAGTTGTTCTATCAAAGGTTGATTTAACTCAAGCTGTAGTTGATGTTTTAAGCTGTACTACAATCATTGAAAAGCATCGCCAAACACCACTTGAATTTACTCAATACGATGAAGTCTTAGAGCTCGTTAATGAAGCTTATAAAGAAAAGAAAGCGATGACTGACTCAACCGATGGTTGGGATCTTAAATTAAATGGAGAAGCGAAGTATTTCGGTAAAGAGCGTGGCTTTTCTGAATCAGTCGACGGCTTTAGTGATGATCAACAGCGTCGTTATAGTGTTGGTCTTCAATTAAATATCCCTCTCGATAGCACCAAATCAGCAACAGAAGAAACAATGAAAATCGTTGATGAGAAAAGATTTTTGGCAGAAAAAGAAATGATTGTAGCAAAAATGAATGCGTATCATTCACAAACGCTAACAAATATTGAACTTCTTCAAAGTGCTGTAAGAACCCAAGGTCAAAACACCAAAGACCTTGAAACAAGTTTAAAGTCTGCACAAAAGAAATTTAATCAAGCCAGACTAAGTTTTAGAGAGCTCATTGCTGACCAAGATTTACTTCTAAGAAGTAATCTCGATGAAGTCACAACAAAATTAACGGTTGTAACTACACTACTCGATTATTTTTCTGTCTTTAACAAAACACCTTGTAGCCTAAACCAATAAGAGAACATTATGGAAAATATAGCTAACTTTTTTATACGAAATTACAAACTCACCATCGTTCTATCATTTGGGATGCTGATTATGGGTGTTCAAGGCTTAAAAGGCATGAATGCTGAAAGTTATCCAACTGTAGATTTTGCTCAAGCGATTGTCACAACAGTCTACAGGGGCGCATCAGCAGAAGATATTGAAGCGAAGATTACAAAGCCAATTGAAGATGAAATTCGCGGAGTCATAGGTCTAAAAGACGTTAAGTCTGTCTCACAACCGGGCATATCTACTATTTATATCCGTGTTGATATTGATAATGCTGATGTTGTTAAGGCCATGAATGATCTTCAAAAAGCAGTTGACCGTGCACAAGGCCTTCCAACTGACCTTGAAGAAAAACCTACTTTTACTGAAGTTAAGAGTGAAGAGTTCCCCGTTTATGAGGTTGCCGTAACTGGACCAAATGATAAACGCCAACGTGACTTGATCGCCGATCTTCTTAAGGAAGAAATGGAAGATAATAGTGCTGTGAAAGAAGCACGTTTAACCGGTTATTCTAATCGCCGCTTTATTGTTCACTTAGATCAAAAGAAATTGGATTTCTATCATATTGGTACGAATGAAGTTCTTGGAAAAATTCAAGCCAGAAATTTAAATATTCCAGGCGGTGAATTACAAAAGAATGAATCGCAAACATTAATTCGCCTAGAAGGTAAGGTTCAAAACACCTCTGATATCGAAGACATTATCATCCGTACAAACTTTAATGGTAAGAAAATTCAAGTCAAAGATGTTGCTCAAGTTGAAGATGGTGCTGAAGAAATCAATACTCTCGCTCAATATGCTGGCCAACCTGCAACACTTGTTATTGCTAATAAAAAAGGTGGAACAGATACTCTACAAATGGTTCGCGACCTTAAAGCCAAAGTAGAAAATTTTAGAAAACGCTACGGCGAAACACATCAATTCTATGCTTTCCATGATGAGGCTGAAAAAGTTCAAGATAAACTTGATGTACTTGAGAGTAACGCTGTTCAAGGCTTGCTACTCGTTGTGGTTTTCCTTTTCATTTTCCTACCCGGAAAAATCGGTCTTATGGCTTCTTTATCATTGCCATTAGCCGTTCTTGGAACACTCGCCGTGATGAGTGCTCTTGGATATACTCTTAACTCTATTACAATCCTTGCATTGATTATCGCTCTTGGTATGCTTGTTGATAACGCCGTTGTTATTGCAGAAAACTTCACACGTCTTAGAAAAGATGGAATGAATGCTCAAGATGCTGCCACTGAGTCAATCAAATCTCTTTGGCTTCCAATCACGGCAACAGCTTTCACTACAATTGCAGCCTTCTTGCCGATGCTTGTTACTACTGGAGTCATGGGACAGTTCATTAAGTATATCCCAGTGATTGTTACTGCTTCCCTAATCCTCTCATTATTTGAATCTTTCCTTTTCCTTCCAATGAGACTCGTTTTAGTAAACGCTAAAATCGGAAGCGCTGACGGCCAAGAAGTGAAGCAAGATTGGTTTAACAAACTTGAAGAAAAGTTTGAAAACTTTATGAATGTGGTTGTTAAAAGAAGATACTTTGTTCTAGTCGGCTTTTTTGCCATTCTCTTCACCTCAATTTTCTTAATTGGTGTAGCGAACAAATTCATCCTCTTTCCAGCTGAACAAACTGAGCTATATATCGCTAGACTTCAAGCCCCTATTGGCAACAAACTTGAGACAACTCAAGACGAAATGGATGCAATTGCCAAGCAAGTAAAAGAAGTTCTTGGAGAAGATGCAGATCATATTATTGGTCGCGCCGGCACATCAAAAGTTCGCCCAGACGACCCTAAGGCACAAGACTCTGATAACGTAGGGATGCTCATGATCTACGTTTCAGATTACGCAAAAAATAATATCTATTATACTGAAATTTTAGAGCGTCTTAGAAATCACGACTATAATGTTAACGGCAAACTTACGTTTGAAGAACAAATCAATGGCCCACCAGTTGGTAACCCAATTGAAGCAACATTTAGATCAAATAGTAACGAAGAACTTAATGATGCCGTTAACAAGTTAAAAGTTAAAATGGCCGAATTTGATGGCGTACTCGATATTAAAAGTGACGATGTTGTCTCGGATGATGAGATCTGGATTGATGTTAACTATGCTGAAGCTAATAGACTTGGTTTAACCGTTAAATCTATAGGTGACGCAGTAAAGATTGCTGGGGCAGGCGTCATCGCTTCTGATGTAACTTTGAACAATAAAGATGTCGATTTACTTGTGCGTTTTAAACCTCAAGACAGAAAAGACCTAATGGATTTAAGTAAAGTCCAAATCATGGATAATCAAGGCAACTTGGTTCCACTGTCAACAGTGGCTAGCTTTAGAAAAGAAAATGGAACTCCATTTATTAAACGCTATGACTTTAAACGATCAAAAACGCTACTAGGTAGTGTTGATGAAACAAAAATCACAGCGGTAAAAGCCAACGCTAAACTTCTTGAAGAATGGAAAAAAATTGAAGACACTCACCCAACTGTTTCCATAAAATTTGGTGGTGTTGCTGAAAGTACTAATGATTCCTTGCAATCATTATTTAACGCTCTAGTTCTTTCTCTCATTGGTATCTTCGCCCTAATGGTTTTCTTGTTTAGAAGTTACCTTCGCCCATTCATTATCATGACGACAATTCCACTAGGATTACTTGGTTTTGCTGTCGCCTTCTATCTACACAATAGACCTGTAAGTTTCTTGGCATTAATTGGTATCATTGGCCTAGGTGGTATTATTGTTAACTCTGGTATCGTTTTGATTTCATTCATTGATGAAATGAGGGCCGAAGGAAAACTGCCTCTTAATGAGATTTTAGCTAAAGCCTCAAGACTTCGCTTAAGAGCTGTTATGGTTACTTCACTAACAACCATCTCGGGACTTATCCCTACAGCGTATGGAATTGGTGGAGCCGATGCCATGTTGATTCCAATGACTCTTGCAATGGCTTGGGGACTTACCAGTGGTACAATTCTAACTCTAATCTGGATTCCACCTGCCTACGCTATACTTGAAGACTGGGTGGCATTTCTTGAGCGTGTTAAACTAAAAATTACTGGGGCTAAAGTTTCAAGTAGCGATAACTCATCCTTTGTTGGAGATGTGAAATGAGCGAAAACGATACGAAACAAAAAATTCTAGAAGTCGCGACAGAACTTTTTGCAAGGCACGGATACGAAGGGGCTTCTATTCGTGAAATTGCAAAAGAGGCAGGAGTGAATCTAGCTGCTGTGAACTATCACTTTCAAAATAAACTAAACCTTTACTATAACGTTATGGAAGCCAACTGCGATCGTATGGAAGCTGATGTGGCCAAGCTTGCTTTAGATGAACCAACCGTAGAAGTGCTTGTTCAGCGCATTTTTGATTATTTTATCGAGCGACGTCATGAAATGATGAACTCATTTAAAGTTATTTTAACTGAAACAGACGGGCATGCTGAGATCAATAATGTGGAAGAAGAGAATATTGGTCCACCCGGCGGAATCGTATTATTAGCCGCTATCAACCGCGAAGTTGGTGATAATGCTACTGAAAAGGCCAAAATTTGGACGACAAGGGCGATCTTTAATCAGATCGTCCATATGGCATTATTAGTCAGTTCTAGCTGGACTAAGCAGCATTGTGGTAAAATGGATCTGTTCGAAAAGGAATATCAAGCCAAAAGCTTAAAGCATACGGTGAGAAGTTTCCTGGCACATATTCAAAGCGAAGAATGGGAGAAGATAGAGAGTGTGTAGACTTTTTGGTTTCAGATCAGTTTTACAAAGCCAAGTACATAGCTCTCTTGTTCATGCCGAAAACGCCCTACAAGGTCAAAGTGAAAAACACCCCGACGGTTGGGGCGTCGCTTACTATCAAGCCGGTGCCCCACACGTTATTAAATCCAAAGAATCTGCTTTAGATGATCATCTCTTTAAAAGGGTTTCAGGAATCGTAAGTTCTCAGACTGTAGTTGCGCACATTAGAAAAGCCACCCAAGGACACCATACAATATTAAATGCCCACCCATTTCAATTTGGGCCTTGGATCTTTGCTCATAATGGAAATATAAAAGACTTTGATAAACATCGAGCGACCCTTTTGAATTTGGTTACCCCAAATTTACGACGCTTTATCTTGGGCGATACTGACAGTGAAATTATATTTTATCTTTTACTAACTAATCTTTCTAACAAAGTTGATCTTTCACAGACCAATACAGACTTTCATTTAATTAAATCTTCATTGGTTGAGACCATTAATCAAATCACTTCTATCTCTGGAGAGATTTATCATGAAGAAGGCAAAGGTGCCGTTGAGAACTATCTCACCATCATTCTAACCAATGGCAACAGCATGATCGCCCACCAAGGTGGACAACGGCTTCATTGGTCAACGTGGAAAACTCTTTGTCCTGAAAGAGACACCTGTCCTAGCCTTTCATCTTCTTGTGAAAAACCAACAGTTGACGGAAAAGTTAACCACTTAATTTTCTCAAGTGAGCCGCTTCAAGGTGAAAATATCTGGAATGAAATGTCAGTGGGTGAAATCATTGGCGTCGATGGCAATATGATGCTTCAGCGTTAAAAACGTTTATCCACCACAAATTTTAATTTGCCCGTTCTTGCATTCTTTTCTAACTCTTTTACTTTAACAAATTTCGGCGTTAATATCAGTCCTTTTTCAATTGAATCAACCAGCATCTTTCGTTGTGCTAATAAGAGTTTAAGAGCTTTCGCTTCATCAACTTGTCCAACGTAACAAATACTCAAGAGGTCTTTACCTTCAATACGTTCAATCAATAATTGAAAATTTATATCAGCCTCTAGTTGCAAAAATATGGAACCTAGATCATCACGATTAACAGTTACTGGACCTACTCTGGCACCTTCATTGGATCGACCTAAAATCAAAAAACTTGTATTTGGTTCTATCCACTCGGCCAAATCCCCTACAGGATAGCGAATAATTGGCATTAGAGTTCTGGTAAGATTCGTCATTAATAAACGACCACTAACGCCTGGCTTTGTGATTAAATTGTCTTCATCATCAACAATTTGCATGACAGTACCATCAAGTACCTTGTGGGCCTTTGAACTATGATGTGGCATTGAACCCCCAAGATGACCAGCATCGACACTGGCATACCCTACGGAATGAATAGCGGGTTCATTAAAGGCTTTATTCAGTAAGGGGCGTTGGTCGTCAAATAGCGATTCACCACCAAAAAGAATCTTTGTGACCTTAAGTTCAATTTTTTCACTTAAAAGATATTCAGCTAAAGCCATAAGTGAAGTTGGAACACCTGCTAGTACATTAATATCGTAGTCGTTGATAATCTTAACCATTTCCTTAAGGCTGGTCGAACCTGCAACTGGAAAAGTTAAGGTCTCTTTTTTTGACTGCTCTAACGATTTCTCAATAAAAAGAAAGCTGGCATAGAGCTCACCAGAGTAAAACATATTAGCAACACGATCACCGTCATCTAAAACAGCATCCATCGATTCACCAAAGATTTTAGTAAATTCATGCCATTCAGCTTTAGTGAAAATAGAAAATTTTGGACGACCTGTTGTGCCGCCACTCTTGAATACAACTCCACTTCGATTTGAGTCTGTTAACAAAGTATTATCTTTCCAATCATTAGCATCCCAAAACTCTTCTTGGTCTATAATTGGTAGCTTAGACAAATCTAATGGTGAATTGCTCCAAAGCTTCTTATAAAACGGTGAATTCTTTTGAATATTATGGAGAAAATCATCCATGACGGTGATCTACCACTAATGGCTGTTTACCAGATATTGCTTTAATAAATGGTGTATTTTTAAATTCTATAGAAGCTGTTTTCTCTAATTCAACCACTTCATGCAGATCATGAAGTTCAAGAAGACTTGCTAACGCGCCCGTATTAACATCAGGTGAGTTTATTATTAAGCAGTCTTTAAGATCAATATGCTTAAGTTCAATTTGAAGTTCTTTGACCTCAAGCTTTTTCATAATGCTTTGGGCATTAATAAAACTGCCACCAAATTTGAAAATATCCCCTACACGACCAGCGAGCAAAAGCCTTGGAGAAGGATCACCGCATTCACAAGAACCATTAATCCATTTTGCTGTATCACCGATCTGATAGCGCTGAATTGATATACCAGAGCGAGCTAAAGAAGAAACTAGCACTCGCCCTACTTGACCATCAAGAACAGGTTCATCTTTTTCAAGATCGACGATTTCAATTTTTTGAATTGTGGTATTAACGTGGTGGACACCAGGATCACACGACTGACACTGATAACCCAAAGGCCCTGCATCAACAGAGCCATATGAAGCAGAATTAATAATTTCTACACCGATGTTTTTCAACCAATTTCGTTGAGATTCAGAAAAAGGTTCACCGCCAAAATAAATCTTTTTAACAGGCAGACGAATATTTTTTTCCTCAGCAAGTTTAAATAGATTTATCAAATAGCTTGGCATTCCAAGTAAGACGTTAACATTTTCTTTAACGATCATATCTAGTACGAAATCAGTATCGACATAGCCGGCCATAGGGTATTGGATAGCTGCAATTTTCTCTAAGATATCTGTGAAACTAATAAATCCACCATAGAGACCGCCACCAAAGAATAAGTTCATACAGCGATCAGTTTTTGGATTTAAGCCAGCAGCGATAAGTCCATCAGCTGCAACCTGCATTTGCAAATGATAATCTTGCAGCATAAAGGGAGATAAGACTGGTGCACTGGTTGAGCCACCGCTTTTAAAGTAATAATGGGCGTTTTCCACTTTTTGCGCTGAAAAATCAGACTTGGTTGAAATCGTAGACGTTTTAGCCACATCTACTTGCGCCAAGTTGAGTGCATTTACAGTCAGACTAGGATTTGAAAGAGTGACTCTTTTTACAAATCTTGAAAGAGAGAACTCACCATCATGAGATTCCATTGGATGAGCTTCTTGCATTTGAGAAATAGTACAAACCCTAGAAACTCCGGCGTCGAATAGCTCTTCACATAGTCCGGCAATATCTTGCGGATTAGCGTTGATGCCAGCACTTTGTAAAAGACGACGATGAGGTCTTAAGACTTCTTTTATTTCATTTTTCTTAATAGTTTTAATAAAAATTGAGCGGTGAAGTATGCTGGCTTCAAACGCAGTATTCGTATCCACAACAATTCTGAAACTCTTATCTTCTGCTTCAATTATCATCTTTTCTTTTAAAAATGATTCCGCGAAATGTGTTTCACTGAAGTTTGAAAGCTCGGCCCAGCTTGAGTCATCAATATCAGGAAAGCTTGATGAATAGGATTGTAGTTTTTGACTTAACTCTTTAGCAAAGCTTACTGCTTCATCAAAACTAGCTTCTTCTAGGTAGACAACTTGAGGAGAAGAGCAAGCTTGTTGTTCATATTTAACAATGGCCGCAGCTAAATCAGAGGCAGCATCATCCCATTTTGTTAGATAGGAGAAACTGATACGATGGCCCCAAGCAATAAAGCGTGTCTGTGATGAGATCTTTGAGCGAATTTCATCTAATGAAGACTCATTACCCCAAGCTGAAATGGCATCTGACTTTTTATAAAGCTCTTCGATATCATTTCTTTCAGTATAAACAGCAACAGACTCATCAAGCCCTAATTCTTTTAGCTGACTCAAAATAACTTCAGTCGAACTTCCAGAAGGCAATTTCACCCAGGAAGTGTTACCTGTAATGGAAGTTTCAAGGATCGCCAATAGCGGTGTCCAATCAGAATTTCCTGGCATGATATGACCAATTAACCCAAGAGGTCTGACACTTTCAAAAATAGCATCATGAGTAGAGCTTCGATCACGTCTTAGGCATAAATCTCTTAAGTCACGTCCTGTTTCACGGCGAAATCTTGCTTCCCATAAAGCTGAATCAAAAAAGGCTTGAACTTCAGATGGTACTTTCGATTTCATTAAATCAATTTTTTTAAGTAGCTCTAAAACATTAGGAGCAATGAGATTTTTCATCATTCCCCCAACAGCTCTGCTGCCGCAACAGCACATGATTTAGATTTTGAAACGCCTGCTCTGCCATAAAGTCTAAAAAATGGCGTCTTGGTTTTACAATCACATTCACTCGCCTGATGCAAAGACGCTTTATCTGTCATGATCACGGCATTGGCGGCAACGGATGTAATATAAGGAGACATCAACTTTAAAAAGCCTTTCTCTCCAAAACCAAGTGGCGCTCTTGTCTTCACATCAAGAATTTCAATATGTGACCAAATCGGCAGATGAAATTCATGATTTTCACATTCCACATAAGGAATACAATGTTCAACCGAACCAAAACCATCACGAAGCTGCCCGTCTGGAATACCAAGAACTTCAGTGGCTAACAGATAAGTTTCTTTTTTATCAACTTGCTTATCAGCAAGTCCTTTCCATCCCCCGCCCAGAAAGACAAGGCTCTCAGGATGAAGGTTTAATTTAATACCGCGAATTTTCATCTCTTCTAACGTGGCATGAAAGAAAGCTGGAAAACCGAAGATACGAACAGGTAGTCCGTCTTCGTTATAGTCTTGAAAAGCTTTAATCACACCATGAAGATCAAAGCGGTGTTTATTATTTCGTCCAAGCTTAAGCGCTAGCTCGACTTTATTAGAAGGTGCAAAGCTTGCTAAAAAATGATCTGTAAATGAAGTTCCAAGCTTACTATCTTTCTCTGTTTCATAGGTATAAAGCATATAGTTCACGGGTTGATCACTGACCCAGCCATTATGCTTAAAAATCTTGGCCACCATGTCTTGGGCCGAGCCAATCGTCCATTCATCAAAGAACATTTGCGACTTTTGACCAGTCGTTCCTGAGCTTGTCAGGTGTAAAGAAACATCTTTTTCATCAATAGATCGAATCTCATTTCGTTTAAAGAAAGTGGCTATAATACCCGGAACTTTTGATAGCTCTAAATCAGTGTTTAAATCAAAATTGTTACCTACAAGAAATTTTCGATAGAATTCTGAGCGTTCGCTATGCCATAGGATATTTTCTTTCATGGCTTTCTTGAAAAGCTCACGGGTTTCTTCAAAATTATCGTACGGATTTTCCATCAAACAAAGCTGTTCAATATGCGACAACTCATCTTTTGATGGAATCGTATAACTCACAAATGAACTCCCACCGTACTAAGGTTCAAGTCAATCCATTGGCGAACATACTCTTTAACAAAAGGAGTGAATTCTGGTGCGATCTGGCTTTCACTAAAGTCGAGTGGAACCATGGTACGAGTCATTAAGACATAATCGTGTGCGACATTATCAATCTCACGCATGGCCGGATAATATGCTGATGGTAAGAATCTATTTGCACCTAAAAAGCAAATCGCCTCAAACGAATCAAGTCGAACTAATGTTTCAAGGTAATAAACACCGATTTCTTTAAATGAAAAAGCCAACTGCTTAAAGTGTCCATTAATCGTTGTAATCGGCTTATTGGCACTAATAATCACACAGTAGTGATCTTTCTTGTTAAAGCTTGCAAACATTTCTACGCCCAAATCTCTATTTGATATGATGAGATTTGGTTTATGAAATGGATAGAATGTTGATTCTCTATCATTGCTGAAAATTTCATTAAATCTTTTTTCAACAAACTCTGGTGCCTGAATGAATTCCCATTTTGAATCTGCATGGGCAGTATCAGTTGAAAATGCCGGACAGTCTTCCACCAGCTCAACCGGACGAATATCACCGATTGATTTATTCGTTTGCAGATATAATTCAACTAGGCTTGGTGGTATTTTTTGAACAGGAGATCTTTTTTCAAGAACGCCTTCTCTAAAATATCCCATAAGCGTTAATGTTTCATATGTTTTAATTTTTCTAGCGTTAGGAAAAATACCAAGTGGCTTAAAACCATTGGATAGAAGCATCTTTTGCGAAGCCATAGTCACTGTTCTGGTAGTTGCATAAAGAGTATTTATGCTCGGAGCTTTTTCCATGACAGTTGAAACTGCGTGACCAATTAATCTCGTTGATAAACCTAAGCCAGTACATAGTGGGTGAACGGCAGCCCCTGTGACTTTTCCAATTTTAAATTCAGGTTCAAGCTCTACGACACAAGAAGCGGCGATACCTGGTCGATCGCTAATCTCTGCGACAAACCAAAAAGCACAATCTTGGTTCTCAAGCAGCTTAGTCATTAATTGTTTATTTGTTCCGAGCTCTAACGGATAATCATCACCGTAAACATTGAGATACAATGACAAAAGCTCTTCACGATCATTAACGTTAGCGCGTCTGATATTGATGTTGTCTTTCATAGTGGTAGTCACTTCTTCCGTCTTGTAGTTAAAACGTTGATTTTGTATCATGGTGTAGGGTCTTACTTGGTCATCTGTGAAATTAATTCACTGCAACAAGTACCTGAAATTACGTTCGCTAAAGGATTGGCGACAGTTAGACGATAGGACATCATGAAAATCATTTTCTTATTACTATTTTCAATCTCAAGTTCCCTCTTTGCCAGTCGCGGCCCGGCCGTCGAGCCAGTCACAGGTATTTCTATTGAAGAATACAATGAGACGACGCCTCAACCTGGACGTGGATTTGACTTTAATCAAACAGATACATTTTTCGAGAAAGCTCCAACTGATACAAGTCTAACAATGACGACTGTAGCATTTCTCATTTTTGCTTCTTCGCTTCCGTTCATCGTTTGGTTTGGGGTGATGAGAGCACTTCCAGATGCCACACCTGTTAATTCTGAAGCTCCAACGGCAAGACCAAGTCTTACTGTGGTAGCAAAAGAGCCTTCATCTTCAAATGACGAAGACGATGATCAGCACTGGCCAAAAGCTTCTTAAAATGGCCTAAACTATCTAAGCTGCCACTCGCCCTTTCCTAGGTATTTCATGACTTTTGTCGACAGATGATGGCGAATACTAATTTCTTTGTAACCGTCGCCATCGAGATCATTGAGACTTATTAGTTGTGGTCGTTGATGATAATGAATTTTCGAATCCCGAAACTCATCCCAAATTTCTGGTCCACGAAGTGAAGAAATTTTTGTGAGATCGTTATTTTCCCAAGAAATTGTATAAAGTCTTGCCGTGCCTGTGAAATTATCACCTTGGTTATGTCCTTCGTAATAGCGAACAAGTAGCACATGGGTATTATCAGAAAGCTTTCTAAGATTGATTTTATAGACATCAGACTCCCAACCTTTTCGAACAAATTTTAGAGAGTAGATGATCTGTCTTTCGTAATTTTGAATATGCAGCCAGTCTTCAGAATCTTTCTTTTCAATAACGATGGATTCAACTCGATTGTCACTGTTAAGATCAATCTCATACATGGCCGAAGCCACGTGAAAATGTGGTTTGGGCTTATTTTCCTCTACTCCCTCGACGCCAAGGTCGCCTGAGAGCAGCTTTCGAATAAAGCGCTCATCCTGAGCATATCCAGAATTTGAGGCCATAAAGAGCGTAAATAGGGCTAATAATTTAAGCATTTACCTATTTTAGCTTAAAAATTGGTGTTGTGCACAGGCGCAAAGGCTTCCCGATACCCGATGAACACGGTAGGATGATCGTTCACGGTATTCTTGAAAAGAGGTCATCAATGAACTTAAGTTTTGGCTATATCAAAAACGAAAACCAATTTTTACTAAAAGAATTTGTTTCAGGTACAAGCGATAACAAGGGCAAGATCTTAGACCTTGAAGACTTGGCGACAACTCCTGTTCAGGCCGTGATCTACCCAGAAGAGCTTAATCAGTCTCAAAGCCTGATCTCAGTTTTATCTGATGTGAAGAAATTTGCTCCCATTAAAAGTGATAAAGAAATTGGTTTTGCTATTGATCAGTTTGAATCAATGAATTTTGAACAAATGCAAACCGTGTTTACGAAGACTCGTGATAACTGGGTTTTGAATAACAACCTATCGTTGATGGAAAATCTATTTGCCACTATCGATCATATGACGACTCTTTTGCATGCTGATCGTACGGCGTTTTTTGAAGAGCTGTGGTTCATCCTGAGATCAAACCTGGGCACTTCAAGCTTAACTGTTATTTTTAACGATCTTAAAAAAGCTACAAAAGAGCATGAAAAAGACAAACTCATCAAAGTTAAAGTGGAAGGAGAGATTCTACCTTCTCCCCTTCCTGGTGATGATTTTTCTGATCAAGTCATGAAACATTATGAAAGCAGCTTTCACGCTGGTCTTGAATTCGTAGCTTTTGATACTGACAAAGGCGAACTAGTGGCAACTGTTACTATCTTAAAAAGCCCAGTGCTTATGATGGCAAAGGTTGCAAGCTTAACTCGTCTTCAAAAAGCCACACTAGCGGCTCTTTTTGACGGTATTAATGCTCACGGCAATCGCTCGTAAACATTAGCCTTAATTACAATTCTATCAGCGCTATTTTGTTGTGAACTTCCAGGAATGCTGTCGATAAAATCGGATTTATCGTGACAGCTTCCTTTTGAGATTAATCCTACAGTCGTAGCACTTGAAGCGATTGGGTTAATAAAGTTAATACTTGTAGCTTCCTCACTTTTAATCCAATGATCACTGACGGCTTGATAATTAATTTCAATTTGCTCATTAAGATTAACTTCCTGCTCACTCGCAACTGAGACACCTTGCATGCGAACATGACAAGTCCCTGTTCGCTTAATCCAACCTTTATCGTGTCTGCCACGAGTTTCTTCCCAATAGGTATAACGAATAACCTGATCGTATTGATGAGCCTTAAAGCTTCTTTTTACCGCCTTAAGTTGAAGATATCCAAACTGACCTAGCTCTTGATCGCGATCGACTTCAAAAGTTTTTTGATAAACAAGCGGTTGAACTTTAATGCTTCCAAGTTGATCAAGACTTGATTCGAACTCAAGATTTTCTAACCATAGTGAAAAGATAAGTTTATTTTTTAAAAGAGATTCAACAACAGACTTGTTATCGATCTTTAAAACGATCTTCTCTTCAAGACTATTTGATTTTAGAGCTTCTTTTTGAGTAATCGCCCCGTCATGACTGAGCCATCCCCAAGTTCCGGCTAAATTCTTATTCTTTGGTTTTTGAATCTGAATCTCTGCCATCGTCAGACTAGAAGCATTCATGTTTTTAATAAAGTCCATGCGTTTATCGAGATCATTAATATAAAAAACAAAGTCTTTTGTTTTAACCGATTGAGCATCTGCAGTTTTTGAGTCTCTAGCCTGCTCAAGTGGTGCTGCTTTTAAATCAAAGCTCTCCGTTTGAATTAGGTTTCCTGAAAACATCGTGATCTTTAAATTCGCCTCTAGATCAACTTTTTCACTGGCTGAGACTGCTTCAGGTTCAAAGTATCTGACATTACCATTTTTTGCTGTTGTATTGCTTTTGCCACAACCGATAAGAAGAAGTGAGCTGAGCATTAATAGATATTTCATAAAGCCTCCTGTTTGAGAGTGCATCATGAAAAACTTTGCAGATCATGTCTAAATATAAGGATTAAAACTCAAGATCTTTTCAATAATGAAATAGCGAAGGGTTTAAGCAATCTTCTGTCTTGCTTCCCAAAGATCGTACTCAGCTTGCATTCTGACCCACATCTCGGCCGTGGTACCAAGCTTATCTTCAAGGGTGATTGCAAAAGAAGGCGAAATTCCTCTTTTACCATTAACGATCTCATTGATCTTTCTTGGTGAGCACTCACACAGAGCTGCCAAAGTGGTCTGATTAAGGTTCATCTCTGCCATATAAACTTCAGAAAGTACTTTTCCAGGGTGAAGTGGTAAAGGGTTTTGAATCATAATCAACCTCTATGATAATTCTCAACTTTAACGTCGAAGAATTCTCCATTTTTAAATCTAAACGTTATACACCAAGGCAACTTAATCGTTACGCTCCAACATTCTTTTCTATCGCCCTTGAGCTTATGAAGTCGAATATGTGGTGGCTCACCTTTAATTTTTAAGTCATTTAAGGTGCTGGTTGAATGCATTATTGTCAGTAGTGCTTTGGTTCTTATCCATAACTCTTTTGGTAAGGACTTGGATTGGTTCGTAAACCAAATATCATTTGTGATCTTACCGTCTATGCTAACAATCATGCCTTCTCCTTGAAAGCCATTACACTATACCACATAGTGTAACAATTGTAAATCCTGTCAAAATGACAGTCTTATCAATCATTTGAATGAAGTTTGGCTATCTGTCTAATGAAAGAATCTAATAAGGACTCTTGTTATCAAAACTGAATTATTAAGTGGTTACAACTTTAAATATTAAATTACAGAAATTTATTTTGGATCAAGTAAATGCACTTATACTACCTAAATGAAAAATTATATTCAAAATCCGTTCTTCAATATTGAAGAAAGAACTATTGATTCAAAAAAACTTTCAATAAGAAGTGTCGCACTCAAATGTTTGTTATTAACAATCTTGTCCTTGGTTGTTGCTATATGGACATGGTCAGTAATCGTTACAAAATCCAAGTATGGGCAATTAAGTGGATCACTTGAGGCTTGGATCATTTTTTTATCACCATTCTTAACAATTATATTATCAACGATTTCTATCAAAAAACTTAAGCTTCATCCCGCAATAGCGGTAGTCTTTGCATTATCTATAGGAATTTTTTATGGTTCATTCAGTGCTGTTTTCGATCGTATTGGATCTGGCTTAATCTTAAATGCTGCAGCAAGTACTTTTATTACAATAATATCTTGTCTCATACTATCAGTACTAACCAATGGGAAAATTTCAAACTACTTTATAGTTTTTTTACAATTTATAATAAGTCTTAGTTTATTGATCATTGGTTACAACGCCATTATGGGAATACTATTTCTAGACTGGCAATCAATGCTAGAGCCATCAACAGTAACCTCATTTGTACTTGCTCTAGTAGGAGCGATCTTAGGTGCAAGTGTTACAATTATTGAGCTATCGATAATAAAAGAAATCAAAGATCAAAGTAAAGGCAAAGAACAAGAATGGTACTTCGCAACGGGATTATTGTTTAACATGGTTTGGATTTATATGTGCTGTGTTTTTATGCTTGCTTGGGCAAAGAAAAAATAATCTTTTGAGGGAAATACCCATGAAGTCTCTATTGTTGATTACCAATAAGGAGTAATGATGAAGCAACCTAAAAATCCATTTCATCCTGGTGAGATTCTTTTAGAGGAATTTCTTAAACCGATGAATACGACTCAAGCTGCTTTAGCTGAAAAACTTGGTTGGACTAAGGCGAAACTTAACGAACTGATCAAAGGTAAGCGCGGTATAACGGCTGAAACGGCTCTTGATCTGGCCAAGGCGCTTAAAACCTCTCCTAATCTATGGATGAATCTACAAAGTACTTGGGATTTAAATCGCGCGATGAAAGCCCGCTCCGCTTAAGCACTTTCCTCATGATAAATTATCTTCTTTTACTTTCTTTAAAACTTTTTCGATGATTCATAAAAAAAGTCTTGAAAAATTGATCCGGGTTAACTTGAGTTCCATAAAGCAACATCGGATCATTGGCATTAGTAAAAACAGCCTCACTAACCGCAGAGTGCCCACTACTAAGAGTTGTAAAAAATAAATACATATTTATATTATTAATAGTTAGCCTGCCCCAAAAGGTATTTTCAGCAAGTAAATTATCTCTAACGACCGCATCTTCCCCACAAACAACTTCTGCACCATTTTGAAAAAAAGAACCATTATCTCCACCGCACATTAAAGATAAAACACCAAAACTCTGGAAAATATCACATCTATCAAATCCAGAATTTGTATATTCATTTCCATAAACAAGCTTTTTATCCTTTATAAACCACTTATACCCACATCCTAACCTTGTTTTAAACTTATGCTTATTTAATAGCATTGATGTATCAAATTTCTCTTTAGAAACAGCAGTCCAATTAGCTTTTTCAACATTTGTGACACTTTCAACATCAGTTAAAATGATAATCGGAATTGAATTGATATTATCAGGCATCTTAAATTTAGCAAAGCAATCACCTTGCTCATCTTCACCGAAATTACTGTATTCAACCGTGTTACTTATTATTTCCATTTTTAAAATATTATCAGTTGCGATTTCGCCATTTTCAAAGACGGTAATAAATTTATGTTTTTCAATTTTACAATTATCTTCCCAATAATTTAGAACGGTTAAATAGCTATTCTTGTTAACTGGACCACGAATCAAAGCGTAACTAAACATGGGATTGAAAGTTGTCTGTTTGATCGCATCTTTTTGTTCAACTTTTACATCTTTATTCTCTTTTTTGGTGGGTTCAGCTTTGTTACAAGAAGCCACCAAGCTTACAAAACCAAGAAATAATAAGGACAAAAATATAGAAGCGTTCTTTGTTTTAATCATTTGTTTGACCTAAATAATGTATTTTTTAACTTTTTATTATACCACAATTTTTATTTTGTATTTCGTGATCTTTGAAATGCAACAGACTCTAGGAAGCGAAGACGTTTCCAAGCTGACCATGGCCACAATGGAGATGGAGTATTTACAAGATCACGAGTTAGATCATTTCTTTTTCGACGGCGCGCTCGATACGCCCACCTAGAGCCATCAGCTTCTGATCCAACTGCTCATAGCCACGATCTAAGTGATAAACACGAAGAACATCAGTTGTGCCAGTTGAAGCAAGTGCAGCAAGAACTAAAGCTGCCGACGCTCTAAGATCTGTACACATGACTGGAGCACCAGTAAGTGGAGTGGCACCTTTAACGATAGCGGAGTTGCCTTTAAGTTTGATTTTAGCACCGAGGCGAACAAGTTCAGGTACGTGCATGAAACGATTTTCAAAAATATTTTCAGTCATGACCGATGTACCAGTGGCTTGAGTCATGACGGCCATCATTTGTGCTTGAAGATCAGTTGGAAAGCCAGGGAATGGTTCGGTTGAAACATCAACAGCTTTTAACTCTCCAATGTATTTGGCGATAATGCCATTTTCAAGTTCAGTAATTTCCGCCCCCATTTCACGCAGTTTTTCACTAACGTTACTTAAGTGATTCGGATTAAAGCCAGTGACTTTAACTTCACCTTTTGTCATGAGTGCGGCCATTAAGTAGGTACCAGCTTCAATACGATCACCAATGGCACGGTACTTAGTCGCTTTAACAGAAGTCACGCCAGTCACTTTTAAGGTTTTAGTACCGATTCCACTAACAGGAACGCCCATTGAGATTAAGAAATTAGCAAGGTCATCAATTTCTGGCTCAAGAGCGGCGTTATCAATAATGGTTTCGCCTTTTGCAAAAACACCGGCCATTAATAAGTTTTCAGTCGCACCCACACTTGGAAAATCTAGAACTAGTTTCGTACCGATCAATTGATCACAAGTGGCTTCTACGTATCCGTTTTGCATGACGATCTTTGCACCCATTTTTTCTAGATTTTTTAGATGCAGATCAATCGGGCGCGTTCCAATGGCGCAGCCACCTGGAAGAGAAACCTTGGCGCGCTTAAAGCGAGACAATAAAGGGCCTAGCACAAAGATTGAAGCGCGCATGGTTTTAACTAATTCATAGGTAGCTTCTTGAGACGTAATATTTGAAGCATCGACGGTGGTGATATTACCGTTCACTTCAGTTTTAACACCTAAGTTTTTAAGCAGCTGCCACATGGTTCGAATGTCTCTTAGATTTGGGACATCTTCGAGTTCAATTTTTTGATCTGACAGTAAAAGCGCAGCAAGAATTGGAAGGTAGGCGTTTTTAGCGCGTGAAACTTTAACTTCACCGTTTAAAACCTTGGTACCATTGATGATTAATTTATCCATTTTTCCTACTTTCTATAAATCGAGCTCGACCAGTCAGGTCGTTAATAATATTAATATCGCTAAAGCCCGTTAACGATCCCATAAGCGCCGCCAATTCGTCTAGGTGCGCCTCATGGCCTTCCATCAAGAAGTATCCGCCAGGGGTTAAATGCTTTAGAACTTGTTCAAAAAAGAGTTTAAACCACTGGTTATACTCAGCGTCTTCTAAAAATAAGGCAGAGCTTGGCTCATAGCTTAAAACTTGTGGGTGCACTAACGCTTGATCCGCCTGTTTTTTAATATAAGGAGGGTTAGAGACGATGAAATCAAATTGTTTGGTAATTCCATCTAGACGATCACCAAGATGAAAATCAATTTTTACAGTTTTAGGTAATTGATACTGATGCAGATAAGCATTTTCTTTTGAAAGCTCAATGGCACCTTTAGAGATATCAGTCAGCATGACACTGTTTAGATCAGCGTTTTTAGCGAGAGTTAAGCCAATAATGCCGCTACCACAACCAATGTCTGCGATTTCTTTTAGATTATTTTTTTTAATAAGTTCTAAAGCTCTCTCAATGATGAGTTCTGTTTCAAGTCTTGGAATCAGAGTGGAGTCATTCACTTTAAAAAAACTATCATAAAAAAATTGATGACCTAAAATAAAGGCTAACGGTTTTCCGCTTAAGAGCTCATCAAAAATTTCTTTTGGATTAAGCTTACTACTTTGAAGCGTATCAAACCATTCGATTTCTCTAGTTAGAGTATGAAGGTTTAAACCTGGGTGAAGGCTTTGAAGTAAGCTTTCATGACTTAAATAGAATTTTTTAATTTGATCGACTAATAGGGAAATCATAGAACGCAAAGATGCCTTGAGAGATGGTTTCCCACCTATTCGTCCTCGCCTTTAAGGAGCTCGGCCTGGTTATGCGCGATCAGTGCATTGGTCACTTCACCCAAATCCCCAGCGATAATACGCTCAAGATTATAAAGTGTGAGTCCAATACGGTGATCGGTCACACGACCTTGAGGATAGTTATAAGTTCTAATACGCTCCGAGCGATCGCCTGTTCCAACTAAGCTTTTACGCTCGGCCGCTTCAGCCGCATTCGCCGCTTGAACTTTTTGATCGAGAAGGCGTGACTTTAAAATCGCCATGGCGAGTTCTTTGTTTTTAAGCTGTGATCTTTCTTGCTGACAAGCAACCTGAAGACCAGTTGGAAGGTGGGTAATACGAACGGCAGAGTCAGTGGTGTTAACCGACTGTCCACCAGCACCCGATGATCTAAAAACATCAATTTGAAGATCTTTTGCTTGAACGTCGATATCAACATCTTCTGCTTCAGGCATAACCGCAACAGTAATAGTTGAAGTGTGAATACGTCCTTGAGCTTCCGTTTTAGGAACGCGCTGAACTCTATGCACACCACTTTCAAATTTTAATTTTGAATAAACCTGATCACCGGTCACTTTAAAGATAACTTCTTTAATACCTTGATCGCCTTCAGAGATTGAAACCATATTGGTTGAAAATCCGAGCTCTTTACAAAAATTGGTATACATACGCCAAACATCGCCAACAAAAATAGAAGCTTCATCTCCACCGGCACCGGCGCGAATTTCAACCATCACGTTTTTATCGTCTAGGGGATCTTTTGGCAGCATAAGAAGCTGCAGACGTTGCTCATAGATGGGAATCTGCTCTTCTTTTTCAGAGAGCTCTTCTTTGGCCATCTCACGCATATCTTCGTCTTTTTCATCACGAAGAATCTTCTTGGCTTCATCAATATCTTCACGAACTTTTTTGAATTCTCTATAGACTACGACAATCTCTTCTAAGTGCGAGCGCTCAGTTGAGAGTTTTTTAAACTCATCTTGGCGGTCATAGAGAGTGGGATCCCCCATCTTCTCAGTGAGCTGTTCAAAGCGTCTAACCGCACCTTCAAGTTTGTCATAAATAGACATCTATCTTTTTCCTATCTTGGAGTTCAGCTGCGCTGTCTCTCCTTGCGTCGTACATTACGTACGCCTCAGTCGTTCCAGCTTGCTTCACTCAAATCTAGAAAAAATCTAAATGTCTTAGCAAGCCTTTACGAACTTACCCGTTCATTGAATCCATGAATTCAGCATTGGTCTTAGACTTAGTAATACGACTTAGTAGGAACTCCATCGAGTCAATTGTACTCATTGGGTGAAGAACTTTTCTAAGCAGGTATACACGCTGCATATCATTGGTATCCATCAAGAGGTCTTCTTTACGAGTTGAAGACTTGTTGATGTCAAGAGTTGGGAAAATACGTTTTTCAAGAAGCTTACGATCAAGTTGAATTTCTGAGTTACCAGTACCTTTGAATTCTTCAAAGATAACTTCGTCCATTCTTGAACCTGTATCGATAAGAGCTGTAGCGATGATCGTAAGAGATCCACCTTGCTCAATATTTCTAGCAGCACCGAAAAATCTTTTTGGACGGTGAAGTGCGTTTGAGTCAACACCACCAGAAAGAATCTTACCAGACGGTGGAACAACAGTGTTGTAAGCACGAGCTAGACGAGTGATCGAATCAAGAAGGATAACAACATCCTTACCTGCTTCAGTCATACGTTTTGCTTTTTCAAGAACCATCTCGGCCACTTGAACGTGACGGTTAGCTGGTTCATCAAATGTACTTGAAACAACTTCAGCTTTAACGTTACGACGCATATCTGTAACTTCTTCCGGACGTTCGTCAATCAAAAGAACGATCAAAACGGCTTCAGGATGGTTATCAGAAACTGAGTTAGCGATATCTTGAAGTAAAACTGTTTTACCAGCTTTTGGAGGAGCAACGATCAAACAACGTTGACCGAAACCTTGAGGAACAAACATATCAATAATACGAGTTGAGTAGTTTGTTGGCTTACTTTCAAGTTCAATTTTCTTTTCAGGATAAAGTGGAGTCAAGTTATCAAAGAGAACAGTCTTTTTATGATCTTCTGGTGACTGGTCATTGATGCTTGAAACTTTTAGAAGAGCAAAATAACGTTCACCGTCTTTTGGTGGACGAATTGAACCTTCAATCGTGTCGCCTTTTCTAAGACCGAAACGACGAATCTGGCTTGGTGAGACGTATATATCATCGGCACCCGGCAAGTAGTTATATAAAGGTGATCTTAAAAATCCAAAACCATCAGGTAGAATTTCTAGAACGCCACCGCCGAAGATTTCTTCGTCATTGCTGGCTTTCGCTTTTAAAACACCAAAGATAACTTCGTGGCGTCTAAGCGCTGAAGCATTTTCAATGTTAAGTTCTTCGGCGAGCTTGTTAAGCTCTTTAATGTCCATCTCGCGCAGATCGTTCAAATGCATGGAATAGGTCCCCTGATGATTACGTTTTTGGGATTAGTGACGTTCATGGATATGAAGTCAGTTGATAATTAATTAAACTAGATAGCCCTCTATTTATTTTAAAGACGATTGGTCTTTGAAATTCGGTCGAATTTAATGGGATAAGTCATATTAACTTGCCTGAGCTGTAAGTCAAGCTGATTGATTCACACAGGTATTCTTTATAAATATTTTTGAAATTGGCCGTCCTATTACTCATCCTCCTATGTATAATGCTGAATATGAATTTTGAAGAATATCCGAGATTTGACCAATTTAAGGGCAAGACGATTTTATCAGTCGATTACGGCACTAAAGTTACAGGCCTTGCCTTTTGGGGCGTGGGACGTGAACCCTTTCCCGGTCCATATGGGAAAATCATCTATCAAAACGACGATCAGGTCTGCCAAGAAATTAAAACAATTTACGATGATGAAGCCTGCGACGTGATTGTTGTAGGTCTTCCTTTATATGCTGATGGTACGGATTCAGAAATGACCAAGCGCGTGCGCTCTTTTGCTGCGCATCTTAGTGCCACAATTGCAGATGCTGAGCTACACTTTCAGGACGAAACATTAAGCAGTTTTACCGCCCAGGAGAGAATGAAAAACTCTCCTCGTTATGGTTTTAAAGTTGATCCAAAACAATTGGATGCTTTAGCTGCCACAATAATTTTAGAGGATTTTATCCGACATCAAGATTAGGACATTTGATATCATGACTAAAAAATCAGCTTTTGCACTACTCATTCTAGCTCCTATTTTGGCCATCTTTGCTGCTGGTCTTAGAATTTATTACTCGCTCAATATGTGGCAATACCCAGGACCGGCCATCGTGTTCGAAGTTAAACCGGGCGAAGGCTTTGCCAGTGTGAATGGTCGCTTAAAAAAACAAGGCATCATTGATTCGGCCAAACTTTTTCACCGCTACTCTCAAGTTCAAGGCTTGATGACGAAGTTTCAGGCGGGAAAATTTGAAATCAAACAAGGCATGACGATGCTTGGTGTGGTCGACACTCTCGTTAAGGGCACGCCGATTCAGACAAAAGTCACTCTGCCAGAAGGTAAAAATCTTTTTGAAATTGGTGCAGAGTTTGAAGAAAGTGGAATTACCAAAGCAGCCGATTTTGTGGCTGCCGCAAAAGATCCTGAACTGATGAAAGAGTTAGGAATTCCTGCTGAGCGCGCCGAAGGTTATCTCTACCCTGATACTTATCAGTTCTCGCCAAATACTCCGGCTAAAGATGTCATTAAAGCGATGGTGGCGCATTTTAGAAATAAAACTGAAGGTCTAAACCTTACTCATCAAGATATTATTTTGGCGTCAATGATTGAAAAAGAAACTGGTGCAGCACAAGAGCGTCCACGGATCTCTGGTGTTTTTCATAATCGTCTCAACAAGCGTATGCGTTTGCAAAGTGATCCGACGACGATTTACGGCATTTGGGAACGCTTTAATGGCAATCTTAGAAAAGCAGATCTGCTTGAGCTAACGGAATATAATACTTATAAAATTCCAGCGCTTCCAAAAGGACCGATTTGCAATCCAGGACTAGAGGCTATTCAGGCAGCACTTACACCTGAAGAACATAGCTTTCTTTATTTTGTCAGTCGTAATGATGGTACTCACGTATTCACTAAAAGTTATAAAGATCACTTAAAAGCTGTAGAGGATTTCCAAAAAAATCCAAGTGCAAGACGAGGAAAGTCTTGGAGAGATCTACAGAAAAACTAAATGGAGTTATCGATGAAGATGAAAATGATTTTCGCACTTGTACTAAGTTTTTTAATTCATAATGCTTGGGCGGTAGCTCCTGGCGATATGGTCACGAATCTTCTTTTAGAATACGGAGAAGGTAAGAAAGTTGATGGCGGCGGCGCTTTTGATACAGATTCAATGAAAGGCAAAATCGCTGTGCTTTTCTACGTTGATCCAGATGTAAAAGATCTTAACGAAGGCTTTAGCCAAGTGCTTGCTAAGAAAAACTATAGCCTTGATAAGTACGGCTCATATGCTGTGATTAATATGGCAGCGACTTGGCTTCCAAACTTTGCTATTGAAGCTTCATTGGCTGAAAAACAAAAAACATACCCTCGCGTAGTTTACGTGATGGATCTTAGAAAGAACTTTGTAAAGAAATGGGGTCTAAGCGATGACAACAGTGTTGTTGTCATTATGGATAAGACTGGAAAAGTTCTTTATCGTTTTGATGGAAAAATGGAAGACGCTGAGATTAAAAAGGCTATCGCCGTTATCGACGCTAATATTAACGCTTAAGAATGAGATTGAGGCGAGCTGCTTCACGAATAATCACTTCGTGATCACTCGCCAATTTTTTTAATGTCATCTCATCCGTATTAGTATTCTGGGCAACATGGTAACGAACGTACTTGTCCCCGTGCACAGATAGTCTTCTAAGTAATCCCGCTTCAGCTTTAATATGACTTGCAATTAAGCGCTGAGCTTCAGGCGCTTCTTCACTCATCTTGGCCAATTTGATTGGGTCTTGGCAGGCTTCAATTTTTTTAATCAGTTCACTATCCATAATCATTAGTTTATCAGCCTGACTCTATTAAGAGTGGAGGCAAAATCTGCCTCAATAATCCTCGTTGTTGAATCAAAGACCTTTGATTGGCTAAAATATATAGATAAGCACCGCTTCATAAAAAGCGACAAGCGAGGATATGATGAGCAAGATTGATACTGAAAAATTTAAAACATTATTACTCGAGCACAAGATGCGTATCCAAAACGGTACGATTTTAACGTCTAAAGATGATCTGCATATTTCAAGTGATGATCTAGCAGATGAAAGCGATATCGCTTCCAACGTTATCAATCAACACGTCTCCATGAATATGAGACACCGTGAACTTAATAAGCTTAGAGCTATTAATGAAGCTTTATATCGTATCGAAAATGGTGGCTATGGTCATTGTGAAGAGTGCGATGATTCTATCGGAATGAAACGTTTAGAAAATCAGCCATGGGCAACACTTTGTATTACCCATGCCGAAGAATTTGAACGTGTACAAAGCCAAAAAGCCGTTTAACTCTCAATCACTTGTCTCATTGTTTCTAGATCTTCAATCCCAAGTTCTTGGGCCTTAATATCTTTCGTAATTTCTGATGTCTTTTTAGTCAGCTCAGCAATTTGATTTTCAAAATTCGCCTCGTAAGTATCAGCAAAAGCTTGGGCCGAACAAAGAACAGTCATTAATAGGATTACTCGACTCATACTTCCCTCCTGGAATTAGGATCACCTTATCCGTGGTGATCTTGCCTAAGTATAAAGCAAGTCGCTTGCCAGTTTTATGATAGTCATTTCAATGAGTTAAATGGGAATTAGTGGCTCTGGCGTCAAGAAGACCCCAACACTAGTGTCAAAAATTTGAGGCGGTTTTTGCGCAAAATTGTCCAAAGTTTATACATATGTCCAAAGTTGATGCCACATTTTGCGACAAATCCTATGTAACCTCCCAATATCATAGAGGCTTTTTTGGCCAGATCCTTGCTTTAAGAAGCTATGAAAACTTGACCACGGTGGAAGCCTTTATTCCCCTGTGTCCGAGGATTCATGTCAAAATGGGCACCGCCTCGGAGAATATGGAAGCATGATGAAAATAAACTTATCCAAAGTCTCAGTCCTATCTATCCTAATTAGTTTATTAGGCTTTAATAGTGCTTTTTCTCAATCGAGAGTCAGTACTATTCGCCCAGAACTACTTAAGAAGGTCACAAAATCAGCTCCATCAAGTGCTGAGCTTGATATTTTAAATTCTCCGTACGCAAGTTGGGGTGTGATGCCTCAAGAAAGCTCTTCGATTAACTTAGTTGATGCGTGGAAAAAGTTTAGTAAGAAACAAGAAGTGGTTGTTGCGGTTATCGATACTGGTATCGATCCAGCTCACCCTTTCTTAAAAGATAATCTTAAAGGCGCTAAAGGTTCAGCTTCAAGTACTGATTATGGAATGGATTTTTCAAAGTCAGCTGTTAATGAGCATCAGCCCATCGATCAGCACGGTCACGGCACTCACGTATCAGGTATCATTAAGAGTGTATTCCCTGATGTTAAAATCCTAAGTCTTAAATACTACAACCCAAGAGCTTCAGGACAAGACAACCTGGATTCAACGATTAAAGCTCTTCGTTATGCTGTTGAAGCTAACGTCGATATCATTAATTACTCAGGTGGCGGTCCAGAGCCGGCCATTGAAGAACTGCGCATCCTTAAAGAAGCTGAAAGAAAAGGCATCTTGGTTGTAGCAGCAGCTGGTAACGAAGAATCAAATATTGATATTAAAAAGAATGCTTACTACCCAGCAAGCTACGGTTTATCGAATATCATTACTGTTACGGCCCATGATCAAAGCCTACATATGCTTTCATCATCAAACTACGGAGCCAAGAGTGTTGATATCTCTGCTCCAGGTTACAGAATTAAATCTGCACTTCCAGGTGGTCGTTCAGGTTTCTTAACGGGAACGAGCCAAGCCACAGCATTTGTTTCTGGTGTAGCAGCCATGCTTAAGTCACAAGAGCCAAACCTAAGTGCAGCTCAAATGAAGCAGATCATTGTCGCTTCAGCTAGAAAAGAGACAACTCTTGCAGGAAAATGTTTATCAGGTGGACGTCTTGATGCAGCTAAAGCGATCACGACTGATTCACAAGAGATCTCTGGACGCAAAGTTGCTCAACGCGATCCAGGCTCACAAAAGAAGAAAGCCGTTAAAGGTAAGATTGTTTATCGCTTAGCTAAATAAGAAAAAAGATAAATTGCACATAAGCACAGACCGCCGTAGCCCAAGACTAAAGATAGAATAAATCCAAGTCGTGGGCCTTCAGCTACTCTATAGCGCCAAAAACTTCTTAAAGCATTTGAACTATGGCTAGAATATTCTTCGTTAAGAATTGTTCTAAGTTTATGAGTTAAAGGTCCAGTCTCATCGAGATCAACTAAATCATACATATAATCAGAGCTGATCTTCATTCGCTGCATTTCTGCCACAAGATCTCTAAATTCGACTAAATAGGCGTGACAATCAACGGCCGTTCGACCTGGACGCTGAAAGTGATCAAGTAAGGTCATATATCTTTTCTTTAAAAGCGAAAGATAACGAGTTCTATAGCTCGAATCCTTAGCCAAGAATTCATCAAAACGAAGTAAGAATGAGCCTACATCTTTTTTGTAGCGCTCTTTGGTGGCGTAGAAGCTTTTTTCTCCGCCTGGAGCACCTAATGTCTCTTTGTTAAATTGTCTGCCACAGCTTTCACATTCTTGATTGGTAACGAAGACCGATCCACAAAAAGCACAGCTTTTTCTAGGAATTGCTGGTGGTAAATCATTTCTAAGTGAGATTGAATAATTTTGTTCAATGTTCATACTTCCATTGTAAGCGTCACACCGCTAAAATGGAAAGAAGATGCTTAATAAAATGCCCCTACAGCTTCGATCTTTTTTCATTTCAATTTTTGGAGGGGTTCTCTACGCGCTTGGTTTTCCCAACCAATTTGCCCCTGTGCTTATCGTAGGACCAATTTTTGGTTTGGCCATTCTTTTTTGGCTGCTCGATATCGAAAATACCAAGAACACTTCTTTTAAAACTAGAGCACTTTATATTTTCGCCTTTTCATTAGGTCACGCTTGTTTTGGTTTTTACTGGATTCCTCATACTCTTCAAGTTTTTGGACAGCTTCCTGTTATCGTCAGCCATCTTTTAGGTGTGGCCTTTGCTCTTGTAATCCTGCCTCAGTACTGGATTTTTCTTTTAGGCTTAACTTGGCTTAATCGCAGACAGCACGGACTTTTTAATAATCATGTTATCTCACCGACTGTTCGTCATTTATTTTTTGCTATTACACTTACCACTCTTGAGTATGTGGTTCCTCAGCAATTTCCTGCTCACCCAGGACACGCTTGGATGGAGATGGCGCCGCACTTAGGACTAGCTCCCATTGGTGGCGCTCCATTATTTTCTTTTTTTAGTTATTGGTTAGCTTTTTGTGCCCGCCAACCACTCAATCAAAAACAAGATTGGTTTGGAGTTGCTAGCGGTCTTTGCTTTGTCTTTTTAAATACGATTATTCCACTTAAAGTCGCACCTGAATCCGAAACGAAACTTAATCTTAGAATCGTTCAGCCTAATATTGGAAATTTTTTAAAACTTGATTCAGAAAATGGCGGATTTGATTCGATTCGTACTGTTTTTGAAAGTTATAAAGAACTTAGTGTGAATGGAGCAACTAAGCCAGATTTGATTATTTGGCCTGAAACTGCTTTTCCTCATATGCTTCGTGGCACGATGATGAAACTTCATCCAAAAGTCACACCAAGATTATTTAAAGAAATCATTGATGAAACTGAGTCCGAATTAATTATCGGTGGCTATGATATGAACCCTGAATCTGCGGGCAGGTTTATGGGAGAATACAATGCTGCTTTTCATTTTGGTAAAGACTATCGTTTAAAAAATGTTTATAGAAAGCAATTACTTATTCCCTTTGGTGAGGGTCTTCCGTTTGGCCCACTCAATAAACCTTTATCAAAAGTTTTATCTAATGTTTCATTCTTTGCTGCTGGTACAGAGTTTACTCTGTTTGAAACAGATCAAGGCTTTAAGTTCTCCTCGATCATTTGTTATGAGGCTTTATTTTCAACATTTATTCGTGAATATTTAAATACGCTTAGAGATCAAGGCGACAAACCAGATTTTATTTTAAATCTAACCAACGATTCTTGGTACGGTGATACAAGTGAGCCTTATCAACATTTATTTTTGGCCAAATGGCGTGCTGTTGAGTTTGCTCTTCCGATGGTGAGATCAACTAATACTGGTGTGACATCAATCATTTATGAAGATGGGACTGAATCAAAACAAACAGCAATTAATGAGAAAACAACATTAGAACTGTCATTAAATAAAAGAATCAGTAATGTTACTGTTTTTCAAAAACTAGGCTTAGCTGTGGTATGGATTTTTTGGTTAATTTTTACTGTTATTGTTTTGGGGATTGGAAAATTAACGCGTAAATCCCTCGCGCACGAGATCGTGTAACGTTACCATTCCTAAAAAATCACCGTTTTTATTAACGACAGGCAAGACACCAATAGACTTACCCTTTGTCTCCATCATTTCTAAAGCTTCAATGGCCAAAGATTCTGATTGAATAACCATTGGTGAACTCGTCATGATGTCTTGGACTTTTGAATCAACGCCGCCTAAATCTTTGGCAAAGGTTCTTCTGATATCACCTTCAACAATAATTCCTTTAAGCTCGGATTTTTCTAAAATCGCACAGCCGCCAACAGGAAGTTTAGTCATAGCAAGGATGACATCTTTAAGAACGCTATCCATTTGAACTTGTGGACATTGATCTTTTGGACGCATTAAATCTTTCACTTTAACTCTAAGCTGTTTACCAAGCCATCCGCCAGGATGATTAACCGCAAAGCCTTCTTTGGATAATCCAACACAGGCTTCAAAAAGCACGGCCATAGCATCACCCATCGCTAGGGCGGCTGTTGTACTTGTTGTTGGTGCTTGATTATTAAGACAAGCTTCTTTTTCAACAGAGCAATCAAGTGCAACACCGACTGCGTTAGCAAGAGGTGATTTGATAGAGCCTAAAAGTCCGATCATTCTATGTTTTGGAATATCTAAAAATGGTAGAAGTTTTTGAATTTCTTCTGTGGTGCCTGACTTACTGATAACCACGATGGCATCGTTCGGCCCAACACGTCCTAAGTCACCATGCAAGGCTTCGGTTGGATGAAGAAATTGAGAGCGAAGTCCAAGGGAGGAAAAGGTGGCTGAAAGTTTTGTAGCGATATGACCCGACTTTCCCACTCCACAAAATACTAATTGAGCTGAGTTTTTAGTCAGTTCTTCAAAAATCGAGACCAAAGAATCCGATTGTTCCTGAGTTAGACGATCTTTTAACATCGTAATGGCCTTGGCTTCGGCATCAAGGACACTTTTTAAAATATTTAATGAGTCAGGTTTATTCATGAATTCATCCTCTTCGCATTTGGTAACGGCGAAGATTTCGGCTACAATAGTAAAAGTATTAAATTTCTATCACGATAGCGAAGTTATGGTCAAAGCGTCATTATTTAAAGCCCTTCTAGTATCAAGCCTTATTGGTCTTGGAGGCTGTGCATCTTATGACCAATTTCGCTACGTCACTGAAGAATTTGAAATCCCAAGCAAGGTTTTTAACGCAGACTATCCGCAAACATGGCAGGCCGTTTTGCAGATTATGGCCAGGTATGACCTTGAGCTTAAAAATCAAGAAGCCGGTGTGATTAAAACTCGCTGGATCGACAATACCTTAGAAGTCAATTTCGCTGATAGTTTTGGTGGTAATGATGCAGTTAAGGCTGCCCGCTTTAAACTCATTATTAATGTCGTTAAAGGCTTTAGAGGTGACGGTGAAGTGAGCAAGGTCACCATCTTTAAACGTCAATTGGTTGAACAAGATTTCCTTCAAGGTTGGAAAGTTAAGCCAACTGATGGAATTCTTGAGCAGTCACTTCTTTACCGTGTTGAAAGACTTCTCTCGATTGATAAGAAGCTTAAGAAGATTGAGAAAGAAAAAGCCAAAGAGCTTGAAGCTAGCTTCTAAATTCTAAAAAAATTAAATTGATTGATAAGATAAAGCGGTTTGTTTCCAAAATCTCTTTTGAATATCAGCTGAAGCATCAGGAGTTACTTTTCCAGTAATTTTTTCTAATGCATATCTAATATCAGTGTGAATGTCTTGGTATTTATCTTTTTGAAGCATTGAAAAAAGAGGCTTCAGAGCTTTTTCAAACTTTAGTTCGCCTACAACTCTTACGGCTTTTTTAACTAGGTTGGTTCCTTCTTTGTCACCAGGCTTCCCTTCATAATAATTTCTTTTATCATAAAGCATGGCCCAAACATGAGGAGCGTATTCTCTTAATCCCATATGAGAGATGTTCTCTAACGCCTGTCTTCTTACAAGAAAACTTTTATCGCGAAGAGATTTTGCAAATATTTTAGCATTTTCTTTATCTTTAAGAGCTAGCAGCGTTTTAAGCGAAGCCATTCTTAGTACCCAATGAGGATGCTGTGTAAACTTCACAAGTAGAGAAGACGCTTTTTTACCCATGATCTGACCGAGCAAAAATGTTGCAAGCCAACGACTTTTATCTGGGTAGCTATCAGACTTCATGACTTCTAAAAGAACGGGAACTGATTTTCCGCCGGCGCGAAGTGTGTCGTGTCTTAAAGACTTCCAAGCTGAAGCTTCTTTGCTTGAATACTCACGAAGAAATCTAGGCTTTAAGCCATCAACACGTAATTCTTTTGCGACATCAGCAACAACTTTACTGGCATCAGTATGTTTAGGAGAAGCATGAGTGACAGAGGCAATCGCCATACTGATCAAAAAGACTGCTAAAAATGCTGTACGCATTAAACTCTCCTAGCCTAACATTTTTTCAAATTCACTTAGTAGCTCTTCGGCTGAACGTTGTTCACCTTTTTCTTGCTTACCAACCATCTCTTTGTCTTTAACAGGATCTGATTCTGGCTCCTCAGCTTCATCACCAGAACTTGAGATCATTTGCTCAAAATCATCTAGTGCGTTTGTTTCTGCGGCCTCTTCAGGTTCACTGGCAACCTGTTCGATAATCTCATCAGCAACATCTATTTCTTCAGGAGTTTCTTCTACTGGTTTTGCTGCTGGAGCTTTACCACCACGAAGAGCATCTAATTCATTTTTAAGTTGCTCATTTTCTTGTCTAATACGCTTCATATCAGCAAGATCTTCCGAAATAATTTCAAACTCTGCGAGTCTTTCGCGCATTTCATCGCGCTCTTTTGATAAAGCAGCGAGGCGAGCTTCAAGATCTGAAGTATCAGCTCCGCCGCCAGAAGCCGCAGATCTTGCTGCTGAAATCTCATCATCTTTAAGTTTTAGTTTTTCTTTAAGACCTGTGAGTTCTTTTTTATAGATATCGATTTGCTCAGAAGCATCACCGTCCATTCCAGCTTCAAGTCTTTTTTCAAGTTCACTAATGACTCTATCTTTATCAGAAAGCATTCCTTTTAGAGAATTCACTTCCGCCACTTTTTGATTAAGTGACTCACTATCTTGCCCACCAATATTAACACCTGAAACTGGCAGATCTTTAAGTGGCATCACAGAAGGGATACCTTCTCCAAGATCTAATCCGCTACCGCGAAATAAAGATGACTTTAGTGAACTAGAGTTTTGAATAATACTATCGAGATAATTTTTAACAACACTGGCTGGAATTTGATGAGTGAGTTTTCTAAATTTTCTACGGTTATATAACCAGTAAACAATAAGAACTGCTAAAACGAATAGTAGAACTAAACTGGTGATAGTAATGGCTTCATCCGTGAACTTAGTCACGATCAATTTTAGAGTCTCGGTCACGACAATCCTTCCTTGGAAACACGTGTTATCCTATGAAAATTATAGGGAGTTGACCCCATTCGTGTCAACCTTAGAACATATATGTCAGACGAGTTTAATCAGATCAAAATACAAGGGCTTTCTAGCGGCAACGATGGTTTCTTGAAACGGATGAAAATCAGTGCCCCTATAGTCTGTCACTTCAACTCCTGATTCTTTGCAAATCAGCCCTGAAGCCGCTACATCCCATGGTGCAAGCCCTGTTTCCCAAAAGCCATCAAAGATTCCTTCTGCGACATAACACAAATCAAGAGCTGCGCTTCCCATTCTTCGAATGCCACGGCTCTTGCCCATAAGATTTTTAAATAGAGCGAATTCCCGATCAAAAACCTTTCCTTTTTCAGTCGCAAATCCTGTCGCCAGCATTGCGTTTGGTAGTTTTTTTCCAACAGCAGTCATTTTTTTGGGTTTCTTACCAGGAACAATTTTAAAGGCACCCTGCCCTTCGCATGCATAATAAGTGAAGCCTGTTGCTGGCTGATGAACAACGCCAAGCACTGGTTTTCCAAAATGAGTAAGGGCGATACAAACACCGTAGTACTCAAGCCCACTTAAAAAATTGTTTGTTCCATCTAACGGATCAACGACCCAGCACCACGGAATCTCTTGATAATGTTTATAAGCATGTTTTTTATTACCAAAACTTTCGTAATAATTTTCTTCTGCTAAAACATCCATCGTTGGGTACTTTAACTTTAAGGATTTAATTATAAAATTTTCTACGGCTACATCAGCTTCACTAGCAACACCTAGAGCTTGTTTATGAGTGACTTTTAATGTGCCTATCTTTTTTTGAAAACGAGTAAGTTTCTGCCCAGCTTTTTCGGCCAATTCGATCGTAGACAAAAGTGTGTCTCTAATCTCTTTTTTACTCATCATCTGACATATTTCCATTTAGACGCTGATGTTCAATTACTAATTCCATTTCAGATTCTTTAAGAGGTTCTTTTGAAGCAATGGTATAGGTTTCAGCAAACCAATGACCAAGATCGATCATCTTACAGCGTTCACAACAAAAGGGACGAAACTTTGACGAATAATAATCAAATTCCGTTTTGCATTGTCCGCATTTAATCATCATCACTTTATTCACTTCTAGTTTTCCTATCCTGTTTTACGAGTCCCCAGTATAGCTGATCCAAATCCACTTGGGGAAGTTTTGAGCTAAACTTATGTTGATCAAGACTAGCAATTCTCTGTGGCCCAGTAACTGCATTCACTAGCCATGCTGCATCAGCGCCCAACAAATCATTTAAATCAAATATTGAACAAGTAAAATTATTTTTATGGTTTTCTAAAAAAAGAGAAACTGTAATTCCTTGCAAGATATATTCACTCACCTGTGGTGTGAAAAATGTCGAGCCTTTACACCAAATAAGATTCGACACAGTTGCTTCAGCTATCTTTTCTTGCTCATCTAAATACAGATAGTCATCAAAGTTTTTCTTTCTAGCCAATTCACGCTGACTCATTCTCCAAGAATAATCCCCCGCTTTTAACCAAGGTGGAATCGATCGTTTCATAAGTCTATTTTGACTTAGCGATAACTTAAGAAGAGCTTCACTATCACGGCAAACGAGTGGTCTTGAATTAAATTCAAAACGTTGATCATTCAGTAAATCTATTCTTAAAATCTGATCTGGTTGTTCTTTAAAAAATTGGCAGACTTTTAAAAAGAGCTCTTTTTCGTTGGGAACGGATGGTAAGCCAAAGTATTTCCATGACTTGAGTAGGCGCTGCCAATGCATCGACCAAAATAATGGTTCGCCTTGATCCTCTCTAAGGGTCGTGAAAGCTAACTTTGTCGCCACGCTTACTCCATGGTACTTATTTATCCATGAATAAAACTATCACATTGATTGGCTTTGGTAATCAAGCAAAGGCATGGGCCATGAATCTAAAAGATTCTGGCTGGAATGTTCAAGTTTGCTTAAAACCTGAAAGCCCATCAAAAGATCTAGCGCTTAAACTCGGCCTACATGTCACGACTTTAGAGCAAGCGGCTCTAAATGTTGGAGACTTTGTTAATCTAACACCGGACCATCTTCATCATGAAGTCTTAAAAGGTATTACCTTTTTAAAAGGCTCTAGACTTATCTTCGCCCATGGCTATTCCATTGAGAGCAAGCTCATTGACGGAGATAAACTTGGCGCTGAAATTATCTTGTTTGCACCAAAAGCGATTGCCAGCGAACTTCGTTTTCTTTATGAAACGAAAGGAAAACTCGCTGCCGTTTACTCCGTAGAATTTGCACAGAATAAAGAACAAACAAAAGAATGGATTTTTGAATTGGCCAAAGCTTTGGGTATCAACGCAGGACCTTATCCGGCAACCTTTGAAGAAGAAACTAAAGCTGATCTTTTTTCTGAGCAATCCATATTATGTTCCGTCTTACCTAGGGCCGCTGAACTTAGTTTTAATCTACTTAGAAAAAATGGCATCAGTGAAGAGCTCGCCTACTTAGAATGTTGGTATGAGATGAAACTCATAGCGAACACTCTCGTTAAGTTAGGTCCCACTGAGTTCTTTAAGTTGATTTCACCTAACGCCCTTTTAGGGGGTTATAAGGCTGACAAACTGCTTTTTGACAAAGCGTATCAAAATAAATTAGAAACTCTCTTTGAAGATATCGATCGGGGAACCTTTTACAAACAAGCCAGTGACGCTGATTTTTCAGCTCTGCGTGAAGCTATAGCCGACGAGTGGGGCCATAGTAGTTTGCAACAAACTCACCTGAAATTAAAATCACAATTGTTTGAGGATTAATATGAAAGCCCTAACAACAAGACAGATTAGAAAAAGAAAAGCCTCTAGCGGAGCTGAATCTCTTCAGATGCTGACTTGTTATGATTTTCAAACAGCTAAGATGCTCGAGCAAACTTCTGTTGATCTTATTTTGGTCGGCGACTCTGTTGGTAACGTTGTGCTTGGTTACGACACAACCGTTCCTGTGACAATCCAAGACATGATCACTTTTGGAAGTGCCGTTCGTCGTGGCGCTAAAAATAAATTCCTTGTGGTTGATCTTCCATTTGGAGCGACAGCGACTTTTGATGACGGTATTAAAAATGCTGTTGAGCTTTTTAGAGCAACAGGTGCCGAGTCATTAAAAATTGAAGGTGCTACTGATCACGTTTTATCAATGATAAAAAGATTAAGTGAAACTGGTGTCGCGGTGATGGGACATATTGGCCTAACTCCTCAATCAGTTCACGAACTTGGTGGATATTTCACTCACGGTAAAACCACAGATTCAGCTCATCGTTTGCTAGCTGAAGCTATTAAGCTTGAACAAGCTGGGGCATTCGCCGTTGTACTTGAATGTGTAGATGCCACGACTTCAGCTATCATTACAGAAAAGCTCAATATCCCAACAATCGGAATTGGTAGTGGCGATCAAGTCGATGGCCAAGTCTTAGTGCTTAACGATCTTTTAGGATTGGCTGAAGATAATACGCCAAAGTTTGTAAAACCTGTGGCCAATTTATTTGAAACAAAAAAGACTTTGATTGAAAATTATCTTAAGCAGAGTCGTGAAGTCACTAAAAGTAGATTTTCTAAAAATATTCCAGCCCAATAATAATCATGGAACTCATCCTTACTTTTGATATAGGCAACACAAACCCTCATGTTGGATGGTTTATTGACGGAAGCCTTAAACAAGTCACCAGACTTGATGCTGTTAATGAGCAAAGTATCGATGCCGTAGGTGCTAAAAAAGTTCAATCGATTACCTCAAAAGTGGGTCATGACTTTGATCACTCATGGCTTTCTCCAATTGAAGTCATGGAGTGGCGAACCTTTAAAGATTTTTTAAAGATGCCTTTAAAGTACGCGGGGACCTTAGGGGCTGATCGCTTAGTTCAGATTTATTATCTTCATCATGAATATAAAAATATTCGCGCCGTGATTGATGCTGGTACCTTTACGACGATTGATCTACTCAGTGAAAATGGTCACAGCGGTGGAATTATTATTCCAGGCTTTGAAACCTATCTTGATGTGTTCAAACTTAAAGGAGCCAAGCTTCCAAGACTGAGTCTTGATCAAGTTAACATTCAGGCGGAGCCTACGATTAAAGCGCTTAACACCTTTGATGCTATTGCCCAGGGCTACAATTTTTTACTGCATAAAATTCAAGACGAGCTTAAGGACAATGATGCGCAAAGCATTATGATCACCGGTGGCCACGGCGAACTGCTTAAACCCCTGTTTCCCGGTTGTATGAGTGAGCCACACCTTATCCATCACTCCCTGCACTTCTGCCTTAAGAAAGCATATGAACTAGGAATAATGTAGGGATTATGCGATTCTCGCCCTTATGAATATCATTGTGGCCGTTACCGGATCCATTGCCTGCTATAAAGCCTTCGATCTTGTTCGAGGACTGACTAAGCTTAAACATAATGTACGAGTTGTTTTAACTCAGGGTGCTCTGGATTTTATTAAGCCAGAAATTTTTAAGCACTTGGGTGCTGACTATGTTTACTTACCTCAAGATGATCACAACCCTACAAAAGAAATGTTCAACGGACTTGAGCATGATCAAGTCTTACATATCGCTCTGGCCAGATGGGCGCAAAAAGTTGTTATCGCTCCACTGAGTGCTAATACATTAAACAAATTAGGTCATGGTCTAGCTGATGATTTACTTTCGTGTTTATTTTTAGCTTTAAAACCTGAAGTATCTGTTCTTTTATTTCCGGCCATGAATCCTGCTATGTGGGACAATGCCATTGTTAAAAAGAACCGTGAAACACTAAGTTCTCTTCCACTCACTTATATGCACTCAACGATGAGTGGTGAAATGATTTGTGGTGAAAATGGGGACGGTAAACTAGCAAGCGTTGAAGAAATGTTAACGTTGATTCAAAGTTTTGAGCATAAAGCACTTCAAAAGAAAGTGTTAATCACAACAGGTGCCACGATTGCACCGATTGATCCTGTTCGATTTGTGACCAACGCGAGTTCTGGAGAAACTGGTTATTGGCTTGCCGTTGAAGCTTTACGCCTTGGATATCAAGTCCACTTAGTCGGCGCGAAATACTCTACTTCAAAAATTGATTTGCTTATTGATCATCCACGAGTCTTGATTGATAGAGTAGCAACTACGCAAGAGATGTTTGAAACCGTTACAGCTTCTTTTAAAGACGCGAGTGCTTATATTTCAAGTGCGGCCATTGGTGACATTGCTTTTCACACAAGCGCATCAAAATTAAAAAAAGATCAACTTAGTGGATCACTCCCCTTTGAAAAGTCTCAAGATATTTTAAAACATCTCTTAAGTCTTAGAAGTTCTGAGCAGACCATGATTGGTTTTGCAGCAGAAACAGATCTCTCTGTGACAACGCTTGATAAGAAATGGAACGATAAGCCTGTTGATTTATTGATTGGCACGAAAGTTGGTTTTAATCAGGGCTTTGGTGATACTGCGCCTGAATATATTTTTTATCGCGGTAATCAGAATATCGTATTTCAGGGTACATTAACAAAAGAGCAACTTGCTCATAAAATTTTGGAATCAATTAGGCATGATCAAACTCATAGCCTCCACGTCTGAATTTATTTCGTGGAGAAATTCTATTAGTCGCTCTGTTGGCCTTGTTCCAACCATGGGTAATCTTCATTCTGGTCATCTAAGCCTTGTTGAACAGTCGGTAAAAGAAAATGAATGTACTGTTGTCACCATCTTTGTTAATCCAAAACAATTTGGACCCGGTGAAGATTATGAGCAATATCCAAGAACTTTGGATGACGATTTAGAAAAACTTAAGACACTTGACGGTGACATTATTGTTTTTGCCCCAAAAGATAATAGTGAAATTTATCCTGAAGGATTTCAAACTCAAATTGCACTTCCAGAACTTTCTAAAATTCTCTGTGGAAAATCTAGACCGACTCATTTTGCTGGTGTGACCACAGTTGTTTATCAGCTCTTTACTTTAGTAAAGCCTGAGCTAGCTTACTTTGGTCAAAAAGATTATCAGCAAGTTAAAATCATTGAGCGCATGACTAAAGATCTTAGACTTACGGCCCATATTAAGATGCTACCAATCATAAGAGACCACGACGGTTTGGCGCTTTCATCGCGAAACCAATATCTCAATGACAATCAACGCCAAGATGCCCTTATATTGCCAAGAACCATCGAGCAGTTGAGCTCTGTCTTAAATCAAGAGGGTCTAAGCGCTGTTTTAAGTCAGATTAACGACATTACCAAGAATCCTGTCTGGGATTACCTTGAAATACTCGAGGCTAATAGCTTGCGAGCACCTCAAAGCGGTGATAAATTTTTTGTCTTAGTCGGTGCTGTCTTTATGGGCAAAACCCGACTCTTAGATAATAAAATTGTGGAGCTCAATGTTAGATAACGAATTTCATATTAATATCTCGTCTCAGGCAACATTAGTTTCTTTAGTCGCTCCACAGCTCGATGAACATCGAACGATTCAAGAAAGTCAGCGCTCTTTAACAGAGCTTAGAGAACTCCTTCGCACCCTTGGCATTAAGGCCATGAGTGAAATTATTCAAAATAAAAAACAAATTGATGCGGCAACTTTCTTAGGCTCTGGAAAACTTGAAGAAGTGGCCAAGCAGGCCAAAGACGAAGGCTCAGACTTATTAGTTTTTGACTTCGAACTGTCAGCGTCGCAGGTAAGAAATATTCGAAAGATTACTGGTATGTCAGTCATCGATCGCGTTCACGTTATTTTAGAAATTTTTGCCAGACACGCAAGAACCAGAGAAGCCAAGATTCAAATTGAAATTTCCAGGCTTCAATATCTTCTTCCGCGACTTATGGGCTTTTGGTCCCACTTAAACCGTCAGCGTGGTGGTGTTGGTGTTCTGGGCGGTGAAGGTGAAAAACAAATCGAGCTGGATCGTCGTATTATTCGCGATCGAATTGAATTTCATAAAAAAGAATTAGAAACGATTAAAAAGTCTCGTGAACAACAAAAAAAGAAGCGCCAAAACAAAGCTGTTACAGCGGCCCTTGTTGGTTATACCAACGCTGGTAAAAGCTCTTTGATGAATAGAATGTGTCGAGTAAGTATTCTTGAAGAGAATAAGCTATTTGCCACGCTAGACTCAACCTTTAGAACATTAAATCCTGACACTCACCCACCAATGATTTTGATTGATACGGTGGGATTTATTTCAAATCTTCCTAATACATTAATTGAAGGTTTTAAAACCACATTAGAATCTGCTCTAGAAGCTGATCTTCTTATTCTGGTCGCAGACATTAGCGATCCTCATTATGAGAAACAGCTTAAAGTCACTCGTGAAGTTTTAAATGAACTGGGTGTTCACGATAAAGAACAGCTGATTGTCTTTAATAAAAAAGATCTCCTTAATGATCCGATCAAAGAGAAGATTATTAAAAGAAGTCACGCCGGCTCTTTTGTTGTCAGTTCTTTTAATCCTGAAGATATCAAAGCGCTTCGTAGCCATGTGGTGAATTGGTTTTTAGAAAAACAAAATAAGTATGATCTTTTCGTGCCATATGAAGACGGTGAAGCTCACTCAGTTGTGGCAGGAAAAACGAATATTCTCTCAACACATAACCATGAAACAGGTATTTTTTATCGCGTGAGAGTGCCAGCTTTTATTTTTGATTCTTTAAGAATGAATAAATATATCTTGGCGCCTGATAGTGAAATCTACAACCACATGGACTTCAACTCAGATAGTAGTACTTAAACCAATACGAACCGAGAACCACCGCGACACTCATCGAAAAATTAAAACAGAATTGGAAAAATTCTCGATGATCCAAAGCTCTACTCCAATTGTAAAATTGTTTCAAAGACCAGTATCCATCGGTGCTTCGAGCGTTATTCTAAAACAGTTTTGAAGAATTACTGTTGTAAAATTTTAGAGACAATTGCCACTAAATCAAATGGACCTAATGGTTTTTCTATATGGGTGTGAATCGGCCTTGAAAGGCTTTCTAGCGCAGGAAGATCACCAGTAAGAATCACTGGAATATGCGCATCTAGTCGTTCAATAAATTCTTTAGAAATTGTTTGGCCATCAAGGATGAGAAGATCTGGTTTTAAATCATCGATAAAGTGCATGCAATCGTGATCTGGGTAGCTATAAATATCAAAACCAGCGCCACTAATCGCTTTTTCCATTAATTCTCGAAGAAATTTTTCTTTTTCGACGTAGACAACCATCTTCTTTTGCATCTTTGTCTCCCAATAGCTGATGGTTTTTTGTTAAAGCGATGGTACAGTTTGGTTATGTCTGACGTCAAAGTGCTCGATGAGCAAGACCAGGTTCTGTTCCAGTGTAGTTTGCAAGATGCGCAAAAAGCCTGGAACTATGCCCGCGATATGGAAGCCATTGGTATTGAAGTTAGAATTGTCTCCCCTAGTCTTCCTGAATCCTTGGCCAAAAGCCTAGGTGTTAACGAAGAAGATCTAGCAACACTTCGCCACGAACTAGAAGATGAACTCGACTCTCATGTGGGCTGCTGTAACAAACAAGATCAAGATTAAAACATGGAAAAACAAAAGCCGGTCTTTGTTCCCAGACGTCTCGTTCTTGTTTTAAAAAAAATAAGAAGAGCTCTTGAGCGTGAAAGTATCGAAACAAAAGATATGATCATGACCTATCTAAAATTCTCTAGAGGTTTAGCGACTGAAGAAGAAATGAAGGATGCTAATCTTCAATTTCAAGATTTTTTAAAAACTATTGGTCTTGGTGTTTTTGCTGTTCTTCCATTCGCTCCATTAACGATTCCATTTCTCGTTACCTTTGGAAAACGAATTGGTATTGATGTCATACCAGATAGTTTTCGCGAAGAGTTCAAGCGCGAGAATGATCTTGATATCGATCCAGCTAAGTACCCAAAATCTTAAAACTCACTTAAAAAATCGCCACCTTTTCTTGTGAAATAGCCATTTAGGTACTGCTTATTTGTTTAGCTCCTTCCTAATTTCAAACAGTTAAATTTTCTTTGAAGTTCAGGGGTTATCCTAATTGAAATATATAAAGGCGTGGTACGTATGAAGACATTAAGCCTATTCATGACAATGATGCTTTTACTCACTTCTCACACAGTGAGCGCTAAAGATGATCACAAAGATCATAAAGATCACAAGAAATCTATCGCTTCAGCTCTAGCGAAAATTTTTAGACCGCTAGTTCGTCGTCCTAAGGCAGGACAGATTATTACTTGGAATGGATTTCGTTGGGTTCCAGTGCAATATGCTTATTGGGATAACCCAGGTCGCGGCAATAAATCTGGCGATCAACTTGTTTGGGATGGTCATCGTTGGATCGATCGTCCAAGTCATGGCGGTGGTTCTGATCTAGAAATTACTGCTGGAGTTGGTTTACTTGCTAACGGTCAAGCAGGTGGAGTTATTACTGAAAAAGGTGTTTTAGAAGTTAATATCGGAACGAGTGCGGGGCAGATTCCATTTATCAATGATGATGGCGATATGGCCGTTGATGGTTTCTTAGTTAGCGGTGACGGTATTATTTTTCCTGATGGCTCTGTTCAAAATACAGCGGCGACAACAATTCAAGGTCCGGCCGGTCCACAAGGTCCAGCGGGTGTGAATGGTTCTGTTGGTGCTCAAGGTCCAATAGGTCCACAAGGCTTAAAAGGTGATAAGGGCGACAAGGGTGATAAAGGTGATACGGGAGCACAAGGTCCTGCCGGTGCGGCCGGTGCCGTTGGTCCTCAAGGTCCAGCTGGTATTGCGGGAGCAGATGGTGCTCAAGGCCCTCAAGGATTAAAAGGTGATAAAGGCGACACAGGTGCGCAAGGTCCCGCTGGGGTTGCAGGTCCAGTCGGTCCACAAGGTCCAGCTGGTATTACGGGAGCAGTTGGTGCAACCGGTGCGATTGGACCTCAAGGTCCTGCTGGTGTTGCCGGTGCTACTGGAGCACAAGGTCCTCAAGGCCTAAAAGGTGATAAGGGCGACAAGGGTGATAAAGGCGATACTGGCGCGCAAGGTCCTGCAGGTGTTGCGGGTCCAATGGGTCCTCAAGGTTTACAGGGTCTTCAAGGATTACAAGGTCCGGCAGGTAGTGATGCTGTTGTTGATATTGGAACTGGTCCTGGTCAAATTGTTCAAGTTGGCGTGGATGGAAAAATTGCAGCAAGCTTACTTCCTGATAGCGCAGGTGGTGGATCAGCGGCGATTGCTTACGTAAAAGATATTAAGGCTTCAGGTGTTCACGGCGGAGCTTGTACTGCTGGTTCTTGGATCACGAGAGATCTCAATACTGTTGAAGGTGATTCTTCCATTGTAAGTCTTAGTGGAAGTAATTTTGTTCTTGAGCCAGGTAAATACGAAATTGATGGAATCGTTCCAGCTTTTTTAAGTTCTCAACACAAGACAAGATTAGTCGATTCTATTAGCGGTGGGACTGTTTTAGTTGGTGCTACTGGCTTTAGTAATAATGGTGCTGCTTCAATGACTCAGTCTGTACTTAAGGGAACATTTACCCTGACGCAGCAGACGATTATTAGACTTGAACATCGTTGTGGTGGCTCTCACGCTTATGGTTTTGGTTATGCCTCTGGGTTTGGTGAAAACGAAGTCTATAGTCAGATCAAAATCGTCAAACTTAATTAAGATTTTCAAGCTCGCTTCACTCTTGATACACTTTAAGAGTGAAGCAATTATCTCTTATCATTCTTTTCTTTCCAATAATGGCGTTTGCCATTGATTTTGGTAACGGCTCTCTTGGTAGTTGTACTAACGCCACGTTTGCAGCTGGAAATGGTGGAACCTATCAATGCGATAGCGTAACCATTACTGGCGCCGTTACTTTTAATGCAGGCCAATCAGCTGTTGTTATTTTGTCTCGATCTTCAATCGACATTACAGGCTCAATTAGTTTAAACGGACTCAACGGTGCTAACGGTGCCAATGGTGCGGCTATTGATACTAGTGGAGCTCTAGGTGGTGCTGGTGGAAATATTGGCGGCAGTTACCTTGGTGGGATTGGTAATGGTGAACGAAGTGGCCGCGCTGGTAATGGAAATACTCCCGGCGGCGGCGGTACAGGTCAAATTTCAGTCGTTTTTTCTGGCGCCGGAGCAGGTGGTGGCGGTAACGGTAGTGCCGGTACTTCAGGAGCTGCTGGAAGTGGTATCGCTGGTAGTGGAGGAAGCTCTTCTTCTTCACTAGCTGGTGGCTCTGGCGGTGGAGCTGGTGGAGCTGGAGACGACAGTGTCTTTAGTTATGCACCAGGTGTTGGCGGTGGTGGCGGTGGTTTCTTAACTTTACGATCGGCCACTTCAATTAGCGTTGCCGGAACAATTAATGCGAATGGTGGAAATGGTGGAAACGGAGATACACGTTCTGGCGGCGGCGGCGGCGGCTCTGGTGGAACAATTCTGATTCAAGCTTTAAGTGGAGTGGATATTAACGGCACTGTTAATTTGGCTGGTGGAACTGCGGGTGTTGGGCCAAGTGCCAACGCTGGTGGGGCTGGTGGTGTTGGACGAATCCGCATTGAAACTTCCGGTGGCTCAAATATCAACACTTCAGGTATTACAATTACTTCAGGAGTTAACGTTGAGACCTCTGATCTGTTTACCAATTCATTTCAAGGAAAACTTGCCACTGGATGCGGCTCAATTGATAGTGATCATAATTCTTCAGGCGATCAATTTTTAACATTTTTTTTAATTTTGTTTTTAAGTTTAGCGCTGCCAACGATAACCAAAGTGAAGCATTAAAGTCGTAACGCTATAATCACCTTCTTTTTCAATCGTCTGATTTTTAAAACCAACACCATAAAACCATTTTCCGACAAAATATTTGGCGTGAAGACCAAAAGCCATTTGACCCAGAAGACTTAGATCGAGTTGAGTTTCAATATATTTATTATCCCAGACAAAGGGCTGAGCTAATAAAGATGAGTGCAATGAAAAGGTTGAAATCGTTGAATCTGACAACGTATTTGAATTGGCTGCTCGCTCATAAGATGAAAGCCTGTTTAGCGATAAACCAGCTCCAACCCAAACAGGAAAAGATAAATTCCAATCATAACTTTTTTGAAGACCAAGATTTAATGAACTGTCTTGGTAACCAAGCGAATCAAAGGCCTTACCACTGACCCAACTTAGATTAGAAAAAAGGCGATAGTGACTTAGTTCGCGTGATAGATTTAAATTAAAACCACTGGCCGTCATCCCTGTCAGATTAAAATCCTGTCTTCCCTTCTTAAGTTCATAATTGGGCTTGGAAGCTTGTAATCCGATATCAATATCAAAAGGAGACCTTAGATTGAGTCTAAGTTTATATTCGTTCACTCTTGTTTCTTCTTTGGCCACCTCAACGACATCTAATGCAGTTATAATAATTTTTCTTCTTTTACTTAAAAGTTCTCTACCTAAGCTATCAAAGGCTTTAATTCTCCAATACCACTCACCTACCGGCAGATCATTTAAGACAATTTCATTTGAAGATATTTTTTGAGATTTAACGGGTTTCTTAAAATCTAAATCCTTTGATAATAAAAATATCCAATCCTTTACACCAGGTTTACTGTCCCATTCAAATTCTACGGAATTATTTTGCTTAAACTCGCTTCGATGCCTTGGTGAATCTAGCTCAATCTCTGTCTCTTCCCAACCATTTGGTGGGATTAACGCCGTTTGCACTAATGCACTTGGAACTCCCTCGCGCTGCCACTGATCAATCGCCTTTACACGCCACCAAACTTGTCTTAGAGGTGCTCCAATCCAAATGAATTGGTTATCATTAACTTTTTGTCTACTGAGAATTTTACTTTGATTTTTATCAGCAAAGATCTCAATGATATAAGCCTGTGCACCATCAACTTCACTCCATTCAAACTCAGCGGAAAAATCTTGAGCATAGGCATTGCTTATTAATGAATAAATAAAACTTTGAGGTTTCAGTGGGATAAGTTTTAACTCACTTGGAGCTCGCTCCAGATCTGGTGCGGGTAAAATAGCACCAGGCTTAATATTGATTTCTCTAATCTCTGAATAAATTGAATCCTTTTTGATTCGCCAGTAAAAACGCCCCAAGCTTTCAACTTTCCATAAGAATGAATTGTCTACGTCAGCTGAAACAACAATGTCGTCAAATTTCTGATCTTTGGCAATTTCAATGATTGCTTGCCCAGAAAAGCTAAACTCAACATTATCTCCGGGGCGACTTACATTTATTTCGGCCAAATCAGCAGGGGTAAGAAGTTGTAAAACAGGAGCTGGATCGATCTTTTCAATCTTTTGATTTTTTATTATTTCAAAAGTATTGGTGCTTGATAAAACGACACCTTCATCATTAACGGCACGCCAAAAATATGTTCCAACTCCAATATCATCATCATCATCGATCAATTTTTCTGATTCGAATATTGAACTTTGCGAGATCTCTATCTCAGGATTAGTGCGATAAGACTGGCTAGTAAACTCCCATTGATATTCAACTTCAATGGCATCTTCATCAATAGATATCTGCGCTCCATCTTTTGGAGAAAGAAGCTTTACGAACTTTTCACTAAGTTTAATTTCACTAGAATCATTAACTTCGATTTGGTTATCTTGATCTAGTTTAAAAGTTTCACCAGTTGAAGACTGAACTGATACATCGCCATTAGAAGTTTCAAGTTTTGAAATTCCATTTGAAGTGGATAACTTCACCTTTGCATTTTTTGAACTTAAAGAAATCTGCTTGCCACCTAAATTCACTTTAACTGATTCACCTTCTTTAATATCAAGATAAATTAGTCCCTCTTTAACTTGAATGGCTAAGCCACCGGAGAATTGATCAAGCTCGATTAAGGAATTTGGCAAGAGCTCAAGGTTCTCACCGCGCTCAAGAATTAACTTGGCGCGTGATTTATCATAGGTAAAAAGTAAATCTTTCCGCTTAAAGGTTTGTCCTACTTGCACATCATTCCAAGCTAAATTTCCAACTGATTTACTCTTAACAATATTACTCAAGCTTTCAATTTTAGCGAAAGAGCCCGTGCCAGACGAGTCTAGCGATGATGGCCAGTATAAAATTTTAGCGCTCCATACGGCCACGATGGAAAAAAATCCGACTAATATCCAGTCTAACTTGGAACTTTTCATTCTCCCTTCGTCAAAAAGTGTCTTCTTGTTCATTATAGTGGTCTTTGAGATAATATCTACGAATTAAATAATGGAAATTAAACAACTTCAAAGACCTATTCTCTTTCCTTTGAAACTCAAGCTTATAAGCTTATTCTCATTGGTATTACTTATAAGCCTTGCTGCTTATGCACAATATGCTTTAACTAAGTTCATCGAAGATAAATCTGCATATATTTTTAATTCAGTTCAAGATTCTTCAAGGTCTATCTCAAGAGATATTTTAAATACAATTCAAGAATCAAAAAGAACATTACATATCATGGGACTACTTACTAAGAGTGAGGATATTAAGAATATTTTTGATTCTTCTCCCTCTTTTATTGATTACCGTATCTTTGATCTTTCAAAAAATAAATTTACGACTGGAATCCTTGATCATACCGGCTTATCTAAATTATCTCTTTCTAGGCAGGATATTGATAAAGCGATTGATCAAAACTGGGGACAAATAACTTCATCAGCTGACAAAACATTTTTCTACTTTTTTAAAAATAAACCCGTTATTACCATCGTAACAAAACTCAATGAATCCATACAAATTGCACAAATTTCTCTAGTCGAAAGCTTAGTTCAAAAGAATAACGAAATAGATAATCTAATCATGTCTCCAGGATTTGAAACATTAACAGATCAATCAGCCCCAGGTATTTTAAAGCAGCTTAAAGATGAATATCTCGCTAAAGGCATCAAAAAAGGTGTTTTCGAAGCAAACTTCAACGACCAATTAAGCCTTATCTCTTTTGAACAAGAAAATCTTACGAATCCGATTTCAATATCTATCATAAAAAAATCAGCAGCTTTTTCAGTAGCCGATAAACTGATTAAGCAGTCTTATATTTACGCTGTCTTCCTCTTAAGTTTAGCCATTATCATCGGTATTCTTTTTTCAAGATCATTAACCAAGTCTTTAGAAACACTTTTTGAAGGTACACAAAAGTTTGTCGCTGGAGATTTTGAAAATAGTGTTGAAGTAAAGTCTAGAGATGAGATTGGTGCCCTTTCTGATTCCTTTAATTATATGGGGAAAAAAATTGTTCAATTCATGGAGCAAATGAAAGAGAAAGTACGCCTCGAGCGAGAAGTTGAAGTTGCAAAATTAGTTCAAGATTCATTTTTTCCCAATTTTGAAGGAACTATTCAAGGTGCTGAGTTTTCGGCTTTCTATGCGCCAGCATCTGAATGCGGCGGAGATTGGTGGGGATATATAGAATCAAACGGTAAAAGTGCTATTTTTATCGCTGATGCAACTGGACATGGCGTTCCTGCTGCTCTGATTACAGCGACAGCTAATTGCGCCCTACATACGCTAGAAGAATTGTTAAAGACACAACCAGAACTGATAGTTAAGCCCAATGCCATGCTTGAGTGGTTTAATAAGGCCATCTGCGGTGCTGGTAAACAATTGTATATGACAATGCTATGTACAGTGGTTGATAAAGAGACGAAAACACTAACTTGGTCAAATGCAGCTCACAACCCTCCTTATCTTTTGAGTGCGAAAATCGATCAACCTTCTAGGCAAGATCTTATTCCTCTTTTAAGTGAGCCATCTGCTCACCTAGGAAAAGAGCATCATTCAACCTTTGAGAATAAGCAGATTTCATATGAAGAAGGTGACCTTCTCGTCTTGTATACCGATGGAATTGTTGAAAACACAAATAAAGAAAATAAGCCGTATGGTGATCGTAAGTTCCACACCAGTATTACACAGAATAAGAATTCTAATCTTAAGTTATGGCAAAGTGCTATAAGTAGTGAAGCTCTGACTTTTAGTGGCGGCACACCAAGTGATGACGATGTTACATTAGTCCTTTGTCGTTTGGTTTCTACCCATACGACTAAAGACATTGAATTTATTAATAACAACACTGTCATTAGTCACCTCGATGCAAAAGAAAGTATCGACTTTCTTTGTGAGAATACAAACGTTGATCATTTAATTGGACATAACTCACCAATTTTAAGTCACGAAATTGAACTCAATGCTCCGTCAATAGGAACCCCACTATTTTCTTGGCAGGGCCAGAAATTAGAAGAATATAGAAATGAAATTGATCTCTTTTTAAAAACAAAAGAATTTCCTGGATGGTTTCAAAGTCCAAGAGACTATCTTTCTTTAATTGGAGACGAGCTTGTTACTAATGCCTTTAGCGATAAAGATTCCATCGTTTCAGTTAACCTCAGTGTCGATGATTCTTTCATTATGATTGAAGTCCAAGACAACAAGGGTATGCTGACAAAAGACCAGATATTACAGGCCTTTAAAAGAGCAAAAGAAACACAATCTCCAAAGCAAGATGGTCGTGGAGCCGGATTAGGCTTATACCTCGTCTATCAATCCACTAATCAAATTTGGATTGATATTCATAAGAATCAATCAACTACGATTAAATGTGTTTTAGAAGCTACAAAGCGATACAAGAATTTTAAGGGAAGAGTCACCTCTTTTCATTTCAAGGTTAGGGAGATTTCATGAGTTCAGGTCTGGATATTAAAGTTAATCTAGAAAATAATGTTGCTGAAGTCATTTTGACGGGACGAATTGATGAAGATGCTAATTTTGAGGCATTAACATCTTGTGAGGCGAACGTATTTCATTTGAATTTTTCAGGTGTAAACCTAATTAATTCTTGTGGCGTTAGAGAGCTCATTAATCTCGTTACTGCTCTAAATCAAAAGGCGAAGATTATTTATAAAAGCTGCCCGCAAATTATGATTGAGCAGATGAATATGGTTGAAGGCTTTTTGCCAGCAAATGCTTCAATTGAAAGCTTTTACGCTCCCTATTTTGATCCTGACGCTGACGAGGAGATTAAAGTTCTTCTAAGAATTCAGGAAGTTTCTAACAAAAAAGCACCCATTAAGAAAAATGATTCGGGAACTGAACTTGAGTTTGATGCTCTTGAAGCTCAGTATTTTAATTTTATAAAGTAGGTTTCATGAGTACAGAAAAGTATAAACTTTTTGATGATCTATTATCTGGAGTCGTTGTTATCGATAACAATCAATCCATCGTATATTTCAATCAAGCTTTTTTAGTTCTTATCCAGTCATCCCCTCGTGTTCTTAAGAATACAAAGCAATTTTCAGAGCTTTTTGATAAAAAAGAAGTCATTACCAAAGTTTTTGAGGGAGCTCAAAAAAATACAACTGGCATCTCAGAAGAATCAATTCTGTTTACAACTCAAGGTTATGGTCCCATTACAGTTGTAATAAAGGCGATTAAGGAAGAGGATAACATCATACTCTCCTTCAATGACCTTACTGTTGAACGTAATCTATATGATAAATACAAGATTCAACTTGAAGAGATCAAGAAAACACATGAAAAGATACTACAAACAGATAAGCTAGCCACGTTAGGTGAACTCTCTGCTGGCATCTCACATGAAATTAATAATCCTTTAACAGTCGCTTATGGGTATGCTCAAAATATTGAATGGGAATTAAAAGAGAATGCGAGTTTGAATAAAGAAGAAGTTATTACCTCTATCAATAGAGTTACGACATCTCTTGAAAAAATTTCATCGATTATCAATAATATGAAATCCTATGTTCGAACAAATGATGATCATCGTCAATTTTGTGATCTACAGAAAGTGACAAAAGGTGCCTGTGAACTTACACATACAGGATCTCGAAAAGACTTAATTAAAATGGAGATTAATGAAATCGATGAACCATTAATCATTCAAGCGAATCCAGTTGAGCTTGAACAAGTGATTGTTAATCTTTTGAAAAACTCATTTGATGCACTTTTAGATAACCAAGTTAAAAATCCCAGCGTTACTATTTCTTTTACTAAAGCTGATCATTTTGTAGGCTTTTCTATTACTGATAACGGCCCAGGAATTGATTCATCAATTGGAGATAATGTTTTCCAGCCTTTTTTTACGACAAAAGATATAGGAAAGGGTTCGGGACTTGGACTTTCTATCAGCAAGAGACTTATTGAAAAGCATCAAGGCACACTCACCTTCGAGAATCAAAAGCAAGGTGTCTGTTTTTCTATTCAACTTCCAACGATGGAAATGAGTAGTATGATTACTTCTGGTGGTTTTGGGCCTGAAATCGGAGAAGGTGATCAAAAGAAGATTCTTATCGTCGATAATGATCCAGCAGTTCTAAATGAACTCGATGAAATGCTACAAGCTGCAGGCTATTCTGTAGTAGGATCTACAGGTGGTGATGATGCACTTCATATTCTCATTCAAACGGAGATTGATCTTGTCATCACAGATCTAGCCATGCCTAAATTTTCAGGTAGTGAGCTGGCACAAAAAATTAGAGCTCTTGAAGAAGATATTCCTATTATTTATTTAAGTGGTGCGCTTAATGGAAAAGAAACATTCCAAAAAGATAAAGAGACATTAAACATCTCAACTTTTATTACCAAGCCATTTAATAATTCCCAAGTTTTAGAAGCCATTTCTAAAGTCCTAGGAGCCTCAAATGAGTGAAAGTAAAAAGCTCTCTGTTCTAGTTGTTGATGATGAACAGCATATCTGTGACCTCATTGAAGTCATGCTTAAAAGCTTTAATATTTTCTCTTTTATTGTCTCCTCGACTTCTTCAACGGTTGCGCTTCAAAAAGTTCGAAATCAAGAATTTGATCTTTTAATTATTGATAATCAAATGCCAGATAAAGATGGTCTTAATATGATTGAAAACCTCGTAATGACTCTTGGCTCTAGAAAGCATAAGATTATCTTTATGTCTGGGGCCATGCAAAACGAGCATGCCCTTAAAGCCATTAATTTGGGAGTTAAATGCTTTTTAATTAAGCCTTTCACTCGCCAAGGTCTTTTAAAAGCGGTGATCAAGGCCTTAGGTAAAAAATAATTTACCCTGATATTAAAGACCTAGAAGTTTTGCTATACTCTTTTAGTGAGATTTCAAAATAAGATTGCCGACATTCCTCAAATTGATCAACAGCTCGATGAGTTATCTCAATCTATTGAGTCTTGTTATCTTTGGACCCACTTAGAAGGACGCCTTATTATTTTGCATTCTTTATTGATTCATTGGGATAAAGATAAAAGACAACTCAAATTTAGGCTTGATAAATCTGCCAATCAAAATGCCCTTAAAAATATTAAAGACCTCAACTGCTTTCACGAAGACCTTTTGAATATATTTAAATGTAAAATTGAGCGAGTAGAAAAAGAAGCTATTATTTTATCAGCTCCAACGACTGTCTTAAAGCTCTCTGAGTTTTCACCATCAGATCTTGCTCCAGATGCTGACTCTAATGATATGGACAAAGCTGATTTAGATCTTATTTCACAGGTCCTTCAAGTTATAAATACGGATCTAACATCTATCTCAGACATACCTAAAGATGAAGACTCTGCAGAAAAAACTGGTTCTTATGTTTTTGCTAAAAAACCAGAAATTAAAGATACTGCTTCGACTCTAGCATTCTCAGATAAAGGTGTTGTTAAAGAGACTTCAAATGAAGGTTTGAGTGAATTAACGACAAAAACCAAGAGAGTTGTTTTAGGAAAGCCTTCTACAGAGCCATCGACATATATCTTGAGCGAAGTTGAAACACATGGAGTTTCTTTTCAAACACTTGTAAAAAATGAATTTAAACTGGGCGATTCTATCATCGTCCATTCTATTTTAGATAGCTCACTTAGCTCACCATTAAGTGCCAAAATAACTGTATTTAATAAGCCCTCTGAATATGCAAAATATTGGTACGTCGAAGCTAAATTTGATATCAGCCTTAACTCGCCTGTTCTTTTTAATCAGCCAAAAGAAAAAATTGGATTGAAACGTCAGCTTGCAGAGGAACAATTCTCTAGTGAGGTTTTTTATCAAATAGAAGAAATTACGACGCAAGAAGTTCACCTTATCGAAAAACGAAAAGGTGAATTTAAAGTCTTAGATAAAGTCTTGATTACCATTTTATACGGTAACTCTTTAAAAAAGCCGATTCCTGCTAGTATTTCAGCAATTGAAGAAAAAGAAGAGAATAATCTAATTACTCTAAGATTCGATCACTAGTTTTAGTGAACATCATTAATGGAATCAATCTCACTTCCATTAAGTTGCGCAAAATTCATGACATCATTTTTTAAAAGCTCTGACAGTTCTTCAGGGATTTCTGTCGCTTTATACTTTTTCCCATTAGAGAGTCTAATCCAATAAGCTTGAACGACTCCCGCTTGAGTAGCCACATTAATTGGCTTTACTGATACAAGGTGAGCGAGATTGATAAGCATTGTCACACCAAGACCCTCGACGAGGCTATCTTCTTTATCTTGTAGTAACTTGAATTTTTTAATATTCGCGATCATATCAATCTCCAAACCATTATGAATTATAGAAGACCAAACAGTCTTTTAAAGAATCCAATAATTCCTGTAAATTTACCGAGTTTTACCTTACTGATACGGCTAACTTCTTCACCTTCACAACCTGCGCCGCCAACAGACTCACACACGTTTGAAACGTAACAGCCTTGCTGCCAATCATAGACATAGTCTTTAGCACCACGAACTAGAATACCTTCAATAGCTCCTGAAGTGGCATTGAATACGGCCGAACCTGAGTTTCCACCATATGTATCTAAATCAGTTAAGACATATTGATCAGCGCTGTTCTCAATAACCTTAGCACCATCAGATATCTTGGTTGTTAATCCTGAAGGATGTCCAATCACAACTAACTCGTCACCAACACTTGGACTTCCACTTTTTCTAAACTTAAGTGGCTTTCTGTCTTTAACTTTACGATCAAGTTGAATCAGAGCGTAGTCAGCTTCTGATATTGGATCAAGAGCTTGGCGAATAATCTTCTTACAAGAGTAAACGCTTGATGAAGGAAGTTTTCCATCATTAACTTCACCTTCTCTGTAGTCAAAAACCCAAGCGTATTTATCACATTCATCTTGTGAGCGAACGCAATGTCCTGCTGTAACAAGAAGGTCTTTAGCAATTAAAAAGCCCGAACATCTTGCGATACTATTTTGGGCCGCAAACTTTTCAGTTGGACAAACACCCATGCCATTTTCAAGTGATTCAAATGACAAAATAGCATCTGAACCTCTTACTGTGAGCTTACTCTTTTCAATTTGAGCTGCTGTCGACATAGCAAGTTTAATAAAAAGTGGGTTATTCGAATCGGCAACATCAACACGATTATCTTCACCGTAGATGACTTTTGGTATGCTCATGTCTTGAGCGAAGATAGATGCATTGGTTAAAACTAACGCGCAAGAAGCGATAAGTTGCATTTTCATTAAAGACCCCTTTGGACTATTGGCAACAGATTTAGCTATACATCCCCCAAAAGACGGTCTGTGTCATAATTAGTTAGTTTAAGTGTAAAGTTTATAGGTATTGATGGATCTCTAAATATTTTTTAGCGATAATTATCTTCGTAAAATCAAACACTTAGATCAATCATAGATATGTGTTTAAAAGTTAAGTACGCAGCTGGCATCTTTTAAATTAACTTCGAACTCTTCAATACAATCGCTTAAAGGCTTAGAAAAAGTTATCCCCAAATCTTCAAGTCGAGCAAGTCGATCAAAGGCTTCTTGGGTATTTTTATAGTCATAATCTCTAACTATAAGACGATGAATGACCTGCTTGCCTTCAACTAACTGAAAAAAGAGACTGAGATCCTGAATATTACGGGCCGCTAAAACTGCATTATAATTAACTGGCGCCATTTTAAATTCAGGATTTGAAAGGGTTAGCATCACTAGTGGTTTATTTTCGTCAACTCGATTTGAAACGCTCGAGAGATCCATTTTGATATCTTTCCAAACATTTATATAACTAAATGAGCTCACAATACATAAACAACAATATATTGGAGTTAAGGCGTTAATTCTTTTTAAAAGATTTATCTTGCTTAGGAATTTCAACAAAAGAACTAAAAAACACATGATACTAAAGATAAGAATTATATGAATACGACCATTCCATTGTACAAAGAGCTCAGTGTAGTTATATTTTTGAAGCGAAACTGAGTAGAAATACCCATACAAAGCTAGAAATGGAATTAAGAATTTGTATCCTTTGCGCGAAAGATAAAAAAGAGGAACAAAGAAAGCTAAAAACACCCAAACGCTCCAATACCCACCAATATAAAACAATGTTGTTCTAAAATCACTGATACAGGCATCGCATACTTCATCATTAGGTTTAAAAATGACTAATAAGTTATAGATAAGCATGGCAAGAGAAATTAACAGAGGAATGATCCGCGTTAGGCCTGGAAAAATTTTTATATTTTTAGAAATAAAAAGAAATAAAATTACACTGGCGTAATAAAAAATGACTGACTGGTGCGTAAAGCCCAATGCGATCAGCAAAATACTTAAAAAAATCTGTCTAACAGTACTTTTTTCTTTCTCGCTTAAAAGCAATAATAAAGCTGGAAGACCTAAAATAGCGATAAAATGAATTTCCGTATAAAGAAAAGCTTTTATAGAGGCGCTTAAGATAATGGGAAAGAGAACTAAAAGATATCTTTCATCTCTTTTCAAAATATAAAGAAATGAAAACAGAAAACTTACAAAATACCAAAACCAAACTGTAGCAGAGAAAACATAGGCTAAGATTTTAATATTTGAGGACATCTGCATCCACAATAGAAGAGGAGCATCATTTAGCAGGTGGGCAACAACACGTGATAAGTCCCAATTAATATAGCTCTTCGATATTAAAATAGGAAAAAACCAAATCGTAGGATCTTTCCAAAAAATATAATGAGAAGAAATATGCTCATACATGAATACAGACATCAAAAAGGCTAGAAGTATCCACATTAGGGTTTGCCCCCAAAAAGCTACATTTTTATTTATCACGACTGATATCTCGATATAAAATGATTATTACTATTTGCAGGTATAATGAAACGACCCATAACGAGGTAGTCAAGATTGGCACGAGCAAAACAGATCAAGGCATCCTGAGGGGAGTTCACGATAGGCTCATCTTTAATATTAAAAGATGTATTAAGGAGAACGCCAACGCCTGTTTGTTTTTCAAATTCTAAGAGCAGATCATAAAAAATCTTATTATCCTGCTCGCTAACGACTTGTACTCTAGAGGATGAATCAACATGAACAACTGCAGCTATTTCATTTGCCATTTCTTTTTTAGCATCAACAGTCTCAATCATATAACCAAGCTCTTGGCCGCTGACTTCAAAGAATTTATGAACAAACTCATTGGTCGTAGCAGGAGCAAAAGGACGAAATGATTCTCGTTTTTTTATTTTGTGATTAACCTTATCTTTCATTTCTTGTTTTCTAGGATCAGCTAAGATGCTGCGTGCACCTAAAGCTCTATAACCAAGCTCACTCGCCCCTTGAAACCAACCAATAATATTTTCTTGCTCAAGAATTTTTGCCGTATCTTTTGTAAGGTTTTCAGAGGTCGTGTAGTTTAAATTAAAGAATTTCAGAATCTTTTCAATTTCGGTGTCAGAAAAAGAACTACCTAAATACAAATGACTGAGCTTTTTGAGACTTAAGCCTTTTGATAAACGCTCGCTCAAGCAAGCTCCAATGGCAGTACCAAGATCAGAACAAAGTGGAGTAAAGAATACATTTTTAAATATCTTACTATCTCTAATATCTTTATTTAAAACACAATTTTGAAAAACTCCGCCAGAAAAACAAATGCTCTGTGTTTCTTGTCCGTACTTTTGTTTGATATTTTTTATTATTTTTAAAATCACTTGAGAGAAAACAACTTGAACACTTTTAGCTAAATCTGTTCTTTGTTTGAAATCATAAGTTTTTGGATCACCTAAAAGCTCAATGAGTTTATCAGAATAAAAAACATTGGATGATTTTTGAAATGTAAAATATGTCAAATTCAGTTTAACAAAGTTATTTTCATCAAAGGAGATGACTTGATTAATTTTATCGACAAGACTTGGTTCACCATATGAAGAAAGTCCCATGAACTTATATTCATCTATATCTGAAGTAAAACCTAAGAATTGTGTAAACATTGAATAAAATAAACCAAGAGAATCAGGAAAAAAAGTTTCTTGAAGTAATTGATGATGACGGCCATTTAATTTGTATAAGCTTATGGTTGCTCTATCGCCGTAACCATCAATGACGAGACTCAATGGGTCTGTGAAACCTGAATGAAAGATCGAAGTTAAAGAATGACATGTATGGTGATCTTTAAAACTAAGCTTAGGACAATGGCCAAATGTCTTTTTGATATATGATCTAATAAAGATCATCTCTAAAAACTTTTTAACTCTTGAGCGCTTTCCGTTTATTCGTTTACCGAACAAGAAATCAAATGTTGTGTGCTTTAAATTTTTTAATAAATAAAACCACAGGCTACTCCATGGATTCCAAGCAAAGGAAATTGAATCGATATCTTGCATTTTTAAATTGAATTTATCTAAACAGGCTTTGATGGCGAACTCAGGAAAGTTTGAGTCTTCTTTAATTCGAGATAATCGCTCCTCAGATAGAGCGAATACTAATTCGTCGTCTTTATACAAGGATATGGTGGAGCAATGCCCCTGAAGAGCAATAATGCCAAGCGAGTACAAACCAAGCCTTCGTTTTAAGTTTTACTAAATAGAATTATAGGAGCAAGTGGGCTCAATTTACAGTTATTTTCTATATGACAAGGCTAAATGAAAAAAGGCCCAGGATAAACCTGGGCCTCATTAATAAAACCTAGTATTTTACTAAGATTTATTCTTTAACTGGGATTTTACCGTCATCAACCTCTCCTTCTCTATAGTCAAAAAGCCAAGCGTATCTTTCACATTCTTCTGGAGATCTTGCACAGTGACCGGCCGTAACAAGCAAGTCTTTAGCAACTAAAAAGACTGAACATTTTGCGATACTATTTTGTGCCGCAAATTTCTCAGTAGGGCATACACCCATTCCATTTTCTAAAGATCCGAAGCTTAGTACAGCATCAGAACCTCTTATGGTTAGTTTCGTTTAAATTTGTGCTGCCGTTAGCTAGCAAGCTTGATAAAAAGTGGATTATTTGAATCAATCATGCCAACGCGATCATCTTCACCATAAATAACTTTAAGCATAAGACTTCCCATATCCTAAGAAAAGATAGAGCTTGTAGCCAGGATCGCGCAAGAAGCGATTAGTTGCATATTCATTCAAATTCCCCTTTTGGTCTCGGTAACGAAAGTGACCTATTCATCCCCAAAAGGTGTCTGTTACATAAAAAAATGTCTTAAGGGTAAGATTTACAGGACTTATAAACAAAAACACTTCTAAATGTCTCTGTTTAGGCAATTTAGACACTCTTATAAAATCCAATATATGCTTTCAATTAGGTAAAGGATGAATTTTGAAGTGATTATTATTTCTTGACTTGATACTCTTTTGTAAAATATTCACATCTTAATCTAGTTTAATTGGAAAAATTAAAGCTTCAATTACATTGATCAAAACCAATCAAACTCTAAGAGGGCAATACTTATGAGAGCTTTATTCTTTATTGTATCTTTATCTATCATTCCATCAATCGTTCATGCTAACGCTCAACTTACAACATCAAGAGGATCTGATGTGGTTGAACTTCTTGTTTATTCTCAAGAGTCTCAATCTGAGTGCCAACTAAAACTTGATGAAACGACAAAACGACTTGAGTCTCACGGTAAATTTATAGTTAGCCATCATAAGCAGTGTGGGCAAGGGATAGACTCGAGAGCACCGGAGTACTTTGCGGGCAAAATTGTTATTCTAAAATAAAAAAGGCCCAGGATAAACCTGGGCCTCATCAATAAAACTTAGTAATACTAAGGACTATTCTTTAACTTGGAAATCTTTTAACTTATCAGCCATTGTGCTTTTCTTAGCTGAATCAGTTGTACCAGCTCCATTAGCAGAGTTAGCTGCAGACTTCATCGAAAGACCAATTTTCTTAGCTTCTTTGTCGACTGAGATAACCATAACTTTTGGAGTGTCACCTTTTTTAACAACATCTTCTGGCTTTTCAACACGCTCTTCTGACATTTCAGAGATGTGAATTAGACCTTCGATACCTGTTTCAAGTTCAACGAATGCGCCAAACTCAGTAACACGAACAACTTCAGCTTCTAGAACAGAACCAACTGGAAGACGTTCTTCAATCTTCTTCCATGGATCTTCTTCAAGTTGCTTCATACCTAAAGAGAACTTTTGGTTTTCTTTATCAAGAGCGATAACCATAGCAGTTACGTCTTGGCCTTCTTTAAACTCATCATTAACGTTGATGTTTTTGCGAGTCCAAGAAAGGTCAGATACGTGGATAAGAGCATCAACTTCTTCACCTAGGTCTACGAATACACCAAAGTCGACGATTGATTTAACTTTACCAGTAACTTTTGATCCGATTTTGTATTTTGCTTCAAGAGCGTTCCAAGGATTTGGCTCAAGTTGCTTAACACCAAGAGAGATTCTCTTGTTTTCAGTATCAACATCAAGAACAACTGCTTCAAGGTTTTCACCAACATTGAAATGCTTAGCAGGGTTTTTGATTTTGTTTGTCCAAGACATTTCAGAAACGTGAATCAAGCCTTCGATACCGTCAGCAAGTTCAACGAAGATTCCGTAGTCTTTAACAGAAACGATTTCACCAGAAACTTTAGTTCCAGCTGTGTATTTTTGATCAGCAGTTTCCCAAGGGTTAGCTTGAACTTGCTTAAGACCAAGAGATACGCGCTCTTTTTCTTGATCGAATTTAAGAATCTTAACTTCGATTTCATCACCAATACCAAGGAGATTAGATGGGTGCTTCACACGTCCCCAAGACATATCAGTAATGTGCAATAAACCGTCAATACCACCAAGATCGATGAACGCACCGTAATCAGTGATGTTTTTAACGATACCTTTAACAATCATACCCTCTTGGATCTGAGAAAGGATTTCGTTACGAAGTTTACCACGCTCTTCTTGAAGAATAGCACGACGTGAAAGAACGATGTTCCCACGTTTCTTGTTAAACTTAATAACTTTGAATTCCATTGTTTTACCAATGTACTTATCAAGGAAGCGAGTTGGACGAAGGTCAATTTGTGAACCAGGAAGGAAAGCTTTAACGCCGATATCGACAGAAAGGCCGCCTTTAACCTTAGCAACAACTGTACCTTGAACTGCTAAACCTTTTTCACAAGCATCAGAGATTTTATCCCATGCTTTTAGAATTTCAGCTTTGTCTTTAGAAAGAACAAGGTTACCCATCGCAGACTCTAACTTATCAAGGTAAACCTCGATAGTTTCGCCTTCTTTAATTTTGAGTGTTCCATCAAAATTTTGGAATTCGCGAGTAGAAACTAGTCCTTCTTGCTTGTAACCGATATCAACCATAACGTAGTCAGGTCCGATAGAAATGACTTTACCGTTAAATACCTCACCTTCAGTAAACTGTTTGGTTTCGGTAGCATTGAGAAGTTTTTCGAATTCAGTCTCATCATGTGTATCAACGTCTTCGCCGATTACAACATCAAAGTCTTTCATCCACTTCTGCATTAATTCTTGTTGTGTCATAAGACACCCCTTTTTGGATTTTACGTCAGTAAAATCCGGTTTCATTAAGTACCGTCAAAGACGGATTTGAGGGGCGAGATTACTCTATGGATTACTATCTGTGAAGGGATAAGACCTTGGAAGAACTTGTTTTTAATGCTACTTGTTATATTGTAGCCAATATTTAGCACGACGAAGCATCGTCTTTTTATAAACCTGCTCAAGTTGAGACCTTACTAACGCTGGCTCATGCCACTTTGAGTGCTCTTCTTTTAGCCCTTGCATGGCCTGACGTTGCTCACTCCAGGTCGAGTACAACTTAAGGATTTTCTCTGCCATCTCCCTAGAATCACGAGGCTTATAAGAGAATGCACCTACCTCAACACCATATAAAAGGTCTCTGTAAGAGCGGTTTCTAGGATAAATGACCGGCACACCTGCCAAAAAACTTGTCTCTAACTGATCATAGGGCACTGTGCTAGTTTCAATCGCAATACTTATATGGATGTCGCTTATAAAGCTTGAAAAATCCACACCTGAAACAAAGGTGACATAAGGTTTTAAATCTAAGGAGTCTATCACCGATTCTAGGCCCGAGCGCCAAACAGAAGTATTCCAATCTCTTGGTGTGTGAAGCAATAATTTGGCATTATCAATACCTCTGGCCAAGACGAGAGCTAAGCTTCGTGCCACGACTTCAGTTGATTTGAGTGACTCTTCACCATCAACCAGTGAAAGACCAATCTTAAATCCATCAAGCAAACTTGGTTCATGATTAGAGATACTTTTAGAATCAATCGCTAATCCCACACGAGCAACTTTATGAGTAGGGATTTTTAATTGTTCAGTTAACTTAGAAACAGACAAACTTGAAGGAAGTAGAAAACGATCAGCTCTTTTAAGAAGAATTTTTTCAAGCCAATTACCTTTAAGCGTTGGAGGCGTTCCGTGAATCGACCAAATAAGAGCAATCTGCGGATAAGGTCTTAAAAAATAGGAGCAAATAAAAAGAGAGATATTATCAAAACAATGAAAATGCGTTAACTGATGTCTTTTAATGAGTAGTTTAAAAACATCTTTATAAGCATTCATCCATCTTGCGCCACTTACGACTCTTATAGCTTGAGTTTCAATCCCAAGATTTTTTGCTTCAACATGGATATAGGAATCAAGCGGACAACAAATGACAACTTTAATACCAATAGAGGTGACTTCCTTGGCTTCTCTTAAAAGTCCGCGCTCTTTTGGGCCCCAACCAATAAATGGTCCAAAAAACAAAACCGAAGGTTTTGGTGTATCAACTAAGGGACCCACTCGCCCTCAACACTACCAAACTTTAATTCAGCATTAAATCTAAGCAGTTCACGTGATTCATCTCTATTATACCAAAGGTTCATCGTAGTTGGTTTCTTGCCCTCTTCTGTAGGTTCAACATAGACAGATATTTTGACAGCATCACGATTTTTATCTAGTACTTCAATTTTTTCATAGTCGATAACAGTTGCAGTTACTTTTAACACTTTAGATCTCACAATAACTGGAACAGAGTAAACATCACCTTTTTGAAGTGGAAGTCCTCTAAAAAAAGCAAGAAGTGAAAGAGGGTCTAAAAAGAGTTCCGGAATAAAGCCAACCTTATCGTCCTTCTTCGTTTTTCCATCTTTTAATTTTTTAAACCACTGCTTATTTTGAAGTTTATCGTGATCAAAGAGTTGAAGTTCATCTACACTTTGTCCACTTTCACGCTGAATTAATGTGTATTTAAGCGGTAAGAATGAATCAGCAAGAATAAAGCTTTCAACATAATCATCAAGTTTATAAATATATTTATAATAATCAGCTGAAGATAAGGTCGCTTTAAAATGGTGAATAAGATCATCTCCGCGTTTACCATTATCTAAGACCATGAATTTAATATTGCCGGCTTTGATTCCTAAATAAGTAATTTCAAAATTAATACTTTCGCCGACACGAATAAGTGGCTTAAACTTTGACCAAGTTTTATGCGCGTCTTTAAAAAGTTCTTTAAAAGCTTCGGGATAATCCTCGGGATATACCTTCGCCGTTTTCGTAACGGTATTCTTCTTTATAACTTCTTTCTTTTCAGTAATAGGCTTTTTTAATTTTATTTTCTTAACGGTGTCTCTGACTTCAGGAGCTGGCGCTGGAGTTGGCTTAATGGCCTCAAATGAAAACTTTTCTTGTTCTTCTTTTGTAACTTCAAACTCTTTAAGTAAAGCTTCTCCATCGGCTGGAACGGGTCGATCATTCTGTGTTGCACAACCAAATAAGAAAACGAAAAATAAAATCATTGCAGATTTCATTTCTTAGCCGCCTTTAGAAGAAGCGCTTCTGTTTCTTTGGCGCCATCTAAAAACACAACATTGATTTCAAGGTAATGAATCGCTTCATCATCACTAACCCTTCTAAGCTTAACCATATCTTTTTCAGTGGTTAAAACAAGAGCATCGCGCTCTTTAGCTTGATCAATAATTTCCTTAACTTCTTCGCCTGTAAAATAATGATGATCAGGGAATGTATGTCTTTCAATAAGGTCTGCTCCGAGAGATTCAACAAGAGCGTAAAATGATACGGGAGATGCAATACCCGCAAGACAGATAACTTTTCTTCCCTGCAAAGTTTGAATATCTTCTTTAACTGAAGTTCTGGCATTAAAGACGCCTGTCGGACGATAACCGATTTCAGCAAAAACAGTTCCTGGTGGGGAGAATTTCTTCACAAGAACTTTAAGTTCATCAATATTTTCACGAAGAGCTTGGTCAGCTCGGCCAATAACGACAAGATCAGCAGCTTTTAGTGCAGAGAAACCCTCTCGCATATAACCCAGCGGAGCGACTTTGTAGCGATCAATTGGCATCAAGGCATCAAATAAAACGATATTTATATCTCGATAAAGTTTAAGATGTTGATGGCCATCGTCTAACAGCACCACGTCCGGCTTTTCGTTCGCAAAATAATAGCGAAGGTTTTCACTTCTATTTCTACCCACAACGATACTTGCTTGCTCAAGACGTCTAGCCAAAAGAAGTGGTTCATCACCGTAATCAAAAGGATTATAACCAAGCTTACGTCCACCACGTAAAATCCCACTACTCTTTTCAAGTTTTCCTTTATATCCACGCATTAAAATCATAATTTTTAAGTCATGACGTGCATAAAACTCAGATAACCATAAAGTAAAAGGTGTTTTACCAGTTCCACCAAAGGTCAGATTTCCGATGGATACGATTGGAACTTGGAAGATATTTTGATCTAAATAACCATACGTATAAAAGAAACGTCTAACACGGTAGTAAGCTTCCCAAAGAAAAGCCAGTGGCATTAAGAGATATTGGAAAATTTTTGAAAGAGCTATCATACAGACTCCTTCAAATGAAAAGCTTTCATCATATGCTCTGCGGGCTCACCGTCTCCTGAAAGTAAATTGGGAAGTTTGGTCAAGCTCATCTTTACTCTATTAAATTCATTGGGATCTTGAATTAATTTTAACAAAGCTTTTGTCATGTTAAAAGAAGTGGCTCTTTCTTGTATAAACTCTGGAAAAACAATTTGATCAAGGATTAGGTTGGTAAGTGAAATTGGTTTATCGTACTTAACAAAGGTCTCGAAAATATATTGATTCAAAAGTGACCCTTTATAGGCAACTACTGTTGGTAACTGAAATAAACCCGTGGCAAGTGTCACAGTACCACTTGTCGCCAATGCAATATCGGCCCATTTCATGGCTTTTTCTAAATCTGTATTTGTCCAAGAATGATCAATGTTTTGTTTAAAAGAATTCCAATGCTCTTGTTTTACGTTTGAAGAATAAACAATTCCAACTTCAACATTCTTATTCAATGTTTTTCTTAAATGCTTTACCGTTTCTTCAAATTCTGGAAGCAAGAATCTCACTTCATCATTTCGACTTCCAGGAAGTAACAAAAGTCGAACCTTCTCATTCATTGACTCATATGTTCTTGTCTCAAGATCTGCTAAAGCTTTTGCATAATTAATCAATAATGGGTGCGGTACGGAGATGATTTTCGAAACACCCCGATCATTAAACCATTTTTTCTCAAAGGGCAGGATCGAAAATAGTGTATGAACAGTATTTTGTAAGACTTTAGCGCGATAAGCTTTCCACGCCCATGCTTGAGGAGCGACATAATATAAAATCTGTACCCCTTGCTTAGCTAGTTTTTTTGCCAGTTTCAAATTGAAATCTTGAAAATCGATAAGAATAGCAACTTTGCACTGACGATCTTTAACTTCTTGTGTGAGTTTATTTAAAGCTTTTAGGTAAAAAGGAATCTTATTCACAACTTCAGAAAAACCAAAGCTTGAAAAATCCTTAAGATGATAACTTAACTCCATTCCCTGGGCCTGAAGTTCATCACCACCAACACCAAAGAATTCTAAATTCGGATTAAGTTTTTTTAAGGCAGGTAAAAAGCTTAGTGCGTGTTCCTCACCTGATTTTTCTCCGGCAATTAACAGGCACCATTCTTTCATTAGAGATTAACCACATTTTTTGTTTCAAGAGAGCGAAGAACGGCATCAATTAATTTAACTGCTTTAACGCCATCTTCAAGAGTAACCATCGGAGTGCTTCCCTCATTAATAGAGCGATAAAAATTTTCTTGCTCCATTAATAAATGGTCTCTTTTTGTATAATTGATAACCTTAATCTCGCTGGCTTCTTTATGAGCGATCTGAATCTGACTATTCATTAAATCAACTCGAAGGACGCCATGCTCACTTGAGCCTTCAAGTGATCTTACTTCGTGAACATGCCCGCGACCGACTGTGATGTCAGCGACGCAGCCGTTGGTGAAAGTGAAATGAGCCACCACGTGATCCCATTTGTTTGTTCTTTGTTTAAATCCCGTCGCGCTGACATTAACAGGATCTTGACCTAATAAATATCGAAGCAAATCAAGATCATGAATCATGAGATCATTAACCACATCAACATCTGTCGCTCTGCCTTTAAAGGCAGCGTAACGATCAAGTCGAAGATGAGCTCCTGCTCCTAGATAAGGAGACATTAAGCCTTTTTGCTCCCAAGCTTCATGACATCTTTCACTATGTCCTACCTGAAAAACTAATTTCTTATCTTTCATTAAGCTTTGAAGGGTTAAAGAATCTTCGAGTTTATCTGTGACTGGCTTTTCACAGAAAATATGAATATTTTTTTCAATGAGTTTTTTGCATAAATCAAAGTGAAATGATGTGGGAGTGACCACGATGGCTGCTTCCACATTGGCTGGAAGCTCATCAATAGAGTTCACAATTAAAACATTAGGATGAGCATCTTTAGCTGTTTGTTGACCAGCTTTTGATGGCTCAACGATAGCAACTAAGTTAGATAAATCGAGCGCAACAATTTTTTGTGCGTGAAAACGTCCAAGGTGACCATAACCGATAAGTGCTGTATTAATTGCCTTCATAGAAATGGTGCAATCCCGACTTCACTTACTCTAATAAATGAAACCATTTCACTAATAATAACGTTGTCTTTAAACTCCGCCATATGTTCTTCATGTTCAACGAATGCTCTAGGAGAAAGCGCCGAGGCTTCCATTGTTCTATAAAAGTCTAAGACTTCGCTAATGGCGGCTTTCTCTACACCCTGTCTTCTCATCCCGATAATATTAACGCCTTTGAGCTTCACTCTATTTCCATAGGCCGTACAAAATATTGGAATATCTCTATCGATCGCAGTCGCACCACCGATATAAGCGCCTCTACCAATAGAAACAAATTGGCTAATCTGACTTCCACCACCAATAATAACTCTGTCACCAACTTTAACGTGTCCTGCAAAGTTAGTTGAGTTAGCGACGACGCAATTGCTACCAAACTGAACATCGTGACCAAGATGTACATAGGCCATAAATAATGAATTATTTCCTACATTCGTGATGCCGTTATCTTTTAATGTCCCACGGTGAACCGAGACATATTCTCTAAAAGTGTTCCCACTACCAATCACGGTTTGAGTTGGCTCACCTTTATAAGAAGTATCTTGTGGAGCTGCACCTATGCTGCAGAAAGATTCGAAACGATTATTTTCACCAATTTTTGTATGGCCATCGATATGAACCTGGGCTCCGATTATACAACCCGTGCTTATTTCAACATTTGGACCAATAATAGAAAAAGGTCCAATCGAAACATTTGGTGCAATCTTCGCTTCAGGAGATACGATGGCGGATGGATGAATCGAAACACTCATATGTTATTTCCTTTTAAATGCAATTTGGGCCAAAACAGAACATTCACTCATTAACTCTCCAGCAACATGAACTTGGCAATCAAAGCTATTGATAGGTCCTCGTACTTTTGTCGCCTTACAGGTAATAACTAAGTCCATTCCTGGAAGAATTGGTTTTCTAAATCTAGCCTTATCTACACCTAGAAGCGCTACATCCATATCTTGGTTATAAGGATCCTCACATACAAGAAAATAAGAGAAGCTTGCAGCTTGTGCCATCATCTCAACTTGAACGACGCCTGGAAGAATTGGCTTTCCTGGAAAGTGACCTTCAAAAATTGGATGATCTGCTCTAGCGTGCCAATTTGCTGTGACCACAGAATCAATGATTTCTTTTGGAGTTAGTAGCTGCCCTTCAGTGATAGGGTTTGCTGGTTGAACTTTCTCAACTCCATCAATAAACAGAAACGGATCTCTGTGTGGTAAAAAATTTAAAACATTCTCTTTTGTGACTAACATAGATTTATCCTTTCGATTTTAGAGATTGCTGTCTTAGCCAAGCGACTCCACGAAGCCATTCTTTTAATGGTCTAGCAGGGTGACCGGCAACAACACTCGAATCCTCAATATCTGAATTTACCATGGCATTTCCAGCAACCTGGCAGGCTTTGCCAACAATCACTCCATTTCCAACTGCCGCTTTGCCACCAAGGACAGTGAAGTCACCGATGACTGCACTTCCACCAAAAGCAACATGCCCGCAGATAATAACCCCACGACCAATTTTACAGTTGTGAGCGATTTGAACATGATTATCAACCTTGGTTCCATCTCCAATTGTTGTTGGAGAAAAAGTACCCTGATCAACACACGAATTGGCTCCAATCTCAACGTTGTGACCAATCGTCACTCCACCAAAATGCCAAATTTTATGATGAATTCCGCTATCAAAATTATAACCAAACCCATCAGCACCAATAACTGTTCCTGAATGGATTCGGACGTTCTTACCAATACTAGTGAAAGGATAAACAGTTACGTTTGCAAAAAGCTCAGAGCCTTCGCCAATTGTACATGGCCCTTCAATCACACAACCTGAATGGATTTTAACATTGGCCTCTATCACGACATCGTGACCGAGGTGAACTCCTTGAGCAATAAAGCTTGAAGGATCAAGGGAGACTGAACCATTTTGTCTGCCATCATGCCAATGATTTAAGCTTTTAGTTTTTTGATCGAAAAATATTTTTGATAATAGAGAAATTGTTAGCGGTACATTCTTTGAAACCGAAAGAGAAAGAATATCATTTTCTAGACTCTTAGCTTCGGTGGCTATTTTTTCATTAACGATGACGTGAACTTTAGGTTTGGACTTAAGAGAAGAAAATTTACTTAAGAACTTTTTATCACCAAGGATGACTAGAGCATTGTCTGTTAGATGATCCAGATCAGTTAAAAACGTCACTTCCTTAGACTTAGCAGGAATTAAGACTTCAATATTTTTTTCTGATTTTAAAATTTCATCTAAATTCATGGTTTGTCCATAAACAAAAGGGAACGCACTCGTCGTTCCCTATTTATAAAACTTAAACGTAGTGCTTAGAAAAGTTCTTCTTATTTAAACTTTTTGTCGTAAGCCTTAACAACATCATCTGTTAAATCTTTTTCATCTTTCGCATAAACGATAGGAGCTGTTGATGATTCATAAGTCATATCAACACTAGCTGATTTAGAGACTTCATCAATCACTTCTTTTACGCGCTCAAGAATTGGCTTTTTAAGTTTGTTTTCCATTTCTTGAATTTCTTTTTGATAGCTCATTGATTTTTGCTGAAGAAGAATAATCTTTTCTTGAATCTCTTGCTCTTTCTTAGCTTTAGCTTTGTCATTCATGACAACGCCTTGCTTTTGAAAGTCTTCTTGCATTTTTCTTATAGAACCCTCTTCTTTTTGAAGAGAACCTTGTTTTTTATCAAATTCTTTTTTGAGTTCTTCACGAACTTTTTGTCCCTGCTTCACTGTTAAAAGAACTTTTTGAATATCAACTTTGCCAAGAACAAGAGCGTGAGCCGCTGGTGCTGCAAGAGTTATGGCCAATAATGCTACTGATATAATTTTCATCTCTATCTCCAAATCCGTCTTAGTAGATAACTTTCTTCAAATTAAAATAATTGTCCAATATCGAAGTGGAATTGGCTACCAGCATCTGTGCTTGATGGGTTGATTGGGTATCCAAATTCAAATCTTAGTACACCAATTGGAGAGAACCATCTAAATCCAAAACCGTAGTCCATTTTCAGATCAATTTGGTCAATCTTTCCAGCATCGCCTGCGTCAAAGAATACAACCCATTTAAGACCTGCTTCACGAGCTAATGGGTGTTCAAATTCGAAGGTTGTATAAGTCGCAAATAAAGCCCCAGCATTGAAGGTTTCATTTTGACCTGTCGTGACGTTTGGCACAGTTCTTTTTGGCCCAATGGCCTCAAAGTCATAACCTCTAAGGTTTCTAGCTCCACCAAGGGTTAGTTTTTCAGTTCTTGGGATTGCCTGGTTTCCTACTCGCTCTAGTTTGGCAGCGTAAAGCCTTGATCTAAAGACCAGATCCCCAACCAAGTTCCAGTAGTGCCTTCCATCAACTTCGTTAAGCCACCACTTTTTATCGCCACCAACACCAGCATATTCTGTTGAAGCAGAAACATAGTATCCTTCGGTCGGCTCAAAAGTATTATTTCTACGGTCACGAAGCAATGTTGTTCTCACTGAAGAAGCAATACCATTTTCTACAGCTTCATCAATTGTTGGGTCTTCTTTAGCGCTGATTTGAGTATCTTCAAGCTTGTAAGTTAAGAACAATCTTGTGTAATCAAAGATCGGGTAACCAACGCGAACATCAAAGCCTTTACGCTTATAACTAAAGCTGTCTGAGGTTGTGTTGTTGGTTCTAAAGATATCAAAACCGGCAGTCCACTTTGTATCCATCAAATATGGTTCAGTGAATCCTACGTTGAACGTTTGGTTTTGATCAGCAAGAGAAAGACTAAACGACAGGTTTTGACCTAGGCCTCTAAAGTTATTTTGTGCAATCGAAGCCTGAAGGAATCCACCAGTCGCTGTTGAATAACCAGCTCCAAGTGAGATTTGTCCGGTATTTCTCTCTTTTACTGAAATTTCCACGTCAAGAACGTCGTCGCGCCCCGGAGGAGTTACTGTTGTAAAGACAACACTTCCCTGTTCAAAGAAGCCAAGACGGTTCACATTTTCTTTCGACTCGCGAAGGGCCGTTCCAGAGAACCTGACGCCTTCTTTGATTTTAAGTTCACGGCGAACAACTTTATCTCTTGTCTTGGTATTACCTTTAACAATAATTTTACCAAAATAAGCGATTTTACCTTTTTCAAATGAGAATTCGATATCAACTTTGTTCTCACCTGGAACGACTTCAAGTGTACGAAGTACGTTGGCAAAAGCGTAGCCTTCATCTTGGTACATTTCAGTAAGTAACTGAATGTCTTGTCTTAACAGTTCTTCCGAATAAGTCGCGCCACCCTTGAGCTTAATTTTTTCTCTAAGATCATCTTCCGGAAATAAGACTTCGCCCAAGAACTTCACTCTATTGACGCTAAACTGAGGACCTTCTTGAACCTTAACGGTGATGAATACCCATTTCTTATCGTCTGAAACAGTAATCTCAGGTGTTGCAACGTTGATTTGAAGATAGCCTTTAGTTTTATAGAAATACTTAAGGCGCTCAATATCTGTTTGAAAGTTAAACTCTTTAAAATTACCCGACCCAGACATCCAAGAGAAATAACTCTCTTCTCTGGTTTCCATAATATCTTTAAGCTGAGAATCGCTAAAAGCTTTGTTTCCAAGGAAAGCCACTTTCTTCACGCGAACTTTGTCGTATTCTTTAATATCGTAAACAAGCTCAACGTTTTCATCATTAATCTGAACGACTCTAAAATGAACTGAAGCTAGGTAAAAGCCTTTTTCTTCGTAGAGTTTTTGAAGAGCGATGACATCACTTTGAATGGTACTGACATCAAGAATGGCGAAAGGCCTAGTCTTAACCTTGTCCTTGAAATCATCCTCAGAAAGTTCATCGTTACCTTTATAAGTAATTTTGGTAATGATTGGTTTTTCTTTAACTTTGAAAACTAGAATATCGCGTCGACCTTTCTTTTCTTGGTGAGCTTCGACTTGCTCAAAAAACTTCATGCTATAAATTTTTTCAAGGTCGCGCTTTAAGAGATAGTTATCAAGCTTCATGCCTTTACGTGCACTTATTTTTTCAAGCACAGCTTCTTTTTCAACTTTCTTAAGTCCACGAACTTCGATGCCATCAATTTTAAAGAGGTTTTTTCTTGGGCCTAAATCTTGGATATTAGTTGATTGAGCAAAAGCTGTATTAGAAGAAGCCACCATACCAATGGATAAACATATTATAAAAATACATAGGATAAAAACTGGCAGAGATTTGTAACCAGTTTGGCCTTTGTATGGCATTGCGTATGATCCTCAAAACAGTCAACTGTATTTAAAACGAAATTAGTCTGGAAAAAGTAGCAAGAACCCCACGATCTTTAAAGGATTTTTCCTATATTCAAGATCTTGAATCAATGCACAATTTGACCATCTTTCATCTCAACTTGATGACTAAAACGCGATGCAACGCTTCGATCATGAGTGACTACGATTAAAGTTGTTCCGTTTTCAGAGGCAAGTTTCATAAGCAGATTAACGACGATCTCAGTATTATTGGAATCAAGGTTTCCAGTTGGCTCATCGCACAGCAAAAGTTTAGGCTTTAAAGAGAGAGCTCTAATAATATTTATTCTTTGCTGCTCTCCGCCAGAAAGCTGATAAGGATATTTTTCAAGTAAATTAGAAACACCTAATTGATTTGCGAGATCGGCCACACGCTTTTCGACTTCTTTTGAGTTTTGCGCCGAGATTTTTGAGGGCAGTAAAATATTATCAATGCAGTTAAGAGAGTTTAATAAAAAGTGAAATTGAAAAACAAATCCAACTTCATTACCGCGGTACTTTGCGAGTTCTTCATCATTAAAAGTATTTAAATTTTTACCATCAACTAAAACACTTCCTTCATCAGCGCGATCAAGCCCGCCAATCAAATATAACAACGTTGACTTGCCTGAACCTGAAGCGCCCGTCAAAGCATACTGACCACCTTTTTCAAAGGCGAGTGTAGCCCCGTTAAGAGCTTTAACTTTTCCGTAATGTTTAGCGACCGTTTGAATTTCAATATAGTTTTGTGACATTTAAGAGAACTCCTTTCTAAGTCCTTGCAGTACAGGTGCTTTTCTAAGTTGTCTTAAAGAAAAACTTAAAATGATCGCAACCCAAACGAGTGCACCCAAAGAGACGAGGGCAAAGTCTTGCCATCTTAGGACTGGCTCAATTGAAGAAACATAATAGATATCACCAGGTAAAAAGCTGGCACCGTAATTAGCAATGAGAAAGCTAAAGAAGCGCTCAAAGACTAAGGCCAGTAAGCTAGAGATCGCCCAAAGAAGTGCAACGAGTATCTTCATCCCTTTGGCCAAAGCATTTTGAGACATTCCAAGTGCTTTAAATAAAAATAATTCCTGTGAGCGACTCTCAGATAAGAAAATAATGAAAGCTGCCGCGTTGATAATGGCAATGACGACGATGACTTGTAATACTAAACCAATCATAACTTTTTCAGCTTTGACGGCTTGAAGTAACGTTCTAAAATCCGACCAATAAGGCCTAATGGTATAATTAATACCAATTCTTGAGCGCAGATCTTCAATCGCTTGGCTAATTTGCTCTGTGGTGACGTTAGGATTAAGTCTAACAATCATCGAGTTCACTGCATTTGATAAACCAAGTGTTTCTTGCAAAGAATTTAAGTCGGTATAAGCAAAGCGCTCGTCTTTTTGATAAATGCCGTGGGAAATAGTCCCTTCAATATTAAACGGTGTTAATGTCGGAAGTGCTGCCAACGAAGAATTTCCTTGGGCAAAAGATAAAACAACCTGATCTCCTGCTTTAGCATTAAGAGATTCAGCTAACACTTTTCCTAGAACCACTCCCCCACTCATTGATGGTAGTTCAAGATTGGTCACATTTAAGAAATCTGATTTTTCAATTCCTCGAAGTAAAATTCCTTTGCCGACACCCTCTTTTAAAGCAAAAGCTTCGAGTTGCAACAATCCGCTATAGGCCTCAACACCTACGTCTGAAAGAGAATCAATAAGGTTTTGATCCGGAGTAAAGAAACCATCGCGTGAATAGATCGAAAAGTCCCCTGTGGTTTTTCTAAGGCCTTCGCGCATGGTGGTTTCAAATCCATCCATCAGTCCAATCGTCGCCAAAATAACGGCCATGGAAAAAGCTAAGCCTGAAATAACGCCAAGAGCGAATTTTAATGAAGCTTTGCCGGACATTAAGATTTTAAGCAGATTGATCACTCGAGATCACCATCATCACGAATAGACTCGCCACTAACACTCCAGCGCAGAAAGGCATCCATGAAGCCATCGATATGACCATTTAACACCTTATCAGTGTTTGAACTTTCAAATCCTGTACGATGATCTTTAACCATTTTATAGGGATGTAAAACATAAGAGCGAATTTGTGCGCCCCAACCAATTTCTTTTTTACCAGCTTCAGCTTCGTCTAGCTTTTCACGGCGCTTGGCCATCTCAAGATCATAGAGTCTTGATTTTAACACACCCATGGCTCGCTCTTTGTTTTTCAGCTGAGAGCGTTCGGCTTGGCAGTTAACGACGATATTTGTTGGAATATGGGTAATTCGAACAGCAGAGTCCGTCGTGTTCACCGACTGTCCACCAGCTCCTGAAGATCTAAAGACATCAATACGTAAGTCTTTATCTAAAATTTCAATATTAATTGAATCATCAACTTCAGGTGTTACATAGATCGAAGCAAAAGAAGTGTGCCGTCTAGCCTGCGAATCGAAAGGAGAAATTCGAACAAGCCTGTGAACTCCAGACTCACTTTTTAATTGGCCGTAAGCAAAGTTGCCTTCAACTAGAATTGTTGCACTTTTAATTCCAGCGGAATCACCTGGCTGCTCATCCATCATAGTTAGTTTGAATTTTTTATGTTCGGCCCAATGAATCACCATACGCTCTAGCATACTGGCCCAATCACAGGACTCTGTACCACCTGCACCAGCATTTATGCTTACGATGGCATTATTCGGATCAACCTCGTCTGACAGAAGGACTTTCTGCTCGGCCTTAGAAAATAAAGCCAAAAATTGTTCAGCGGTTGAAATACCTTCACTCGCCGAATTTTCATCACCTTCTGCTGCAAATTCAACGAGAACTTCAAACTCATCATAAGCTGTTTTTAATTCCACGTAGGTATCAACGACATCTTTTAAAACTGATTTTTCTTTTTGAATTTTTGAAGCGTGGGTAGCATCTTCCCAAAAGCCATCAAGGGCTTCCATATCATTTATTTCATTGATACGATTAGTTTTTCTAGAAACGTCAAAGCGACCTCCGTAGATCCTCCAAGCGATTTTCGTAGTCACGCATCTCGGATCTCATTTCGTCGAGTTTGATTTTAATCGAATTATCCATTCTTCCCCCAGCCAATTTTGTCATAAGCTTTTTTAACTAAAGCTTGCTCATGGCCTTGCATTATTTTTTCTTCAGATTTTGAAATTTCATGGTCAAACCCAAGAAGGTGTAAATAACCATGAATAAACAGATGAACAATCTCTTGCTCATACGTAACTTTGTATTCTTTACTTTGAGACTGGGCCACTTGATGACAGATAAACATATCACCAAGTTCTAATTCTGGCGGTAAGCCAAAAGGACTGTCTCTTAAATCATCATGAACCGGAAAGCTTAAAACATCAGTGGCATAGTCTTTTTGACGCCACGATTTATTAAGTGATCTGATTTTCTGTTTTCCACAAATCAGCAAAGATAGATCTATTTCATTAACATTCTTGAGTTTAACTCCGTGCTTTGCGTTCTTAGCGAACGTAAACTTCGAGCAAACATCAATTGCTGCCACTAAAGCCTGTTTTAGGCTTTTATACTCTTTAGGCATAAGTTTGACGCTCAAGCTTAAATGAAGAGTAATTTTAGAAATGTCTGAAGCTATGGTATCCCTTTGCATTGTTAGCTATCATAGCGGAAATGACTTGCTATGGGCAAAGGAAGACTTATGAATGAAGAAATCTCTAGACTCAAAAAAGTTGTCGCACAGCTTCGTGACCCAAACGGTGGCTGTCCATGGGATTTGAAACAAACTCATGAATCACTTTTGCCCTTTCTCATTGAAGAATCATACGAATTCGTGCAGGCAGTCGAAAATCAAAATACTAGCGAAATGGAAGAAGAGCTCGGTGATGTTTTGCTCCAGGTTGTTTTGCATTCCCAACTCGCCAGCGAGAAGGGACAATTTGATCTCGAATCAGTGGCCAAGAAGCTCTCAGACAAAATGGTGCGCCGCCATCCTCATGTCTTTTCCGACGGAGACGCAAAAACCTCTGAAGAAGTGAAAGTTAAGTGGCAAGAGATCAAAGCCGCCGAAAAGCAAAAAAAGTACTCGATTGATACAAATGATCTAGCTGCTCCAGCGCTGACGAGCAGTTTTAAGATTGGTGCTAAAACAAAAGATCTTAATTTTGATTGGGATGATGCTGCCCAAGTTTCTTATAAGGTCGAAGAAGAGTGGCAAGAATTAAAAGAAGAGTTAATGGTCAGTAAGATCAACAAAAATAGAGTTAAAGAAGAGCTTGGTGATTTTCTTTTCTCCGTTGCTCAACTTGCCAGACATCTTGATGTCGATCCAGAAGAAGCGCTAAGAGACGCTAACAAGAAATTTGTCAGACGTTTTAATCGAATTGAAGATATGATTAAAGCTGAAAATAAAACATTTAACGACTTTGATCAGATGCAATTAGATCATTATTGGAACTTAGCTAAAGGCGAGGAAAAATAAGGTGAAAAATATTCGCCCAGATTTGATCTCTCTTAGTGTGCCTTCGAGGCTCTATCAAATGCCAGTACCAGTGATTGGTTTAACTGGTGGAATCGCAACTGGTAAATCAACTGTCAGTAAGATTCTTCTAAAAGAAGGTTTTTCCATCATCGACGCTGATCAATTAGTCAAAAGCGTTTATCAAAAAAATGAAGTGATCTCAGAAATACAAGCGGCACATCCTGAATGTATCGTTGATCAAAAAATTGATTTTAAAATCCTAAGAGAAGCTTTCTTTAGTAATTCACAGCTTCAGGCCAAGATTGAGAGCATCATTTATCAAAGAATGCCCCAGGCTTTTAAAGAAGCTTACCAGAAACAAGATTCAAAAAAACAAGATTTTATCATTTATGATGTTCCCCTACTTTTTGAAAAAAAATTAGCCCCACTTGTCGATCTAAAGGTTTGCGTTTGGAGTTCTCCAGAGAAACAAGTAAAGCGGCTTATGGATCGCGATGGTATTAGCGAAGAGTTGAGCTTAAAGATTCTAACCAGACAGTGGGATATCAATAAAAAACGAGATCAAAGTGATCTCGTTATTATGAATGATTCAAATTTAGAACAGCTAGAACATAATGTTCAAGGCTTTATCTCAGACCTGCTGCTGTAAGCTCTCGCCCTGATTTGACTTCATCTTTTCACTTGTTGAATTTAATGAAACAAACGAATGCTGTCTTGAATGTTTGAAATCACTAAAGAGTTTCTTAAGCGATGTAATAACTTTTTCATCAATCACCTCGCCTTCTCTAGCAAGTTTACTGACTTTGAACATATCACTTTCAATTCTCGCTCTAGCATCACTAAAGTTAAGTTTTAGTTTTTCAAAAGAAGGTGGTCTGTGATCATCAAGAATCATCTCCATTTTTGATAGAGAAACATCAAGAGATTTTAAAGTTTTTGTAAGATTGGCCTGAGTCAGATCAAAGGCTTTAACTTCACCGCGAATTTTATGAAGAGGCGCTTCGAGCACTCCACCATCTTGATCACGCTTTGAAAAAACAAGGGCTTGATCAATACTTTGATTTAATCTTGAACGTGTATCATCAAAGTCACGTTTAATATCTTTAAGTTGCTCACGTATTTTAGAAACAGAGGCGGTAGCTTTTTGGTTTTCGCCTAAGAGATCGTAAACACTCATTGAATCTGTTAAAAGATCATCTTCCTCTTTAAATAAGATTTTTGCGGTGGCTACCGTATCAGCGTAAAGTTTTTCAACTTCATAACGGTAATCAACTGAAGAGATAATATTTGTTTTAACTTGATCAAAACTTTGAACTGTTTGTTCAACAAGATTGATATTTTGCTTTAAGCTGGCTTCATGAAGACTAACCTGACTTTTTGCTTTAATAAGTTCCTGTCTTAAGTAATTAATTTCGCCTTCAAGAGATTCGATACGATCACCAACATGGGAGTTAAATTTTTCAAATTGTGAATAAAGATCAGCGATACCTGCACTTGAAAATTGTGATTCAAGTTTTTCAAGCACTTCACCTTCAAACTCTCTGGCAGATATAGCTTCAAGAGCTTTGATCGCAGGGCCTACAACAGCTTTTGTTTGCTCTGCTAAACTTTCTTCAACCGTATGTAATGGGTAAAGGAAAATCATCACTCGTTTTTGGCCTGCATAATCCACTGGTGAAACATACATTTCATATGGAGCTGTTTCTTCAAGACCAAAGGCTTTAATTTGGATTTGATATATTCCTGCAATACCTTGGCGAAGGGCCAAAATAACAGGATCATCTTCACCAAGATTGGTAAATCCTGAAAGGTAATCCCAAGTCAAATTCGCTTCATTGTCTTGCTGGGCTTCGATATTCCAACATTTAGAGAAGAGATCGTTGGCCCAAACCACACCTAGATTTGAATCAAGCAAGAATGCACTAAAAGGAGTTGCCTCTTGAAAGATCGTTCCAAAACTCATGCGCTTATGAAAATACTCGCGGTACTTTGAGAATTCTAAAGAAAATTCTTTGCTCCATTCTTTAGATTCTTTACCATCTGTTGGAAGGAGTCGATCACGAAGCATTTCAACAGAGTCTTTTTCCCATGCTTTTAAATTCGTTTTGTATTCACTTTGACTAATTCCAACACCTACAAATAAACCAATCATTAAAAAGGTAATGACAAGAACAACACCATAGAGAAGCCATTGAGATACATTTTCTTGATCAAGCCTTAGTTTAGCCAAATTTGGTGAAGCTGCTTTTGTCCATTGTTGCCAAGTCTTCTTATAGTTATTAAAAATTGGATTAAACTCGGCAAGAGATTTGACATACCTATTAAGCATATCAAGTTCACTTTCCATTGTTATCAAACGATTAAGAATTGTATTTTTGTCGACACTTGATAAAACTGAGTTCGTGGTCACTTTCTTCATCATCTCGATATCGTCAGTCGTACCTTCAACGGTCTGTTTTAGCTTTGCGTATGAAAATGCACCAGGGGACTTGGCTTGAGCGGGCTCTAGCCTTGCTCCAACTTTTTTCGATAGTCTTGATAATGTTCTCCACTGACTTTGGACAACAAATGATTCAAAGGCAGACATTTTATTTGTGAGTACAGAAAATATTGACGAAAGTTCAGGATATTCAATTAGCGAGTTCATTTGGCTTCTTAATTTTGTTGATGCCTCAAGAAATTCTTCAGCTGAATCGTTATTTGTTAATCTTTCAATCATCTTTGTATCACTTTCAATAGTTGAAAGTTTCTTTGTGGCCAATCGAACTTGATCGTTTGATACAAGCTCGTTTAGTTCATTAATATTTTTTTCATCAAGGAGGCGATCCATGACTAAGCCTGCTTCAAAGACTTCTGCAAGTTTTGAACCCTGTGATGGCCCTTGAGTCCAAAACCAATATGAGCCAGCAACTAAGCTAATGACAGAGGCAATAATAATGGTTGTGAAGAAATAAAATGAAGAGCGAGACGCACGTATGGACATACTAAAACCTCATCCTGAAGTTGTTTTTAGGGGAATTTATCTAAAGAGTTCAAAAAGCTCAACACGAGAATTCTTCGCGTGTTTTGCCTGCAGGCTCCCCTCTCCAAATATTATGAGCGAGAGAGGACGAAAGAGAAAGGGTAAATGAATCATTGTAGAATTTAAAGTATCCTGGTCAGGAATAGAATTTAATAATTTAACATTAGCATTTTGATCAATCATTACCACGTGATGTTCACCAATGTTTTTTAAAGCATCAATTGTAGTCACATAATTTGAAAATATTGGGTTTAAGCATAGAGAATCCACGTTAAAACTAATGTCTCTGTCTTCTAAGACTGAGTAACGAATTCGAAGTTCAACGCTTAATTCACTTTTTTCACATATTGTGTAAGAGAGGATTGATTTTTGCTTAAAGAGTTCTTGAGTAAATTTATAAGCCTCTACACGACAAGCACTGATATTAGCTTGATCAGATGGATTAAGTTTTATAACAATACCATCGTTCTCAAGCCTAAAATCCACTTGTGTCGGTGCAAAAGAATTAGCGATAGTAGTAAGTCTTTCAGTATGGGCCAATGCATTTTCCCAAATATAAAAGCCTGCTGTCTGCTCAAAATAAGAACTTAATCTCTTTACGCTGTCTCCTGTTGGAAAGGCCTTAGCTAAAGTCGAGTTTATTTGATTTTTAAAAACCTGAGTTAGGTTTTTATATTGAACTGGTAGTGGACCTTGAGACTGTGCCGAATCAAGCATACTGGTTAGGTAATATTGAATTTGATTAGCAAGAGGAGCCATTGAAGCTCCTCCGATTTTTCTTAAATCTTCAATTTGTCTGAGGCTGTCGCCATAGGCGCGTCGGATATCACGTAATGTTTCTTCCAAAGCGCCTCCGAATTAACTGGCTAAATCTTCAGGCGAGTCAATAACTGTACGAAGCTTAGTTCTTAGTTTCATAATCGCTTGAGTATGAAGCTGAGAAACACGAGATTCAGTTACGTCTAAAACCTGTCCGATTTCTTTAAGGTTAAGATCTTCAAAATAATATAATGATAGAACAAGACGTTGCTTTTCAGGCAATCCCTTAATTCCGTCTTTAATTTTTTCACGAAGGTTTTGATGAGACACCATTGTAAATGGATTTGAAGTGCGACTATCTTCCATCAAACCGGCCATAAGCTTTTTATCGCCGCGGTTAAATGTTGCACTATCATCAATATTTAAAAGAGAAACAGACTTACTTTTATTCAGTAGATCATGAAACTCTTCTTGTGAGCAGTTAAGTTCTGCGCACATTTCTTCATCAGTGGCTGGACGTCCAAGTTCAGACTCAAGCTTTGTATAAGCTTTTTCAACAGTCTTGGCTTTTTCACGAACAGAGCGAGGAACCCAATCTTGTGCGCGAAGTTCATCAAGAATCGCACCACGAATTCTAAATTCTGCGTATGTTTTAAATTTATTATCACGAGTAGGATCGAATTTATCGATAGCATCCATTAGTCCAATGACACCACAAGAAATAAGATCATCTAACTCAATATTTGAAGGTAATCTTGACGCAATTTTTTGCGCAATAAACTTAATCAAAGGAGCATATTCAACAATGATCTGATCTTTCGTCTTCGCATCAATATGCGTTTTATAGTCTTTAAGATTCTTCAATTTTTGAGAGAGAGACGACATTTGGACTCCTTAACAGATAGCGGGTTGAACATCCTGTTCCCGCACCCTCATTGAGTTATATGGGCGGGCAGGGCCATGCGCGCTTACGTTGGCCCCTACTGTCTCTTCGGTGAAGCGAGTTAGGACCTTAGCGAAGTCTCTCTCGAGGGCAGAATTTGCCCCTCCAAGTAGCTCCTGGTCGAAACGATCGACTGCACCACGTTCAAAGGCCACGAATCCTAGGACTCTTAAACGTGCTGTTAAGAAATTCTCAACTGTCTCACCAAGCGTTCTGACCATACGTTGGTATTGAGCAAGAGTTGATACTTTATTAACCAATAAATGGTTCTCATTCACTCCGTAACGAGTGTTAAGAATTTTCATGAGGGAATAGCTATCAGTGATAGATGAACGATCAGGAGTGACAACGACAATGCGTTGGTCACTATAAGCGTTCAGCGTCAGTGATGTTTTTGAAAGTCCTGCCGGACAATCTAATAAAATATAATCATAATCTTTTTCGTGCGCACTCATGACATCGATGAGTAGACGATCAAATTCTAATTCTTTTTCAAAGAGTTCCATATTGCCGTTACAGGCAGAAAGAAGATGGAAATTGCCATCAATAGTTAGGCATTCTTCAAAACTTTTCTTCGCTGTCACAAGATCCATAAAGTGATCGTTAAGCGGTAAACCAAGTTTAACTGCAGTATTTGAAAGGTTAGTATCGCAATCGATAAGCAAAACTTTGAAGTCTTGCTTTGCCAGCATACGCGCCATCTTAAGTGCAATTGAGGTTTTGCCTACGCCACCTTTTCCACCTGTAATTGATACAGTGTGTGCCTTACGGCCTAGAGATCTCGCGTCACGATGAAATTTATTCTGAGAAATGAGCCATTCGCTCGCTTGCTTCATAGACGTCCTGTCCCTTTTTATGAATTACCATCCTAGCAATTCAAACTTAACTAATATTCTAACCGATCTTAGGCCTCAGATTCTAGCTGGAACATCCCTGCCAGGATGCGCTCCGCCGTAGCTGATTCAATATCATCTGGAACCACTTCACCAGTGCCAAAAAACTTAAGTGGCATAGTCTTATAATCTCTTGCGACATTATAAATAGCACCAAAGTTTAAACATAGATCAAGGTGACTCACCACTGCTCCGTTAGCAATTCCTTGGTAACGAGCTGCTATCTTTCTATTATAGATTTCTGCGTGAATGGCGGAAAGAGAGACAAGGACTTCCACCTTGTCAAAAGAGCGACGAAGACCATCCACAAATCTTTTCACCTCTTGAACTTCTTCTGATGAATTTCTAAAGTCGATAAAGACGTTCTTATTAGCTTCAATAGCCTTACGTGTTTGCCCAATAATATCTGGAACACCTTTAGCATTTTGAACCGTAATACCAAGAACTCTTTCAGTAAAAGGTTGATCTTCACTTTCACTGCAACGAACTAAAACTGATCCTTCTTTGAGCGCAGAAATTTTTCTGGCCATTGAAGATTGTCCACATGAGCTTTCAGAAATTAGAACTGTAACAACCGGTTTTTCAGAGCCTTCGGCCGTAGAAAATAATGGCATTCCAGTTTTAATATCATCAACCATTAAACGTAGAGCATATTCTAAAACTGTATCTGGGTCTTGAGTTTCATCTTTTGAAAGTTCAAACATCGCACCACGAATAATTTCTTGTATCGCTGTATCACTTACATCAAGACTTCTTAAGATTGTACGAAGCTGGTAAATTCCTTCTGGCTCTTTTCTCTCAATTCTTTCAACACTGCGAGAAAGTTCCCAAAGACGTTTTTCAAGTTCTTCAACTTTTCCATCATCATAGGCTTGAGACGGAAGCTGATCTTGAACAACTGGTGAGGGTTGTTCAATTTTCTTTTCCGTATAAGTTTTTTCTTGAGGAGCTGCTGATGCCATCGCGACTTCAAACTCATCTGTTTCTTCATTATAATTTGACGCTTTAGCTGGCTTTGCTTGCTCATTAGTTCCAAGACTTAAAAAGTCATCAAGTCCGCCCTTAATTTTATCCACAGTTGTTTTGACTGTGCGATTAAGCGCTGCCTTGCCATAACCTTGTGTCATACCTTGATGAGAAGCCTTATGTGATTCATCATGGCGATCAATCATATTCGAAATATGACCTGCTTGATTGCCATAAAACGAATCCTTTTGACCTTGATCAAGAACCGTATCGACTCTAGCTTTTTTAGTGTAGTTTTTTTCTGAAATTGCAGCTGTAATTTCAATTTTACTTTTCTTAAAAGCGCCCTTAATACCAGCATTACTGATTGTTTTTAGAATAATGGCATCAGGGCCAAGTTCGCGCTTAATATCTTTAAGCGCTTGTTCTAATGTTTCAGCTTCAAATTTACGAACATGCATCTTACAACCTCACCGTTCCAAGAGATCTGATATGAGTATCAGGGCTAAGCTCGTTGTGACTAATGACAACGAGATTTGGGATAAATTTCTCTGTTAATCGTTTAAAGTGATGACGGATAACTGGGCTACAAAGCACAACCATCTTCTCGCCCATTCCTGTCGCTTCTTCAATTTTTTCATTTAGAGAAGCCAAGATTGATTGAGTGATTTTTGGATCAAGAGAAAGCTGTTGATTAGCTCCGTCTTGAATAATATTTCCAGCAATACTTTCTTCAATCTTACGATCAAGAGTAAAGATTGGAATATCACCTTGTTCACTACGAATACTTTCAGTAATTGTTCTGTAAAGTGATTGGCGAACATTTTCAGTCAGTGAGTCTGGATCTTTTGTTGTTCCACCATACTCAGCTAAGCTTTCAAGAATGGTACGAAGATCTCTAACCGATACGCCTTCTTTTAAAAGGTTTTGAATCACTTTTAAGACAATTCCAAGTGGTAAAATATCTGGCACAAGATCCGCAACCACTTTTGGATAATGCTCTTTGAAATTATCAAGAACACGAACAAGTTCTTGGCGACCAAAGAGTTCATGAAGATTTGTTTTTAATATTTCAGTTAAGTGAGTTGCAACAACGGTTGAAAGATCAACGACAGTGTACCCATTGTATTGAGCATCATCTCTTTGATCTTCAGTAATCCAAACAGCAGGTAAACCAAAGACAGGTTCAACTGTTTCAATTCCGTCCATTTTTTCGATCACTGAGCCAGGGTCCATGGCCATAAAATGATCGGACATAAGTTCACCGCGCGCCACTTCAATTCCTTTGATTTTAACGCTGTAACCACCGGGCTTAAGCTCGAGGTTATCTTTAATTCTAACAGAAGGAATGATAACTCCCCAGTCTAAAGCGAACTGTTTGCGAATATGAGTAATTCTTTCAAGTAAATCACCATTTTGCTCTGAGTCAACAAGATTGACTAAGCCATATCCAACTTCTAGCTCAACTAACTCAAGAGTAAGGAGATCTTCGAGATTTTCAGGAGTTGCTTTCTTCTCATCTGTTTTCGCTACTGATGCCTTTTTAATATCATCTTCATTCCATTGTTCCATTCTGTAGGCGCCAAAGCACAGCATGAGACCAACAGCGATGAATGGAAGTTGTGGAAGCCCTGGTATCATAGCGAAAACAAATAAAACCGCACCTGCAACGTATAAGGCTTTTGGATGCAATCTAAATTGTTTACTTACCTGATCTCCTAGATTGGTATCTTCAGTATTTCTTGTGGTGATAATACCGGCGGCAACAGAAATAATTAGTGCTGGAATTTGTGAAATCAGACCATCACCTACTGTTAGTAGAGTGAATGTTTCGGCGGCCTGAGAAAAATCCATATTATTTTGAGAAACACCAATAATGATACCTGCCACAATATTCACCGCGGTGATCATGATACCGGCAATGGCATCTCCGCGAACGAACTTCGAAGCACCGTCCATAGAACCATAAAAATCTGCTTCTTCTGCGACTTCTTTACGACGTTTTTTTGCTTGTTCATCATTAATGAGACCAGCATTCAAATCAGCATCAATCGCCATTTGTTTACCAGGCATAGCATCCAAGGTGAATCTGGCTGCAACTTCAGCGACTCGACCAGCACCTTTAGTGATCACGATAAAGTTAATGATGACGAGGATGATAAAAACAACGATACCAACAACGTAATTCCCTTCAACAACGAACTCACCAAACGAGCGAATGATCTCACCAGCAGCCGCTGTTCCCTCACTACCACCGCGAAGAAGAATATTACGAGTTGAAGCTACGTTTAAAGACAATCTAAATAAAGTTGTTACAAGTAGGACTGAAGGAAAAGTTGAGAAGTCTAATGGACGCTTTGTATACACAGAAACAAGCATCACAAGAATCGCAATTGCTAACGAAGCAGCAACCAAAAGATCAAGTAGTAATGGTGGGATTGGAACAATCATCACCACCATAACGAGTAGCAAACCTATCGCTACGGCAAGGTCACTATTTTCGTTGAGGAATTTAAAACGCTCGAAAAACTTATTCACAGCTTATTCCTTTTAATATCTCGCTTCCTGCGAGAAAGCCTTTTTCTTTCTTTTTAATCTAAAGACAAAAGCTAAAACTTCTGCCACTGCTTTATACATTTCACGTGGTACGGGTTGTCCCACTTTTACTGTTTTATAAAGTGATCTTGCTAAAGGAACATTCTCGACTAAAGGAATGTTGTGTTCTTTGGCAATTTCTCGAATTCTAAAAGCAACATTATCAGCACCTTTGCCAATGATTTCTGGTGAAATCATAGTTTCAGGATCATAGCGAAGAGCAATTGAGATATGAGTTGGGTTAGTGATGATAACATCTGCTTTTGGAATATCAGACATCATTCTCTTTTGACTCATTTCTCTTTGAAGAGCTTTAATACGCTGTTTAACTTCAGGAGAGCCATCTTGCTCTTTATGTTCGCGCTTAGCTTCTTCTTTAGTCATCATCATTTTCTTTCTGTAGCTATATTTTTGATAAGCAAAATCAGCAATCGCGATGATCAATAACCCGATTAACAAGAAGAAAGTTAGTTGAACAATAATTTCTTTCCCATAAGAAAAACCTGCGACAAAGTCAGTATGAAGAAATCCATTAAAACTAATCAAGCGATCTTTCATAAACATATAAATAATCGATAAAAGAAAGATAAACTTCATAATTCCTTTAATCGCTTCAACCACACTTTTCATCGAGAACAATTTCTTAAATCCACTAATAGGATTAATTCTTTCTGGATCAAATTTTAAAGCTTCAGCAGCAAATAAAGGTCCAACCTGTGCAACATTGACGAAAACACCTACACAAGCGCTGGCCAGCATGATTGGCATGGCACACTTAAATCCAGTCATCGCACTCTTTTCAACAAATGCTTGAAAAGCTTTTGGATTACCAAAAAGAATGGCTAGATCTTGGTTAAATAACCATTCCATATACAATTCGAAACTCTCCCAAATATAAGAAAGTGACAAAATAAGAGCAAAAGCTGTTCCGGCGAGCACAAGAACACTGCTTAGCTCTTTTGAGCTAGCAACTTCGCCTTTATTACGGGATTCTTCAATCCTTCTGGCGGAGGGCTCTTCGGTCTTTTCATCCTGATCGGAATCGTCTGCCACTTTATTCCTTTACGTTAACTAACAAACTGGAACCAATCGCCCAGTCTTTCTGTATATAATTTAAAACCTACTTGGAAAAATTCATTCGAAGTAGCTGCAAAAACTAATAATCCCATTCCAATGTTCACCACGAAACTGACCATGATGATATTCATTTGAGGAACTGATCTTGAAACAATTCCTAAAATACTATTGATAAGAAGGTTCATAAAAATTAGCGGGGCTGAAAGTAATAGAGCTCCCATGAATAATGATTTAAAAAAATAAACAAAGAAGTCTGGCGATGTTGAAAGGTTACCAATCGAAGACGCCTGAATACTAAAGAACGTTAATGTGATGCCTTTAAACATTGGAAGAAGTGCACCAGAGCTTACAACCATAATAAGGATTGTCCACTGAATGAGCTTTTCGAATGGACCCGCTTGACCACCACTTTGAGGGTCAAAATATTGGATAGCCGAAAAACCAACTTGTTGAGTAATCATGCTACCAGCTGCTGTAAATAACAGCATGATGCTTTTAACGAGAAAGCCGATGATCAATCCAGCGATCGCATGAAAAGCTGTTAACCACCAAAAGGCATCAGGTCCATAAAGTTTTACATCTGCAAGAACACTTTGTTGAACGAATGGAAAAAAGGCGTAAGTAATGACAAGAGTTCCAAGCACTTTAACAATTGTTGGAACAGATAAATTATCAAATAAAGGAATTTGAAACATAACCGCAAGCCAACGAGTAAACGTTAACCAAAAAGCCACAAGAACCTGCATGTCGGTAACTGTGATATTAAGCACGGCTAGTCTTCTCCTTTTTTAGTTTCCTACTGCAACCATGGCAGGAATGTTAATAATCAAGTCTTTAGTAAAGCTGGTTAAAGTCTCACTCATCCATGGAGCGAAGATAACTAAAGCTCCAACGATAACAACGATCTTAGGGATGAACGATAACGTTTGTTCGTTGATCTGAGTTACCGCTTGAAAAATTGAAACCATGATACCAATTAAAAGAGCTCCAATAAGCATTGGTGATGCAATATAAAGAGTGACCTTAATGGCCTGATTAGATACTTCTGTAAAAGCGTCAAAGCCCATAACTCACCCCTTAGTGAAATGATCTCAAAATTGAACCCGTAACTAACTGCCAACCATCAACCAAAACAAAGAGTAAAAGCTTAAACGGAAGTGAAACCACAACAGGAGGTAACATCATCATCCCCATGGCCATAAGAACCGAGGCGACAACCATATCTAGAATCAAAAACGGAATATAAAGTAAAAAGCCAATTTGAAAGGCTGTCTTTAATTCACTGATGATAAAAGCTGGAATCAAATAATGGATTGGAACATCATCAACAGTTTGAGCTGCTGCCTCTCCAGTTACATCATAAAATAATTGGATATCAGACTTTCTTGTCTGCTTACTCATAAATGCGCGAAGACCAATTTCAATTCTATCAACGGCTTGAGCTGTTGAGATTTTTCTTTCCATATACGGATGAACTGCTTGCTCCCAAATTAATTTTCCCGTTGGTTGCATCACGAAAACTGAAAGGAACATGGCAAAGCCAATAAGAAGTTGGTTTGGTGGAAGGTTTTGTGTACCAATCGCTTGGCGCATAAATGAAAGAACAACGATAATTCTTGTGAAGCATGTACACAGAATTAATACGGCTGGTGCCAATGTTAAAACAGTAAATAATCCTAAGACTTCTAGAGTATCGACAAGGTCTGCACCTTGTCCGAAATTAACGGCGATGCCAGGAAGGCTGGCCGTGTTTTGAGCTTGTGCATTTAACGCAAAAAAACTTCCAAGCCCAAAGGTTAGAAGTTTTATGATTGTGCTTAAGCTTCCTGCTTTATAAGTCACAAAGGTATCCTTTACCATCGCCAATTCTTACTGAAGTGGCTTTAAGTTTTTAACTTTACTTTTAATTTGATCAGAAAATCTGACCTTATCTTTTACTTTTGAAGTTGTTTTTGAATCAAGAAAACTATCAAGATTCAAATCACTTGCTGCTGCTTCGCGGTTTGCTGAAACAGTTTCTTTTAAACGAAACTCTTTTTCTGGAGTTGTTCTTAATTGTGTATCGAAATTATCGCCAGCGATTTTTCTTTCGCCTTCTTTTAAAAATCCTGCCGGATTTTTAAGCTCAGAGATAAGTTGCAGACCTGATTCAGATGAGCCAACTAAAAAGATCTGATCATTAGCTTTAATCGTTAGAACACTTCTCTTAGGACCAATAAAAGTTGTTGAAAGAACTTCAACAGGTTTTGTAGAGTTTAAAAATCCAAGCTTCCCTTTTTTCAAAACACCCTTCTTCATTAAGGTTGCTGCGGCGTAAAACACCAAGAGCACTAATCCTAAGAAAGCAACAAACTTGCCAAGGTAGTTAGCAATAGAAAACGGGGCGTTGACGTCTTTATCAGTCGCAGAAAGGGTCACATTGACCTCATCTTGCTGGTTTGCAGCCTGGGCCGACACCGCTTTTTTGTCACCGGCCTTAAGCTCAATTCTATTATTAGCTTCTGCGGCAATTTGCTTAAGCTCTTTATCAGAAAGAAGCTTTTCTAAATATTTTGTATCGTAATTTTGATCTGAATTTTTCTTAGCTTTTGGGGCTGCTATTGGAGCAGAAGCTGTCTTTCTTGATTGTTCTACAGGAAAAGTTAGTTCTACAGAGTTTTCACCTACAACTAGGCTAACCTGCTTTTCACGACCTTGTAGAGAGTAAGGAAGAACTGTTCTTACGCGTACAAGGTCTTTGTTGAACTGATAAGCCATCAATGTTGCATCAGCACTGCCGACAGAGATATTTTTTTCAATTTTTGGCCATACAAATGTACCAGGAACTGAAACCTGAACCATATTGTCTTTAATTGTCAGCTCTGGGATTTCGTTAATGGGGGAAGCAAGCTTGATGATGACACTTCCACGTCCACCCTCTGCTTGAGGTGTGTAAGCGATATCCTCAATTTTTGTCATGCCATTTGCTGCCATGGCCAACAATGGAAGAGCGGTGATCAGTGCTAGTGTTAAGCGTAAGGCTTTCATCTTCTGTCCTTTCCCAAAAATGCTGGGACTTATTTCAAAGTTTCGATACGTTCGATTGGGCTAATGATATCTGTAAGGCGGATACCAAACTTTTCATTCACCACAACAACTTCGCCTTTGGCGACGAGTTTTCCATTCACTAAAATCTCTAATGGTTCACCTGCAAGCTTATCAAGCTCGAGAACAGAACCCTGACCAAGCTGAAGAAGATCTTTAATAATGATCGATGTTCTTCCAAGTTCCACTGTTACTTTGAGTGGAATATCTAGAATAAAGTCTAGGTTTTGAACTTTAAGTTTATTAAGAGCATCATCACCGGCGCGAATTTCGTCGGCTATCTCTTGAACCTGAACACGCTCTAGATCATCAATGGCGCGTAGTCCTGGTTTTTTTCCTTCATTTGAATTTTGACCCACTTCGTTCTCCATATGATCCCCTTATCAATCTCTACTGATGAGTTTAGTTACTTGTACTGCACGGTTGCCTTTATGCACGCCGATTAAACATTTCATTTTTTCCACACCTTCAACGGCAAGTGTGACTTCGCCTGATGCTTCCTGATTAAGAGGAATAATATCTCCCTTCTCAAGAGTCACAAGGTCTCCCACTGTCATCTCTGCTTCTCCAAGTTTTACAACAAGAGTGGCTCGAGCATCTTTAATGTGTTCATTCATGGCCTTAGTCCAAATACTATCGGCCATGTCGTTATCAGTTTGAAAACTACTTGAAAGCTTTTGCTTAATTGGTTCAATCGTTGAATATGGAACAACGATCATGATGGTGCCTGAAGCACTTTCAAATTCAACTTCAAGAGTTGTAGCGATAATCACGTCTGATGGAGGAACAACACCAACGAATTGTGGGTTAATTTCAGTACGTAAATATTGAGCATCAATTCTATGAACTGGCGCCCATGACTCTTCAAGATCAGAGATGGCCATATCCATGACTTTTTTCATGAAAGACAATTCAATTTGAGTGAATTCTTTTCCTTCAATTTTCGTAAATGGACGATCTGTTCCGCCAAAATATGAATCGATGATGGCGTAAGCAAGCTTACTTTCAAAAACTAAAAGCGCAGGGCCTCTTAGTTCGTTGAAGCGCATGATACACATACAACTTGGAATCGGAAGTGTGTTAACGAATTCACCAAACTTTAGAAGATCGGTTGAGATCATCGAGATAGTTGAAATTTTTCTCAGTGAGTTTGAGAGTGAAACTCTGAAACTTCTGATAAATCTTTCGTAGATGATTTCAAGAATCGGCATTCGACCACGAATAACGCGGTCTTGGTTGGTAAGATCATAGGTCTGAATATTGTCATCTTCTTCATCAGCGCCAAATCCACCTGCTCCACCTTCATCTAGAAGATCATCAGCATCGCCATCGTTAACAGCGTTTAATAGGGCGTCGACTTCGTCTTGACTTAGTACTTGGGCCATATTCATCCCCTCCTGGGATCTCATGCCACCCTGTCTCTTCCTGAGAAAAGGGCTTAATTAATTTGAAAATTGACGTAAAAAACATCAATAACACGGCCATCAACTAAAAAAGCATTGATGGCACTTCTAATCTCTTCTTTTAAAAAAGCTTTCCCTTCGAGTTGCAATAAATCTTCGGGGCGCTTTGAATTTAACGTACTAATAATAGTGTCACGAATTTGAGGCTTTCTAGCCTGCGCTTCTTTTTCACTACTATCTTTACTTAATTTTAAAACTGCATTGAGACGAACAAATCTTCTTGGCCCATCACCTTGTGCAAGGTTGGCTGTAAAGCCTTCAAGTGGAAATAAAATTCCATCTTGTTCAACAGCTTGCCCCTCTAATGCCTGTCCATCTTCACCAACATTTTTTTTCATTTCAGCAGCGACGATATCTTGAACACTAGGAGTACTATTTATCTTTTGATGTGTTTGCCATTGGAAATATCCAACTGCTAACACTAATAAAGTATTGGCTAAAACCAAGATGGTTAATAAAGGATTCTTTGATGATTGACCCGAGGGTTTTCCTGCGAGTTCTTCGGCTTCTGCCATACTAGTCCACCATCCATGGTTGGTTAAAGGCTTGTAGAGATTTTTTTTCCGCCCCTACGTCAAAAATTATACATTCCATATGCAGCGCCTTCAAGGGGGAGGTAATAATTGTGGCACTTTCTTCCGATTTATTTTGCAAAATCGGCAGCTTCTACCACCTGACAAATGCTTACCGTCAAAAAGTAGACAGTTTGGCACCATCCCCAACTCTATTAATCAGATATTTTTCAAATAAAAAAGCCCTGACCTAAGTCAGGGCTTCACCCATCATCCTTGATGGTTAAAGAATTACATTAATTCTTTCCAAGCCTTCCCTGGGCGGAACTTTGGCAAAGTTTTCGCTTTGATTTTAATTTTCTCGCCAGTTGAAGGATTTACGCCCATACGTGCAGCGCGCTTGGCTTTTGTGAAAGTACCGAAACCAACTAGAGATACGTCTTCACCTTTTTTAACAGTCTTCTTGATTGTTTCAATTAGTGATGCAACGAAGTTATCAGCATCTTTTTTAGTAAGATGTGAAAGGTTTTTGTCGCTTAGTACGCTTTCGATAAGGTCTTTACGGTTCATGTGTCTCTCCATGAAAAATGTGTGAATGGTTAACTAGAATGGTTGCTCATTTTTTGCGGCCTGACAAGGCCTAATTGATAAAAAAAACCCTTCTTTTCAGAAGGGCTTTAAGATTTTTAATTTGGGCCTTGCGTCTTAGATTTCTAATTTTCCACGTTTTTTAAGTTCTTCAATAATTCTTTCGAACTCATCAACAGGATAAGCACCCTTAACTGGTACACCGTTGATAACAAAACCAGGAGTTCCTTGAATGCCAAACTGAGCTGCTTCAGCTTGATCTTCAGCAATACGCTTTTGAACAACTTCGCTTTTGATATCTTTTTCAAGCTTGGTCATATTGGCGCCAACTTCTTTTGCAATTTTCTTTAAGAATTTTTCACCATTCTTAAGAGCACCTTGGTTGTCGAAAATTTTGTCATGAAAAGCAAAAGCCAATTTATCGCTTTGTAGTTTTAAAGCTTCAAAGTATTGAGCTGCTGGCATAGCATTCGCGTGGAATGAAAGTGGAAGATGCTTATAAACAAATTGAATTTTGCCGTTATAACGCTCAAGCAGTTGGTTTACAGTATCGTAACCACGCTTACAAAATGGACATTCAAAGTCACTATATTCAACCAAGACAATTGGAGCGCCTTCAGAACCAACTGAAGCCATTGATTTATTAATTTCAGGCTTTAGAGGGTTTTCGAAAAACTCTTCAAATTGCTTCTTTTCTTCTTCTTCTTTTCTCTTAGCCATTGTTGATTGCGCATCTTTAATAGCTTTTTGAAGACTAGTTACAAATTTATCTGGGTTTTTCTCAATCGCTTGAGTTAAGACTTCTGGATTTTCAGCTAAGACTTTAGCCATTTTGTCTTTGAGTTGTCCTTCAGACATACAGCCAGTCAAAAGAGAAGAAACCATTAGTAATGAAAAAATCTTAAAACGCATGAGAGAAATCCTTTGTTTCTTAGGGACAATATATTTCGTCCATAATAACCCGTATCGGTTGATTCTATGTGTATTTTTTTTGTAGCCACGTCAAATATCTGTTAATTTTTCGACATTCAGGCCTTAAATAGTAATATCCAATCAAATGTATCCGAGCTTCGTGGTTGCCTTTTAGGAATCCTCTAAAGGTCGCAAAGATGCCAAAGGCAGGTGCAGCCACCTTATTATAAAGGTGAAAGCAGAAAACCATATGTAGGATAAAGTGCGCGACTAGAATTCCAGTCATAATATCAAACAGAGTATTTTCCTGACGCTCTAAGAAATAATTAATTGCTGGAGTCATTTTAATAGTTTTTTCAGCGAGTGAAAAAATCTGACTATGAATATCAACCGTCGCGACAAAAACAGCAATACCTGTTGCGATTGAAGTTATTGTTACAAAAAGCGAAAATTGAATGAAAAATGATTTCTCAAAAACAGGCTGATGAATTCTAGAATATTTTTCAGGTATATCTATATTTTCTAGTTTCCCCTTTTTGGTCATATTTTGCATAATCACAAAAAAGTAATCTGAAAATCTTGTTAGTAGCCTTAGCTCTGAGAAAAAGTCTGGATCATAACTAGAGACTCTACCTTCAACAATATCCTCACAGTAGTTGCCAATAGTCCTAAACGGTCTAAGCACCATATTCGATATATAAAGACCCAAAAGAAGAGTTCCGGCTATAAAAGCTAGTAATAAGGGAGTATGACCGATAACTGTCGAGAGAATATAATCAAAATAGATTTCTTGAAAGTTACCTACTTCTCTAATGTTATAAGCTTCAAAGAAAAACAGATCCATCTTTAAGAAGGTCCAAAAAAAGCCCATTGCAATAGCTAAGGTAAAACACGGCAACATCATGAGCTTAAACGCTATACCTAGCCTGAACTTAACCTGATCGTCCTTAAACGCAGATATAAAGATCGTCTTAATTTTATTCATCCAATCAGAGGTGTTGTTTAAAGATAGAACACCTTTATCGCCTTGATCATGTGTTGGCCCTCCAGACATGGGGACTCCTCGTAAAAATTGTTAACTCAACTTGATTATAAACTAAGAATATCAATCGCTTAGAGAGGGTCAAGAAATGCCGCCAATTTGATGATTTGTGTCTAGTTATTAGACACATGCTAAAGAACTTACAAAATTGCGAGTTGCTGGCTCCTTAATAAAACTTGTAAATACCTAATAATACAGTAGATCAAGCCTAGTCCCCCTAGTTATAACACTTGGCATTATTCATGCATTAATTAGGGCAAACCCTTTTTAGGACTGATTTCATCGAGGAGGAGAGAAGATGAAAACGAAACAGGCAATTCATTTAGTATCCGTATTAGCCATAGGCTTAAGCTTAGCTAGCTGCGGAAAAGACAACAAAGCTGGTAGTAATATTACCGGTACATCAGGCTTTAGTAATATTGGTAACCCACAGGCCGCAAACCAGGTTAACAATCTTAGAAGCCAAGCACCATGCCGCTATGGAGCTGCCACCATTCAAAATCTAACGATTAATAATGGTCAGGTTTCTCAAGGTGGTGGTTTTCAAGGATCTGGTAACTATTATGTAGGGCTTCAAAACTCTGCAGAATATCCAGATATTATCGTGATCGAAAAAGTAAACCAACAGATCTATAACCTTCAGGTTTCGATCTGTCCGCTTAACAACGGTCAACCGTTACAAATGGCTCAAGTCACTTATATTGGTGTAACACCAACCGTGAATGGAGCAGCTGGTAACCTAGACTTCGTATCTCAATACGGAACGCAAGAACGCTCAACGTTCGCTGCTTCTGGAACTTACTAAGACATAGACTTTATCCTGCACTTAATTAAAAGAGTGCAGGATGAATTTATAAAGTTTTCCCTCCTCCAAGAGGAAAGGGATAGGTATGTCTAAAAAACGGATCTACCCTTTCCTTTTTGTTTGATGGAAAGTTTTTTAAAACAATGAAACTGAAGGTTTAAAACGAACTTTGATAAAGTCTCGAACGCCTTGAGCGATTGCTTTGGCGTATTCATCTTGAAATTTCTCACTCGACATTTTTTTTAGCTCAACATCATTAGACATAAAGCCGGCCTCAAGAAGGACTGCTGGACGTTTTGATAAGGCTAAAACATAAAATAAACCAGGTCTGATTCCTCTATCTGTTAACTTAAACTTTCTTGGCAATGTTTTCTTAAGCTCGCCGTGAATTGAATTGGCTAACGCTTTAGAGCTAGTCACTGTTCTTGAAACAACTAAATCAGTAAGAATTTGTCTGATGATGATCTCTTCACCTTCTCCACCTGACATTTTGTTTTCAACTTCTTCAACTTTTCTGACTGCTGCATCGTCGTGATTATCAAGATAATAAGTTTCAAAGCCATGAGCGCCAGCTGTTCGACTTGAATTGACATGAATGGAAATAAATAAATCTGCCTTAATCGTTTCCGCTACTTCAGCTCGTTTTTCAAGACTAAGTGTTTTATCGATACTTCTAGTTAAATAGGCATGGCAATGAGGAGATAAAAGATCTTTGACTTTCTTAGCTATGGATAGAGTTAGATCCTTTTCTAAGACTTCTAAACTTTTTTTACCAGACTTATAATTTCCTTTAGCTCCATGGTCATCGCCGCCGTGACCTGGATCAATTAAAACTGTCACAGCTAAAAGCTTTGTAGAAAAAACAAAGAGGAATATGGCTAAGAGCTTTCTTATCATTTTACTGATAAACCTTAACAAGTTTCATGTTGGGAAAGTAGTAAGATAATATTTTTTTGTGATCGTATCCACGTTGCGCCATTTCAAGTGCGCCCATCTGGCACAAACCCACTCCGTGGCCATGACCATTACCCTCAAGAATCAAATCTCCTGTCGAAGCATAACGGATATGAAAATTATTCGATCTAAGTTCAACGCGACCAAAATATCTTCGAAGAACAGATTTTTCCATTAAGGCGGTTATGTTTCCATAACTGATGCGCAGACGATTAGCGCTCCAACGATCATCAGCAACTTTAATCAGTTCACCTGTTTGAACAACTCTCTTTGGATGAAAATATCCTTTATTTGTCGCCCATCGAACAAATTTTTCTAATCGCTCCGTCGAAATTTCACTTTGCCAACCAGGTTTTCCATGGTCTTTGCAAAAAGGGCAATTGACTGACTCATAACCTTTAACTGGATTTTGCCAAACTTGTTCAGGAAGTCTTGTTCGTCCACCACACTTGGCGTGAAAAAAGACTGGGGCTAACTCGCCCTCATTATTTACTAAGACTTCTCCAGCCGTTGATACGGCGGCAAGTCTAGTATTGGGGGTTTCATCAGAAAACTTTCCACTGACTTGATGCTTTTCTGAACTTTCCAGATCAAATGGAACTTCTGAGCCGAAGACTTTTGAAACTTCTTTTGAATAAATTTTATGAAGAGCATAGGTTCTAGCAGCAACGGCTTGAGCCTTTAAGGCTTCAACAGGCCATTTCGAATTCATCTCTTTTGCTAAAAGAGTTGAAAGATAACTTTCCATATCAATTTCGTTAATAACATCACAACGCTTTTGATCTGTTGAAGTCGAAATAAGTATTTTTCCTAAATATTTACCTTGCTCGCCATCTTTATCGACAGACAATAATCCCGTTGGTGAACCCAATGAAGCCAATAGAAGTGGTGAAGTCGTATTTCTTCTCGCAACATTTGCGCATTCGAATTTTATTGTTTTTTTACCCGCATAACTTTTTGAATTTTTTGTTAAGTGTAGGGTACGAGCAAGATCAGTACCGCTAACTTGAATCGCTTGGAGTGCCTTCGCAACTCGTACACGCAAAAGTGGAGTACCTGTTTTGAGTCGTATTTTTTCCGCAATTTCAGTGAAGCTAATAGCTGAATTTCCAAGCAGAGGAAATAGCAATACGAAAGCAGCGATCGATAATTTAATTCGACTCCACACCATGAACTTCCCCGCGGGGTTCCGGTGGTCTCACAAAGTGAGATCCATGAGCTGTGTCGTTCCCGTCATGGGAACCCGGTTGCCTCAATCATGAGACAACTTCATTCTACACAAAGCAATATGATGACTCAAGAGATTGAAATTAAAGTGATGACATTATTTTTTGTAAATCAATCCAAGCCGCTCTTTTCATGTTGGGATTGATCAAAAGAAAGTCTGGATGGAAAAGTGGCATGAGCTTTACTTCATGAAACTCTTCATTTTGATGAATCTTTAAAGGGAAAAATTGACCATGAACTTTAGTCAACTTCTCTTTCCTACCAAGTAAAGTGTTTGTGGCTATAGCGCCAAGAGAGACGATGTAGTCTGGCTTTGATTCAATAAAGCCTTTCATTAATTCATCAAACTCACTACCGGAACTGGCCAGTTTTGATTGATTAAATAATTTTACAACAGAGTTGGCTTCAAGCTTCATGGCAGAGATCATCTTATCTAAGAGTTCAGAAGCCCTTAGGTCTTCTTGGTTTTCTTTAGCATCACCAAGCTTTGAAGATTCGCCAAAAAAGATGATTTTGATATCAGAATTAACCCATGCTGGAGTCTGAGGATTTGACTCAATTACTATTTTACGACCTAAAGAAACACCCTCTTTGACCGCAACTTCACCACCTGGAATTTGGATTTTACCACCAGCTGCCTGCTCAAGCTTGGTGTCAGCAAACTTCTTAAGCGATTCAATCGTTTTGGCTTTTTCACTATGATCTGTAGGGATAACCTTAGGCACATATTTAGAGGCTAAGGGCTCTTTGGTTGAGAGGTTAAGCACACCTTCTGTGTACCACTCAGTACCTTGAAACAGCCTAGAAGCAAGCACTCCCGCGCCTTCTGGCTTAAGCCCTCTGAGGTGCTGATAAAAATCACTATGCTGCAAAGGTTGCCCCTTATCCTAGGTTTCTCCAAACTTAATAAAGCTTAAGCGATTTGTCCCGAAAAAGTATTACAAGCAAAGTTACTCTACGTACTCGTAGGGACTTAGCCACTAAAAGGGAGAACCTGCATGTCCTTTGACGCTGATTTTAAATTTGAAAGTTTTGAAGAATACTTTGGTGACGCTGAGCAAGTTAGAAAGATGATAAGCTCATGCAAGATCTGCGGCTCTTCTTTGGTCCACTCACATATCTCTGACTATGGTCACCTACTCGTCCAAGAAAGCGCACGCTGTGCTGATTGCGGCTGTGACAATGGTAAGAAGGTTCACTCTATAAACTGAACTTAATCTGAAATTGAATCAAAATAGGCGCGAATTTTTCGCGCTATTTTTTTATCTACACCTAGCTCAAGCGCAATTCGATCTTCTGACAATTCCGATAACTCATCTTTGGAAATCTTAATATTAGTAAGAATGGTCTTTTTCGTTTTAGGTCCAATACCTGAAATTTCATCAATCCATGAGCTAAAGGTTCTTTTACTTTCCTGCTTATGGTGCAGTCGCCTTGAAAACCTGTGGGCCTCATCACGCATTTGAACTAGGATTCTAAACAGTGATAAATTTTTGTGCAAAAGATAAGGATTCGTTCGATTGGGAATAACAAGCCTTTCTTCAGTTCCCTTGGCGCTTTTGGCTTTAGCAATACCAACCACAGGGACTTCGATATTATTCTCGGCTAAGACGGCTCTCCAAATATTAACTTGTCCCATACCACCATCAATCACAAACACATCTGGTAGATCGCCATCTTTCAAACGCCTCTGCACGACTTCTCCCATCATGGCAAAGTCATTATTTCCCTCAGGTAATTCTTTAAGATGGTAGTGACGATAGTTTTTCTTATCAGCTTTGCCATCGTGAAAGGTAATCCTAGCGGCGGTCGGTGAACTTCCTTGAAAGATGGCGATATCGTAACACTCAAGAGTCACAGGTCTTTCTTTTAGACTCAAAAGTTCCTTCAACTTATTAAGTCCTACAAAAACACTTTCTTGATTATTAATTCGAACTCGTTGATGTTCAACAGATTGATCATAGGCCAACTGCCACATCGAGGAGAATTTTTTATTTGGATGATCAACATTAATTTTTTTATCTTGAAGGGAAAAGGCTTGAGATAAAAGCTCACGTCCTTCGTTATCAAATGGTGCCACTACGAGCGAAGGAAGAGTATCGTTAGATTCGCTATAATAATGAAACAAGAACTGTAAGGTTTCGGATGCAATATCATCACTCATATCTACAACAGGAAAGTTAAAATTCTTATGCCCTAAAAGCAGACCATTTCTAATCATATAAATAGCAATATCAACTTCAACATCACCTTGGTGATAAGCGACCACATCAACATCTTTATCTTTGCCTTTAAGCTCGGCATTTTTTTGCTGATCACTATCATTAAACGTCGTTAAAACTTCTAAGTGGTCACGCAAGATTGCTGCTAGTTCAAACTTTTCATCTTCTGCAGCCTTTAACATCTTTGATTCTATCGACTTGAGAGATTTATTCGCATTGCCGGATAAGAATGCTAAAGCGAGTTTAAGATCTTTTTTATATTCTTCATCTCTAATTTTAGAGACACACGGAGCGCTACACTGATGAATCTGATAAAGAAGACAAGGCTCTTTTCTTGAATTAAATTCTCGAAGAGTACAATCTCGAAGCGTAAAAGATTTATTTAGTAGTCTTAGGACTTCTCCAATATTTGTTCCTGTTGGAAAAGGCCCATAAACTTCAAGGCCAGATCGACGCTTAAATTTTCTGGCGTAAACAAGTCTTGGAAAAGGTTCTTTAGTGTCGACGATAATGTAAGGATAGGACTTATCGTCTTTTAACCTGATATTATATTTAGGAGAATGTTTTTTAATTAGGTTGTTTTCTAAAACTAAAGCTTCAGCTTCATTGCCGGTCACAATAAATTCAAAATCAAAAATTTTTGAGACTAAGATTTCAGTTTTAGGGCTTTTGGTGGACGCGTTAAAATACGATGTTACGCGTGGTTTTAACTGTTTTGCTTTACCAACATAGAGAATGTCACCTAAATGATTTTTCATCAGGTAACAACCTGCAGAAGTAGGTAAACTGCGAGCTTTATCCAGTAACTTCCCTAGTGCAATGGGGTGCTTTTCCTTTACTTTATCCACTATTCCTCGTATTGTGTGCAGCGTTCGTCGATTTTACCATACAACCAAAAAGGCCCCCATTATGAGTTCTTTAGGCGTCGGCAAAGAGGTTCTTTCCTTCTGTGGAAAGTGCAAACTTACTCTTGCCCATATTATTATCACTATGAAAGCTGGTGATACAATTAACAAAGTTCAGTGCAAAACTTGCAATGCAACTCATGTTTACAAAGACCCTTCTAAAGTTAAAGCTAAAAAAGTTTCTACTCGTACTAGAACTGTTAGCAAAAAAGCCAACTCTCAAGAATCAATTTCTGATCTTTGGTTAACTGCTGTTGGTAACGCTAAAACTAAATCTAAAGATTACTCACCGAAAGCAACTTTCTTAAAAGGTGATATCGTCGATCATCCTAAGTTCGGCCCAGGTGTTATTGATAAGATTATTGATGGCAATAAAATTGAAGTCATCTTCCGCCATTCTATAAAAACTCTCGTTCATAATATGTAAAAAAAAGCGTGCTCACTGAGCACGCCTTATCTATTTCGCTAAGAAAAATTTTTAGTTAAATGAGAATCCGCCACCGTAATTTGCTCCGCCGCCAAACCCGATTCCAAATTGAAATCCTAAGTTTCCAGCTGCGTAAGGGGCTCCACCCGTATAGTAGCCTTGTCCTCCAGCTCCATACATATTTCCGTTAGCATAAAGCGCCTGTTGCGCTCCATAAGCATTTTGTTGTAATGACTGCCAAGTCGCTTGTTGTGCCTGAGTCACTGCTTGTCCACGAGAGTTTAGTGCAAAAGCAGTCTGTTGCATCTGTTGTTGTTGTTGCATATAGGCTTGTTGTTGTTGCCAATATGCATTCGCACCAGCACCACCATAAGCACCACCAGTATTTCCATAATAGCCGCCGCCGCCGTAAGGGCCTAAGCCTCCACCAACGCCAACACCGATACCACCATTGATACCGCCACCACCGCCGTAGTAAGGACCATACAGTCCACCACCGCCTGCACCAGGGCAAGGAGCTTGAATACAGTTCATAACGCCGCCGCCGCCATAGATGCCACCTGGTTGACCGTAAATACCGCCACCAATTCCAGGGCCACCGTAGATGCCACCGCCTGGTATTCCGCCACCGATGCCGCCGCCGATATAAATACCGCCGCCTAAACCGCCGCCGCCCATTCCTGGAAAGCCGCCGCCCATGCCGCCACCGTAA